>QMCD01000026.1_pt1 | contig 105823 bp, 93 predicted proteins | sample 1821841 | NCBI WGS metagenome assembly QMCD01 (sample SAMN01991225, study PRJNA193472) | Termite gut metagenome, whole genome shotgun sequencing project. | isolation source: worker | host: Macrotermes natalensis
CCGTCCGCCTTCGGCGTACTGGCAGGGGCAGAAGGATTCGAAAAGCCGCAAAACAAGTTTTGTTTGCTTCTAACGCCAGCTTCACTGTCGTCACGCCTAAAGGTTCTCATCCTTCTTTTGCTCTAACGAAAAAAAGAATCCACACAAAAGTGTGAACTCTTATGGGGTCTGAGTATTACTTGCGTAATCCTCCCCGACCCCGTCCGCCTTCGGCGTACTGGCAGGGGCAGAAGGATTCGAAAAGCCGCAAAACAAGTTTTGTTTGCTTCTAACGCCAGCTTCACTGTCGTCACGCCTTATATTGAACGCTCAATTATATTATCATTTTGAGCGCCCGATGTCAATTCCTATTTCAAAAGTATATGAATGGCTTCTTTCCAACCTCCATACCTGATTTTCCTGTCTTCTTCGTGCATGGCTGGAGAAAAATGGCTTCGATCCAAAGAATCGCCGATATTAGCTGAATAGATTCCGGATTTCAAGCCTGCCATATAGACCGCTCCGGTGACAGAAAGCTCTTCAATCACAGGTATGCTGAGCCTTAAATTAAGAATATCACTTTGGAATTGCATGAGATAATTATCGCGCGTAGGGCCGCCGTCTGCGCGCAGCTCCTTGATAGGAATCCCGGCACTCTTCATGAGATTGATAATATCCGCGATTTGATACGCGATACACTCCTCGGCCGCCTTGACAATCTCCGCCCTGCCGGTGCTGCGGCTCATGCCGTAAAGCATAGCCTTCGCGTTGCTGTTCCAGTAAGGTGCGCCAAGCCCGGTGAACGCCGGGACCAGATACGTCGTATCTTCTCTGTTGGCCGTGGCGGAGATTTCACCCGCTTCTTTTGATGAGCCAATGAGCTTCAGATCGTCTGCGAGCCATTTTATCACCGAGCCTGTGTAGTTGATATTCCCCTCAAGCACATAAGTGGCCTTGCCGTCCGCGCGCCAGGCGAGCGAGGTCACAAGCCCTTCATCGCTGAAAATCGGGGTGCTGCCGGTGTTGAGCATAACTGACGAGCCCGTCCCGTAGGTTGCTTTAACCATGCCCTGCTCGAAGCAGTTTTGACCATAAAGAGCGCCGTGCGAGTCTCCTATGACGGCCATAATCGGAATTTCATGTGGCAGTATGCCATCAAAATCCGTCGCGCCGAAATCAGAATTGCTATCGCAAACCTCCGGCAAAATGGAGGTATCTATACCAAAGGAGGAGCAGATTTCCTCATCCCATGTTAGTGCGGAGATATTGAAAAGCTGTGTCCGCGAGGCGTTGGAATAGTCCGTTTTGAGGTTGCCTGTAAGCTTAAAAACGAGCCAGCTGTCCATAGTTCCGGCACATAGCTTCTTTCCTTTGATATCGGAGTTTTCAAGTATCCACGCGATTTTTGCTGCTGAAAAAAACGGCGAGAGCGGCAAACCGGTTTTAGCCTTGATACTCTCTGCCATGCCGCTCAGCTTTTTGCAGATGCTCTCGGCTCTGCCGCATTGCCACACAACAGCGTCATTGACAGGCCGCCCGCTGTCAATATCCCAAACCAGCGCCGTCTCACGTTGGTTGCTTATCGCAGCTGCTATGATATTATTGGTATCTGTTTTCGTTTTCGCGAGGACGTCTTTAACGGCCATCAGCATGCTTTCATATATTTCCATTGGGTCATGTGAAACCCAGCCCTCAGGCGATATTTTCTGTTCATGCGCGCAATCGCTTCTGCCGAGGATTCTACCCTGCTCATCAAAGATAACGGCTTTCGTACCCGAAGTGCTCTGGTCAATTCCCAGAATGTATTTACTCATGCAGAAGCTCCTTTGCCGCCTTTGCGATGCCGACCGCGTTCATGCCGTAATAGTCGAAAACCTCCTGTGATTTTCCCGTGATGACGGGCTCGTCCGGCAAGGCTATATTCTTGACCTTCCCGGGGCAGCATTCTGAGACTATCTGGCTCACCATCGCGCCCATTCCGCCGATTATGCCATGCTCCTCTACCGTGATAACCGCCTTTGAGGCTGACGCAGCCTCAATAACCGCACTCTTGTCAATTGGCTTTACACAGTACATGTCAAGCACGAAGGCGGAAATCCCCTCACCGCGGAGAATCTCCGCGGCGTCCTTTGCCGGCTTAACCATCTCTCCGCAGGCGATAATTGCTATGTCTCCGCCATGTGAAATCACATTTGCCTTGTTGAGAGTAAAGCTCATATCATTGTCGTACACATCGTCCGCGGCGTTTCTGCCCACGCGGATATACGCGGGTTCGCCGTCGTCAATTATAGCCTCCATCAGCTTTCGCGTCTGATGCCTGTCGCTGGGGATATACACTCTCATGCCGGGTATGGAGGCAATCGTGGCTATATCCTGTGCCGAATGATGAGTCATGCCCAGCGCACCGTAGCTTATGCCGCCGGAAATCCCGATGAGCTTCACATTCGTGTGCGAATATGCGACGTCAACTTTAATCTGTTCCATGCTGCGTGTTGAGAGAAACGAGGCGGGAGAAGCCGCAAAAGGTTTTTTGCCCGCTCTTGCCATACCAGCCGCCACGCTGACAAGGCTTTGCTCCGCAATTCCAACCTCAACAAACTGCTCCGGGAAGGCTTCGGCGAAATCCGTCAGTGAGGCAGAACCTCTGGAATCGCTGCAGAGCACGATAATATCCTTGTCAATCTTTGCGCGCTCTGAAAGCACCTCGCATATTACCTGCCGGTTGGGAATATTATTCATTTGCCGCAGCCTCCTTTGCCGAAAGCTCTTTCATCGCGAGATTATACTCTTCCTGTGTCGGCACTTTATGGTGCCAAGCCGACTTGTTCTCCATGAAAGAAACGCCATATCCTTTAACAGTCTCCGCGATAATCACGCTGGGCTTGCCTTTGCACTCTCTTGCCCGCTTGAAGGCGTCTGTCAGTGAATCAATATCGTTTCCGTTTACCGTTACCGTGTTCCAGCCGAAGGAAGCCCATCTTTCAGACTGATTATCCTGCTTCATCACGTCTTCCGTGCCGCCCGAGATTTGCAGGCGGTTCCTGTCAACGATTGCGCAGAGATTATCCAGCGTGTAATGACCGCCGAGCATTACGCCCTCCCATACAGAGCCCTCGGCGAGCTCACCGTCACCCATCACGACATAAACACGGCTTTCACTTAGGTTTTTCTTTTCGGCAATCGCCATGCCTACGGCCACCGAAAGCCCGTGCCCAAGCGAACCGGAATTCATCTCAATGCCGTTTATCTTGTTGTTGGGGTGGCCGATATACTTTGAGCCGAACTGAGAGAAGCTGTCAATATCCTCTTTCGGAAAGAATCCCCTGTCGCAAAGCACAGAATAAAGGGCCTCAACGGAATGCCCCTTACTCAAAATGAAATGGTCATGATTGCCTTTGCCGAACTTATCAGGAGATATATTCATCTCGGCGTTATAAAGCACATTGATAATATCGCATACGCTGAAATCCCCGCCGATATGCCCTGTTTTAGCCTTGTATATCATGTTCAGAATATCTTTTCTCAGCGCGAACGATTTAGCTTTGAGGTTCACTTCATTCCCCCCTCAGATAGGCCTTTATTTCATTGTCGTTTTCATCGTATAAATCCGGCTTGATGCCGAGATATTTACATGCCTCATAAAGCACGGGCACGACGTTTTCATGAATGCCCACACAGTGATGAATATACGGACCTTCAACAATTTTCGCCTCCAGGCGCTTCCAGTTTTCTACCTCTATCCAAAGATAAGTCCCCTTTGTATACGGACCGTCGATGCCCTTCGCATTGCCGAGCAGCAGGCTGTATTCGCCGTTGTCTCCGTCGAACCTTGCAATGGTGATTTCACCGTGCTTCGCTTCGGCTTCGATTGCACCGGGGTGGTCGAACGCCAGCGGATAGCCGAGCGTCGGTTTTGAGATAGCACAGGAAATCGGCCACGGACCGCAGTGCTGCAAAAGCTCGCCGTTTTCGTTATCGGGGTGGCGAACCGTCCAGTCAGCGAAGAATGAGCGCTTCTCATTCATGGCGGCTGCCTCGGTTATGAGCGCCGTTATCGCTCCGTGAATATCTGTTTCGCAGGCGACTGGTATGCCCTCTTCGTTGAGAAGCGAATTTGCCGCGCAGGGCATTATGCCTATCTCGCTTTGCAGCGCATTCCAGCACTGTATCGCAATTGCGTTGCAGCCGTATTCCTCGGTAAGCTCCTTCATGGCCACCTTCAGAGCCGCTACATTCTCAAGCGCCTCGTCACTGACGGAAATATTCATGCTTGCTTTGCAATATTCCACAACCTCCAGCACGGCTTTGCCGTCTTTGACGGCTTTTATTTTCTCTGTCAACTCAGGCATTGGAATGGGGGAGAGCTGTATGTTGAACTTCTCAAGGAGCTCGCCCTCGTTGCAGATAGTTGACCAGAAATCGAACGGACGCGGGGCTATTTGGAGGATTCTTGTCTTCTTGAACACTCTTACCACATTGCACACGGCAAGGAAATCCTTGACGCCCCGCTCAAACTCCGAATCTGTGAGGCGGCAGTTCGTCATGTATGTGAACTTAACCCGGAAGCGGCGAAGCACCTTGCCTGTGGCAAATAATCCGCATTGGCTGTCACGCAGTCTTATGCCATTCTCATCGGGGCGCTCGTCCCGCGGTCCCCATAGCAGCACGGGCACCTGAAGCTCCTTCGCAAGCCGCGCAACGACATACTCCGTTCCGAAATTGCAGTGGGGTACGAACAGGCCTTCTACCTTTTCCTTGCGGAATTTCTTGACTATGGCCGCAATATCTTTATCGTCATAAAGCAAACCCTCTTCGTTTATGTCGTCAATGTCCACAAAGTCAACACCGAGCTCGCGAAGCCTGCTTGCCGTTAATCCTCTGTACTTAATCGCGTCAGGCGCACTGAAAATGCTCCTGCGCGTAGGCGCATAGCCCAACTTAATCTTTGCCATGATTTTCCCTCTCAATATATAATCACTTCTATTTTCGCAAGTCACGCACACTGTCGCGCTCAATAAATTCATTGCAAACCTGAATTTTCAGCTTTACGTCGTTTTCGCATTTTGTCACGTCTATTAAGCGTCTTGCGGCCGTTCTGCCCATCTCCTGCTTCGGAACGCGAATTGTAGTGAGCGTGGGAGAAGAGATTGAGCAGAAAGGCAAATCGTCATAGCCTATAATAGAAATATCGTCCGGAATACTGAAGCCGAATTCCTGCAAAGCCTTCATTGCGCCCAAGGCGATGATATCATTATCAGCGAAAAATGCCGTGGGCATTTTGGGGTTATCCTTCAAATATCCGACCATATCGTCGTAAGCACCGTCCATCGTGGGCGTTAAGGCGAATTCATATCCGAGATTCCGGTTCAGCCCGGCGAAATTCAGCGCCCGCGCATAGCCCATCTCACGATAGAAGAAATTCTTTATGCGGATATTTCCTTTGAGATAGCCAATTTCCCTGTGTCCTTTTTCCGTCAGATACTGCATGGCGGAAAAAACAGAGTCGGTATTGCTGTGCAGCACAGAATCAAAGGTGCATCCCTCAAACCAGTTGTCAAGCACCACCATAGGCGCAAGAGCATATCTAAAAGGCTGAATATCATCCTCTGTCATCTCTGTTGCGAGCAGAAGAATGGCGCAGCTCACGTCATTCAGAAGCTGCTGCAATGTGGCGTCAAAATCAGGAGAGCCTTTTTTAAGATTCAGCAAAGTAGTCTCGTAACCGGCGCTGCGGCTCTCCATTTCCGCGCCCTCTATCAGCGCGGAAAAGAAGGGCGTGTCGGCGACGATGCTGCCGCTGTTCTTGTAGCTCACCAGCTTAATATTCCGGATTTTCCCCTCAGTGATATATCCATGCTCTTTCGCGGCCAGGAGAATCCGCTCTGCGGTCTCTTTATTAACGCCGCGTTTATTGTTGAGAGCATTGGAAACAGTTGCCTGGGAAAACCCTGTTATTTCACCCAGTTTCTTAATGTTAATCTTTGTGCTCATAATCAATCCGCCTTTTGCTGACCATTCTAAATATTTACTAAAAATATAATACCACGCAGGAGCTAAAAATTCCAATAGAAATTCTGCTGATACATATCATTCGCTTGCTACTTCTGCCCGAAATTCAAAAAGAGCTTCGCATAGAAATCCTCCATCGTCAAGCGGGAATCCACATAATTGTAAACACGAATTTCCCTGTTGCCGGTGTTGTGAATGTAGTGCATGTTTTCATCCACGCGCGGGGCGGGCATGAGAGTGTAGCTCGTTGTGCGCTCGGCCTCCTCCATCAGCACACTGACTGTAGGGGAATCTCCCAAGCCCCAGATTTCTCCGTGTGGCCAAGGGAAATTGCGGCTGCCCATTGCGTCATTGAAATCTACCATCTGCCTGAAGAGGTATGCGCCCAGCTCTCCGCACGGCTTTACTCGCACCTGAAGTTCCGCGAGAGACACTGCCATCTGCTTGTATACATCCATCGGAATCTGCCATAGCGGAATTTCCGAACCGAACACAACATTTGCCGCGTTTATATCCTGACCCAAATTGAACTCGCGGCAGCCCTCGGGATACACGCCGCCGCCAATCCAGATAGCAGTCATGCGCTGTGCGATGCGCGGCTCTTTGAGGTATGCCGCGGCAAGGTCAGTGATTGCGCCCAGGAACGCCACATACAACGGCATAGGGTCGTCCTTCATGGCCTCCGCAATTATCATATCCGCGCCGGCTGACGGCATTATCGTCGCGGCGTCCGGCATGGGCTTCGCCGAGCCGAGAGCCACGGGATACTGCCCTTCAAGCCCCATGAGGCCGAGGATTTTCATGACCTCGTCATAGCTTGCCTCAACAGAAGTCTTCCCGCCGAAATCACGATAAGTCTCGGCGGAGGCGAAATGCCCCGCGACGATACCCTTGACTTCAAACTTCGGCGTCATCAAGTGGTGAGCCAGCGCGAACTGGTCGTCTGCTTCATTCTTGCAATCGGTATGCACAATCATGCGCACGCGCTTGCTCTTTGGCACTGTAAAATCATAATTCCACATAGCTTATCCTTTCACGGCACCGAGAGCGATGCCCTTTGAGTAGTATTTCTGCAAGAGCGGGAAGACAATAATAATCGGGAGAATCGCGACGAACGCGATAGCCATCTGCACACCGGTGCTGGGCACTTTTGAGAGTTCGGCGGTGGCCGAGGAGGAAAGATTTGTTGCATTCTGTGCGAGGAACTGGAGGTCTGATACCATCTTGTTGAGCAGATTTTGAATCGTATACAGTTCAGTGTTCTTGTTTATATAGTAGAGGCCGTTCGTCCAGTCATTCCAGTAAGCGAGGCCCGAGAATGTGCCGATAGTCACCAAAATTGGCTTGCCCAGCGGCAGAACGATTGAACGAAAAATTCTCAGCTGCCCTGCGCCGTCGATCTGCGCCGCTTCATACAATGTGTCGGGAATGCTCGTGGAGAAATATGTGCGGATGAGCAGAATATTCATAGAGCTCAGGAGCAGGTTCGGCAGAAGCAGCCCGAAAACGGTGTCTTTAACGCCGAGATAGGTTGACCACATAATGTATGAAGGAACCAGGCCGCCGTTAAAGAGCATAGTGAAGAAGACGAAGAATGTAATCACGCGGCGTCCGGGTAGATTTTTAAGCGCCAGGGGATAGGAAAACAGTGCCGACATACCCACATTGATGAGCGTGCCGATAACCGTGATGAGGATAGTCATGCCGTAAGCGCGGAAAATCTTTTCGCCGGATTTCAAGATGTATTCATAAGCGCCGAGGCTGAATTTTTCAGGGAAGAACGTGTATCCCTTGGCAAGCAAAACATTCTCGTCAGTTATTGAAGACATTATAAGAAGCAAAAACGGGAGGACTACCATACACACCACAATCATCATGACGATGTTTATCGCAATTTGATAGCCTTTATTTCTATTTACCATATCGTATCACCCTTTCCCTCAGAACAACGCGTTCTCTTTGCTGATTTTCCGCACAACTAAATTGGAAACCAGCACAAGGAGAAAGCCGACGACAGACTGATATACGCCGGCAGCCGAAGACATACCGATATTGCCCTGCCTCATCAGACCACGGTAGACATATGTGTCTATGACATTGGTGGTGGCGTAAAGCATGCCGGAATCGCGCGGAACCTGATAGAACAGACCGAAATCCGAATAGAAGATTCGCCCGACGCCAAGCAGTGTGAGCGTGATGATAGACGGCAGAATGCAGGGCAGAGTGATGTGCCAAATCTGCTTCAGTTTGCCCGCCCCGTCAAGCTCGGCGGCTTCGTAATAGGTTGGGTCTATTCCGTTGATGGCGGCGATGTAAATGAGGCAGCCATAGCCCACGCCCTTCCAGGTGTTGACAAAAATCAAAATCACCGGCCAGTATTGCGGGTCGTTGTACCAAAATATCGGCTCCTGGCCGAGCGCCGGCAGAATGCTTTTGTTCACGATTCCGTTCTGCATGCTGAAGAAAGCGAAGACGATATAGCCCACGATGACCATAGACATCAAAAACGGGAACAGAATGGCGCTCTGATACAGCTTTTTCAAGCGCTTGTTGATAACGTCGCAGATGAAGATGGCAAAGATTATGCCTATCACAAGATTCAAAACAATGAACGCGGCGTTATAGAGAATCGTGTTGCGCGTGATAATCATGGCGTCCTCAGAGGCGAAGAGGAATTCGAAATTCTTCAGCCCTATCCAGTCGCTTGCGAAGATGCCCTTCGAGAAATCCACCTGCTTGAACGCTATCATGATGCCGAACATAGGGATATAATTGTTGACTATGATGTAAATCGCACCGGGCAGCATCATCAGATATAGAGGCAGCCACTTTTTTATTCTCCCAAAGCGGGAAATCCGGCGGTCAATTACGCCTGGTTTCGTTGACATTGGTTGCACCTCACTGTCTTTGAAATAGAAAGGGAAGCCTCTTTTAATTGAAAACAGACTTCCCTCCCGTTGCTTAACTAAACTTATTTTACTGTGCTGCAAGCCATGCGTCAAGCTGTTCCTGCTTCAAATCTATAACCTTCTGCAGGCCGGCCGCGTAGAGTTTGTCATTGAAATCCTTAATTGCCTGATCCACGTCCGGCACAGAGCCGGTTTCAATAGACGCCATGAATTCCGTGCGTACACTGTTCAGCGCCGTGAGCTCCGTCGCCACGCTTGAAGAATCGTAGATGAAGCCGAACGCCTTGGAAAGAACCGCGCCCTTGTTGAATTCGGTATACTGATCCCAGAGGTCCTCGGGGTTGCCGTTCCAAATCTTACCTATCATCTGGTTGGGATACATCCAGCCCATATTCATGTGATAAGCGTCGCCGATGCCCTTGCCCTCGGGATAGTCGATGAGAACATCGCTGCCCTCAACGGGCACATAGTCTTCGCCCTCAATGCCGAAGTTCATGAGATTGTTCCACTCGGGGCTATTGTAAGCGTAGTTGAGGAATTCCATAGCCTTAACCTTATCCTTGCTCTGCTGGGCAATGCCCCAGTCAAAGAAGTTTACAGAGCTTGTCCAGAGGCTCTCCTGATAACCGCCGTCCAAATCGCCGAGATATGCAGTGACCATCTCTGTGCCGCAGTTAATATTCTCCTGAATCAAATAGCCCGGCTTAATCGGAGCCATGTAAGAGAACAGTGAGCCTGCCTTAACGAGGTTCGCGTTCGTCTCGGTGGTGGTTGCGGCGTCAAGCTTAACATAGCCTGCATCATACCACTCTTTTGTGAGGTCTGCGCGGTCTTTATATTCTTTCGACTCGAAATAGTTTGTCACTGTGGTGTCCTGGCCGTAATCCATAAGTACGCCGAACCAGTCGAACAGCGGGTCAACTATTTCAGTTGTGATAACGCGTGAGCCTGAAATCATATCCATTTCGGGATGCGCCGCCTTGGCCTGCTCAAAGACTGCCGTCAAATCGCGCGGGCTCTTGAGCGTTGAAACATCCACGCCGATTTCATCGATGATGTCCTTGCGCATAACGATGCCCGAACGTGTATTGCTTTCCTTATTCGCAGGGATTCCGTAAATGAAGCCGTTTACCGCGCCGCTTGTTGCGATGTCTTCGCCCATATAATTGAGGATGTCCTGTCCGTAATCATAGATATAATCCGCGAGGTCCACAATCTGCCCGGAATTGATGTATGAGCTTGCTTGGTCATAGAAAATCGGCAATACGTCAAGCTCGTCTCCCGCTGAGAGCATCATGCGCAGCTGCTCCTGATAGTCGCCGAAGCTGAGAAGAATCGGCTCAAACGTCATGTTGATTTCTTCCAGCATAAGGTCGTTTACAGCCTGCCATACCTTATCCTGATTCGGCTGCTCGTTTCCGATAATCGCCATAGTAATCTTGTATGGCTCTTCGTCTGTACCTGTGTCAGTCGGCTCAGATTCCACTGGAGTTGAATCTGCCGCTGTACTGCTTGTGTCGTTCGCCGGCGTGCTTGCCGGAGCCGTTGTGTCGCCGCATGCTGCGAGTACGCTGACGAACAGCGAAAGAACCAGCAAAACGGAGACGATTTTCAGTAACTTACTCTTTTTCATTATTCTCCACCTCAAATATTCCGATTTCAACGGATGATTAAAAACTAAATATTTTCATAATATTTTATATGATTTTCTACTTAGTTTTTACTTGATGGTACAAGTATATCAAATCGATTTCAATAAATCAATTAGAGTTAAACCCAAAAAACTCATTCGGGGATTATGCAAAATGAATAAAAAAACTGATAACAGCATATTATATTTGACTTTTTTCCATGACAAATGTAAAATGCATATATGTAAAGCATTATATAAATTTTAAGGAGAAATCACAGTGCAGATATGTAAAAACATTTATATGGTGTGTGGAGAGCCTTTTTCCTCCATGGATAATGTATACGCCATTAAAACGAGCGAAGGCCTGATTCTCGTGGATACGGGCACCGATGCACGGGAATATGAGGTTATAATGGAAAACCTCGCGTACTGGGGGCTTGGCACGGTGACGCATGTCATTCTGACGCACGCCCATATCAATCATTGCTTCAATGCGAAGAGATTTCAAGACGGCGGCGCGAAGATTATATGCAGCCGTGCGGTAGATGAGGCGATATCAAGCGCTTCAGACAGGCTTATCGACTATCATAACCGCGAGCTGGAATATAACGTGAAGACCTTCCCAAAGTGCAGCGCGGATATAATAGTGGAGAACGACGGCGACTTCGAAATCGCAGGGCTTCATTTTGACATGAACATTATTAACGGTCACTCAAAGGGCGGGCTGCTATTCTTCTGCATGCTGGAGGGCAGACAGATTATGTTCGCGGGAGATTTCATACATATATCCCCGTTTAATCGTCACGCCATAATCGGCTGGGAGGGTGATTTGGAATATGACGATGCAGTGTATCTGGAGGAACTGAAGAGATTCTCCACATATGAGCCGGACATGATTCTTTCCGGACATCACCAATTGTGCATGAGGGATGCTTGGCAGATTCCGAAGAATGCTTATGTGCGCGCCTGCAGTTCAAAGCATCGCTCGTTGAATCCGAACGTACCTTACTAAGGCTGATATACAAATATATAAAGCAAAGCGGCCCGGGTAACCCGAGCCGCTTCTTCTATGCTATAAATCCAGAATTTATTCAAAGTATTTGACCAGCTCAAACGGCTGAAGCCACTTGCCGTCTTTGTAAACACGCATAATGCCCCATGAGAATTCGTCAATCAGCGCAACCTTGCCGTCTATCCGCCCAAACTCAAACTTGATGTCATACAGCGTCAGGCCTCTGGCAGCCAAATCCTCGCGGATAATCTCCGTGACCTGCTTTGCGCGGATTACAAGGTCATCGTAATCGGCATAGCTTACTATATTAAGCAGATTCAAAGCGTCGTTGCCTATCATCGGGTCACCGCGCTCGTTGTCCTTGAGGCTGACCTCGACGAAATAATCCAAATCCTGACCCTCGGTGCAGTAATCGCCGTAGCGGCGAATAAAGCTGCCCGTGGCCTTGAGGCGGCAGATGACTTCGATGCCGGTTTTACCGCCGAAAATTTCCGCGGGGCGAACCGTCATCGTGCCGGCTTCCAAATCGCTGCTGATATAGTGCGTGAAGATACCGGCCGCGTTGATTTTCTCGAAGTAATACCTCGTCAGGCGCAATGAGGCCTTACCCAGCCCCTCAATCGAAGCGCCCACAGTGTTTCCGCCCGGGTCAAGATTGCCGTCCGCGTCCACTGTCGCGTCATCCTTGAACTTCATCAGATAAGTGCCGTCGCCCAAATCATAGACATCCTTCGTTTTTCCGCTGATTAACAATTTCATCTGCATTTCTCCTTCTCCATAATAATCAACCCCGTAATTGTATCACGAATGAAGCTTCCGCGCAACAAACATATACCCGGCTTGTCAAATTTTTTTGAAAAAGGTGTTGACAAACATTAAATGATGATATATAGTTAGTTGCAGAAGTAATTAACCGACTATCTAAGGAGGTAAAAATGGAATTGAACCTGACCGGGGATAGATCAATCTTCCTGCAAGTAAGCGATGAGATTGAAGACGCGATTTTCACCGGAGCATTTCAGGAGGAGACGCAAATTCCGTCAACAACGGAAATCTCAATGACGTTCCACATAAATCCGGCGACGGTGCTCAAGGGAATGAATTTGCTGGTGGATGAGGGAATCATCTACAAAAAGCGCGGCGTGGGAATGTTTGTGGCGAAAGGGGCGGCAAAGAAAGTGAAAATCAAGAGGCAAAAGCTTTTTTATTCCAATTACATCGAAACGCTCATCAAAGAGGCGGAGAAGCTTGGGATAACAAAAGAGGAACTGATTTCTTTAATAGAGGAGGGAATGAAGAATGAACAAGATTGAGGCAAAAAATCTGACGATGCGGTTTAAGGACGTCGTGGCACTTGATGATGTGAGCGTGGCATTTGAAGAGGGGAAAATCTACGGGCTGCTGGGCAGAAACGGCGCGGGCAAATCGACGCTTCTGAACAGTATCACGAATAGGATTTTCCCGCAGGAGGGCGCAGTGACGGTAGACGGCGAGCCCGCTATGGAGAATGACAACGCCCAGGGTAAAATCTATCTCATGACAGAGAAGAATAATTACCCGCAGGACAGTAAGGTGAAAACCATCTTCAAGTGGACGGCAGAATTCTACGGCTGCTTTGATATGGAAAAAGCCATGAAATATGCGGAAATGTTTGAGCTGAACACGAATAAGATTATCACAAAGCTTTCCACGGGGTATAAATCTATCTTCAAAAATATCATCGCTCTTTCGCTCAATGTGCCTTACCTGCTGCTGGACGAGCCGGTGCTGGGCCTAGACGCAAACCACCGCGATTTGTTCTACAGGCTTCTGCTTCAATCATATGCAGAGAACCCGCGGACGATTATCATCTCCACTCACCTCATTGAAGAGGTCAGCAGCATCATTGAGAATATCGTCATAATCAAGAAAGGGAGAATTCTTGAGGATACTACAGTTGAGGCTCTGCTGGCTTCAGGATATACGGTTACAGGCGCTGCGATTGACGTAGACGAGTTCATATCCGGCAGAGACGTAATCAGCGAAGAGAGCCTCGGAGGAATCAAGAGCGTGTATATAAGAGGGCAGCTTGATAAAAGCGCGGTGCCTTCAGAGCTTGAGATCGGGAAGTTTGATTTGCAGAAGCTGTTTATTCAGCTCACAAATGCTTGAGGAGGGGAAACATGAAAACATTAAAAGTTATAAAGTATAATATATCATCGCTGACGAGGTCACTCATCATCTTTTATTCCATTTTGGCAATTATGGCGATTCTTTTGACAATACTGTTACTGTTCGTTGAGGACGGTGACAGCGGGATCAATACGAACTACAGCGATACTTCAACATTCATATACGCCATGATTATCGGTGTGGTATTCTTTGCGGAATACTTCAAAGCCTACTTACAAAACGGCATTTCAAGAAAGACAATGTTCAAAGGGTATTTAGGCTCATTCGGGGTATTCGCATTGATTTTGGCGGCGGCGCAGGTTGTATTCTCTCTTCTGGGCTTGAAGCTGAGCTTTCTGAAGTCGCTGGCGGATCTGATATATTACCAAAGATTTGACAGTATTCCGCTGGCAATGAAAACGCTTGAAATTTTCTTGATATATCTGAGTATGTTCCTGTTTGTGATTTTCTTCGGGCTCTTCCTCGGCATTCTCTTCACGAAGCTGACTAAGATAATGAAAGCGATTATCCCTGTGTCGTTTGCCCTGTCAATCATTGCACTTGTCACATTAGACGGCAATTTCTGGAAATGGGCGGTGGCAAATTGGTTCGGGAGAGTGCTTCAGTTTATGGGCGGCTTCACTTATTCAACCGAGGGCAATCCGTATTTCCTTATTGGTTCCGGTATTTGCCTTGCAGGCTTATTCTCGCTGTTCTCATGGCTGATGATGAGGCGCGCAACCCTGAAGGAATAAGCATAGTCAATAATTTTGAACAAAGAAACGGACAGCGGAGAAATTCTCTCGGCTGTCCGTAATATTTATTTCACCATTATTTTTGCTTTTTTTCGATTACCGGATATATTTTTTTGCCAAATGTAGTGTTAACAACCAACGCGGCGCTCAGATAAATAGCAATGATGCCCGATACCAGAAGCGCATAGGCGGCTATCGGAGAGAAATCCGCCGACAGCACTTTGAGGTCTACGAGTACGATAAAGGGCAGCGCGACGTCAAGCGCAAGGACAATCAGCGACAACAGGCTGAAGGTTTTGAAGAACGCAGGCGTCCAAAGATACACGACAATCGTGAGAGCGAGCCAGGCATAACCGTCTATCGTGGTGTCGGCAGGCGCGTTAGAAATGATGCCGTTATACTTTACAAACATTTCAATTCCGCCGACAAGCATGAAGAAAGCGCTGAAGAACAGAAAGGTATTTCCGCCGGCAGTGTTTCCGCTTTTCAAATCAAGCAATCCGACAATCAATTGAACAACAAATCCCCCGATGAGCCAGCAACCGACGAGCGGCATGGCGGATTTTTCCACATTCCCGTTGAGCAGCGCAAAAAAGCAGAAGCATGCCACGGATAGTGCCACCAGACCCGCCGGGGTAGGGTTGGACCAGTCTTTCGTTTGAACCTTCACTTCTTTCAAATTTTCCATGTTCTTTATACCATCCTTTGTATTTTCGCTGACAAAAAAATAACTGACGCAATCCACAGATTGCGTCAGCTTGAGATTCAGTATAAGCCGATTCTACATAGCCGCAAATACCCGTGGTTTGCACAACATGCAAAATAGAGAGATTATAATAATAGTAATCTCTTCAATCCTGTTAATAAAGTTGGCAAACCTTTGGTTCGACATATTCGTCTCCTGCATCTTTGTCAGCGTTGCAGATAAGTTTAGCAAAAGGCGCGGATTTTGTCAAGCATATTTTTGCGGCGGAAAAACAGGAAAAACAGGAAGAGGAAACCAATAACAAATAACTGTCGATTATGCGCGTTGCGCGTCGCTGCGCTCATTATCAACTGCCTTGTTCGGCTTTGCCGAACTACGTGCCTGATAGGATTCGAAACAAATAAAAAAGAGCAGTCCTTAGTGGAAAACTTTCAACTATGCACTTCGTGCGTCGCTGCGCTCATTATCAATTGCCTTGTTCGGCTTTGCCGAACTACATGCCTGACTGGATTCGAAAAGCCGCAAAACTGCGTTTTGCTTGCTTCTGGCGTCAGTTACGCTTCGCCTGGCGTCAGTAGCATTGCCGCCACGACTGCCGCCGCGTCCATGGGTTCGAATCCTACAGAGCCGTACAACAAAAGAGAAAGTACACGCAAAAGCGTGGGCTTTCTCTTTCTGGCGTGCCTGATAGGATTCGAACCTACGCCCTTTGGAGTCGGAGTCCAACGCTCTATCCAGCTGAGCTACAAGCACATAATAAACCAGCTACAATAATATACCACATTGGGGCAAAAAAATAAAGCTGCCATTTCTGGCAGCCTTATTACCCTTCAGTGCCCGCAAATCATTTATTTGACAATTCTTCAATTATGCGGTCGAGAGTTCCCGGCGCGCCCTTTCTAACCAGAGCGATGAGGGATTTTTCCTTGCTTGAAAGCTGGCCGATGGTAGTCGGCTTGTCCCAAACAATCTTCTTGGGCCTACGCTTGCCCGGGTCGCTGAGAATCTTCGTGGCGTCATCTTCAAGGAAGACATCTACGCCGACATTAAAGACCTTCGCAAGGACTTTCAACGTGTGGATATCCGGTGTTGTCTTTCCCGTTTCGTAATATGTGTAGGTGGAACGGTTGATGTTGAGCGAATCCGCTACGTTTTGCTGTGTGTATCCCGCTTCCAGGCGAAGCCTCCTGAGGATACTGGCCAGCTGCTCATTCTTACTGCTTCTGCTTTCCCTTTGATACATAATATCACCTTCTGTTGTAAATATTAGGGAACGATTCCCCGTGAAGATATATCTCCCCTAACTATTATATATCAAAATGCGACAAAAGCCAACAGTTTTTTTATAAAGTAATGAAATATTACTGGCGGCTCACAACTGCTTTACGATTTATCCACATAAATGTTGGCGGAGAATCCTCGGAAATTGGCGGTAAATCGCCGTTTGTGATATGTGATGTCGTAAGGAGGAAGTGTGATAAAAATTTTTGAAAAAATAATTATTTTACACAGATTTATACTGTTTGTATAGTGAAAACAGTGAATTCTTGATTCCTTGCGTGTGTTTGGCAGAAAGCACATTAGCAGAAAGGTGATATATAAGAAAGCGGCCGTGAATAATAAATTCGATTTTTTTTGAAAAGAGCAGGAATTCTTCTTGACATTTTTCGACCAGTCTGTTATAGTACGTATGGATTCTGAATGTACGAACTTGAACTCGCATTTTTATGTAGGTCGTGGTTTGATTTACAGGGAGGGCGAGTTTTTTTGTGTGACTAATTCAGAGCAAATAATTTCAGGAGGTGCCGGTTAATGAATAACGGTACAGTAAAATGGTTTAACGCAGACAAGGGCTATGGTTTCATCTCTAATGATGACGGCGGCGAGGATGTATTCGTACATTACTCAGCAATCATGTCAGACGGCTTCAAGACGCTTCAAGAGGGCCAGAAGGTCACTTTTGATACAGAAGAAGACCCGAAGAACAGCTCTAAGCTCAGAGCGGCTAACGTCGTTCCGGTTGTTTAATCTGAATTAAGCACATGAAACCCCCCGCCATTCGTGGCGGGGGTTTTGCTATCATAATATCTTTATTCGAACGCCTCGTTAATGTTATAAATGCCTGCGTCAATTATCATGTGTACAAAATCATGTCCATTTATAAGCCGAACACCTCTACCCATGGCTTTGCTTCTGGCGTCTTCTGTAAAACCATCGGCAGATGTTATTACCCACCGGAAATAGGTGTAGTCATCAGCAGAATCTTTCTGCTCGGCATATCTGGTGATTTGCTCTATCGCCCAATCGCTGGTGGTACCCCTGTGAAACTTGACTTGAATATAGATAACCAGTTTTAATAATTCACTTGAAGCTATAACATCGGCATCAGCATAGTCGGTCTTTCCACTTTCGTTCTTAGCCGGCATTTCCACATAAAAACCTTGCTTTTCCATAAGCCATTTAACTAGTGTTTCAAATTTCTTAGGAATCAAATTATCATGTATAGTTTTGAGAAATTGCTCTACTGTGTTTTCTATCACAGTCTCGTAAAAGTTTATCGGAGTTTCTGCTTTCAATACAAGTTCAATACTTTCCGCAATATCATCAATGCGTATGTTGGTTCCTTGGTATTTCATGCGGGAGGTCAGCTTTGCATCAGCATATTCGTCACGTGATAAATGCTCTTTCAGCGTTTTGATAGGCAATAGGAATCCTAAATCTACAAGTTCTTCACCGCTAAACAGGATACTATCTTTGAGGCTTAATTGATTCCTGTTGCTTTTGAGCGTAGATAAATCGAGGTCAGAAACTTTAATTGCCGCCCCAATAACTTCACATATTGAGAATTCACCATGGGGCAGAGGTATGACAACAATGTCACCAACAGACATATTCAGGAAACGCCAAAGCTGATTGCGCTTATATGCGCCCCACTCTCTGTCATGATAAGCATAATCAAATGCCGAATTGAACTTCTCTTCATCACCATCGGCAAATGCCTCAAAAGCTCCGCTTCTGCTTGCACGGCAAAAGCCTATAGAAAGATAATCGTTTTCAAGTAGCTCCTGAGCAACATTCCATTCATGTGAAATCCTGTGTAAAAAATATTTCTTAGACATCTTATTTACCAACCTTTTTCTTATTCACTAAAATAACAAACAATTATAAAATCCATCTGCGTTGCTTTCTTTGCGACAGTCTTGCCCGTGCTGTTTTTTATTGCCCCCGTGCGCTCGTCAAATGAAGCAATTTGCTTTCCGATTCCATTATAAGCCTTCAGCTGCCCAAAGATACCCTTTCGGATTTGCCCTACTTTGCGGTTCATGGCGTCATACACATTGATATTACTCCCCAGCCCGCTCTTGATTTTCCCAAGCTTCTTATTGCGCCTGTCCTTGATGATTTGTTCCGCCATAATTATTGTCTCCTTTATATTATAATACCGAAGCTTGACCGTGAGGTCTTAACCACAAGTATAAACGTGCATGAGAGATAAAAAACTCCGAATTGTTAAAAACAGTCTTGCTGATTACTTACTATTATATATTATGGTGTGTACCATTTTTCGGACAATAATCTTGCAAGAGGCTTATTACATTTTATTGCATTATTGTAATGGTAGGTCAGGGAACTCGTTTGGAGCTCGCAGAAGCAAGTAATAATTGCCAGGAGATAAATCCAAGTAGGAAAGAGAACATATTCTTGTTTCCCCGAAATTCTCACCTTCAATAGTGCCGACAATATCAGTAGGGGAATTTCCGAACCTTATACCTAACATCACAGAACCTGATTCACTCCAGCCAGTTCTTGCCGAATCATATAGTGTCCATCCAATCCAATACTGCACAGGGAGTTCTGCGGGGAAAACATCTTCATTTCTGATACCATCCCAGTATATTACCAATTCTCCCGCACTATCTTTCTTCGTATAAACCTTGGTTATTGTACATGTTTTATCTACATCTGAACCGCTATACTCTCTCACAACAAAAGGCAAATTGTTTACAAGCGTGATATTGACATCTCCCTCTATAAGTTTTTTTGTGGATACTATTTCTTGTGTAGTATCGTTTTCCGTAGCATCTATCAAACCCTGCTCTTTTTCGTCTCTCAATAAAGCAATTTCAGCCTGTGCATCACTTAATTTTTTATAATTAGCTACCATATTTTGCGCACCTTTACTTAGTGCATCGTAGTTTTGACGAGCGGAAATAATGGCCTCAATGCGTTCGGTCATTATGGTGAATCCGTCCAGCGCATCTATCTCTGCAACTACAGGGGCGGCTTCCTCTTTATAAGTGAGAAGTAATTCGATTTCTTTTTCAATCTTCTCAATTTCAGATTGCAGAGAATTGATTTTATCTTCCAATTCTTTAATCTTTTCGTCTTTTTCCTGAGACACAGATTTAAGAGTACTTATTTCTTCCTCTAATTCTTCTTTTTCATCTTGAAGGGAGTTGACTTTAGAAGACAAATTATCCCGTTCACTTATTGCAGAATCACGCTCATTTACTGCTGACTGATAATCCTCTGCCGGAATTCCGCACGCACTCAATGTGAAAAGAAGCACACATAGAAAGAATGATACAGATAACTTTTTCATTGTAAATCCCCCTAAAACTGTGATAAGCAGATTATATTAGCTTTTATGACTTCTGTCAAACATCAAAATACTTTTTATACAAGGTTTATTCTATCTTCCACACAGCATAAAATGGTTGGAGGAGGTGGGGATATGAATAAGGAGTATCAATCAGATTATAGAGCTTTAGGCTTGAATATAGCTTACTATCGCAAGCGACAGGGGTTGACGCAGCTGCAGTTTGCTGAATTGCTCGGCATAGACCGAAGCCATATGAGCGCAATTGAACTTGCTACTGTCGGCGTATCTCTTGATGTTGTGTTCAAAATATGTAAGCTTGTAAATATCACACCAAAGGAACTTTTTGATTTCAGATAATGACCACCGGAGTATGGCTGTTCCGGTGGTTTTATTATGCTATAATGTATGATAAATTAGTTCAAGACGTGAGAGAATCCTTTTGATAAAATACAGACGGGTGATGGGAATGACTGAAAAAGAGAGAATGGCGGCGAACATCAAAAAAATCGTGGACGGGAACCCTTATATCGGGATTTCGGAGCTCGAAAAGGAGCTCAATTATTCCGCGGTGCATCTGAAGCGGGTGTTCAAAGAGGTGACGGGCAAGAACCTCGGCGGATATATGCGTCTCCTGAAGCTGACGGCCGCAGCGAAGGAAATTGCCGGGAATGATGAAAATATTCTCGACATCGCGCTGACGCATAAATATGATTCGCACGAGGGCTTCACCAAAGCGTTCTCCTCGGCGTTTGGCATCTCGCCGATTGCTCACCGCAAGGGCGAAAAGCCGATTCGCTATTTCATTCCATACCCTGTAAACCCAAAAGAATTATTGGAAAAAGGAGAAAACAGCATGATTAAAAACACAGTGTGTACGGTTACGGTGGCAGACAGGCCCAAGCGCAAGCTGATTTATCTGCCCTCAAAAACGGGCAAAGATTATTGGAGCTTCTGCCAGGAGATGGGCTGCGACTGGGAAGGGCTGCTCATGAGCGTGAAGGATAAATTCGACGCCCCCGCGTTCCTGACGCTTAACAGCAAGCTTATTCCAACAGGCTGCGACGTCGGTGCGGCGGGTGTGGAGGTGCCGCTCGAGTATGCGGGAGAGATTCCGGAGGGCTATCTCACGGTGGAGCTTCCTGAAGGTAAGCTGATGTATTTCCAGAGCGAGCCTTTTGAGGACGAGAACGATTTCGGCGAGGCCATCGGCTTGGTGTTCAGGGCATATGAGAGCTATATGCCGGAGAATTACGGATATGAGTTCGCTTTAGACCAGGCGCCGCTCTTCAATTTCGGCGCGGCGGCGGAGACAGGTGCAAAGATAGCCGTGCCTGTGAGAAAGAAATAAGTCTGTTACCCAAAAGAAGGATGTCATTTGACATCCTTCTTTTCACATGATAAAGTATTTTTGCACGAAATATCACAACCCAAATAGGAGAAAAAAATGAATTACACATGGAAAGAGCTGTATGATATAGCCAAAGCAAGGCTGAATCCGAGAGAAATTTCGCCCTTCATTGAAGCGGGCGGCGTGGCGGCCGCGATCCTAACAGACAAAGGAAACATATATACGGGCGTGTGCATTGACACCGCCTGCAGTCTCGGCATGTGCGCAGAGCGCAACGCCATTGCGAATATGATTACTAACGGCGAGAGTAAAATCGTGAAGCTGGTGTGCGTCATGTCAGACGGCTCGGTCGGCTCGCCATGCGGTGCGTGCAGGGAATATCTCATGCAGCTTGATAAAAACAGCGGCGATATGGAGATTCTCGTAAATCTGGAGGAGAACAGAGTCGTTAAGCTATGCGAGATTGTTCCCGACTGGTGGGGAACGGCGAGGTTCCAAACAAGCTGATTCTTAAATTAAGCGCAGAGAGCAGATAAAACAGTGCCGAAAAAAGTAACCGTTAAAAGCTCTGCAAAAAATAACGGGCAAACGGAAGTGTATATCCGTATAATGCACTCAATGGGAGGTGAAGTAATGGATTGGGTCGACAGAATGAACAAGGCGATTGATTATGTTGAGAAACATTTGAGTGTTGATATTGACGAAGAGGAAATATGCAAAATTGCAGCCTGCTCATTTTCTTTGTTTCAGGGAGCTTTCACGCAGATAACAGGCATATCCTTGTCAGAGTACATCCGCCGCCGTAAACTTACCTGCGCCGCTTACGACTTGCAGAACACCGACGAAAAAGTCATAGACATCGCTTTTAAGTACGGTTATCAATCGTCAGACGCATTTACCGTGGCATTTAAGCGTCTGCATGGCGTCACACCTGCCGACGCAAGGAAAAACGGCGTTAAGCTTACATTCTATTGCCGCCTGCACTTCGCCCTCAAAATTGAAGGAGTGGATAAAATGGATTACACAGTTATTGAAAGAGAGCCTTTTAGCGTTGTCGGTATAAGGCGCACAACACCCTATGGCGGAGGAACATGGGCCATAGTAAAAGGAGACGGAAGCAACGACAGAATCATGGAAATGTCAGGCCGATTTTATGATTTGGGGCTTTGCTTCGGGTTTGGTGAGGACGGCAGCAACGACTATATGTGCGCCATAGAATATGACGGCAAAGTTCCCGAGGGATTGGATTCCTTTCGATATCCCGCCGTTACATGGCTCAAATTTGAAGCGAGAGGCACGGTAAGCGACAATACTCTTGGCGGTGTTTGGAACCGCATTCACCAAGAATTTCTTCCGCAAAGCAAGTATGCTATATCTGATCTGCCGACAATAGAAAAATATGTCGAGTGGGATGATTCGGCGGATATCTGTAACGTGGAAATCTGGCTGCCGGTTGAGTCAAAAAAGTCATAGGAAATAAGCTTTCACCTAATTTAATTGTCTTCTTAAAAAAGAGTCTTAAGCTAACCAATCGGTTAGCTTAAGACTCTTTTTCTTTGCAAAATAACTTAACGTTTTAAGAAGATAATTTATACCGCGCAGTGACCGTGCTCCGCCTCGGGGATTTCACCCACAATCGGCGTCGGGTCAATGCCCCTGCGTTTGTAATAGTCTGACACAGCTGATTTTATCGCCTGCTCCGCGAGGACTGAGCAATGCACCTTCACGGCCGGAAGCCCGTCGAGTGCTTCCATAACCGCCCTGTTTGTGAGTTTCAAAGCATCGTCAATGGTTTTGCCCTTTATGAGCTCGGTCGCCATGCTGCTTGTGGCAATTGCCGCGCCGCAGCCGAACGTCATAAACTTGACGTCACTGATTTTATCGCCGTCCACCTTAATATACATTCTCATAATGTCGCCGCAGGTGGGGTTGCCCACCTCACCGACGCCGTCGGGGTTCTCAATCTCGCCCACGTTCCTCGGGTTCGCGAAATGCTCCATCACTTTTTCACTGTATGCCATAATAATCACCTCTCCAATTCAATACTAATCGTATATAATATTATAGTCTTTATCTATTTTGCCGCGCTGTATCGCGTCCCACAGCGGAGACATCTTTCTTATTCTCTCAACTATTCCGGGCAGCACTCGGATAATATAATCTATATCCTCGTCGGTGGTTTCATCACTGAAGCTTAGCCTCAATGAGCCGTGGGCAACCGCGTGAGGCAGCCCGAGAGAAAGGAGCACATGCGAGGGGTCAAGCGAGCCGCTCGTACACGCCGAGCCCGATGAAGCGCTGATTCCCTCCATGTCAAGATACAGCAGGAGGCTTTCCCCCTCAACGCCCTCGAAGCAGAAGCTCGCGTTTTGAGGAACGCGCAAATCTCTGTCGCCGTTCAGGCGGCTGCGTTCAATTTTAAGAATCTCGTCAATCAGCCTGTTGTGCAGCTTCGTGAGCCTTTCGGTGTTCTTGTCAATGCCCATGCACGCGATTTCCATTGCCTTAGCAAGCCCCACGATTCCCGCGACGTTTTCCGTGCCGCCGCGGCGGTTCCGCTCCTGTGCGCCGCCGTCAATGAAGTTCGGAAGCCTCACGCCGTTTCGGATATAGAGCGCCCCAACTCCCTTCGGCCCGTGAAGCTTATGCGCGCTGACGGAAAGCATGTCTATATTTTGCTCTTTCACGTTTATATGCAGCTTGCCCACGGCCTGAATCGCGTCCGTGTGAAACAGCACGCCATGCTTTTTGCAGATTGCGCCAATCTCGGAGATAGGCTGAATCGTGCCGATTTCATTGTTGGCGTACATAATCGTAACGAGCGCGGTATCCTCTCTTATGGCCGCTTCAAGCTCTGCGGGGCGCACTATGCCGTTTTCATACACATCAAGATAAGTGACCTCAAAGCCCTCTTTCTCCAGCGCCATGCAAGCATGCAAAACAGCATGATGCTCAAACTTGCTTGTGATAATATGCCTTTTGCCGGATTTCGCCATCATCTGCGCTGTGCATTTAACAGCCCAGTTATCACTTTCCGTTCCGCTGCCTGTGAAATATATCTCATTCTGCTGTGCGCCGAGCAGAGAAGCCACCGTCTCCCGCGCGGAATTTATCGTTTCCTGCGCTCTTGTGCCGATACTGTAAAGGCTGGAGGGATTTCCGTAGTTTTCCTTATAGCACGGGAGGATAGCCTCAAGCACCTCCGGCAAAACCGCGGTGGTGGCCGCGTTGTCGGCGTAAACAAGCCTCTTTCCGTTCGTCGTCATTGCCGCCCTTCTTTCATTTATGATAAAAGCTTTATTACTCTAAATATAATATACACCATATTTGTCCATATTTCAAGTATAGTTTAGAAACTTAACAAAAAAATATTTTGCAGTATGACTAATACCCCTAGACTAGCAGTTATAGCCTGATTTAAGACAGAATACTGCCGCCAACTCCTGTTTTCTTGACATTGCGCGGGAAATGGGTTATCATATATTCGGTTAATTATGAGCGATTGCGGATGAAATCCGCTTTTTATAGAAATTGAATTATCTATGAATGATAAATCACCGGCCAATGCCGGTGGTTTTAGTTGGCTGAACAAAATTTAAGGAGGATTTATGGCACAAAATAAGAATAATCACATGAGGCGAACACCCTCTCTTGAGAGCGAATCCAAAAAGCAGGACCAAGCTCTCAGAGGCGCGGGCGGTGCGCCTGAGACTTCTTTGCCGCCAAAACAGGGAAAGAACGCCAGGAGGAAGGCAAATGATACCTTCAATACGTCGAACCTTAAGAAGGGTCTGAACAGAATCGGCGGAAAGAAAAACCCCATCGGGAACTTGCTTCCGCCTAAAAGCGACGGCTTGGGGCCGATAAAGAATAAGGCGGGCAAGGCGGCGAAGCCGGCCGAAAAGAAGAATGCTTCCGCCGCAAAGCCGCAGGAAAGATCTGCAGAGCAGAAAAAGAAGCAGCAAAATAATCAGAGTAAGGATAAAAATCAGAACAGGAACAGCATGAATAAAAACAATAAACAGCAAATCAAGCCTGCCGTCGGCAGGATAAGCCCGCCCAAGAAAAGCACGCCCGGTGCCACTTCCGGCGCATCGGTGAAGGCGTATTTCCTCGGCGGATTAAATGAAATAGGCAAAAACTTCACGGTATTTGAATGTGAGGGCGATATGATTATCGTCGATTGCGGAATGTCTTTCCCGAACGACGATATGCTCGGCATAGACATCGTTATCCCCGATTTCACGTTCGTGGAGGATAATTTCGAGAAAATCCGCGCGATTGTAATAACGCACGGGCATGAAGACCACATCGGCGGGCTGCCATTTCTTCTGAAAAAGATAAAGGTGCCGGTTTACGGCACAGCGCTGGCGATGGGGCTTTTGGAGCATAAGCTCGAGGAGCACGGCGTGCGTGCGGATATACGCGTCACGCCGCCGGGCAGCCGCTTTAAGGCGGGTTACTTCGACGTTGAAACGATTCGGGTGAACCACTCGATTTCTGACGCCGTCGCGCTGGCTATCAGAACGCCGGCGGGTATTCTTGTCCATACGGGCGACTTCAAAATTGACTTCACGCCGGAGGACGGCAAGGTTATAGACCTTGCGCGCTTTGCGGAAATCGGAAGCGAGGGCGTGCTTGCGCTCTTTGCCGATTCAACGAACGCGGAGCGAGAGGGCTATACGCAGACGGAGCAGCGGGTGAACGAATCGCTCGACACGCTTTTCTCCAAGGCGGAGGGCAAGCGGATTATCGTGGCGACATTCGCCTCAAGCATAAGCCGTGTGCAGCAGATTATAAACTGCGCGGTGAAGCACAGAAGAAAGGTGGCGCTTTCGGGCAGGAGCATGCTCAACATGATGGGCATCGCCTCGAAGCTCGGCTATCTCAGCGTGCCTGACGGTATTCTCATAGACATCGGCATGATAAACAGATACGCGAGCGGTGAGATAGTCCTCATCACAACGGGAAGCCAGGGAGAGCCGATGAGCGCCCTTACGCGCATGGCGTTTGCCGACCACCGTCAGGTAGCCGTCGGCCCCGAAGATGTGATTATCATCTCCGCGCGGCCGATTCCCGGAAACGAAAAAACGGTTGGCACGGTGGTGGATGAGCTTTTGAAAAAAGGCTGTCAGGTGGTGTATGAATCGATGTATGAGGTGCATGTATCGGGTCACGCCTGCCAGGAGGAGCTGAAAATAATGCAAAACCTCGTCAAGCCGAAGTATTTTATCCCGGTTCACGGCGAGCAAAAGCACCTCAGAAAGCACGCGGGGCTTGCGATGTCAATGGGTGTGCCGGAGAAGAACATCTTCATCGGCGACATCGGCAGTGCGATAGAGCTGAGTGAAGCTCGCATCAAGGAGCTTCCGGAGGTTATTGCAGGCTCTGTGATGGTTGACGGCCTCGGCGTCGGAGACGTCGGAAATGTTGTGCTGCGTGACAGAAAGCACCTCTCCGAAGACGGAATTATGATTATCGTCTCAACGCTTGAGCCGCGCATTGCGCAGATAGCGTCAGGGCCGGATATAGTCTCAAGAGGATTTGTTTATGTCAAGGAGAGTGAAATCCTTATGGACGAAGCGCGAAAACTCGTGTATAATATCATTCAGGATAATCTCAAGAGAAAAGTGTATGACCATAACACAATCAAGCTGGAAATACGCGATGAGCTTTCAAGCCTGATGTATAAGAGAACAAAGCGCAGACCTATGATTGTTCCGATTCTCATGGATGTGAGTTAGTCGACCAAAGGTTGACTTTGAAAGCGAATATGCCTTAAAGAAAGGGGGAGATTGCCTTGAAGAAAAAAGTATGGGTGGTTTCGCCCCTGTTCTATTTTATGGCCGCCGCGCTTGCGGTGATGGGCATAATAATGTTCAGATATGACAAGCTCATAGCCGCAATTGAGCTGACAGTCGCGTTTCTCGCCATCTGCGGCGTCGTGACGAGCGATATAATCCTGCGGCAGAACATCAAGCTTGTCTCAGCCTCCGCAAAAAAGGTGCTGGAGGTGCGCGACGATGAATCCGCCCTGATTAACTTCGCGCTCCCTATCGCTGTGGTGGGTGAGGGAGACGATATAATCTGGTGCAACAACACCTTCAAAAAGAGCTTTTGCGGTGGCAAAGAGGCCGCCGGAGACAGTATTCTGGGATTCATTTTTCCCAGAACCATATTGCAGATAGAAAGCAATGACGGCACGCCGATTAAACATCGCGGCAGCGAATATACCGTCTATTCATCAAGGACGGATAACGGAAGAGTGCTTGTCTTTGTAGACGACACAGACTATAAATTCGTCAGTAGGGAGTTCCGCGAGAAAAAGCCCGTCGTGTGTCTGGCGGTGTTCGACAACAGGGAAGAAATCATTCGCGTGTCTGTCGGCGGTGAGGATTCTAGAATTTCCGCTGAGGTGGATTCTCTCGTCAGAGACTGGGGCTATAACGAGCTCGGCGGCTTTTCAAGAAAGCTTCAAAGCGGCAGGTATCTTATTATCACAGACGAGCGCCACCTTGAAGAGGAGAAGCAGAAGCGCTTCCCTATTCTAGACAAGGTGCGCGAGATAAAGACGGTCAACAAGATGAGCGCCACGATTTCCATCGGCGTCGGCAGAAGCGCCGATAGCCTCGGAGAGAGCGACAGATGGGCGCGTCAGGCGCTTGATATGGCACTCGGGCGCGGCGGAGACCAGGTGGCAGTGCTTCGCCAGAATGACGTTTACGAATTCTTCGGCGGCATGAGCAAGGGCGTAGAGAAGCGCGATAAGGTGCGCACAAGAGTTATCGCCGCCAGCATATCAGATTTCGTCCGCGCGAGTGACAGGGTCTATATCATGGGGCATATGAATTCCGATTTAGACAGCATGGGCGCGGCAGTGGGCATGTGGGCCGTCATAACCAAGGGGCTTGAGAAGAGGGCGCAGATTGTTGTGAACAAAAGCCAAACCATGGCGGAGCAGCTGATAGAAAGTCTCGAAACGGCCTATCCGGACAGAAAGATTTTCATCGGCCCGATGGAAGCGCTCCAGGAGGCGACGGATAACACGCTGCTAATCGTAGTAGATACTCATTCAATCAACTTCGTCGAGAGTCGAGAGCTTGTAGACAGGCTGAAAAAGAGAATTATCATCGACCACCACCGTCTGATGGTAACGAGAATAAGAGACACGGATATTTTCTATCATGAGCCATATGCCAGCTCGGCTTCGGAAATGGTGACGGAAATAGTGCAGTATATAAACAGCTCGGCGATAGATTCAATAGACGCACAGGCGCTTCTTTCCGGCATCATGCTTGATACAAAGAGCTTCGTCCTCAAAACCGGCGTGAGAACCTTCGAGGCCTCGGCGTTTTTGCGCAGGTGCGGGGCGGATACCGTAGAGGTGAAGAAGCTTTTCTCAAACACGCTGGAGACATATAAAGAAAAAGCTCAGCTGGTCTCGGGCGCGGAGATATACAAGGACTGCGCCATTGCCAGCACTTCGTGGGAGAGCGAGGGCATGAGGGTGACGGCTTCTCAGGCGGCGGACGAGCTGCTCACAATCGAGGGTGTGCGCGCGTCATTTGTGCTTTATAAGAACGGCGAAGACGTGAATTTCTCGGCGAGGAGCCTCGGCGAGGTTAACGTGCAGGTAATTTTGGAGGAATTTGGCGGGGGCGGGCATTTCACGATGTCCGGCGCGCAGATAAAAAATATCTCGATGGGCGAGGCACGGCGGCTGCTTATCAGAGAGCTTGATAAAAAGCTGCCGGAAGACGAAGCCGCCGTGATGGCGGAATAAAGAAAGCGAGGGAGATGAAATGAAGGTAATTCTTTTGGAGGACGTCAAAAGCATAGGCAAAAAGGGAGAGCTCGCGAACGTTTCAGACGGCTACGCGCGGAACTTCCTTATCCCGCGAAAGCTTGCAAAGGAAGCAAACGCGCAGGTGATGAGCGAGTTCAAGAATGCCGAGAGCGCCAAGGCTTATAAAAAGCAAACCGAGATTGACAGAGCGAACAAGGACGCGAGCGAGCTTACGGGAAAGCAGATAAAGATTTACGCCAAGGCAGGCCAGAACGGCAAGCTTTTCGGCTCTGTCACAGCTAAAGAGCTTTCAGAGGAAATCAAAAAAGAGCATAATATAGACGTGGATAAGCGAAAGATAGTGATTGAAGCGGATATTAAGGCATACGGCACATTTGCGTTTGAGGTAAAGCTGCATCAGGGAATAACGGCGAATATGTCGGTGGTTGTGGCTGAGCAAAAGTAAGACCGAAGGTATAAGCATAGCAGAAGCATAGCAGAAGCATAGCAGGAGCATAATGGACTATTATAACGAAAGCAGTATGGCAGTGATGCCCTATAGTCAGGAAGCGGAGCAATCGGTGCTGGGCGCGATACTCCTTGAGCCGTCATGCATGAATGAGCTTACGGACATTCTGCCCGGCGCGGAGTTTTTCTACGGCGTCAGCAACCGCGCGATTTACGGCGCGATTCTCGCTCTTTACGGAATGGGCAGGCCCGTCGATTTTGTCACGATTATCGAAAAGCTCAAGGAAAACTCAAATTATGACGAAGATACGGGCAAAATCTATCTGGCGCAGCTTGCCCAGATAGTGCCGTCGATTTCAAATGTGCGTGTATACGCAAATATCGTGCGCGATAAATACGATATGCGCGTGCTGATGAACGCGGCAAAGGGGATTCTTGAAGACGTCAGCAACGGCGCATCGGAGGCTTCGAGTATCCTGGATGCGGCGGAGCAGCGCATTTTTGATATACGCAGAGGCAAAAATATGCAGGGTCTTCAGCCGGTGCGGGAGATTATACTTGAAACCTTTGACCGCCTGGATAAGCTGAATTCCAGCGACCCCGACGAGCGCGAGCAATTCAGGGGTCTGCCGACGGGAATCAAAGATTTAGACGCCACGATTACAGGGCTTAACCGCTCTGATTTACTTATTCTTGCGTCACGCCCCGGCATGGGCAAAACGAGCTTTGCGTTGAACATAGCAAACCACATCGCGCAGAAAATGAAGCGGAGAATCGCGTTCTTCTCACTGGAAATGTCAAAAGAGCAGCTTGCGTCAAGACTATTATCCTCCGAAGCGATGGTAGAGGGCACAAGGCTGAGAACAGGTGACCTCACCGATAACGAGTGGACGAGGCTCGTCGAGGCGGGCAGCATGCTCTCCGGCATGGAAATCTATCTCGATGATTCGCCGGGCATAACCGTGCCGGAAATCAAGGCGAAGGTCAGAAGGCTCAAGGACGTGGACTTGATTGTAATAGACTATCTTCAGCTTATGAGCAGTGCGAAGAGAATTGATAACCGCGTGCAGGAGATTTCGGAAATCACGCGAAACCTTAAGATAATGGCCAAGGAGCTGAACGTGCCGGTGCTGACGCTCTCTCAGCTGGCGAGAGCCAGTGAAAAGCGCGCCGAGCACAGGCCGGTGCTGTCAGATTTGCGTGATTCCGGCTCAATTGAGCAGGACGCCGACATAGTTCTCTTCCTCTACAGAGAGGGCTATTACGCTGTGGACAACGGCGATGTGCCGGACGAAGACGGCGACGCAAACAGAGGCGAGTGTATCGTCGCGAAGAACAGGCACGGCGAAACCAAAACCGTGCAGCTGCACTGGCAGGGAGAATTCATGCGTTATACCGGCGTAGAGAGGCAGAGATATGATTAGCTCTCTTGAAGCAAAGGCGAATCTTTCGGGTTTGGGTGTCGGCACGTTTGATGGCACGTCAAAGATTGGGAAAATGATAATCGGCTTCTCTGCGGGAGCCGATTCAATGTCGCTTGTGCATTTTTTGATGAGCAAAGTTGAGCGCGAAAGAATAATCTGTGCGCATGTAAATCATATGCTGCGCGGAGAAGAAGCTGAAAATGACGAGCGCGCCGCAAGGAGCTTTTGCGAGAAAAACGGGCTGCGCTTTGAGCTTAGAAAGCTTGATATTAACGCGGAGGCGAAAAAGCGGAAAATCGGCACGGAAGAATGCGGCAGGCAGGTGCGCTATGAATTCTTCGAGAGCCTTGTCACCTCGGAGGAGGATAGAATCCTCACGGCACACAATGCCGACGACAACGCTGAAACCGTGCTTATGAATCTCACAAAGGGTGCGGGGCTTCACGGGCTGTGCGGTATCCCATATCAGCGCGGGAATATCATCAGGCCGCTCATCGACGTGGAGCGCAGTGAGATAGAAGATTACTGCAAGCTTTATAACCTGCCGTATGTCACGGATTCAAGCAATCTGGCAAACGATTACACCCGGAACAGGCTGCGGAATCAGGTTTTCCCCGTGCTGAAAGAGATAAACCCGAATATAATCTCCGCCGTCTCGCAGATGACGGATACCCTCAAAGAAGAGGACGCCTATCTTACCGCACAGGCGGAGAGGCTTCTCACAGAGGCCGAAGCCTCCGGCGGGCTGAACATGGAGGTGCTCACCCCCGCGCCGCAAAGCATCAAGAGCAGGGCGATTATGCTTTATCTTGAGAAGTCAGGCTGTATGCGCCCGGAGAGGGGGCATATAGAGAGAATCGCAAGCTGTGAAAACGGCCAACGCATATCCGTGCCGGGTGGGTTTTCGGCGGCGGTAAGCCGCGGGATTTTAAGCGTAAGGAAAACAGAAACCGAAGATTGGTCAATTGTCATCACCGGAGAAAGCACGGATTTGCCTATCGGCAAGCGCCTCAGGCTCACGGTTACAGAAGAGCAGGAGAACAAAGAAATGCCCGATGACGACACGGAGAGGATAAGATTTATTCATAAAAAGTTGTTTAATTCTGCTTTCGATTATGATACAATTAGCGAAAACATTATCGCGAGAAATCGCAGAGAGGGAGATATGTTCACCCCCGCGGGCAGAAACGGCACAAAAAGAGTGAAGAAACTGCTGTGGGAGATGAAGGTTCCTTCGTTCATGCGAAACGATGTTACAATCCTCGAATGCGGCGGGGATATTGTTTTTGTTGAGGGTGCGGGCGTTTCGGAACGCCACAGGCTCACCGAAAACACAAAGCGCATCGCGATAATAGAGCTTGAGGCGATTAACCTTGGAGGGGAAGATGAGCGTGGATAATAACGAAATGCTGGGAGATATTGAAGAGGTGCTTTTCAGCGTCGGGCAGATAGATGAGATGGTTAAGAGAATCGGCGCGGAGATTTCAAAGGATTACCGCGGTAAGAATCTCTTGCTTGTCAGCGTGCTTAAAGGCTCAATCGTTTTCATGGCGGACCTCATGCGCTCTGTCACAATCCCCGCGAGAATTGACTTCATGGCCACGTCCAGCTACGGCTCCGGCACTGTCTCGACGGGCGAAGTGAAGATTGTGAAGGATTTGGATATTCCGCTCAAGGGCTATGACATTGTGCTGGTTGAGGATATTCTCGACAGCGGAAAAACGCTGAACTCACTGCTCGGGATTCTCTGGTCGAGAAAGCCTCACAGTATTAAAATATGCACGCTCTTCGATAAGCCCGAGAGAAGAGACGTTGATGTGCAGGCAGATTACGTGGGCGCACAGATTCCGGATAAGTTTATTGTGGGTTACGGGCTTGATTACGATGAAAAATACAGGAATCTCCCGTTCGTCGGGGTGTTGAGTCCTGAGGTATATAATTAGCGGTGCTATGCGATTTCGGAAGTGTAAAGCATTATAGCATTACACATTGAATTTTGTATATAGTGATATTAGGAGGAAAGATATTTGAACAGAGACTATAAGCAGGTGGTTAAGAATTTGCTGCTGTATCTTGGCATTCCGATAGCGGCGTTCGTCGTCATTTTTATGGCGCTGAACCGCCCCGATGCCGGCGAGATGAAGAAGTATTCTGACATCATCAATTATTTTGAAACAGACCAGGTCACGGAGTATATTCTTGACATGGGCACGGGAGAGATGGTGCTGACGCTCAACGACAGCGCGAAAACCCAGGTGGGCTATATCGTGCCGAGCATAGATTTGCTCTATCGCGACATAACAGACGACGTAGCAAGATATAACGAAGCTCACAAGGAAGCAAAAATGGTGCAGGACGTCCGGCGCGCAGAACAGCCGAACTGGCTGCTTTCAATGCTGCCGTCACTGCTCATTCTCGGCTTCATGGTTATCGTTACGGTGATTATGTTCAGGCGGCTCGGCAGCTCAATGGGCGGCGGAGACAAGACCATGAACTTCGGCAAGGCGAAAATCAAGCAGCTTGAAGATGAGAAGCGCAAAACCACCTTTGCCGACGTTGCGGGCGCGGAGGAGGAGAAGGAGGAGCTCGAGGAGATAGTCGGCTTCCTGAAAAACCCGAGCAAATTCAACGCTCTTGGCGCGAGAATCCCCAAAGGCGTGTTGCTTGTGGGCCCTCCCGGAACGGGTAAAACACTGCTTGCGAGAGCCGTGGCGGGTGAAGCAGGCGTGCCGTTTTTCTCGATTTCAGGCTCAGATTTTGTCGAGATGTTTGTCGGCGTGGGTGCTTCGCGCGTGAGAGATTTATTTGACAAAGCGAAAAAGAACCATCCGTGCATTATTTTCATAGATGAGATTGACGCGGTCGGCCGCCAAAGAGGCGCAGGCTACGGCGGCGGGCATGATGAGCGCGAGCAGACATTGAATCAGCTGCTCGTCGAGATGGACGGTTTCGGCGCGAACGAGGGCGTAATCATGATTGCCGCGACGAACCGCCCTGATGTCCTTGACCCGGCGCTCATGCGCCCGGGCAGGTTCGACAGGCAAATCGTCGTGGGTTATCCCGATGTCAAAGGCAGAGAGGATATCCTCAAGGTGCATTCGCGCGGAAAGCCGCTTGCGCCGGACGTTGAGCTTTCTGTAATCGCGAAAATAACCGCGGGATTCACGGGTGCGGACCTTGAAAATCTGCTTAACGAGGCCGCCTTGCTCGCGGCGAGAAAAGACCACATGGCCATCACGATGACGGAAATCGACGAGGCGACGATAAAGGTCGTCATGGGTGCGGAAAAGAAGAGCCACGTCATCACCGATAAGGACAAGAAGCTCACCGCTTACCATGAGGGCGGGCACGCCATCACGGCGTATTTCTGCCCGACGCAGGATCCCGTGCACGAAATCTCTATCATTCCGCGCGGCATGGCGGGCGGATATAATATGTATCTTCCCACCGAGGATAAGGCCTACAGAAGCCGCAAGGAGATGCGTGAGAGCATAGTCGTCGGGCTGGGCGGCAGGGTTGCAGAGGCTCTGGTGCTGGACGACATTTCAACCGGTGCTTCGGGGGATATACAGCAGGTTACAAAGGTTGCGCGCGCGATGGTGACAAAGTACGGCATGAGCGACAAGCTCGGCCCGATTCAATACGGCACGGACGAAAGCAATCCGTTCCTCGGCAGAGATGTGGGGCATATGAGCAACTATTCCGAGGAGATTGCGGCGGAAATTGACGACGAAATCCGCTCGACCATCAACACGGCATATCAGGGTGCGGAGAAAATCCTTTCAGAGCATGTCGGAAAGCTCCATGAGCTGGCCGGCATACTCATGGAGAAGGAAAAAATCGGCGGCGACGAGTTCCGGGAGATTATGGAAGGCAAGAAAACCCCCACCTTCGCCGAAGCGGCAGAATCCGCAAAACATGAGGTCGATGAAGAGCTAGGCGAAGACTAAAACAGAATGTGAATTTGAAACCCCCGCGGTGGCGGGGGTTTTGTGCTGTAAAAAGCTGAAAATACAGATATTCCCAAAAGCAACAATCTATGGTATAATACCAGTTGGCATTACACTATATAAGCACATCAGCTAATAAGGAGAAAACTATGCCGAGCAAAAAAGTTCCCGTATATGGCGACGACAGCATAACAGCCTTAAAGGGCGCTGACAGAGTTAGAAAGCGCCCGGGCGTAATCTTCGGCTCAAACGGGCTGGAGGGCTGCGAGCATTCGATTTTTGAAATCCTCTCAAACTCAATAGATGAGGCACGGCAGGGCTTCGGCAAGGAAATCACGATTACGCGCTATCTGGATAAATCCATCAAGGTGGAGGACCACGGGCGCGGAATGCCTGTCGATTTTAACTCGAACGAGCAGCGCTACAACTGGGAGCTGATTTTCTGCGAGCTTTATGCGGGCGGAAAGTTTGACAACAGCGACGAAGGCAGCTATGAATACTCCCTCGGCCTCAACGGGCTTGGACTTTGCTCCACGCAATACGCTTCGGAGTATATGGATGCCGACATTCGTTACGGCGGGAATCGTTATACCCTGCATTTTGAGCACGGCGAGAATGTCGGCGGGCTTCATCAGGAGGAGTACAAAAAAAAGGACACCGGCTCGATAATCCACTGGAAGCCTGATTTAGAGGTCTTCACCGATATTGACGTACCGGCGGAGTATTATACTGATACGCTGAAGCGGCAGGCAATTGTCAATGCGGGCGTAACATTCCACTTTGTCAATGAAATCGCGCCGAATGCCTTTGAAACGACGGATTTCTGCTACCCCAACGGCATAGAAGACCACGCAAAGGAGATTGCGGGGGAGGATTTCATCACACCCGTGCTGCTTTGGCAGAGCGAAAAGCAGGTGCGTGACAGAGCGGATTTACCCCTTTACAACGTGAAGATAAACGCGGCAGTAGCCTTTTCAAACAGAAACCGCACAACGGAGTATTACCACAACTCAAGCTGGCTTGAGCATGGCGGCGCACCGGATAAAGCCGTGCGCAACGCGTTTGTATATCAGATAGACGCCTACTTGAAACAGCAAAATAAGTACAATAAAAACGAGAGCAAAATCGCGTATCAGGACGTCGAAGACTGCCTCATAATAGTGATTTCATCGTTTTCAAATCAAACCTCATATGAGAACCAGACGAAGAAATCAATCACAAACAGAGGCATTCAAGACGCAATGGTGGAGCTTTTCCGCCACAATTTGGAAATATATTTCATCGAAAACCCGATGGACGCGGAGAAAATCGGAAATCAGGTGCTTGTAAACAAGCGCAGCCGTGAGGACGCGGAAAAGACACGACTCAACCTCAAAACCAAGCTGACCGGAAAAATGGACATCACCGGTCGCGTTGCGAAGTTCGTTGACTGCCGCTCAAAGGACATCGAAGAGCGTGAGATTTTCATCGTTGAAGGAGATTCCGCCCTCGGTGCGTGCAAGCAGGCAAGAGACCCGAATTTTCAGGCGATTATGCCGATTAGAGGTAAAATCCTCAACTGCCTCAAGGCAGATTACGATAAGATTTTCAAGAATGAAATCATCACGGATTTAATCAAGGTGCTGGGCTGCGGCGTACAGGTTAAAACGAAATCGAACAAGAGCATCGGTTCTTTTGATATGAACGATTTGAGGTGGAGCAAAATCATCATCTGCACGGACGCCGATGTAGACGGCTTCCAGATAAGGGTGCTGTTGCTTACGATGCTTTATCGCCTCACGCCTGCGCTGATTGAAGCGGGAAAGGTGTTCATCGCTGAATCTCCGCTGTATGAGATAACCTCAAAGGGCGACACGTATTTTGCGTATACGGAGGCCGAGAAGGAGAAATTCCTCGCGGAAATCGGCGAGCAGAAGTTTACGATTCAACGCTCGAAGGGGCTGGGTGAAAACGAGCCGGACATGATGAATCTCACGACAATGAACCCTGCCACGCGCCGCCTCATAAAGGTGGAGCTGCGGGATATTGAAAAAACCGCCAGAACCTTTGAGGTTTTGCAGGGCGACGATTTGGAATCAAGGAAGATTTTCATTGCGGAGAACGGCACAAAATATATTGACGAGCTTGATGTGTCTTGATATATGCTCAAATAGGAGAGTGAAATGGCAAGGAAGAAAAAAGAAAATCTGCCTGCAAAGAAGGCGCATGGATTCATCGCGGGCGCGGGGGAGGTCGTCGTTCAGGACATAAACGACACGCTTGAAAGCAACTATATGCCCTATGTGATGAGCGTGATAATGTCCCGCGCTATACCTGAAATAGACGGTTTCAAGCCTTCTCACAGGAAGCTTCTTTACACAATGTATAAGATGAATTTGCTAAGTGCCGGCAGAACGAAGAGCGCCAACATCGTCGGGCAGACGATGAAGCTCAATCCACACGGCGACAGCGCCATCTATGACACGATGGTGCGGCTTTCGCGCGGGTATGAGGCGCTTTTGCACCCATATGTCGATTCAAAAGGAAATTTCGGCAAGTTCTATTCCCGCGATATGGCGTGGGCGGCCTCAAGATATACCGAGGCCAAGCTTGACGACATCTGCAAAGAGCTTTTTCGTGACATAGACAAGGACACAGTGGATTTCGTGGATAACTATGACAGCACGATGAAAGAGCCGACGCTTCTGCCCGCTGCGTTTCCGTCGATTCTCGTAAACGCGAACACAGGCATAGCGGTCGGCATGGCAAGCTCCATCTGCCCGTTTAATCTGCGTGACATATGCGAGGCCACGATAGCCCTGATGAACGACCCGAACGCTGATTTGCTGCACATCATGCAGGCGCCGGATTTCCCGGGCGGCGGGCAGATAGTTTTCGACAGAGAGCTTTTCGAGAGAATTTTCGAGACCGGACGCGGCAGCTTCCGCATACGCAGCAGGTATACATATGATAAATCGGCAAACTGCATTGACGTGACTCAAATTCCGCCGACCACCACGGTGGAGGTCATCGTTGAGAAGGTCATAGATTTGGTGAAGACGGGGCGGGTCAAGGAAATCGCCGATATACGTGACGAAACCGGACTTGACGGCTTGAAGCTCACAATTGACTTGAAGCGCGGCGTAGACCCCGACAAGCTCATGCAGAAGCTGTATAAAATCACAAGCCTTGAGGACAGCTTCTCCTGCAACTTCAATATCCTCATCGCCGGCGTGCCGATGGTGCTGGGCGTGAGGCAGATTATCGAGGAGTGGACGGCGTTCAGGATAGAATGCGTGCGCCGCCGCACGCACTACGATTTGATAAAAAAGAAGGATAAGCTTCACCTCCTTCGCGGGCTGGAGAAAATCCTGCTTGATATAGACAAGGCGATAAAAATCGTGCGCGAAACAGACGAGGAGGGCGAGGTTGTGCCGAACCTGATGATTGGCTTCGGCATAGATGAAATTCAGGCTGAGTATGTGGCGGAGATAAGACTGCGCCAGCTGAACCGTGAATATATCCTCAAGCGCACGAACGAAACAGCAGACCTCGAAAATGAGATTAAAGAGCTTGAAAGCATACTTGAATCAAGGGCGAAAGTTAAAAAGATTATCATAAGGGAGCTTGAGGAGGTGGCCGCAAAATACGGGCGCGACAGGCGCTCGATGATAATATACGCTGACGAAATCGAGGAGGCTCCCATTATAGAAGAGGTGCCGGACTACCCGGTGAATGTTTTCTTCTCAAAGGAGGGTTATTTCAAGAAGATAACGCCGCAATCGCTCAGAATGAGCGGCGAGCAGAAGCTCAAAGAGGGCGATGTGAACGTTCAGCATGTTGAGACGACGAACGCTTCAGATTTGCTGTTTTTCTCGGATAAGGCGCAGGTATATAAGCTTCGCGCGAGCGAACTCCCGGACACAAAGGCCAGCAACCTCGGTGATTATGTTCCTGCAAAAGCGCAGATGGACGAGGGCGAAAACGCCGCGTATATGGCGGTGACTAGCGATTATTCCGGCTTCATGCTGTTCTTCTTTGAAAACGGCAAGATAGCAAAGGTTGAGATGAGTGCGTATCAAACGAAAACCAACCGCCGCAAGCTGATAAACGCTTACGGGAATAAATCACCGCTCGTAGCGGCGCTTCAGTTATCCGCCGACTGCGAGGTTTTGCTCACGGCGTCGTCAGGCAGAATGCTGCTGATTCACACGGGGCAGATTGCGCCGAAGACCACGAAAAGCACGCAGGGCGTAGCGGCGATGACGCTCAAGAAAGGCCAGCGGCTTATTTCCGCAAGAGTGTATGCAGAGGGTGATTTACAGAACCCGATGCGCTTTAAGAAGAAAATTCCCGCCATGGGCGCATTGCCTACAGGCGAGGAGGGGCTGACAGAACAGCTCTCACTTTGATGAATGAGGAGGTAAAGCATGCCGCAATGTGTTGTAATTGCCGATGATTTAACGGGCGGAAACGCCACGGGTGTTCTGCTTGTTAAGGCGGGCATGAAAACATACACACTTGTGAATGAAGAAGATTTATCTTCAAAAGTTATGAATGAGTGCGACTGCGTGATATTCCCGACAGACAGCCGCGCGGTTTCACCCGAGGAGGCATATAGGCGGGTGTTCGGCGTGGCAAAAGCCATGAAATCTGATGGAATAACGCTCTATTCAAAGCGGATAGACTCCACACTCAGGGGCAATCTCGGCAGCGAGACGGACGCCATGCTGGACGCGCTCGGCAACGAGGCGGTGGCTTTGGCCATGCCGAGCTTTCCGCAATCCAAGCGAACCATGATAAACGGGCGCCTGCTTGTAGACGGTATCCCACTGCACGAAACAGATGTGGCACGAGATCCGAAAAACCCGGTAACCACGCCGTTCTGCGCGGAAATTTACCGCATGCAATCGAAATATCCCGTGGGCGCAATCTCGCTTGAAGAACAGCAGAAGGGCATTGAATACACTGCCGCGTTAATCGAAGACTTGGCGAGGAGTGGCGTGAGAACCATCGTGTGTGACGCCGTCACGCAGGAGGATATTGACCTAATCGCCGATGCGGCGATAATGAGCGGCGTGCCGTTTATTGCGGCAGACCCGGGGGTGCTAACCGCCACGCTCGCTCAAAGGCTCGTGAAGCGGCAGGAAATTGCGGAGGATAAGATTCTCGTAACGGTAGGCAGCGTTAACGCGGTCGCGAGTGAGCAGGCGAGAAGCTTTCTGGAGAACATGAAAGTGTTCAATGTTTTTGCCGATACCTCGCTGTTTTTAGAAAGCGCGCAGAGCCGTGAGGTTGAGATTGAACGCGTCGCGGCGGAAATTGAAAGTAACAGTGAAGGTTATGACGTGTGCAGCGTGATTGGCAACGGGATTTTCCCGGAGCACAGGCTTTCCTTTGAGGATTATGCGAAACCCGGCGACACCTTTGATGAGCTTTCGGGCAAAATAAACGACGCCTTCGCCGAGATTACCTGCCGGATTCTCTCAAAGGGCGGCTTCGGCGGACTTTATACCTGCGGCGGTGATATAACCATCGCCGTGTGCCGGAGAATGAAAACGGCGGGAATGAGGCTGCTTGGCGAGGTGCTTCCGCTTGCGGCCTACGGCGAGCTGATTGGCGGAGATTACGAGAATTTCAAGGTGGTGACCAAGGGCGGTATGGTCGGCGAAGCAGACGCGATTGTCCGCTGTGTAAAATACATTCAGAGAAAAATAAGCGAGGGGAGAAATTGAATGACTAAGCCGATAATAGCAATTCCAATGGGAGACCCGGCGGGAATAGGGCCGGAAATCGTACTGAAGGCACTTGTCAGTGACGAAGTAAAGAGCTCAGCGAGGTGCGTCGTCACGGGGAGCAGAGAGGTCTTTGAACAGGCACTGAATTTCACGGGAATAAAGCTTCGCGTGAACGTGATAGCAGAGCCGAAAGACGGAGACTACAGCGATGGCGTGATGAATCTCATCGAGGCGTGCGGCGTGGATATGAGCGAGCTCAAGCTCGGCGAAATCAGCGGCATGTGCGGCAGGGCGGCTTATGACTGCATAGCGAAAAGCATAGAGCTTGCCATGGCAGGGAAGGTGGACGCCGTCGCCACGACGCCGATAAATAAAGAATCTCTGAAAGCGGGGAGCGTGGATTTCATCGGGCACACAGAGATTTTCGGCGCGCTGACGAATACGCCTGACCCCCTGACGATGTTCGAGGTGCGCGGCATGCGAGTTTTCTTCCTGACCAGGCATGTCTCTCTGCGCAAGGCGTGTGATATGGTGACAAGAGAGCGCATAATTGACTATGTACACAGATGCAAGGAGGCCTTGGAGAAGCTGGGCATAACAGACGGCACGATGGCCATTGCCGGGTTGAATCCTCACAGCGGAGAGCACGGCCTCTTCGGCAATGAAGAGGTAGACGAGGTTTTCCCCGCGGTTGAAGAGCTGCAAAAAGAGGGTATAGCGGTGGTCGGGCCAATCGGCGCGGATTCGGTTTTCCACATGGCGTTGCAGGGGCGTTTCAACAGCGTGCTTTCGCTCTATCATGACCAGGGCCACATCGCCACCAAAACACTTGATTTCGAGCGCACAATTGCCGTAACGGGCGGAATGCCCATTCTGCGCACATCGGTAGACCACGGCACGGCCATGGACATTGCCGGAAAGAACATCGCAAGCCCTGTCAGCATGGTGGAGGCGATTATCCTCGCGGCGAAGTATTCCCCGAACTTCACAGGCAAATAAGAGTGTATAAGCGTATATAAGAAACCCCCGAGAGCCCGGGGGTTTTGTGTTACATCATAGGTGAGAAGATGCGAATAATTGAGCGCATCAGGCGCCGTGCCGGAGAAACTCTGGTTTCCTCCAATGCGACCTCGTGGCTCACGCTCTGCACATCGAGAAAATCATCATAAATGTCGTCTAAGACAGGGGAATCATATATCATTGCACCGCATTCAAAATGCAGGTAAAGGCTGCGGTAATCCATATTGATTGTTCCCACGGTGGCTATTTTATCGTCGCAGATGAAAATCTTCGAGTGAATAAAGCCCGGGGTATACTCAAAAATGCGCACGCCTGCCTCAATTAGCTGACTGTAATTTGAGCGCGTCATGCTGTGTACATACCAATGGTCGCCGATATGCGGGGTGATGATTCTCACGTCCACGCCCTGCCTTGCGGCGTTTGAAAGCGTTATGAGCATTTCGTGGTCGATTACTAAATACGGAGATTCCATATAAATATATCTCTCAGCGCGTGAAATCATGTTCATGTAGACGTTTTCGCCCACTAGCTCGCTGTCGAGCGGGCTGTCGTAATACGGCTGAATAAGGCCCGCGGCATCTTTCACGGCGATTTCCTCCGCCGGCCTGCGGTAGCGGCTGTAATCCTCATCAGAGTTATTCACAAAGCTCCAGGTGGAGAGAAACATCACTGTGAAGCTCCAGACCGCCTCACCCTCAAGCACAATGGAAGAGTCTTTCCAATGCCCCAGCTTTTCATAGGCGTTTATATATTCATCGGCGAGATTGATGCCGCCGGTGAAGGCGACCTTGCCGTCTATAACGGCTATTTTCCGATGGTCACGGTGGTTGTGCAGCCCGCTGAGAATCGGCACTACCTTATTGAAAACGCAGTTCTTTATGCCTAAAGTGGTGAGATATTCGCCGTGCTTGCTGGGAATCGTCGTCATTGAGCCGAAATCGTCCCACATGACGCGCACCTCAATGCCCTCGCGCACCTTATCGGCGAGGATTTCAAGGATGCCCTCCCACATTATGCCGCTGCCGATGATGAAATATTCGAGGAAGATGAAGCTTTTCGCCTTTCGCAGCTCGGCCTTGAGGCGCTCGAATTTCACCTCTCCCGGAGACAGGAAATCCACGCGCGTGTTGGCATATGCGGGGCAGCCGACCTTGTTTATGAGATATTGCATCTGATTTTTTATATGCGCGTCCTCAACCTCTGAAACAAGATTTTTCTCCTCGCTCAGCTCAATAACAATCTTATCGCTCACACGTTCAAGCTGCTTGCGCGTTCTCAACGAGGCGAGGTCACTGCCGAGGAAGATATAGACGATTGAGCCGTAAATCGGCGAGATTGCGACAATGAACATCCATGTCAGTTTAAAGGCGGGGTTAGCCTTATTCGAGAAGATATACAGCATAACCACCAGCAGCAGGATAATCGTCGCAACATAGTAATACGTCATATACTGGTTCAAAAAGCTGATGAGAACGCCAAGTGTGATTCCTTGCAGAAGAATCATAGCCCCGATGAGGCAGATGCGCAGTATCGACGGGCTGCTCAAACGCTTCTCCAGTGTATCAAATTTACTGATTTGCTGTTCTCTTTCCAAGTGAATCACCTCCGCATGGCATATCTCATATAGTCAGCTTGCCTTTTTGATTGAATAAAACGCTGCAAGCAAATCAATATACCCCTGTGTATCCTTTGCCTGTGGATTATAATAGCAAAAGCTAAGCTCTGAGCACGCCTCATACCGCACGCCGTCTATCGAATATGTTTTCCTGTAACGGCATTTTTCAATATCTGCGTCCATCGCCTTGCAGTTTGGCCGCTTGCACTTGTGGCTGCCATCAACGAAGGGTTTTTTGATGTAATCCGGCGCGCTTTCAATACTGGCTTTGTGCCGGTCAATATTTGAGAAATACATTCTCAGAACAATCCCGTCGTCACGGAAATAAATGCGCGCGATGTACTTTTTGGATTTATTCCCCGGCTTGAAATACTCAATTTTATATTTCCCGAACACAACATACTCCTGAATACCGTTGTTTGCGTAGCCGGCCTTGTGCATGGAAGCATCAAAAGCCAGAATAAAATCTCTGTCTTCACGGCTGACGAAAGCAAATCTCCCGTCTGACAAAAGCTTTTTCATGGTTATTTACGCTTTCTTCACGCCCAGAACGGTCTCCTCTCCGTTTATATCCCAGCTCGGGAGGTCGTCGAGGCCTTCGTTTATTTTTATTTCCTCTGCCAGCACATCGCGCATAATCGTATTTTGATTGCTCCTGATGATGTCAAGAACCCTTCCGCTGCCGCCGGCATAGACGATGATGTGGTCGAGCACGTCGAAATCGGCCTCTCTGCGCATAGACTGAATTTTGCTGATAATTTCGCGCACAAAGCCTTCTTCAATCAGCTCGTCTGTAAGCGTGGTGTCAAGCACGACGGTGATTCCGTGCTCTGAAACAGAGGCATAGCCCTCGGCCTTTGTCGTCTCGATGATAAGCTCTTCTTCTGCAAGCGTGATGTCACCGTCCTTGAGGTGAAGCGTTATGCCGCCGGTGGAATCAAGCTCCTTCTTGGCCGCAGCGCCGTCGAGATTCTGAAGCGCCTCGCGTACCTCGCCGAGCTTCGCGCCAAGTTTCTTGCCGAGAATTCTAAGCTGCGGCTTGAAAACATAGCCCGCAAAATCTGAAGCGTCCGTGATGAACTCCGCGGCTTTCACGTTCAGCTCCTCCTCGATGATTTCCTTGAATTCACCGGTTGATTCGCCGTCAGCGACGACGAACATCTTCCCGAGAGGCTGCCGGTTTTTAATAACGGCCTCATTTCTGGCGGCGCGCCCAAGCGTGACTATATCAAGCACGCGCTGCATTTGGCGCTCAAGCTCTGTGTCAATATAATCGGCGTTGCTTTTGGGGAAATCGCAGAGATGAACGCTCTCCGGCGCCGCGGGGTTTACGCTGCGCACAAGGTTCTGATATATATCCTCCGTCATGAAGGGAATCATCGGCGCGGCCGCGCGAATCACGTCATACAGCGCGGTGAAAAGGGTCATGTAGGCGTTGGTCTTGTCCTCCGTCTCGCCCTTCACCCAGAAGCGTTGGCGTGAGCGGCGGACATACCAATTGCTCATCTCGTCGGTGAAATCCTGAAGCGCCTTTGCGGCCTCCGGGATTTTATAGCTTTCAAGGCAGGACGCCACCTCTCTCGTCATCGTGTTGATGCGCGAGAGCAGCCATTTATCCATCGTGCCGAGCCTTGAATAATCAAGCACATGCTCGAACGGGTTAAATTTGTCTATGTTCGCGTAAAGAATGTAGAAAGCATATGTGTTCCACAGCGTGGAGAGGAACTTCCGCTGCCCCTCCTGCACTGCCTTTCCGCTGAACCTTGACGGCAGCCAGGGCGCGGAGTTCGTATAGAAATACCAGCGTATGCCGTCGGCACCGTATTCCTCAAGTGCCTCAAACGGGTCAATGGCGTTGCCCTTTGATTTGCTCATCTTCTGCCCGTTTTCATCCTGCACATGCCCCAGCACGATTACATTTTTGAACGGCGCAACATCAAAGAGAAGCGTAGAAATGGCAAGCAAAGAATAGAACCAGCCGCGTGTTTGGTCAACGGCCTCAGAGATGAAATCCGCCGGAAACTGCCGCTCAAAAAGCTCCTTGTTCTCAAATGGATAGTGATGCTGGGCGAAGGGCATTGCGCCCGAATCAAACCAGCAGTCGATAACCTCCGGCACGCGCTTCATTTCTCCGCCGCATTTTTCGCATTTTATCGTCACTGCGTCGATGTAAGGGCGGTGAAGCTCAATATCTTCCGGGCAATTATCGGAGAGAGATTTAAGCTCGTCAATTCCGCCGATGGCGTGCCTGTGTCCGCACTCGCATTCCCATATGTTCAGCGGCGTGCCCCAATATCTGTTGCGGCTTATACCCCAGTCCTGTATGTTCTCAAGCCAGTCGCCGAAGCGGCCCTTTCCGATGCTCTCGGGTATCCAGTTAATGGTGTTATTGTTTGCGATGAGCTTATCCTTAATCTTCGTCATCTCGATGAACCAACTGTCGCGCGCGTAATAAATCAGCGGTGTGCCGCAGCGCCAGCAGTGCGGGTAGCTGTGCTCAAAGACGGGCGCGGCGAAAAGACTGCCGCTCACGCGCAGTGCGGAGAGGATTTCCTTATCGGCGTCCTTGACGAACATGCCGGCCCACGGAGTTTCTTCCTTCATCTCGCCTTTTTGATTGACAAGCTGAACGAACGGGAGGTCATATTTCCTGCCGATAGACGCGTCGTCGTCGCCGAACGCCGGCGCCATATGCACAACGCCTGTGCCCTCTGTGAGCGTGACGAAATCGCCGCAGGTTATATAGAAGGCCTTCTTGTCTGACTGGAAAAAGCGGAAAAGCGGCTCATATTCTTTGAATTCTAAATCCTTGCCATGGCAGGAATCTGTGATTTCATACGCTCCCTCGCCGAGAACGGAATCTGCGAGAGCCTTCGCAAGCATCAGCTTTTCGCCGGTTTCATTTACCTTGGCGGTGATGTATTCTTCATTGGGGTTGACGCACAGCGCCACGTTCGACGGAAGCGTCCACGGTGTGGTCGTCCATACGAGGACGGAAGCGTCGCTGTCCTTCAGCTTGAAGCGAACAATCGCCGAGCGCTCCTTGACGTCCTTATAGCCCTGCGCGACCTCGTGGCTTGAAAGCGGCGTGCCGCAGCGCGGGCAGTAAGGTACAATCTTGAAGCCGCGATAAAGCAAGCCCTTATCCCATATCTGCTTCAGCGCCCACCATTCAGATTCAATGAAATCGTTGTGATATGTGACATACGGATGCTCCATGTCCGCCCAGAAGCCGACGGTCTCCGAGAAATCCTCCCACATTGAGCGGTATTTCCACACGCTCTCCTTGCAATGCTCGATAAACGGCGCGATACCGTAATTCTCAATTTCATCCTTGCCGTTGATGCCTATTTCCTTCTCAACCTCAAGCTCCACCGGCAGGCCGTGAGTATCCCAACCGGCCTTGCGCGGCACATCATAGCCCCGCATCGTCTGAAAGCGGGGATAGATGTCTTTTATGGCGCGCGTGAGGACATGCCCGATGTGCGGCTTGCCGTTCGCCGTGGGTGGGCCTTCATAGAAAATGAAGTCTGGGCCGCCCTCTCGCAGCTTGGTGCTTTTGAGGAAGATTTCATTATTCTTCCAGAAATTCTCAATCTGCTTCTCTCTTTCAACATAGCTCTGACTCGTGCTCACCTTTTTATACATAACTTCCTCCCAGTATTATCTGTCAAATAAAAAAACCCGCCCCCATAGGACGAGAAATCGCTGCAGCTTCTTCGCTTACCACCTATATGCCATCACATATGCTCCTTTTAACGGTGGATTCCGGCAAGGCTTACTATGGTTCAGCCCGCGGCTCAGAAGTGATTTTCAGATTTACTTACTTGCTTCGGGCTTGCACCGTTCCCGAATCGCTGAGCCTTTGGGTAAATCTTAGCTCTTCATCACAGCCTTTGTCTATTCAAATCATATTTATTCTACATTAGTGTGATGGAAAAGTCAATACAGCCTTGCGCATTCTTGCATATTGCGGTAGAATGCTTTCAGAAACTTTCGGGAGGAGTATTTATGATTAAGCACATCGTCATGTTTAAGTTTAAGGAAAGCGCAAACGGTAAAACCAAGGCGGAAAATCTGATTGAAGCGCGCGGGAAAATGCTTGCGCTCAAAGACGAGATTAAAGAGATTGCCTCGCTTGACGTCTGTTTTAATTGTAATCAGGAGGATTCACGCAATTACGATTATATCCTGATTTCGGAATTTGAAACGCTTGAGGATTTGAATGACTACCAGAACCATCCCTCACACAGAGCCTTCGGCGCGTATATTTCAGAGCTTCGCGAGGAGAGGGCTTCAATAGATTTTACGCTTGAATAAAAACACCCGCACAGTTTCCTGTGCGGGTGAGCTTTTTAAGAGATGAACGGCCAGGGGTCGACTCTTGTGCCGTACTGATAGACCTCAAAGTGCAGGTGAGGCCCGGTGGAATTGCCCGTGCTGCCCTCATATCCTACAACCTGCCCTCTGGAAACATATTCACCGTTTCCGACCGCAAGCCCCGAGAGATGGGCATATCTCGTCGTGTAAGTTGAATTGTGATAAATGAGGACGTAATAGCCCCAGCTCTGCCCCCAGCTGTCATAGTTGTTGGCCTCGATGACCTGTCCGTCCTCCGCGGCGACTATCGGCTTGCCTGAGGGACCTGCAATATCTATACCTTTATGCCCGCCATGGAAATGCTGCGAGACATATGTCACGCCGGGCATCGGCCAGCAGAAGCTTGTGCTGCCCGGGTCGGGGAACATAGTTCCCGGCGGCACTGAACCGCCGCCTCCGCCGTTATTCTGCTGCTCTTCCCAAGCCTTGCGCGCGGCCTCTTCTTCGGCAGCCTTCTGCGCGATTAGACCCTCAAGGTAACCTATCAATTCAGAGCTCTCTGCCTCGTTTGCCGCTATTGCGTCTTGAGTTGCTGCTTTTTTATCCTGTATCGCTGCCAAGGCTTTTTCGTTTTCTACGTATAAAGCATCAAGCTCTGCGTAGTTTGCATCTAACTCCTTCTTGTATTCAGCTAAATCTGCCTTCTGCTTTTCGCATTCCTCGCGCTCGGCCGAGGTTTCTTCCATGAAAGCAGCTATCTTGTCTCTTATCTGTGTGTCGCGCCTTGTCACGCTCTTCATGGCCTCTGATTTCATCGAATACTCCGCCAGAGAATCAGAATTGAGGAGGATTTCAAGCGAACCGAGCTCTGAGGTTGAGCCGGATTTATACAGCGCAAGCACCCTTTCGTGGAAGAGGCTAATCGTATCCTGCATCTCGGCCTCAGAGGCATCTATCTTCTTTTCGAGAATGGAGATGCTTTTGTTGAGCTCGTCAATCTTTTTGCGCGTCTCTTCAATTTGCTCGGTCAGCACGTCAATTTTAGCTTGAAGAGCCTCTTGATATTCCACAGCCTTGGCTTCGTCGTCTCTCAGAGCGTCAAGCTCTGCGTCAAGGTCCTTTTTCTCGTTTTCAAGCTCGGCGATTTTATTCTCCGTGTTGGAAATTTCATCGGCCATTGCCGGCGTGGCCGGAATGCTGACGGCCAATATGCATATGCAAAGCAAAACTGAAAGAAGCTTTGCAAGCTTTGTTTTACTCATCAGATGAATCCTGCTCATATTTGCCTCCCTGAGGGTTCGCATAGCTTAACCCAAACAAGCTGATTTACATAAATTCATTACAGATTGTAACCTATTCATTATGATTTATGATTCCGAAAAAGAATTAAACGCTTTTAACCTGCGGAAATAAGCAAAAGAAAAGCCTGCGTCTTGATATATGCAGACTTTTCCTTTAAATATGATTACCCAAATGCAGGGTTCCAAATATCAAATGTGCCGTACATGGCTATGCCCAGTATTTCTTCACAACCCCTGCGCTGCGGCTGTTAGAAGATGCGTTTGGCACGGAGGTGCGAAGCGTGTAATAGGGACGGCTGACCTTACGCGTAGGCATCCTCGCAGAAGTATAGCCGCTGCTTATTACAGACACGCCGCTTCGGTAGCTTCGCGCGGAATAAGCGGGCGCACGAGGTCTGGCAACGCTCGATGCTCTTTTCCTGCGGGAAAAAAGGCGAACCGGATGAATGACAAATGCCGCCGCGATACCCACCGCGAAGCTTACGCCGATAATCGCCCACGCAACATTACCTATTTGCGTGATTTGCGGCTGCTCTGTCATCTCACGCAGCGAAGAGGCGGTTATGATGACCTGTGAGGAGGATTGCGATTCGGTGAAAACATAACCGTCTGAATGATGCACAGTTATATATGCTCCCTGTATAAAAAGGGCGACGAAAGCCACGATTACGAAATAGACATAAAACTTCATGCCGCTCGATTTCATGCAGTCAACCCCCTCTATATTGTATATCAAGGTCATTATATCAACTAATTGTAGAATTGGCAACTAAAAAAGTGAAAAAAATCAAAATAATTCTCAGAAATCGTTGATAATGCCTGCATATTCACTTAAATGCGCTTGATTTTCAGGATAAATCAGAGATTCACGCCTAAAAATCACTTGAAAAAGCCTGAAGCTATCGTAAAACTGAGCCATGCCGACAAATCACTTAACTCGACTGATTCATCAATGATATAACTGAAAGTATATTCCTGTTCAGTGAAATGAAGCGGTAAAGTTAACAGTTTATTCTTTTTTTTGCACTCGTTTTTCTGTTATAATAAAAAAAGAAAATAATGAAAAGGAGGGTGTCTGCGCCGAGTTTTGGTGGGCGCAGGAGATATGGATATGTCTGTTTACTCTGAAATAAAGCCGGAAATCTTTGAATTTTCGGAAATGTGTGAGAAAAGCAATGCGATAAACCCCGAGCTTTACACAAAATATGATGTCAAGAGGGGGCTGCGTGACTTAAACGGAAACGGCGTGCTCACAGGCCTTACAAACATCTCGGAGATTATCTCCAGCAAAACTGAGGACGGCAAAAAAGTGCCCTGTGAGGGCGAGCTTTATTACCGCGGATATGAAATTGAAGATATAATTGACTCAATTCCGGCTGACGATGCTTTCGGCTATGAGAGGGTTTCATATCTTCTTCTGTTCGGCGAGTGGCCGGATAAAGAGCAGCTCAAGAAATTCTGCGGGCTTCTGAGTTATTACCGCACCTTGCCGACGAGCTTTGTGCGCGATATTATCATGAAAGCGCCGAGCTCTGATATGATGAACACGCTTGCAAGAAGCGTGTTGACGCTCTATTCGTATGATGAAAACGCCGAAGACGTCTCAATCCCGAACGTGCTTCGCCAAAGCCTCCAGATGATAGCACTGTTCCCGCTGTTGTCTGTCTACGGCTATCAGGCATACCGCCATTATCATGACGGAGACAGTCTTTTCATTCATCAGCCCGACGCCGAGCTTTCAACGTCAGAGAATATCCTTCGCCTTCTGCGCAAGGACTGCAAATATTCAAAAACGGAGGCAAAGGTGCTGGACACCGCGCTGATTCTGCATGCCGACCACGGCGGAGGAAACAACTCAACCTTCACGACACATGTCGTCACATCTTCAGGGACGGATACATATTCTACCATCGCGGCGGCGCTCGGCTCGCTTAAAGGCCCGAAGCACGGCGGTGCGAATATCATGGTCACGAGAATGTTTGAGGACATCAAGCGCACGGTGGCTGACTGGGATAACGAGGATGAAATCAAAGCATACCTCAATCGCGTGCTCAATAAAGAGGCCTTCGATAAAACAGGGCTCATCTATGGTATGGGTCATGCCGTGTATTCAATCTCCGATCCGCGCGCGCAGATTCTCTCCGAGTTCGTCTCCACACTTTCGCGCGAGAAGGGCTACACGAAGGAATATGAGCTCTATCAAAAGGTTGAGCGCCTTTCGATGCAGCTCATAACGGAGCAGCGCAAGATTTTCAAGGGCGTGAGCGCCAACGTGGACTTCTACAGCGGCTTGATTTATAATCTCCTTGAGCTGCCGATGGAGCTTTACACGCCGATTTTCGCGATTTCGAGAATCGCCGGTTGGAGCGCCCACAGGCTCGAAGAGCTGGCAGGCAAGGGCAGAATTATCCGCCCGGCATATATGGCGGTTTGCCCGCATAAGGATAAAGAGGATTTAGTGTAAGCATAAAAAACAGGTAAGCAAATTGCTTACCTGTTTTTTGTGAGCTTTCTCCCGATTACCAAGCGTCCTGAAAAAGCGGCGATGATGAGCACCAACCCCAGCCCGATGAAAAAGCCAGAGAGAAAATCGGTAACAGGCTGTGCGGGGAAGAAATTTCTGATGATGATTTGCAACGCGATACATATTGAGCCGAGAGTCAGGCAGTAACGTGCGATAACGCTATGAACCCGTTCTTTCATATTTGCCTCCAATCAATATTTTTTATTATAATACAGCATTAACACGAGCTTGAGCAATAAGACAGCATAGACCACGCCGAGCAGCGTGAAGAAAACAGCGTCGCTGAAGAAGCTGGAGATTAGCCCTGCGGCGGCAAGAATGATGAGAAAGAGCCGAACGAAGCCGGCGCCGGATTTCATCATAACGAATTGGGTTCTCTCGTCTGTCTCCTTGATGTAAAGCTTGCGGCGGTAATCTTCGTTTTTCAGCACCAGAACGCTTCTTATAAGCGAAAGCAGCCAGTAGCCCTCAAAGAGGAGGAAAAGACCGGCCTGAAATCCGCCGTGGAAGCCCTTGAGAAAATCGCTTTGCCGCGGAGTGTTCTCCGAGAATATGCTGAGCATGACAAACAGGAGCAGAATAAGAGGAATGATTATACCTGAAATCCTGATATTCATCACGTGCTTGAGGCGGAAATTTTCCATTATATCTCCTCCATTTCGCTGAAATCGAAAACTTCCTCAATTGAAAGCCCGAAGAACCGCGCAATTTTATACGCCAACCCAAGTGAGGCCGTGTATTTCCCTGTCTCAACTGAGGTTATAGTCTGGCGCGTCACACCGACCGCATCGGCAAGCTCTTCCTGCGAGAGTTTGTGCTTCTTTCGGAGTTCCGCTATATGTGTGTTCATAATAGCCTCCCGTCTTGCAAAGTTTGCTTTGCAAGATTAGTATAGCAAACTTTGCAGAATATGTCAAGCAGACTTTGCAACTCTTTATCGCAATTTCAATACTGCATTTATGAGGCAAGTGTGATATACTTGAGTGAGAAAAAAGCAAGATTGCATCACAGGAGGAGTCTATGTCAAACACAGAGCGCGTTACGTCGCGTATTGAAGAACGGGAACTGACAAGCGAGCTGATGGATTTCATCGAGAAATGCCCGTCAATCTTTCACACGGCTAAAGCTATAGTTGAAATGCTCGCTTCGGCGGGTTTCACAGAGCTTCGCGAGAGCGAGGCATGGGATATTCAGCCGGGCGGGAAATATTTCGTCAAGCGAAATATGAGCGCGATAATCGCCTTCAAATATCCGAGGCATGATTTTAATTCGTTCTCAATCGTCTCGCCGCACGGAGATTCTCCGGCGTTCAAGATAAAGGAGAGCCCCGAGATGAGGGTGGATGCGCATTATACCAAGCTTAACACCGAGGTTTACGGCGGCATGACGCTCAGCCTCTGGCTTGACAGGCCGCTTTCGGCGGCGGGCAGGGTGCTGCTTAAAACGCCGGGCGGAGTGAAGGCGGAGCTCGTCGATTTCAAGCGGGATTTGTTTTTAATCCCAAGCCTTGCAATCCATATGAACCGCGAAGCGAACAACGGCGCAAAGGTGAACGCACAAGTGGATACGCTGCCGCTTTTCGGTGATGAAACAGCTGATTTTATGGCGGCTTTAGCCGAAGAATGCGGAGTGAAAAAAGAGGATATCCTCTCACATGAGCTTTATCTTTATAATCGTGAGAGGGGCACATTTTTCGGGGAGCATGAGGAGTTCTTCGCAAGCCCCAAGCTTGATGATTTGCAAAATGCTTTCTCGGCGGTTAAAGCCCTGATAGCCGCTGAAAACACGGAAAACGTTGCAATGACGGCTGTTTTCGACAACGAGGAAATAGGCAGTATGACTAAACAGGGCGCAGCCTCAACCTTTTTGCTCGACACGCTTGAGCGCATTGGCATGCTTTCCGGAAAGACGCGTGAGGAGAGAAAGATAGCCGTGTCAAAGGGCTTTATTGTTTCGGCGGATAACGGTCACGCGGTGCATCCGCTGTATCCCGAGAAAACCGATTCCACGAACAGATGCTATGTCAATGGAGGCGTCGTGATAAAGAACAGCACAGCATATGCCACAGACGCAGTGAGCTCCGCGGTTTTCAAGAGAATATGTGAGAACGCCGGTGTGCCGTATCAAAGCTATTTTAACCGCTCTGATGTGCGGGGCGGCAGCACGCTGGGGAATATCGCGAACACGCATGTGGCGATGAACACTGTTGACATCGGGCTTGCGCAGCTTTCTATGCACTCGCCGTATGAAACGGGCGGCACGGCTGACACCGCCTATATGCTCAGGGCAATGAGGGAGTTCTTTTCTACGGTGATAACAGAATCAGATAACGAGATTTCTATAAAGAAGGCTAAGTGAGGAGAGAGCATGAATCTATTCATTGCGTCATGTATCGTGATTCCGTTTGCGGGTGCAATCGCAGCGATTTTCGGGGTTATGTCTTCAAAAGGTATGGGCAAGCTCAATATCCTGCCAAAGGTAACCTGCAGTGCAGTCTTTGTTGCCTCGGCTGTTCTGGCGGCATATCTTGACGGCGAAAACCCGCTCGTGAATCTCATCGTATTGGCGCTTATTTTATTCACAATTGCCGACGGGTTACTCGATGTGAATTTCATCATCGGCGCGCTGTGCTTTATGGCGGGCCACACACTGATGATAATCCGCCTTTGGCCGCTTGCGCCGAGTCTTCTTATAAGCGCGGCAATTTTTGCGGCAGGCCTGATTATTATGTTCATTATTTTCCTCAAGCCGCTGAAGGAGCAAAAGGCCAAGGCAATTCCGCTTGTGGTATATGCAGCATCTCTGTGCGCTGAGATGGCACTGGCCGTCACACTGCCGGCAGAGCACGGCGCGCTTTATATCATGCTTGCAGTGGGCAGCGTGATGTTCTTCATCTCTGATATTTATGTGGCAAAAGGCGAATTCTTCTCCGGCAAAAAATGGGAGAGGGTGCTTACCATGGCACTTTACTGGGGCGCCTTATATTTGTACAGCTCCACGCTCTGGATTATTTGAAAGCTGAGGACAACAGATGAATCTTATCAAACTGCTTGAGCCGCTGGGGATTATCGGCGGCGTACACGGCGGCACAAAGCTCAGGGATGTTGAGATAACCGACGTCGTTTTCGATTCGCGAAAGGTGAAGCCGGGCTGTCTTTTCGTGTGCATAAAGGGCTCGGCGCAGGACGGGCATGATTTCGCCGTTAAGGCGGTGGAGACGGGTGCGGTTTGCGTCGTGGCGGAGAGAGAAATGGATTTGGGCGTTCCCGTCATAACGCTGAACGAAACGACCAAGGTGCGTGATTCCCGCCAGGCTCTGGCGCTGATTTCCGCCGCGTTTTTCAATCACCCCGCGCGTGAGGTGAACGTCATTTGTATAACCGGCACAAAGGGGAAAACCACCACGGCGATAATGCTGCGAAGCATTCTGGAAGCCGCGGGGCATAAAACGGGCGTGATAGGTACGCTCGGCGTGCTGATAGGCGGAGAGAGAATTGCCATCAACAACACAACGCCGTCAAGCTATGAGGTTCAGATGTACCTCAGAAAAATGGCAGACGCCGGCTGTGAATACTGTGTTATGGAGGCCTCGTCTATAGGCCTCAAGGATTATCGTATTTTCGGATTTGAGGCGGAAATCGGGCTGTTCACGAATTTCTCAGAAGACCACATCGGCGGCGTGGAGCATCCGAATATGCAAGACTATCTCGAAAGCAAGAGAAAGCTTTTTCGGCTTTGCAAGGTCGGCGTTGTGAATATTGACGATGAAAGCTGGCGGGAAATAATAGAGGGGCATACCGCCGAAATCAAGACCTACGGTTTCTCGCCGAACGCGCAGATGAGAGGTGAGGATTATCGCCTGATGCACCGCCCCGGAATTCTTGGAAGCACCTTTCACGTGGCGGGCGAGCGCGAATTTATCACGGAGGTCGGTCTGCCGGGGAAATTCAACGCATACAATGCCTTGGGCGCGATTGCCGTCTGCCATGAGCTGGGCGTAAACGAAGATGACATAAACCGCGGGCTTGTGAGCGTTAAGGTCAAGGGGAGAGCGGAGCGTGCGTCGGTTGACGGCGACTACACTCTGCTCATAGATTACGCGCATAACGCCGTGAGCATGGAAAGCATTCTCAGCACCTTGAGGGAATATAAGCCCCAAAGGCTAATTTGCCTATTCGGCGCGGGCGGAAACCGCTCAAAGGTGCGCAGGTATGAGATGGGCGAGGTGAGCGGCAGGCTCGCCGATTTATCCGTCATAACATCGGATAATCCTCGCTTTGAAGAGCCGCTGGATATAATTGAAGACATCAAAACAGGCATAGTGAAAACAGAAGGGAAATATATAGTCATACCCGATAGGATAGAGGCGATTCATTATGTCATTGAAAACGCCGAGGCGGGAGATATAATCGTCCTTGCGGGCAAGGGGCAGGAGGATTATCAGGAGATAAAGGGTGTGAAGCATCACCTTGACGAGCGCGAGGTCATCGCGGAATTCTTAGAAAAACGCAAGCGGGGGAGAATATGAAATTAAGGCTTGAGGAAATAATCAAGGCAAGCGGGGGCAGACTTTTAAGCGGCAGCCCGGATACAATCATAACGTCATTTTCGACTGACAGCAGAGAAATAGGCGCCGGCACTATGTTCGTGCCGATTAAGGGCGAGCGCGTGGATTCTCACAAATTTATACCCGCCGTCTTCGAAGGCGGCGCGGCGGCAAGCTTCTCGGAGGAGGAAATTGCCGCCGAGGGTGCGGTTGTGCTTGTGAAAGACAGCAGAAAAGCGTTGCAGGAGGTTGCGGCATATTACCGAAGCGGCTTTGACATTCCGATAATCGGCGTGACGGGCAGCGTGGGAAAAACGACGACGAAGGAGATGATTGCTCTGGCGCTTTCGGCGGGCTTGAACGTCATGAAGACGCGAGAGAACGCCAACAGCCAGGTGGGCGTGCCGATTACAATATGCAATTTATCAGCCGAGAATCAGGCAGCCGTCGTGGAAATGGGCGTGAGTCTGCCCGGCGAGATGGAAAAGATTTCCGCGGTGGTAAAAGCGACGCATGCCGTGGTGACGAACATCGGGGTGTCTCATATAGAATACCTCAAAAGCCGCGAGAATATCATGGCAGAGAAGCTGAAAATCGCGGATTATATAACCGACGGCGCGGTTTTTGTAAACGGTGACGATGATTTGCTCTCTACCCTGAAAGAGACAATAGCGCGCAGGGCGATAACCTTCGGACTTTCGCCTGATTGCGACTGGCGGGCGGAAAATCTGCGCGCAGAAAACGGCGGAACATGCTTTTCCTGTAAGCGTGCAGGGAGAACCTTCGACGTGTTCGTGCCTGCACCGGGAGAACACAATGTGAGAAACGCGCTTGTGTCGCTGGCGGTGGCGGAGGAGCTTGGCGTGAAGCTCGAAGACGCTCTGCTCGCGATTGCCTCATATGAGCCGCTTGAGGGCAGGCAGCGGATTTTCGCGCTGAACGGCTGCACTGTGATTGATGACACCTATAATGCCAGCACAGACTCCATGAAGGCGGCGGTTGATATTCTGGCCGGCAGAGCAGGCAGAAAAATCGCCGTGCTCGGCGATATGCTTGAACTCGGAGACTACACCGAGGCAGGGCACAGAGAGGTGGGAGAATACGCGCATGAAAAAGGCGTGGATATTCTCATAGGCATAGGCGAGCGCAGCAGGGATATATGCAGAGGCTTTGGAAAGAGTAAAGCAATTCACCTTGACACCAATGAAAAGGCGGCAGAATGGCTGAAAACCGAGCTCAAGGAAGGAGATAACCTGCTCGTCAAGGGTTCGCGGGGCATGAAGATGGAAGAGATAATCAATGAATTGAGGAGGGGTTAAGAATGGTAAAAAGCATTAAGGCACAGGCAATTTTGAAGCTGGGCATAGGGTTAATAATGCTTATCAGTGTTCTTTGGGGGTACTCGCCAATTCCGTTTTCAAATGAATACACATTTCTGAGCAACGCCGCAGAATGCCTTATTATGATTTTTTCAGGGATTATTCTGTTGACAAGGAAAAAGCATATTCCCACATATATAGATTTGTGTATGGTAATCATGTCTCTTATCATGCTCGGGATATCCCTCACGAATATAAGTGTATTCAGCTTCGATGGCGCGTTTCTGTTCCTCCATGTAATAAATCCTGTATTATTGCTTCTGCACTGGATTTTCATAGTGGAAAAAGGAAAGATTAGAAGCCCGCTGTATGTTCTCACCGTTCTGATTTTCCCCTTGGCATATATCACATATCTGTTTATCTTCGGATACATAACCGGCGATTACATTTACCCTGTTTTTGATGTAAATGCGCTCGGTGTTCTCCATGTGGCGGTATTTGTATCAATAGTTGCGGTGGTTTTCCTGGCATTGGCCTTTGCCCTATATTTCATTGACCGTAGAACTGGCCGGAAAAGTAAAAAATAAACCTCCGACATGAGGTTTATGGGGAAGCATTTACAACATCGGAGGGGTGTGGATATACTTATGGAGCAGAGCAGCTTTTGCTCAATTATACAAGAGCAGACAATGCGTGCGTTATGGGAGACAGACAATGTTATTGCCTGCGTTCCCGATAGTCTTTGGAATAAGCAGTACTGTGAGATGCCTATGTGGAAACACATATACCACATGCTGCACTCGCTCGATTTATGGTTTATCAATCCATATGATGAAAGCTTTGCTGAACCAGTAATTCACGAAAAGGATTTGAACAATCTTGACGTTCAATCGGAAAAGAAACTGTCAAGGATTGATATAGAGACATATTGCGGAAATGTAAAAACTAAGATAACTGATTATTTACTGTCACTTAAAGATAAAGAACTGCTGTTAAAGCCGCCGGGTTGTGAATATTCAAGAGTCACACTGATTTTGGCTCAATTCAGGCATTTGCATTGCCATATGGGTATGATAATGGGCTTTATCATTGATGATACCGGCAAATGGCCGAAAGTGTTAGGATTGAAAGGGGAATTTCCGACTGGGGAGTATGACAGATTCTTTTAGAATAAAATTACAGCTGTACGCAAAGAAGGTTGGGGAAACCCAACCTTCTTTATTGACCCGTTCAGTAGTGGCAACAGAAAATCAGTCTAAAGCCTCAAAGGCTTCAAGCTTATCCTTCGGCGGCTCGGGGCGCGAATCGCCGTGCTTCACGAAGAGCATAGTCACAAAGCTCAACGCGACGAACAGCGCGCCGTATGGAAGAAGTGTATAGTATCCGATATACTCAAGCGCAGCGCCCGAGAGAATCGGCGTGAGGATTTGCGCGGCCATCGAGGCGGTGTAATAATATCCTGTGTAGCGCCCGACCTCGCCAATCGGCGCCATATCGACGACCATCGGCAGGCTGTTGACGTTTATGCCCGCCCACGCAATGCCCGCGAGAGCAAACAGAACATAGAGTACAGGCGTGAATTCCGTGAAGGTTGCACCGATCCCGAAGGCCAGCACAAGCAAAACAATGCCGCCCATAATGGTCTTCTTGCGGCCGATTTTCGTCGCCAATAGGCCGGATGGAATGAACGAGATTATTGCAGCACCCTGCGCAACGAGCAAAATCTGAGCCGAAGCACCTGCGCCCATGCCGAACACCTCAACGCTGTATTTGCTGAACGCGGTGGTCACAGCGTTGTAGCCCATGAACCAGAAGGCGATGCTTGCCATGAGAAACAGGAAAGACTTCAGCGTGGCTGAATTCATCTTAACCTTTGTCTTTGAAGCGGCCTCGGTGGTTTCTTCGATGCCGAATTTAACGGATTCTTCCGCCATTTCCGCGGTCAGCTTAGGCTCTTTAACCCGCCAGACCAGAATGCCGACGGCCACAAGCATAATCGCCATGCAGGCAAGGAAAACGGGGAAATAGTTGGGGTTATATTCGCCGCTTTCCGGCGCGCCCGGGAGCATAACGCCGATAAGCCCAAGCAGAAGCATGCTTCCCAACACGCCCATAAGATTTATTATGGCATTGCCCTTACTGCGCATTGGCTTGATAGTGACGTCAGGCATCAATGCGACGGCGGGGCTTCTGTACGTCGCCATGCAAAGCAACGTGAGGCCGAGAGCCACGATAAAAAACGGCAGAGAGCCAAGCTCTTTCGCGAGGGGAATCATGAGCATGGAGATAACCGCGCCTGCCGTGCCAAAAATGATGAACGGCATTCTGCGCCCCCATTTCGTTTTGGTGCGGTCGCTCAATGCGCCGAAAAGCGGCAGCAAAAACAGCGCCAGAACGTTGTCCATCGCCATCACGCCGCCCGCGACGACGTCGTTGACATCGAAGTTAAATTTCAGAATAAGCGGAATGATATGGTCATACATCTGCCAAAAAGCGCTTATAGAGAAAAATGCCAGCCCTACCAATATGGTCTTTTTGTAATTCAGCTTCATAACACCCTCCTGCATTGCTAAAAGTAATAAGCTTTATGCTTAGATTATAGTTGCTAAAACCCCTCGCGTCAATGAGATTTGTGTGAAAAGTAAGACAACTAAATTTGATATAGCATCAGTACCTTTTTCAGCGACTCAATTTATATAGCGCATACTGATTGAGAGACACTCCTTCGCGTTTGGCATCCTCGACAAGCTTCATGTGCAGACTGCGAGGGATGCGCAAAGAGAGCTTACCGTTATAGTCCAGCAGAGTTCTGAAGCTGCCGAGAGAAACAGCGGAGCCATCGTCCTGTGCCGAGCGTTAGGAATATAAAAATAGTAGAGACAAAGAAAGCCGATTATGTTATACTTATTTTTACGATAAATTTGTGAATGAGATGATTAAATGGAGAACAGAAAAGCTCTTTCGGCTTCAAACGTTTTGTTGGCTCTCGTCCTGACCGTTTTCATAATCTCTCTGGCGGTGGTTGTCACCTTGAATTTCCGCCAGCTTTATTATTTTGACATTGAGGCATTGAATATCTCCGCCACATCGGGCTATGCGCCTGATGTAGTCAAAGCCAATTATGATGTGCTGATTGATTATAACTTTTTGCTCTACAGAGGCGAGCTGAACTTCCCGACGCTTTCTATGTCAGAGGCGGGGCGAATTCACTTCCGCGAGGTCAAGGTTATATTCGACGCGGTGCAGATTATCTTCATAGCCTCGGGGGCATTGGCGATTGCGGGCAGCGTTATCAAGCTGAAGCGCAGGAAATACGGCTATCTGAAGCTTGCGGGGATTTTCACAATCGCGCTGCCGGCGCTGCTCGGCGGAATTATCGCGGTGAACTGGAGCTTTTTCTTCGTGAAATTCCATGAGCTTTTCTTCAACAATGATTATTGGATATTTTCATCGGAAACAGACCCCGTCATCAAGATTTTACCTGACACCTTCTTCATGCACGCGGCGATTATGATTCTCGCGCTTGTTGTTTTCTGCGCGGTGATTTCGCTTGTGTGCTATAAGATTTTAACGCGCAAAGGCGCAAGACTGAAGCACGGCGAATAAACAGGAGAGTATATGTCAAAAAGCAGGCAGCAAAACTTCATAAAAGGGGCGGCGATTCTCTCCGTCTCGACGATAATCGTAAAAGCTGTCGGGCTTTTTTTCTCTATGCCACTTGCGTCGATTCTGGACGAAGCGGCATACGGCTACTTCTTCGTCGCATATGATGTCTTTGCTGTGTTTAACGCTATCGCGACGGCCGGCCTGCCCGTAGCTGTGTCACGCATGGTCAGCGCGGCGTACGCCAAGGGGCGGAAAAAGCAGGCGGACAGAATCTTCGGCGTCGCAATCCTTATTTTCTTCATTCTCGGCTTAGCAAGTGCGCTTATCATGGCGGTTTTCTCTCGCCCGCTGGCGGCGCTTATGAACTACCCGGGCGCTGACCTCGCGATTCTCGCGCTGTCGCCCACGATTTTCTTCTGCGCGATAATGTCCGCGATACGCGGCTATTTCCAGGGCCGCTCCAACATGACGCCCACGGCGCTTTCGCAGATTATCGAAGCAGTGACGAAGCTTGTGCTGGGTATCGGACTGGCTTATTATGTTGTAACCGCGTTTGGCGAAAGCGCAAGCTCGCTTTCCGCGGCGGCAGCGATTCTGGGCGTCTCTCTGAGCGCCTCGCTCGGCACGGTTTATCTGCTGATTTATAAGAGAAAGCAGAACAAAATTGACAGAGAAGATACCGAAAAAGGCGACGAAACGGTGATGCGCAGGAAAGAAATCGCGTGGGCGCTGATAAAATTCGCCGTGCCGATTACCATCGGCTCAAGTTTTCTGTATGTTCTGGACTTAATTGACACCTCGATAATCGGCGGCGCGCTGCAATCCATAGAGGGCGTCACGGAAGCCGTCGCCTCTGGATACAACGGCTATTGGGGCGCGGCAAAAAAGCTGTTTGATTTACCCGGGGCGATTGTCATCGCGCTTTCAACGAGCCTTCTGCCTATTTTAACCGCTGCGTTTGTAAAGAAAAACCAGTGCGGCGTAAACCGCATGACCTCGCTCTCAATTCGCTTCACCTTTTTGGTCACGATTCCCTGCGCGGTTGGTTATGTGATTTTCGGCAGAGACATCACGGCACTGTTCTTTCCGCAGGACACTGCGGCGGGCGCCGGCACGCTGCTGACGATTGCCGCGGCGGGCGTTATCTTCAACGGAATGCTCTACACAACGAACGCGATTATGCAGAGCCTGGGGCACACGGTGGTGCCGATTATAAATATGTCGATAGGCGGCGTGGTGAAAATTCTGATGAATTATTTCCTCGTGCGTATGCCGGAGATAAATATCAACGGCGCGGCACTCTCCACGGCCATTTCGCTTGCAATCACGATGATACTGAACCTCATCGCGGTATACAGGCTGATTCCCAAGGCTGAAAAGCCGTGGAAGATGTTCGGGCAGATTCTCCTCGCCTCCGCCGTTATGGGCGGGCTGAGCTATCTCATCAATGTCGGGCTGGCGCCTCTTGCGGGCGGAAATATCGCCGTAATCATATCAATTATCGCCGCCATGGCGATTTACATTGCCGCCGCCGTCTTCTTCAAGGCAATAACCTATGATGAGGTGAGAATGATGCCGAAGGGGGAGAAAATCGCGCGGATTTTGCGGCTCAAGCCGTCCGGGGCGGATGAGGGAGACTATGAGTAACGTCAGCTTTACAGGGCATAGGCTTATCTCGTATGAGGAAATTGAGCGGCTTCAAGAAATCTTGCCGAGCGAAATCCGCAATCTGGCGCAAGAAGGCTTCACGGATTTTTATGCCGGAGGCGCCATAGGCTTTGATACTCTCGCGTCGCTTGCCGTTTTGAGGGTGAGAGACGGCGGAGAGAAGGTGAGGCTTCACCTGATTCTCCCGTGCAAAGATCAGGAGAGAGCGTGGAGACCGCAGCAGCAGGAGCTTTACCATCTGATTATGGAATCAGCCGACAGCGTCGTGTATGTCGCGGAGGAATATTCGCCCGGCGCGATGCAGACGCGTAACCGAGAGCTTATTGAGGCAGGAGATTTCTGCCTGTGTTATCTGCGAGGCAGCCAAACGGATATAGGCGGCACGGCATACACCGTGAAGCAGGCAAGAAAAAGGGGCATTCAGGTTAAAAACCTCTGCCCGCAAAACCAAATGATGTTTGAAGATTTTTAATACCCATCACATGCTTCTGAATGTGATGGGCATCTTTTTATACATTGAAAATCTCGCCTTCATGCGTGACGGTTTCGATTTTATCCGCAAGCTCGGGGTGCTTTTCCTTGAAGCGCGAAAGTAATGGATAATCCCCCCACATGTGCATAGGGAAGGTATGCGTTGAGGCCACTGCGGCAAGAAATAGCTTCATGCCGAGGTTGAAGTCATCATCCTGACGCGGGTCGAGCGGCACGAAAGAGCAGAATAAATCTCGCCCTTTAAGCTGCGCGATTTCATCCTCATATTGCTTTCGCATAAGCTTGTTCTGAAAATCCGGCGAGGTATCCCACACCCAGCAGTTTAGATCGCCCGCATGATAGATGAGCTTGTCCTCCGCCGTGACGATAAACGCCACGCCGAGGTCGGTGGAGTTAAGAGTTTCAACCGTGAGTGCGCCGATTTTCTCCTTCTCGTAAGGCGAAATCAGCACCGTGTTCGCAAGGCATTCAAGCGGAATGATGTGCTCGGGAATATCGCTTGAGAGGATGAATTTAACCTGCTTCATCTTCACGGCAAGGCCGAAAACCTTGGCTGAAAAATGGTCGGGGTGACTGTGGCTTGCAAAGACATAAAGAGGCTTTTCGGCGTTCAGCTCCGGCAGAACCGCGCCGAAGTAATAATCAAACAGCAGATATTCGTTCTCCGTTTCAATCAGGAAACTGCTGTGCTGAATGAAGGTCACTTTCATCATTTCTCGCTCCTTTTATTTTGGTTTTGATAAATTCAAAGATTTCCAATATAGAATTGCCAGCAAGGGCCAGCATTATAGGCGTATAATTGAAAATGTACCGTGAGCGTGTCTCCCATATCATCAGAAACAGCGCCAGACCGAAGAGCGCCGTATACAGCATGGCGGTTATATCAAAGCCGCGCTTTCTCAGCCCCAGTATCATTCCCGTAATCAGTAAAGCGAGAATAACGGCGTGGTAGGCGTCTGCCCAGGCATAATAGATGAATGAGTTCTGCCCGTCCATACGGAATATCTGAAGCAGGCGCAGATCCTTCAGCGGCTGCCGTGAGAGCATGACGCTGATAAAATATGTGCCGTCTCTGTAGGTGTATGCGGCTTTGTCAGCGATATGCCCTAAAATGCCTGCGAAGCCGAAATCTGAAAGTCTTTCGGAGATGCCCGCCCGCGCTATTTCCTGCCGCTCAGAGTAGCTCTCGGCGGCGTAGATTTCATCGAAATCACTTTGATTGAAGCCGCCGGAGGTTTCGGTGTTAAGCCCCATGTAAAGCCAGTATTCGGGCGGGAACTTGATTTGCTCAATGTTTTCCTTTTTAATTATCCCTTTCGCTTCAATTGCATAATCGAAGGTAAGGCTGAAGCCCAGAAACGGGATAACAAGCAGCAAAATGGAAGCGATAATCTTCTTTATGTCGAAATTAAAGATGATATAAATCAGCAAAGCCACGAGTAAAATCGCGACGGTTCCCTTGGTCTTCGTGCCCATAGACAGAAGGAGAGAGATTGAGACGAGCAAAACTATTTTCTGCCATGTTTTCCCGCATTTCAAGGCGCAGGCGAAGAGATAAAGCGGCAAGGAGATGAAAATCATCGAGATGGAATCGGTGTAATAAATCGGGGCGTAGAGAATGTATGGCGTGAAACAGAAAGCGATTATCAAAAACATCAGCGCTCGTGCGTTACCCCAAACTTTCCGCACGAACAGCAGCATGAAAAGAACAGCGGCGTCAATGAAGAGAATATTCAAAAAGCTGCCGTGATAATACTGAACGGGAATTCCCAGCAAATTCAAAAGCTTGAAAAAAACGATTTCAATCGCCAGAATGCCGGTGTTATTCGAAAAACGCTCAAAATAATGCTCATGCGTGATTATCCTCCCGCGCTCGACGTATTCCCGCGCGGAGACGAAAACCCCGCCGAAATCCCATGAGGGCTCAACAGAAAGATAGTATATCGTCATAACCTGTAAGAAAACAAGCATGACCGCGGCGACAGCTGAGAGGATTATCAGCTTGCGGTTTGTGATTTTATCGGCGTTTCTGTGAATTAGGAAGCCAATCAGCAGCCCCAGTGCGGCGAAAGCCACGCCGAATATCGCGGCCAGCCAGCCTCGCGAGGGCGTCATGTTAATCATGCCGATAATATAGAAGCTGCCTAGCGTAAGCAGGCAGACAGCAAAAAAGGCTTTCGTGAGGAAAGCGCGCGCTTTGCTTTCTTTTTCAAGGTCAATAAGATTTACGCCGATGGTGTCCATATTTACTCCCGCATTTGATTTAGTTAATTATACACTGCCGCAGGAGTTAAGACAACTTTAATTATTTCAATCTTTTATTCGGGCAGGATTCATAGTATAATAATTCGTAGTCATGTTAATTTATTGTAGCATAGACACAACTTCGTTACAGCTTCGGCACATGTCTCTGCTATCATTCGAATACTAAAGCAGAAAAACAGCCAGAAAATCCGGTTATATTGATATGGAGGACGTAATGAGGAAGCAAAGGATAATAGGTATAATTGCTGCTTTAATGATATTGGCATCGAGTATATTAGCTCCCGCGAGCGCGGAGGGCTTCATCACAGACCGCCTCGAGGGTGTGGGCGGCCCGCACTGCAAATCCATTTTGATGATGAATGTTGACACCGGCACAATCGTTTACGCGCTGAACCCGAATGAGCCGATGTCAATAGCCTCGCTGACGAAGATAATGACATATATTGTTGCATATGAGAATATTCTGGATATACAGAATACGCTGATTACAGTGCCGGAGGAGGTAATCACCGAGCTTGCCGACACAGGCAGCTCAGTGGCGGGGATAGTCGCGGGGGAGACGTATACGGGCATTCAGCTCCTGAATCTGATGATGGTGCCGTCCGGCAACGACGCCGCTCTGGCCTTGGAGAAATACATCAATTCTCTCGGCATAACGCTTGGCGACGTAAAAGAAAAGGAGACTGCGAGAGGCTATGAGCCGGAGATTCCTGATGCCGCAAGCGCGGAGAATGGAAATCAGCCGGTGGACGAATTTGCGAACGAAAGCGATGATAAGGTGATGACGTGCATAGATTTGATGAACCGCAAGGCGACGGAGCTGGGCTGTGTGGCCACGCATTTCATGAATTCTCACGGGCTGTATGACCCTCAGCACTATTCCACGGCGCGCGATTTAATGAAAATCACAAGCTTTGCTTCAACCCTCCCGCAGTTCACGGACATCGTGAACCAAACGGTCTATGAGCTGCCGCCGACCAACATGAATCCCGAAACCCGATACAGCTACACAACGAACCGCATGCTTATCGACAACGCCGGCGAATTCTATCGCTATGCCACGGGCATAAAGACGGGCACCTTGGTTGAGTCCGGCAGATGTCTTGCGTCCTCTGCGGTTTATCAGGGCTACACGTATATCATCATCGCGCTGGGCGGCTTCCCGCTTCAGGACGAGAACGGCATTGAATTCCACGGCGAAATGATAGACTCGCGCGAGCTTTATCGCTGGGCATTCACCGAGCTTGACATGAAAACCATCGTCACAACAGGTGAGCTTTTAGGAAATGTGAACCTGAAATATGCGTGGAAGCAGGACAAGCTTCAGGTGGTCGCGGCGGAAAACGTGACGGCAATTCTGCCGATAAATGTGGAAATCTCAAGCGTGCTTACAAAAATGGATTTGCCGGACGCCGTCGAGGCGCCCATAAGAAAGGGCGACATCATCGGTCAGGCTGTGCTGACATACACAGATGAGGTCATCGCGACGGTGCCGCTGATGGCAGCGGAATCGGTGGAAAAAAGCGAAATCATGATGACGCTCGACCAAGGGCAGGAAGTCTTCACATCGCAATGGTTTCTGCTGATTGTCGGCGTGATAGCCGTGTTGATTGTCGTGTATATTATCCTCATCGTGATTTACAGAAACAAGAAAAAGCGATACCGCAGTGTCAGGCGGCATCGCAATATGTAAAATAAAACGGGGCGTTTGCCCCGTTTTTTTACGACTTGAGAGTGCAAAGGTAGCGCGGGAAGCCGGGGTACTTTTCGCCCAGGGCTTCAATTTCAAACCCATAGCTGCGGTAGAAACCCACGGCGTCATCGTCGGTTTCGGCTGTGAGATTCCTGCAGGAAAAACATTCAATGGCGGTATCTATAAGCCTCGAGCCGATTTTCCTACCTCTGAAAGCAGGTGAAACGCCTATGTTTAGAATTTCGCAGGCTTCGCATGTCAACCGTTTGAGTGCTATTATACCAACAGCCATGCCATCTTCTATGCAGGCAAGGACAAATACATTTTTATCCGCCTCGTACTCACCGGCAAGGTGATTCAGGCGCTCCTCGGAAGGCATGTACAGGCTTAATGATAACATAGACAAAACAGATTTATCATGAAGATTTTCAGCGATACTTATATCCATGGGCTTCCTCACTCAAATTACAACCGTATCGGCACTGCCCGCTTTGGCGAACAAGAGCCTTGTCTCCGCGCGCAGCCCGCGGAATTCATCGGATTCAACCGAGCCGTCTTCGGTGATTTTTTTTGCGCAGCTCTGCGCGTCAAGCAGAACATCCATGTTGCTCATCATGTCGGCGATTTTGAGCTGCGGCAGACCGTGCTGGCGATGCCCGAAGAAATCGCCCGGGCCGCGCAGCTTCAAATCGGCGTCAGCTATTTTGAAGCCGTCGGAAGTTGAGGCAAACATTTTAAGGCGCTTAATCGTGTCGGGGTTTTCAGTATCAGAAAGCAGAATGCAGGTGGATTTATGCTCGTCGCGCCCGATTCTTCCGCGGAGCTGGTGAAGCTGCGAAAGCCCGTAGCGCTCGGCGTTCTCTATCAGCATGATGACGGCGTTGGGGACGTCTACGCCTACCTCGACGACCGTCGTGGCGACGAGCAAATCTGTTTTCCCTTTCGAGAATTCACGCATGACATCCTCTTTCTGTGCCGCCTTCAGTTTGCCGTGCAGCACCTTCACGCGCGCCTTGGTAAAGCTCTCCTTCACAAGCTTTGAATATTCCTCAATGCTTTGAAGCTCGTCTTCGCTTTCCGCTATGCGCGGGCAGATAAGATAGCCCTGCCGCCCCTCGTCAAGGTGCTTCTGTACATAGCCGAAGGCCCGCTTGCGCTTTGCGGAATCTATAAGGTATGTCTCAATTTTCTGCCTGCCGGGCGGCAGTTCATCGAGAATGGAAATGTCTAAATCGCCGTAAATCATGAGGGCCAGCGTGCGGGGGATAGGCGTGGCGCTCATGACAAGCATGTGCGGCGAAGCGGCTTTGCCCGCGAGCGCGGAGCGCTGATTCACGCCGAAGCGATGCTGCTCATCGGTGACTACCAAGGCTAAATCCTTGAACTCTACGCCGTCGCTTATCAACGCGTGTGTACCGACAATAAGCTGAATTTCGCCGGTCTTCAGCTGCTCAACGATTTTCTTTTTCTTCGCAGGAGTCGTCGAGCCTGTCAGCAAGGCTATCTTTATGTCCGCGGGAGCGAGCAGCTCTGAAAGCGATTCAAAATGCTGTATGGCCAGGATTTCCGTAGGCGCCATCATCGCCGCCTGCATGCCCGCCTTGTTAACGGCATAGCAAAGCGCTGCAGCCACGGCGGTTTTACCGCTGCCGACGTCTCCCTGCAGCAGCCTGTTCATCGGCGAAGCGCCCGCCATATCGGCGACGGCCTCGCTTATCGCGCGGGCTTGCGCCGCCGTGAGCTTGAAAGGCAGAAGCGAGAGAAAATCCTTCGGGAACTCATTCTTGATTTTATGGACGTTCTTTTCTCTGTGTCCGCTTTTAATCCTCATCAACCCTATTTGCAGCACGAGGAATTCTTCAAAAATCAGGCGGTATTTGGCAGTCGTCAACGCCTCTTCGCTTTCGGGGAAATGAATATTGCTCAAAGCGAAGTTGAGGTGAGCCAGCTTATATTCCCGCCGGATGCGGTCGGGAATAGGGTCGTTTATCGTTTCGGGCAGCAAGGAAAGCGCGTTTTTCATCGCGGCGGAAATCATGCGACTCGTTAGACCCGCCGTCTGAGGATAAATCGGCACGATGCTCATGGACTTATCAAGCGGCGAAAATTCCGGAGAAAGCATCTCTCTTTTCGTAAAGGTTCCGCCCATCTTGCCCCTGAAAATATAGGTTTCTCCCTCTTTCAAGAGATTGGGAATATATTTGTTGTTGAAAAAGGTGAGATGCATATCGCTTTCACCGTCAGATACGGCAGTTTTATAAAGCAGCTTCCCGCCTCTTATCCGATGCTCCGTCGGTCGATAAAGAACCGAGGCTTTCACGACGGCAAGCTCGCCGACGGCGGTTTCAGCAATCGAAAGCGTCTCGCTCCAGTCTTCATATGCACGCGGATAGAGGCGCAAAAGGTCGCCGACTGTATCCGCGCCAAGCTTGCGATACAGCACCGCGCGCTTTTCGCCGATACCCTTCAGCTTCATAATATCCATTTCATAAAGAGAAGGCATAATGCACCCCCTTATAATCAGAAGCCCCCGCAAAATGCGGAGGCTTTTTATTTCTGTGAGATTACTCCGCCGAGATGATGAAGTAATAGAGCGGCTGGTCACCGTTCACGACGCTTATCTCAGCATCGGTGTGCGTTTTCGAGATAATCTTCTGCTTAACGGCTTCGGCCTGCTCTTCAGTGACTCCATTGCCGTAAATCAGCGTGATAAATTCCGTGTCTTTCTTAATGAGCGAACGCGCGACCTTAACCGCGGTTTTGAAAGCATCTTCCCCGATGAACTCGAGCTTGCCGTTTATCATGCCGAGAATGTCGCCGTTGTTTATCGAATGCCCGGCAAATTCCGAATCCCTCGCCGCGAATGTGACAAGCCCCGTGTCCACCGCGTTTGCCGCTTCAGACATCGCAAAGAGGTTATCGTCTGCGCTGACATCGGCGTCAAAAGCAAGCATTGCCGAAAGCCCCTGCGGGATTGTCTTAGTCGGGAGAACAATTACGTTTCTGTCAGAGGTGAGCGGCACGGCCTGTTCCGCCGCAAGGATAATATTCTTATTGTTCGGCAGCACGAAAACATTTTTGGCAGGCGTAGCCAAGATGGCGGCCAGAATATCTTCGGTGCTGGGGTTCATCGTCTGCCCGCCGCTGACGATTTGGTCACAGCCTAAATCAACGAACAGCTCCCTCACGCCGTCGCCGGCACAAACCGAAACGAAGCCGAACTCTTCAGTTGGCTCTTTTGGCTGTAAGGAAGCTTCAAGCTCAGCCTCGCCGCGCTCTGCCTTGGCTTTCTCGTTGGCCTCGGCGTTCTGGCGGTGCTGCTCTCTCATGTTATCAATCTTCACGGTGAGAAGCTGGCCGAATTCAAGCGCCTTTTGTATCGCGTGGCCCGGGTTCTCCGTGTGTACGTGAACCTTGATGATTTCATCGTCATCGGCGACGACAACACAGTCTCCGATGGTCTCAAGGAAGAGGCGAAGTTCCAGCGGCTCTGTGGGTATCGTCTCATCTCTGCCGATGATATATTCCGTGCAGTATGTAAATGTGATTTCTCCGTCAAATTCCGCGGCGACGTTTTTGAAGAATTCCTCCGTCTCGGCGGCCTTTTCTTCGGGCGTTAGGCCGGTTTCAATGATAATTCCGCTCTTGAAAACGCTCATCATGCCATCAAAAATCAGGCAAACGCCCTGCCCGCCGGCATCCACAACCCCTGCTTTTTTGAGTATGGGAAGAAGATTTGGCGTGTTCTCGAGCGCGGTGTATGCGCCGGCACATACGGCATCCCAGATATGAATGGGGTCGTCGTCATTTTCCAGAGCCGCGCGTCCGCTCTCCGCCGCAACTCTCGCAACGGTCAGCATAGTGCCCTCGGTCGGCTTCATAACGGCTTTATAAGCTTCCGCAACGCCTATTTCGAGCGATTCCACTAGCAAACCCGCGTCTATTTCTTCATGCCCCGCAAGCCCCTTTGAGAAGCCCCTGAAAAGCAGCGAGAGTATCACGCCTGAATTTCCTCTTGCCCCGCGAAGCATTGCCGAAGCGGCGGTTTTGGAAACCTCCTCGGCGGTTGCATCATCGGAAAGCTCTGCGAGCAAATCAGACGCCGCGCCGATTGTAAGAGACATATTCGTACCCGTGTCACCGTCCGGCACGGGGAAGATATTGAGCTCATTTACGAACCTCTTGGCCTTCAGGATATTGTTAGAGCCGGATATTATCGCATTTTTAAGTTGACTTCCGAGAATCAAAATAAACACGTCCTTTATTTTCTATTCTGATGCGCAATCATGAAAATAGCGCTTAATAAGTATATCACAGGCGAAAATAAATTACAAGAATGGCTTTTGCGGAATTCTCATAGTAAAAATTGGGTTAAGGTCTGAAAAATGCTAATTCGCGTCGATTATTTTACATCATCACGCTTATCACAGTGCTATAATTTTGATATAAACTATCAGGGAGGACATTATGGCAAGATTTACATGCAATTTTATTTCAACCACATTCACCAGAGCGGTGGACATCACCGTGATTCTGCCCACGATGACAATGGGCGGAAGTATGCCGGTTGACGGCAAGAAACCCTCGCACGCGGTGAAGGAGAAGTATCCTGTGCTTTATCTTCTCCACGGCGGCGGCAACAACCACATGACGTGGGCGGGCTACACAAACATCGAGCTCTTCGCTGAGGAGAGGAACATCGCCGTTGTCATGCTTTCAGGTGACAACAGATTCTACGCGAATTTCGGCAGCGGCTCCAATTATTTCGATTTCATCGCAGATGAGCTGCCCGATTTCGTAGGCAGCATTTTCCCTGTTTCAACCAAACCCGAAGACAGCTATATCGCCGGGCTTTCAATGGGCGGCTTCGGTACGTTTATCCACGGCTTTTCAAACCCGGAGAGATATGCGGCGATGGGAGCCTTTTCGGCGGCGACGGAGATAATGAAGTCAGAGCTTGCATCTATGCTCTGCCCGCCGATTGACGAGAAATATGAGCCGATTGTTTTGGCCAGGAAGCTTGCGGCAGGCGGCAAGAAGTTCCCGAAAATCTATATGTCCTGCGGCGAAAAGGATTTTTTGTATGACGCAAACGTAAACTTCCGCGATGAGCTGAAAACCCTCGGCGCTGATGTGACGTGGACGCAAAACCCCAGCTACGGCCACGAATGGCGCTTCTGGAACGAGCAGGTCGAGGCCTTCCTTGACTGGCTTCCACGCACGGATTATTATGGCTTGCAGGGCAAGAGGAGCATATAAGTAATCACAATATAAAGCGAGAGGTCACCGATTGGTGACCTTTTTCTGTGTGAAAAATATTTCTCATTTTTTCACAAAATGCATTGACGTTTCACAATAGGGGGGGTATACTGTAGTCACAGAGATGTGAAAACTGTGAGGTGATACGTATGCTGTGAGGAGTAAGCACTGAATAGAGGATGAAAAAGCCAATTATTAAAGAGGAATTACTATGACAAAAAGAAAAATTATAGCACTGTTAATGACAATAGTGCTGCTGTTTACCATGATAAGTGTGCCAGTAAATGCTGCGAATTATAATTTTGCAGATATAAATGGGCACTGGAGTGCGGTGTATGTCAGATATGTTTGCAATACTAAAGAAATAATGACAGGTACATCTTCAACTCTGTTTTCCCCAAATGCTGACATAACAAGAGCAGATTTTATTATGGCACTAGGTAAAATGGCGGGCGGAGATATTAATTCAAAATATATCAGAGATTTGGTTATGCCATTTACCGATGTTGGAAATATTCCAGCAGCACCATATATAAAATGGGCTAATGCACAAGGGATAGCCGGAGGAACATCCCCGACCACTTTTGCTCCCAATTCTCCTTTAAAAAGGCAAGATACAGCTGTATTCATCTACCGCTATTGCGATGCCTATGGTCTCGTTAATCGTTTGAAAACAACAGGAAATTCTAATTTCCCTGATTTGTCATCCGCAAGTGCTTACGCAAGACCAGCTATTGTGGCAATGGCAAAAGGTCTTGTGTTCAGCGGGAGTGGCGGAAATTTCAATCCCAATGCATATATGAAGCGTGGCGAAGCCGCCTCTGCATTTTACAATTATTACATCAACTACAAATCTTGGGAAGCAAATCCGACAGTCAGAAATGTCAATATAAAGGTTGGAACAACAAAGTCATATGATGAAAACCATGATTCAAAAGATGCTATAAGTATTTATATCGCAAATATGTCTAAACCTTTTAAAAATAGATGGAACATTGCTTTCAATCCAACTGCATATGATAACCTTTATGGGTTACCTGAATATGCTTGTACTAGGTGGAATGGATTATGCGAATTTAATACGTGTGGTGCGAATTGTTCAAATAATGGTGTTTCAGCTAATCATCATAAAAATATGTATCGGACTTTTTTCCATCTTCTCGATAATATGACACTAGGCAACAATGCTTTTAGGGTCGTAGCTTCAGCATCGGAATACTGTTATCGTCGTGATGATGGTTCGCATGGCAGAAGTGCAGTTGGGATGTCGGCAGATAGATTGGCACTTAGTGAAGCAAAAATACATAAGCCAATTGAAACAGTACGGATAATGCAGCATGAAATCTCACATCTGTATGGGCCGGATGATGGGGTGTGCTCAAAGGGATTTCTATGTATAATGAGTGGGGGTTTTGACCAAAATTCTACATATGATTTGCCAAACATATGGTGCGAAGGTTGTTCATATAGCTTTAATAGAACTCGTTATTGATAGGAGGATTAAAGGTATGAAAAAGATAGTAATGACTACAGTGAGCCTATTTCTCTTGACCATCCTTGTTGCTTGTAATACCTCTGAAAGAGTAGGTGTCAGTGATATTAGCGCAATGGAAAGCTTAGAGTTTAGTAGTGTTGTCGAGATGCAGGAATTTTTTAGTAGTGAAAACAGTGAAGAAGGAAACGTGGAGATGTTCAATGCTGTTTTGACGAAACAAATTTTTGTACCTAATGAAGTGATAGTTGAAGCAAATCTTGATGCAGAGCTGGATTTGATAAATGTTAATGGAGAGCATATATATTACAGTTTCAAAATATCAAATCCTGATTTTTCAGCAGCAGAAGCAAAAGTAACTGTTGTTGATGAGATAGCAAAACAAAGGGCTGTGCCTGAAGAGAGTGCCGTAGATTCTGCGACGTTGAAAGCTTGCACAGAAAAGCTAATGATAGGCGTTAGTAATTTTGCTGACGGCGAAGCAGCATTACAAGATTTGGCCGAAAGAGTTCAGATTGGGTTCTTTGAGGACCACCCGGGGTATTATTATACAACAGCACCATACATGCACATGGAAAACCCACTGGCATATATGCTCTATTGGGTTGAAGATGGTAAATTCATGCAAGCGTCTGTACCTGCCGACCAGCTAGATGATTTCTGGTCAGTTGCGGGAGACATCCTCACTCAATTTAGTGTGGAATAATGAAGAAAGGAGGAATTTATGAAAACAGCACTATCATGTCTCTTAGCGCTTCTGCTTCTTCTCACCATGCTTCCCACAGCATATGCGGATGATAATGAAATGCCGTTTGACGACACAAACATGTGGGCGAAGGACAGCATACAATGGGCATGGGAGAACGGGATAGTCAACGGTGTTACTGAGACAAAGTTTATGCCCAATAAGGCGGTCACACATGAAGAATTTATGGTTATGCTCTATCGGTTTGCAGGTGAGCCGAAAGTGGAATTCAATTATGAGCCTGAAGCTTACCCGTGGTTAAATGAAAACAGTTATTTTTACGATGCCTGCTGTTGGGCTTTATATAGCAATCTTGACCGAGTAATGGGGTATGGGGATTTCACACTCAATATACCGATGATGCGTTTGCACACGGTTTCCTATTTTTATGATTATATGCGTTATGAGTATGAAATACTCAGGCCTGATTACCCGGGAATAAATACATATTACCCTGATTTATCATGGCTGCCTGGCATTAGTGATAAATTCACTGATATGCAATATTTCATGGAAAGTCCACCACTTAAATGGGCGACTTATTATGGAATTATCGAAGGAAATCCATCAAAAGAGTTGAAACCACAGGAGAACTTAACTCGGGCAGAGGTGGTTACGATGTTAAAACGCTACAGTGAGAATATAGTAATTGAAGAGCATGATTATGGTGTTTAAGGTATTTTGGTCAAAGAAAAGGAGAGCAGCCGCTCTCCTTTTTCTATCCCACCGCCATTGACATAACCGTGCTTCCGCCGTACAATTAGCTCATAACTATGAAAGGTGTGATATTATGCTTCAACAAATTATGACAGCCCCGGGAAAAATGGAATTCCGCGAGGTGGAAATGCCGAAAGCGGGGGTCGGCGAGGTAATTGTGAAAATGATGACGATAGGCATTTGCGGCTCGGATATTCACGTGTATCACGGCGAGCATCCGTTTACCTCTTACCCGATTACGCAGGGCCATGAGGTGTGCGGCGTCATACATGAAATAGGCGAGGGCGTGAGCGGCTTTGAGGTCGGGCAAAAGGTGACGGTTCAGCCGCAGCTTGTCTGCGGAGAGTGCCATCCGTGCCGCCACGGGAAATATAATCTTTGCGAGAATTTGAAGGTCATGGGCTTTCAAGCGCCCGGTATGGGCTCGCATTACTTTGCGGTTGACGCGAAGAAGGTCACGCCGCTGCCGGAGGATATGAGCTTTGACGAAGGCGCGCTGATTGAGCCGCTGGCGGTGGGCGTACACGCCGCGCGTAAAATGGGCGACATCTCCGGAATGAGCGTCGCTGTGCTGGGCGCCGGCCCGATAGGAATCCTCGTGGCTCAGGCGGCGAAAGGTCTGGGCGCGAAAAGCGTGCTTATCACAGACGTAAGCGATGTGCGCCTTGAAAAAGCAAAGGAATGCGGCGTGGATTTCTGCGTCAACACGCGTGAAAAGGATTTCGGCGCGGCGCTTGTGGAATGCTTCGGCCCTGATAAGGCTGACGTGATTTATGACTGCGCGGGGAATAACATAACAATCGGCCAGGCGATAAAATACGCGCGCAAGGGCAGCACGATTATCCTCGTGGCTGTGTTCGCAGGCATGGCTACGGTTGATTTGGCAACGCTCAATGACCACGAGCTGGATTTGAACACGAGCATGATGTACCGAAACGAGGATTATCTCACGGCCATCAAGCTTGTGAAGCAGAATAAGGTCACACTCAAGCCGCTTGTCTCAAAGCATTTTGCGTTCAAGGATTTCCTTGAGGCATATGAGTATATTGACGCCAATAGGGAATACACGATGAAGGTGATTATAAACGTGCAGGAATAAAACAGCATACATATATAAAGGAGAGGCAGTTTTGCCCCTCCTTTTCTTTTGGTATTGACAGAGAAGATATTCTTATATGAAATGTCTGATTGAGTCAAGCGGCTTGCCGGCAGAGGTTCTGCCGAATGCGAATATCCGGCTTCTGTATGTCATCTCCACGGTTGGGATTTTGTTGCTGCAGGCGGTTTATACCGGAGCAACGAGGAAAAATCGCGCAGAGGGATAAATGCTTGCGCACATAAATATTAAAAATTACTAAAGTAACTTTTAATATAAATGGCTCTAAACCGCAGTGCAGTCGGCTTTGTTTTACGTTAAAACAGGTTTGCAAGCAGAAATTCAATAATGTAACCAAATTGTAGTTGATTTATTAAAATCTTTATGGTAACATTGCACCGTAACATGTTCCATAATAAATATGGAGCAGATTTGAAGCACTTATATTTTTTAAGGAGGCAATTATGCAGAAGTCATTCAAAAAGATGACGGCAATACTTTTAGCTGTGTTGCTTGTTGTCACGTGTTTTGCAGCATGTACTCCCACAACACCCGCTGAAAGCACATCTACGCCGGAAAGCACGGCAGATGCACCAGTAGAAAGCACGCCGGAGGAGCCGGCAGAAAGCACACCGGAGGAAGCACCCACAGGTGACGGCGAAATGACAGACGTCGGTACGCCGCGCGCAGAGACGCTGATAGTCGAAACGCAGACCCCCACCGATGTTCCCGGCCAATTCAACTCATACATGCAGGGCACACAGATGGGCTTCGGCATCCATCAGCTCATGAGTGCAATGATGTGGGAAATGGATACGGTTGCTGCTGAGCAGTTCGGCGAAGTGGCCGACGGCATGCCGGAATCCAACGCGGATTTCACAGAGCACATGGTTAAAATCCGTCAGGGCATCAAATGGTCAGACGGCGAAGACCTCAATGCTGAAGACGTTGCTTTCACATTCAACATGATTATGAGCAACCCCGGAATCAGCCAGTGCGATTATTACAACCAGACATTCGAATCAGTTGAAGTAGCTGACGATTACACGGTAAAAATCGTTACGAAAGAAGCCTTCCCGCGTTTGGCGCAGACCTTCGGCGTCACGATTTGGGGCAACGATTTGAGAATCGTTCCGGAGCATATCTATTCACAGCAGGCGGATACGTCGACCTTCAAGGATGAGAATCCTGTCGTCGCAGGCCCGTACACTGTAAAGGATTATGACCCGCTCGGCATGTGGATTCTCTATGAGCTGCGCGAAGACTGGGATGCCAGCACACTCGGCGTCGTCACAGGCAAACAGCCCAAGGCGAAGTACGTTTGGTTCCGCGCTCTCGGCGATGACAACACACGTCAGATGGCTCTCATCAACAATGAAGTTGACATCCTGTGCGAAGTCACACCTGAAATCCTCGAGGTTATGGTAGCCCAGAACCCGAATATCGCTGCTTGGTATAAGGATTTCCCGTATGCTACGAGTGATGACCCCTGCTCAAAGGGCATATCTTTCCAGATGGCAAAAGCTCCGTTTGATAACGCAGATTTCCGCTGGGGCATTACACTTGCGATGAACTTTGACGAAATCTCAATGAGCATCTTTGACGGAGCCGGACGTGCGTCTCCGTTCCCAATCCTCACGGCCACAGGCGCCATGATGGAAGCATATTATGAGCCCCTCGTTCCGTGGCTTGAAGAATTCACGCTCGATTTGGGCGACGGCACAACGGTTGCTCCGTTTGACCCGGGCTATGGACAGAGAATGGCTGATGCTCTCACAGCACAGGGACGTGACATTCCTACAGACGAAGCGAGCTTGCTTGACATGTTCGGCATCGGCTGCTGGAAGTATGACCCCGAAGCGGCAGAGAAGCTCCTCATTAAGGGCGGCCTTGAGAAGAGAGACGACGGCTGGTATTTCGAAGGCAACCCGTTCACCTTCAATATGACTTACCTTGCTGACACAGAGGTTCAGGCAGGACGCGGCCTTCAGGCGGCTTATGACCAACTGAAAGAGTTCGGCTTAAATGTAAACCTCGCCAGCGAGAGCAGCGCAACTTGGGATACAAACGCTGCTATAGGTAACTATGAAGTCGCAGGCTACTGGCCGACAGGCGGCATCACGAAGGACCTCTATTCTGTAATCAGAGGTTGGGATGCAGACCTTATCGTTCCGTTGGGCGAAAGAGGCTCCGGACAGGCCAGCCGCTGGAACAATGCTGAAGCTACTGCAATCATCAAAGAGCTTTCAACAATTTCTCCGGAAGATGACAGAGCTTATGAGCTCGGCATGGACTTCATGAAGGTCGCTATTGCCGATATGCCTTTCATCGGCTTCCATTCAGGAGTTAAGTATGTTCCGACGAACAGCACATATTGGACTAACTATCCGAACGCTGATAACCCCTACAATGGTCCGTGGTGGTGGTGGAGCTGCTTTAAGTATATCATGGTTGATTTTACACCGGTTGCTTAACAGCAAAAACACTGTAACTGCAAAATGAATAGACCGTAATGGAGCGGGCGTGCGTCATATAGTTGCGACGTGCGCCCACTCCTTAAAATTATTTGAGGATATATTCGTTAATTAAGGGGTGTGAGCATTGAAATTCAGGAAATTCTTAGGTCTGCGTCTGCTGACGTGGGCGCTTACCATTTTAATTGGTGTCACATTTGTTTTCTTCATCCCCCGCATGTTCCCCTCAGATCCTGTGGAGAGCATGATAGGGCAAATTCAATCCCGCTCAGGTCAGATGGACCCGGCACAGATGGAGGCCATGCGCGCGCAGCTTCGCGTGCAGTTCGGTCTTGACGGCTCTCTGATTGAGCAGTACGGCAGTTTTCTGTGGAACGGCCTTCTTCACTTCGATTTCGGCCCGTCGTTGATGAGCTTCCCGACGCCCGCAGGAGAAATAATTGCAACATACCTACCTTATACGCTGATTCTATGTCTTACCTCAACCTTCCTGGCATGGCTCATCGGAAACCTGATTGGCTTGCGCGCCGGATTCCAGAAGAATAAGCGTTCATCGAAAATTATGGAAAGTGTGGCCATTTGTATATACCCCATCCCATATTTTATCGTCGCGTTGGTGCTGCAAATCGTCTTTGCCTTTGTTTTGGGGTGGTTCCCTCTTATAACCACCATCAATCAATCTGGCGGGACTTGGGAATTCCTGAGCTCACTGCTGTGGGCGTCGATTCTGCCGGCTATCTCGCTTCTGTTAATCGGAACGGGTTGGTGGATAATTTCGATGAAGTCGCTGTCAAGCAGTACGGCTGAGGAAGACTTTGTTATGTTTGCGAGATTGCGCGGCCTTCCGGAGAAGAGCATCAGTAACCGCTATGTGCTTCGCAACTCAATTATCCCGCAGATTACGGCTCTAGGCATGAGCCTGGGCGGCGTATTCGGCGGCTCAATCATGACGGAGATTATGTTTGGCTATCCCGGCGTCGGCATGCTGATTCAAAAGGCTATAATGGCGTCAGATTACAATATGATTCTCGGCTGTATCACTATCTCAATCGTCGCAATATCCACCGCCACGCTCATTGTGGACCTTATCAATCCGTTTATCGACCCGCGGATTCGATATAGCTGAGAGGGGGGCAATTATGAGAAAATTTTGGAAAAACTCAAATGGCCGCCTAAAAGCGGGGTTAATCATAACTTTCATATTCCTTGTCATCGGGTTCATCGTCTACCTCTTCCCGCATGAAGACCCGTTCTCAAAGAACACCTATCCCACCAAGCTTCTCCCGAATATGGAGCATTGGCTGGGAACCACCTCGATGGGGCAGGATGTTCTGTGGCTGTTGATTGAGGCTATTCACAACTCCTTGTTTATAGGCTTGATTGTTGCCACGATAGGCACGGTTGTCGGCGTGTTTGTCGGCCTGCTGGCAGGCTTCGCAGGCGGCGTGCTCGACCGTGTTCTGACGGTTATAACAGACACCTTCATCGTTATACCGTCGCTTCCGATCTTGATTTTGATGACTTCTCTGATGAAGGGAAGCTCCACGGTAATAATGATGGCCTTGGTGCTGGCGTTGTTCGCGTGGCCATGGCCGAGCCGCCAGATTCGCGCGATGTCTCTCTCGCTTAAAGAGCGGGGCTTCATTGACACTGCATGGTTCTCCGGCGAAGGCACAATACAGGTCATCATCACTGAAATCCTGCCGTTCGCGCTGACGTGGTCGCTCTCAAACTTCATGAACGCGACGCTCAGCGCCATAGCCTCTGAATCAAGCCTTGCGGTGCTCGGTCTTTCCCCGGGAAACCTCGTTTCTCTCGGAAACATGATAAACTGGGCAATGGAGCGCAACGCCGTTATGGCGGGGCTTTGGCACTGGATTATCCCGCCCATCGCGGCGACGGTGCTGCTGTTCATCGGCCTGTTCCTGCTTATCACAGGCTATAATGACTATTTGACAATGAGAAGGGGGAAATAGATTATGCTGAAAGTTGAACATCTGTCTACCTCCTATAAAACCATTGACGGAGATGTGCGCGTTGTAAACAACGTGGATTTCGAAATCCGTGACAATGAAATCTTCGGCATAGCCGGAGAATCGGGCTGCGGAAAATCAACTCTGTTGAAAGCGCTGTATGATATCATTGAGCAGCCGTTGCAGATTGATTCCGGGCGCGTTATTCTGAGCGGCGAAAAAGACGGTGAGGAATTCAGTCTTGAATCGGGCGAAATCCGCAAAACATGGTGGGATAAAATCTCATATGTGCCGCAAGCCGCCCAAAGCGTGCTGAACCCGATAATGCAGCTGCGGAAGCATTTCCTCGATTCAATTCCCAAAGAGCAGCGCAAGAATGAAAAAGAGGCCGAAACCCTCAAGCGCGTGGCTGATTATCTTGAAGAGCTCAGCCTCTCTCCCGATGTGTTGGACGCTTATCCGTTCCAACTGTCAGGCGGCATGAGGCAGCGCTGCATCATTGCACTTGCAACCTATATGGCGCCGAACATTGTGCTCGCAGACGAGCCCACAACGGCGTTGGACGTCGTGGTTCAGCGCGGAATTTTGATGATGCTTATGCACCTGCAAAAGCAGCTTAAGAACACCCTGGTGCTCGTGAGCCATGATATGGGTGTGCATTATCAAATCACGAACCGCATGGGGATTATGTATTCGGGCAGCTTCGTCGAAATGGGAGACACGGATAAAATCTTCGATGACCCGATTCACCCGTATACAAAAATGCTGGTCGGCGCGCTTCCGCGCGTCGGAGACAAGAGCCAGAAGGTGGGTATCCCCGGTCGCCCGCCCGCACTGACGAATCCCCCGGACGGCTGCCGCTTTGCACCGCGGTGTCCGCATGCCACGGAGCGTTGCCGGAAAGAAGTGCCGGAGTTCCGCGAGGTTCTCCCCGGGCGTTTTGCGGCGTGTCATTTATTGGATAAGGGGGTGAAGGAGAATGGCTGAGAAATTGCTGGAAGTCAAGAATGTCAGTAAGATTTTCCGCATAGGCGGAATGCTGAGCAAGAAAAAGATGACGGCGGTAGACGAAGTTTCTATTTCAATCGACAGCGATAAGCCGATTATTCTATCCGTCGTGGGTGAATCCGGCTGCGGAAAAACGACACTGTGTAAGATGATTCTGCGCATGTATGCACCTGATATGGGCGACATAGTTCTGCAGGGCAATGCGTACAGCGACAAAAAGACATACGACGCGAATAAATTCCGCCTGGATGTACAGCCGATTTTCCAAAACCCGTATGAATCCTTCTCTCCGCGCAAAACGGTGGATACCTATCTCTTCAACACAGCCCTGAGGCTGGGCATCTGCAAGAACAGAGCAGAGGCCACAAAGCTGATTGATGAGACGCTTCGCAGTGTTGGTATGTCGCTTGAGGTTGTAAAGGGTAAATACTCCGCTCAATTCTCCGGCGGCGAGCTTCAGCGTATCTCCATCGCCCGCGCACTGATTACCAGACCCAAGCTGATTATAGCCGACGAGCCAGTTGCGGCGATTGACGCCTCGATGAAGATGAACATCGTAAACCTGTTTAAGGAGCTCAAAGACAAATATAACGTGTCTTTCATCTATATAACACATGATTTGTCCACGGCGTATTATGTATCGGATTATATCGCGACGCTCTATCGCGGCGGTCTAATTGAATATGGCATAGCCTCAGAGATTATGGATAATCCGGCGCATCCTTATACAGACCTTCTGATGAACGCTGTTCCGCGCGTCGGAGATAAGTGGGACGAAAGCTTTGTTCTCCCCGATTTGGAGGAGAAGGAGTATGCCATCACCTACTGCAAGTTCGCGCCGCGCTGCCAGTATGCGACGGACGAATGCCGTCAGGGCAAGCCGGAGCTTGAGGCCATCAGCGACACGCGCAAGGTGAGCTGCTATCATCCGTTGGTTAAGGCGGAAGAGTAAGTGAAAAGTGAATAATTAAGCTTGCCGAAATCTGATTTTCAGAGTTTCGGCAAGCTTTCTTTTTCAGCATAAATATCCTCTTGATACGAAGCGAAAATCAGTGTATTATTAGCTCAGAAACACGGCAGTGCCGTGAGTGGTTTTTATTTTACAATGAGGGGTGAAAATGATGCAAGGCAATGAACAGGCAACAGTAAAGAGCAAGCAAAAGATGACACGAGAAGAAAAAAGCTGGATTATGTACGACTGGGCGAATTCTGTGTTTGCCACAATCATGATGGCTGCGGTGTTTCCCATCTACTTCAGCGACGTCGCAAGCTCTGCCGGGCAGGCGGGCGATTATTGGTGGGGGATTGGCACGTCGGTGGCGATGATTATCGTCGCAGTGCTTGCGCCGATTGCCGGCGCGCTGTCTGATTTTCTCGGATACCGCAAGAAGATGTTCATTCTGTTTTTCGCAATAGGCGTAGGCTTCACGCTTTTCAGCGCCATCGTGGATAACTGGGTGCTGCTGTTGCTGGGCTATGGAATCTCGCATATCGGCTTTTCCGGCAGCTGCCTTGTGTATGACAGCTTCCTGCCCGATGTAACCACGCCGGATAGGATGGACAAAATATCGGGCTACGGCTATGCCTTTGGATATATCGGCGGCAGCACGATACCGTTTCTTATAAGTATAGCGCTGATTACCTTTGGCGGTAGTATCGGCATCGGCGGGGCGCTGGCCGTGAAGCTCTCGGTCATTTTCGCTGTGATATGGTGGGGCGTGTTTACAATTCCTTTCCTGAAGAATGTTCATCAGCGCAACGGTATTGAAAAGCCAAAATCCACGCCGGTGGTTCGCGCGGCATTTTCCGCAATACTGGCAACAGCCAAAAAGATTTTCTCGGATAAGAAAATCTTCTTGTTCATTTTGGCATATTTCTTCTATATCGACGGCGTCGGCACTGTTATAAACATGTCCACAGCCTATGGCGCCACTCTCGGGCTGGATACAACAGGCATGATTCTGGCTCTGCTCGTCACGCAGATTGTCGCGTTCCCGTGCTCAATAGGGTTCTCGGCGCTCACGAAGAGATTCGGCTCACTCAATATGATACGTGTCGCGGTGTGCGAATATTTGCTCATATGCGTAATAGGCTTCTTCATGGGCTTCGGCCTTGAAGAGAGCTGGTTCGGCGTTGACACGGCAATCATCATGTTCTGGATTCTCGCCGTGATGGTCGGCACGGTGCAGGGTGGAATCCAGGCGGTTTCGAGGTCATACTTCTGCAAAATGATACCGCCGGAAAACTCCGGAGAATTCTTCGGGTTCTTCGATATTTTCGGCAAGTTCGCGGCGGTGCTGGGCCCGCTGCTCTATTCGGTTACACGCGGCTTATTCGGACGCGGCTCATTTTCGATTTTATCAATCGTGCTTCTGTTCATCGCGGGGCTGGTGATATTGCAAATCGGCAGAAAGAAGCTTACAGCTGAAGCAGGAAAATAATTGCCCGCATAATCAAACAGCAGATACTAAGGTATCTGCTGTTTTTGTTTGCCTGCTATACCAGCTTTTCCTCGGCAGCAATCCTTACGGCATCAGCTATATTATGTGCGCCGAGCTTGTTGAAGACACTGTTGATTGCCGAGTTTACCGTATTGATAGAGAGCGCGCGTTTTGAGGAGATTTCAGGGCGGGAAAGGCCGTGATAAAGGTCTGAGAGGATCTCGCGTTCTCTTGACGATAAAGCAATGCTGTGCCTGCTACCGCTGGCCTTTTGATAATCGGCAAACATGAAGGATTGCTGCTTCGCGAATGAGGCGGCTTTGCGCCGTACTGTCTCAAGCCATTCCGCAGGAATATCGCAATTTGGGGTCTTCTGAGCGGTGGAAATGACCGTGCGCATATCCTTGCCCAGCTCGACAAAGGGAATCAGAATCGCGTTGGGGGAGGCGGCCTCAAAGGCGCAGCACAGAGCGGCGAGAGCAGCGCTTCTGTCTTTCATTTGATGATGTATGCAGGCTTCCATCGCCAGCATCTCTATGCGACCGTATAATATGGATTCTCGGGCTTTCATGTCCTCGATATAAGCGAGCAGAGGAGAAAAATTTCTTGTCAGATAATAATAGCGCGCCTTGATTTGATTTCCGAAGTTTGAGACGAAGTACGCATGACTATAAGGAGAAAAATTGTCCTTCAGCCAGGCGGGAACCTTCTCCGGCTGACGCAGCGCACACATATACCAGCCGTTTGCCGCGTCAAAATCAAGTAAGCTTAGAGAATTATTTCCTCTTTCTAAACCGGATTCTATCTTGCTCAGAGCTTGCTCGGCTTTTTCGCGGCTTCCCTGCCAAAGTGCCAGGCGCAGCAGATAGAACAGAGCCTTGCCGGCTATTTCAAATTGCCCGTTTTCAGAGGCCTTGCGGGCAACCTCAATGAAAATCGGTTCGGCGGAGCGAATGTTTCCCTGATAGAACAGCAATTCGGCATGGCACAGCTCGTCAATTCCCGTCGCCGCGCCTCCCCAGCAGTGTGAAATATGCTTCATCATATGCTTGGCGGCAGCGATATACTCCTGCGGCGCACCCTTACGCGAAGAACCCACAAGACTGGCCCACAGACCGATCGGCATATCTGAATACTGGTCAGGCTCAACGGGAGCAATCGTGAAGCATTCATCCATCTTCGCGTAGTATCTGTCAAAGTCATAGATATCACTCGTTGTACTGAGCAACTCTGATATGTTACCCCAGTGGAAGTAAATCAATCCCAGTGTTCTGTTTCGGAAGGCATCGTCCTTGGGGAGCGGCAGGAAGCGCCGCTCATATCCCCGTATCAGCTTAAGGGCGTCCTCCCATCTTCCCAAGCGCATAATCATACGTATATGCGTTACTGCAAAGAGGTAGATATTATCCGCCAGCTCTGATTCTGCACGCTCAAAGATTTCCGCCGCGAGACGGGCGATGTCAAGCGGCATTTGCACCGGCAGTGAGGATAGCAAAGAGACAATAGCCGCATAATCGCCGGTCTTCTCCATGTAATTAAGCGCGTCTATTTCAAAGCCGTTTTCCTCACACCAATGCGCGGCGATGCGATATGTTTCAGAAGCTTCTTCTTTCGTGAGCAGTTCCTGTTTTGTACGCAGGAAATCAAGAAACAGGTGATGAATCAGGTAGGCATTTATGCCGCTGTTGAAGCGGACATACGCGTTTTGAGAGCGAAGCTCGGCAAGGGTGTCGGCGTCTGCAAGAGCGGAAACGAGGTCGGCTGAAAGATGGTCAATCAAAGACAGGCGAATCAAAAACTTTTGAAGCGCGGGAGAAGCGGTATCAAACACCTCGGTCTCCATAAGCCGAAAGATATTCTGCTTCATCGCGGTACGCACATAGCCCGCGTAACCGGGCGATTTTTTCATTGAGCGCGAGACAAGATTCACCGCGAAGGCCCAACCCCCCGTGTCCTCAAGAATATCACGCAGATTCTGCCTGGGCACGGTTAAGCCCTGCTGGGAAAGATAATTCGCCAGCTCGTCTTCGGTGAAGCTGAGGTCAGTTTCGTCTATATTTGAAACAAGCCCTCTCACCTGCTTCCCAGCAAGATTCACATCCTGAAGGTCGCGGCATATAAGAATTATCGAAGCGTTTTTCAGGGTTTCATTCAGCCTTACGTCCAAAAAGCGGAGAATATCAGGGTGGGTTATGAGCTGCACGTCATCCATCACAATAATGTGCTGCCGCGCCCCGATATACTGTTTGCGCAGAGCCATATAGCGGTTCAGCCTATCCTCGGTGTCGGGAAAGCCGAGCTTTCTGCATTCCTCCGCAAAGGCTTCACTCCAATGGGTGCAGAGATGCACATACTTAGCCCAGAAGCGAGAGCCGGCGTTGTCACGCTCAGAGAACTGCAGCCACATAATTGGGATGCTGCTGCTTTGAGTGAATTCAGAGACAGCATAAGTTTTTCCGTAACCCGCACCCGCGCAGACAATAGTGAGCGGGCGCTTTACAGCGTCTTCAAGCAGCTTGTGCAACCGCGGGCGAACAAAGAAATCCTGCCCGCAAGCTTCAAATACTTTTTCATTCATTATGGCTACCTCCTTAAGTATTATTACCATTATTATACTCATTGTATTTGCTTCAGACAAGATTTTCCTGTCATTTTAGGGAAGAAACCCGCATGTGGGGTCAGGAAAAAATCGGATAGAATAAACAGCGGTATTTGCGATTTTTTCTATGGCGATTTCAGACGGAAATAAAAAAGTAAAAACCAAAAGATACTGTCTTTTTTCATAAAAGGCTACGCGTTATACTGTGAACAGAAAGTTAAGAATCTTTCGCAAAGAAGTGGGGGCAAATCACTATGAGCAAGATACGTCTCTTTGCGGGAGCGCTTGCTTTGACGCTCCTGACTATACACTTGGTGTTCCCGATTACCGAAGCCTCAGCTTCAATGGAGGACACTGCCTCTGCCGTATCAGAGGAACAATCTGAAATAGAAAGCATAACTGAAGAGGAAAGCATACAGGAAACGGAATCCTTTCTCGAAGAGCTATTGCCGGATGAGCCGCTTATACAGGATGAAACTGCCGCAGAAGAGGAATTGCCGAAAGAACTGCCTATAGAAGCCTTGGCGCCCTCTGCGGCAGAGGTAATTGATATCTCAGCGCCGGCAAGCGGGGCGGGATATACATACACGGGGGGTACCTTAACTTTCACTGCCGACTCAACCGGCAAAGAATATATCTTGCGTCAGAGCGGCACGGCGGCGGTACTGCGGGTAAGAATCGAGCCTGATGTTGATACCTCGCTCACTCTTGACGATGTCAATATATCCGGGCGCGTGCAAATAGAGACCGGCGCGCGGCTGCTGCTCCTGCTTAAGGGCGATAACAGCGTCGGAAATTCGGTGCTTGTCCTTACTGACGCGCATATCACGATTGACAGCGCAAGCGGCAGCGGCAGCACGAGCGGCACGCTGAACGCGGCGTCAGGCGTCTTTGGGTATGCGGCCATCGGGGGAGTAGGGCGGGTTACCATCAACGGCGGCACGATAAACGCGCAGATAGTGTCCGGCAATACCGCCGCAGGGCTTGGCGGGAATTTGGGGAGAGCAGGATATGTCACCATCAACGGCGGAGCTGTGAATGTGAACAGTGCGGGTAGCGGAGCCTGCATTGGCTCGGGCTTCGGTATGGGCGGCGGCGAGATAAACATCAACGGGGGAGCTGTCGCCGTCACCGCTACCGGACGCGGGCCGGGTATCGGGCCGGGCAATGCGGCACTGACCAATGTTCCTGTGAACATACAGGGCGGAACTGTCACCGCAAAAGGCGGAGACGGCGGGGCTGGAATAGGCGGAGGCAATATCGGCAACGCCAAGGCTGTTTTGAATGTCGGCAGCGCAGCGGTTATCAAGGCCTATTCAAGCGGCACGCGGAACAGTAAGCCCGCACTTGACATCACCGGAGCGAACTTAGGTGACGGTTACTATATAAACGCGAAGCTCGACACCGCGCCGTCAGAAGCGCAGGAAACAACCCTAAGTGTTTATGCTGGCGGAGATATGAGCGGCATAAGCAATATGCTGGCACTCCCAGCGGGATACAGGCATTTTGCCTACACGACGAATAGTACCGCCGCGCAAAATGATTACATTGACACTGAAGACGGCAGGCAGGTGGTGAGAGTTGCAGATGAGAACCGGGAGATATATTCCGTAAACGATAGTTCTGTGCTTCCCGTGAAGCTGATGGCGCCTCCCGCAATTTGCAGCGTTACGGTTTCCAAAATGGTGGACGGGAGTTTCGCAAACAAGAGCAAGGTCTTCGATTTCACGATGTATTTCGCAAATATAAGCGGCGTTCCGCTTGCCGCGGGAACAGCGTTCAATTATATCGGCGGCATAATTCCCGGTTCAGGGGCTGAAGCGCCGGCTAATGGAACACTGGCGCTTGATGCCCAGGGGAAGGCCGGCTTCTCGCTGCTTCATGGGCAGAGGATAACAATAAGCGGGCTGCCAATCAGCAGCATGATAAGAATTGTGGAAACAGCGAATGAAGATTACGCCACGCAATATAAGGATAGCATTGAGGCAAACCCGGTTTATTCAAATGACACCGGAAGCAAATTGATTTTTACCCTCACGAGAGCCTTTGCGTTCACAAATACGCGGGTGTTCATCGTTCCGACGGGAGTGACCGACGGCACAGGAGGAGAATGGGACGCTATTTTAGCGATATTGCCCGCACTGATAATGGGAGGTGTGACATGGAAAGCAGCATGGAGAAAGCTGAGAAAAGAGTTAGAACGGTGAAGCCATCATTGCTGACGGATATTCTGTTTCTGCTGCTGAAAACAGCGTCGATTGTTCTGGTGTTGCTGCTGATTTTTACATTTCTCTTCGGCATCGCGCGGCAGGCAGACGCATCGATGGCGCCGGCGGTAAAAGACGGGGATTTGCTCATCTTCTTCCGCCATATGAAGAATGAATATCAGCCGCGTGACACAATCGTGCTGGGAGCGGCAGGAGAAGAGCGGGCGGGCAGAGTGGTTGCCGTCGCGGGCGACGAAGTTGACATTACAGATGAAGGGCTGATAATCAACGGTGCATTGCAGCAGGAGCAGGAGATCTATCAGAAAACGGAGAGATACAGAAAAGGTGTAGGCTTTCCGCTGACAGTGCCGCAGGGCGAGGTTTTCATACTGGGAGACAATAGAGAAGGAGCGGCAGACAGCAGGATATACGGCTGTGTGAAGCAGGAAGACACCTTGGGCAAGGTGATGATGATTATTCGCAGGAGAGGAATTTGAGATGAGAAACCATGAAATGATTCGCTTGGAAACCAAACTTAAAAACATTGAAATGAAAGGAGCAGTAAAAATGAAGAGGAACAGGAAGCAATTTCTAAGGAAGATGGCAGCAGTGATATTTGCCGCGATTATCTGCCTCGGCGGTATTTCGCCCGCTTTGGCGGCGGGTTCGCCGATTATGGGAACGGAAGGGAATCCGGCTGACGCGGCGGTAACGAAGGTCTTGCGGATGCCGGCAGGGGTGACAACCCCCGGCGCAGGCTTCACCTTCACATTTGCGAAAAAGAATGTAGACGGAAGCACGGCGGCGGGAGACCTTGCGGCAATGCCGGCAATAGCGAACAAGACGGTAAGTTTTACTTCGGCTGATGAGGGCATAACGGCAGGCGGCGTGAAGCTGGTGGCTAAGGAAACATCAAATCTGTTCGCGGGCGTAGTTTGGCCGCACGCGGGTATATTTATCTATACCGTGACCGAAACGGCAGACACCTACACGATTGCCGACCCAACGAAGGAGCAGATGACATACTCCGGCGCGTCATATGACATAGCGGTGTATGTTGAAGAGGGTGCAGGCGGGCTGTTCGTGTCGGCAATTGCGGCAGTTATTACCGTAAAGGACGCCTCAAATGAAGGCGGTGACGTTGGAGATAAGGTAGACCCCACCCCCAGGGGATTGCCGGAGGTTGAGGGCGATTACTCGAAAATGATATTCACGAACACATATCTGAAAAACAACGGCGGTGAAAATCCGACGGATTCAGTGCTGGATTTGAGTAAAACCGTCACGGGAAGCTTTGGAAACAAAACGAAGTATTTCCTGTTCGATGTGACAGTTTCAAATCCTTCCACTATCATGGATACAGGCAAAACTTACAGGGCGTATGTGCTTGATGAAAACGACACGGTCGTGACGGACACGAATAACGCAGACATCACCGACATTAAAACAGACCCTGTCCACGGTGCCTATATCGAGTTCACGACGAACGAAGCCAAAGCGATACATCTCAAGCACGGACAGAGGCTGGCGTTCATCGACCTCCCCGTAGGCGCGAAATACTCTGTTACGGAATCCGCGGCGGTGGGCTACTCACCCTCGTATACTATCACGGCGGACGGAAGCGGAATAGCGGCAGCGGCCGGCAACGAAAATGAAAACCTCGGCTTTGCAGATGAATATGTCAGAGAGAATGAGAATAGCATTTCTTTCACAAACACCTGCCGCGAGGTGACGCCGACGGGCGTCAGCATAGATAATCTGCCCTATATCGTGATAGTATTGTTGGGAACCCTCGCGTTCATCGGGCTTACTGTCTTCAAGCTCCGCAAATATAAAAAGAACGGCACGGATAAAGCGGAAAAATGATTTGTAATAATAAAGCGGGCAGAAAAGCTGTGAAAGCCGCAAGTTCAGTTATAAGCTTTACGGTATTGGCGGCGTTAGTGCTGCTGACAGCTTTCACGGCATACGCCGTTTGGGATTCGTGGCAGATATATGAGGCCGCCGATAAAGCACAATATGCCGTTTACAAGCCGACGGTAAAGAGCGGCGGGAAAACATTCGCGGAATTGCAGGCTGCGAACGGCGAGGTCATAGCATGGCTCTGTGTGTACGGAACGAATATTGATTATCCTGTGACGCAGTGCGAAGACAACATGAAATATGTGAACACCAATGCGCAAGGTGAGTATTCTCTATCCGGCTCAATCTTCCTTGATGCAGAAAACAGCAATGATTTCACAGATTTTAACAGTATTCTCTACGGACATCACATGGAGAAGCATGCCATGTTCGGCGAGATTGGCAATTTCTCCGATAAAAATGTCTTTGCTTCACATGAATATGGAAATCTATATGTGAACGGGGAAAATAGAGGGATAGAATTCTTCGCCTTTGTCCACACCGATGCATATAACATGGCTGTTTTCAAGGCGAATGTCAAAGATAATCATCAGGAATACCTTGACAATCTTCTAAGTAACGCAGTGCATAAAAGAGACGCCGATGTTTCGGCGGAGGACAGTTTAATCCTGCTCAGCACGTGTTCATCAGCATCTACTAACGGGAGAGATATTCTGGTGGGGAAAATCACGAGAGAAACTTACAAAGACAGGTTTGAAAAGACCGAGCCAGGTGAGAGGAAAACTATAGACATAGAGGAGAGCTTCAGCTTATGTGAGAGTGCTTTTATTCCCGCAATTATTATCTTGGCGATAAGTGTTGCAGCACTTATCCTGATAATTTATCTCAGACGCAAAAAGCGAGGTGAGCCATGAAAATATGGATAGCGGTAAGAAAGCTTAGGTGGGAGATTATCTGTTGCGCGCTTATAACGGTAATTCCGGCGGTCTTGTTTTCAACAGGCACGGCTCACGCGCAGGAAAAAGGCCTGACTCTTATGGTTCACCAGACCTTTCATTGCCCTCTTTCATCGGCTGAATGTGAGTTTGTGTATGAGCTTAAAGCGCTGCAGGGAGAAAACCCTATGCCCGAAGGTTGCACAATGGATTCGCACATTTTTGCCATAAATGGTAATGCCAGCGCGGAAATCGGCCCTCTCAATTACACGGAATGTGATGTATACAGGTACGAACTGTCACAGAAAATCGAATCAAAAAAGCTGGGCTACACCTATGACGAACGCGTATACACGATTGAAGTATATGTAAACTCACAGCTTGAAATAAACACTGTGATACTTAATGAAAACGGAATAAAAGCCGGCGAAATCAAGTTTGAGAACGCCTATAAACCGAAGGAAACTCCAAAAACGGAGAATACCCCGCCTCCCGGCAAGTCCGACGACCGGCCGGCCAACTTTCCGTATCCCAAAGGCAGCAGCCCTAAAACAGGAGATAGCGGAAACCTCCCGCTTGCCGTAATCCTCCTTGCTGCAAGCGGTGGGATGCTGATTTTGCTTGCCATATTGAAGGCAATCAACAGAGATAAGAAGAGCAAATATCTGATAAATTGATTACAAGTTCCTCATCATTCCTCTATATCATGAAAGACCTCCGGAAACGGAGGTCTTTCGCCTTGAAGCATCATAATAAGTACCAGCTGCATTTTACTGATGCGGCCATTAACGATGCGGTTGTTTTGCAGCATTACTGATTCTCGATAAGTGAGTCCGGGATAAGGTATATCTATTTCGTAATCCACGGGATAGGGTCAGTCAGCTCAATGGTTCCCGTCGAAACATTCAACACTCCGTCTCCTGTTTCCGGATTTGTAGGGTGGTCAAATTCATAAAGGTATCCGGTTTTTCCATATCGACCAAGCTTACTCTGGTCATAGCGTTCGCTATCCATACAGATGTTTACCACCTTCAACGCGATTGTAACTTCTTCATATCCGTAAACACCGGTATTCTCGAAAATATCGTGCTCCCACAAGAACTCACACTCGATATTAAGGAAGCATTCTTTAATCCTGGGCGCATTGACTTTTGCCGCCTTTTCCGAGGTCAGCCCGGCCGCTGTGATTTCATCCATCTCAAAATCATTATTCCCAATCGTTTTTATGCAGCGGTCATATATATCTTGAGAAGGGAAGTTTAGAACACAAACCCCGGTTTCTTTAAGCGATTGATACATATGTCCGTTCTTGGAAACTGCGCTCATGATACAAACGAACTCATCTTTTCCGCCTCCTCTAAATGCAGTCCAAGATTGCAGACAGGCATTTTCCTTGCCATTAGATTTCCATCCTGTAACAACGAACACCAAGGAGGGGATTGCTGTCAAAGAAGCCTGCCATGTAACCCATTGCGTGGTTTCTTTTTCAGGCCTTGAGCTGAAATCTTTTTTCATAATATACTCCATTCCACTGGTTTCATTTATCCATAGATTTTACGTTTACTTGCTTTCAACAAATAATAGTACGACTGAAATCTGAAGAGGTCAAGTGTTAAGCAATGGATTTTTCAGCGAGATATAGGGCTTCAAGCTGTCGTCACGTCTAAAGGTTCGAACCCTGTACTTAGTCAAACGAAAGAAAGAGCCCACACAGAGGTGTGAACTCTTTCTTTGGTCGGGGCGACAGGATTCGAACCTGCGGCCCCTTGGTCCCAAACCAAGTGCGCTACCAAACTGCGCTACGCCCCGAAGCAACAAAATGCTTCGTAATTATAGCCTAAAACACCTGTTGTGTCAAGAATGTGAAAGGAGTATAATTCTACTAAAAGCCCAAAGTATAGGAGAAACTATGAGCTGTATAATATATCGCCCGGCGGCGGAGGCAGACGCCGGAAGAATAGCCGAAATCTATAATTATTATGTCATAAATTCCGAGGCGACTTATGCCGAGGAGGAAACTCCCGCAGCCGAAATGGCGGAATTTATCAGAGATGTGCAGGAGCGCGAATGCCTGCCGTGGCTGGTGGCGGAGGAGAGCGGGAGAATAACCGGCTTTGCATATGCGTCAAAATACCGCGCGAGAGCCGCTTACCGCTGGGATTGCGAGCTGACGATTTACCTTGACGCCGCAGCCACCGCAAAGGGCGTTGGCTCCCAATTTATGAAGCTTCTGATTGAGACGGCTAAAGAACTGGGCTATGTTAATGTCTTCTCAAAGGTGAACGTGCCAAACCCGGGCAGCGAGGCGCTGCACCGCAGGTTCAATTTCGAGGCGGTCGGGGTAGAAAAGGCTACAGGATATAAGCACGGAAAATGGCTTGACCTCCGCATTTATCAAAAGAGGATTAACGCATCCTTCAACGAGCCCGAAGAACCGAAGAGAGTTTGGCGTGAGGCATTTGAAAGAATAAACCGATGATTCCGCCTTGCTCGGCTTTTCTTTTACAGGGGTTTAGTGTATAATAGCTGTGTACAGAATCCATATATCGGGAGGCAAAAATGGCCGGAAACGAATACTCAATTTCGCTTGCGAAGGTGATAAAAGAGCTTTCGCTTGAAGAAAAATACATGCCGAAAGACGCGGATGAGATTATGATAATCTCGCGTGACGTAACAAGGCCGGGCATAGAGCTGAACGGCTATTTTGATCATTTTGACCTCACCCGCTTGGCGGTTTTGGGGCGCTCGGAATTCACGATGCTGAAGGATTTCGGCGATGAGAAAAGAAATGAAGCTCTGCGGAAGTATTTCGCCATGAAACCGCCGGGGGTTGTTATATCAAGGGGGATAGAGCCGTCAGATTTCATCGTTGGGCTTGCTGAGGAATACGGCGTGCCGCTGATGCTTTCATCGGACTCCACCTCAAACGTCATCGCGGCGTTGGTTGCCCTTTTGAACGTCGAGCTTGCCCCGCGTGTGACGCGCCACGGCGTTTTCGTTGAGGTTTACGGTGAGGGAATTCTGCTTGTGGGTGACAGCGGCGTGGGAAAGAGCGAGACGGCGGTTGAGTTGATTAAGCGCGGCCACCGCCTTATAGCCGACGACGCAGTGGAGATTCGCCGTGTTTCGAGCAAATCCCTTGTCGGGCAGGCACCCGAAAACATCAGGTATTTCATTGAGCTGCGAGGTATCGGGATAATCAATGCCCGAAGAATTTTCGGAATGGGCGCGGTGAAAATGCAGGAAAAGATAGATATGTGCATCAACATGGAGATTTGGGACCCAACCAAGGTCTATGACAGAATGGGCGTTGAGAGCGAGGTCACTGAGATTCTCGGCATAAAAGTGCCGGTGCTGACGATTCCCGTAAAGCCCGGCAGAAACCTTGCGATGATAATCGAGGTGGCGGCGATGAACAATCGCCAGAAGAAGATGGGCTACAATGCCGCGAAAGAGCTGCTTTCAAGCCTTGGTATGGATTCATCGATGATACCCGAGGAAACCGAAAGCAATATTGAAATCTGAGAGGATAAAATGAGTAAATATCAAATAATCGCCGATCTTCACACACATTCGATTGCATCCACACATGCCTACAGCACACTCAAGGAAATGGCTGTCTCGGCAAGTGAAAAGGGCCTGTATGCGCTTGCCGTCACAGACCACGCGAAGCTTATGCCGGGCTCTCCGGGAATGGGTTATTTCGGCAACATGGCGTCAAGCATTCCGCGCTTTTATCAGGGCGTGCTGTTCATAGCGGGCGCAGAGGGGAACATAAGCGATTTTTACGGCACGATGGACATCTCTCAGGATGATTACGATGAGCTTGACTGGGTGGTGGCCTCAATTCACGCGCTGCCGTTTATGAAAGGGCTGAAAAACCCGGATGTTGAGAAATCGACGAACCTCTGGCTGAATGTTGCGAAGAACCCGTATGTCCGAATTATCGGACACTGCGGAGATCCGCTTTTTGAATATGACTATGAAAAGGTTATTCCCGTTTTCGCTGAGAACAACAAGCTCATCGAGATAAATTCTCACTCATTCGACGTGCGCCCGCAGAATATTCCGAATTGCAGGAAAATAGCGGAAATCTGCAAGAAAATCGGCGCGCCGATAGTCGTCAGTTCAGACGCGCACAGTGAGGCCGAGGTGGCGCGCTTCGGAAACGCGCTGAAGCTCTTGGAGGAAATAGATTTCCCAGAGGAGCTGATTCTGAACGCCTCGCGCGAACGCCTTGACGCATACCTGGAGAAGCACACCAAGGTTTTCTCAAGAGAAAGATATTGATTCGGAGGATTTATGAATCCAAAGGAAATGGTTGGTTTAATCGCCGCCACAGGCTGTGATGTGAGAACAGACGCGCCGATGAAAGCGCTGACGAGCTTCAAAATAGGCGGGCCGGCAGATTTACTTATAATACCCCGCACGCTCGAGCAGCTGAAGGGAGCATTGGCGATTCTTAACGAAAATGAGACGAATACATTCATTCTGGGCAACGGCTCAAATTTACTTGTATCCGATAAAGGCATCAGAGGTGCCGTGCTGAAGCTGGGCGGCGAGTTTGAGGAAATCAAGATAGCCGAGGAAAACGGCAGAAGGTTGATTTATGCCGGTGCCGCCGCATTGCTTGCAAATGTGTGCAGGTTCGCGAGGGATCATTCGCTTTCAGGGCTGGAGTTCGCCTACGGAATCCCTGGCACGGTCGGCGGGGCAGTTTATATGAACGCCGGCGCCTATGACGGTGAAATCAACGATGTCATCGTGCGCGCCGAGCATATTTCGAGAGTCGGTATTGTAGGCGGCTATAATAAAGGTGAGCTGAAATTGTCTTATCGGCACAGTGCTTACACAGATAGCGGTAAAATCATCACCGGCGCATATTTTGAGCTCAAACCCTCGGGTAAAGATGAAATCACCGCAAAGATGGAGGAACTCATGCAGAAAAGGTTGAGCAAGCAGCCGTATACGCAGGCAAGCGCCGGCAGCACCTTCAAGCGGCCGGAGGGCGCTTTTGCCGCCGCGCTGATTGAAGAAAGCGGGCTCAAGGGCAAGAAAATCCGCACAGCGCAGGTGAGCGTCAAGCACGCGGGCTTCATAATTAACACTGATGCAAATAACGGAAGCAGTGCGGATGTAGTTGAGCTTATCAATTATGTTAAGGCAGAGGTTAAAGCCAAAAAGAATGTTGACCTCAAATGTGAAATTGCGCTTATCGGAGAGGGGTTTGAGGAATAAACGATGCGATTTTGGGAGAAAACATGGAATTTGTAATTGTAACGGGAATGAGCGGCGCGGGGAAAACACGGGCTATGCATGCGATGGAGGACATTGGCTTTTTCTGTGTGGATAATCTGCCGCCGAAGCTGATACCAATTTTTTATGACCTCCTGCTTCAGTCTGGAGAGGTGGAGGGCAGGGTTGCCGTAGTTACAGACGCCAGAGGCGGCGAGATGTTCAAATCCTTCTTCACGGCGACGGAAACTCTGGAGAAGGAAAACTGTTCATACAAGATTTTATTTCTTGATTCAAAGGATTCGGTGCTTGTCAACCGCTATAAAGAAAGCCGCAGGCGTCACCCGCTTGTTACAGAGATGAACGCCTCACTGGAGGACGCCGTCAGGCATGAAAGGGAGATGCTGCGCCCGGTGAAATCGCGCGCGGATTACGTTATAGACACCTCGCAGGTATCGCCCGCACAGCTCAAAAACAGGATTTCAAAGCTGTTTCTCACCAATTCGCAGGACTCAATGAAGGTGCATTGCATGAGCTTCGGCTTCAAGCACGGCATTCCGCTGGAAGCGGATTTGGTCTTTGATGTGCGCTGCCTGCCTAACCCGTTTTATGATGCCGAGCTTCGCCCGCTTTCCGGGCTTGATAAGCCGGTTTATGATTTCGTCATGGAGAAAGAGGAGACAAAAGGCTTTGTGAAGCGCTTTGTGGATATGATAGACTACCTCATTCCGCTGTATAATCAGGAGGGCAAAAGCCAGCTCATGATAACAGTGGGCTGCACAGGCGGCCAGCACCGTTCTGTGGCGCTGGCGGAATATATGAACGAGCATCTTTTGAAAGAGGGAATCAGCTCGTCCGTCACGCATCGAGATATGCATAAATAAGCATCAAAGGCATTTTACTTTACAGCCAAGATTTCGCATAGATATTCGCCGGAGGGTATATGTCATTCTCTTCAGATGTAAAAAATGAGCTTTGCAGAATAGAAGCCAAAAGGCTTAGTGATCTCAAGGCAGAGTGCTACGGCGCATGGCTTTTCTCAAAGTGCTATAGTGTGCGAGAAGGCTCATACATAAACGAAAACGCCGAGGTCATAAGAAAGATGGCAGAGCTTGCGGCGGTCACGGCGGTGGTTTCGGCGGAGATCAGCTACACGATGAGCCGCCGCAGGAAGCCCGCCTACAGGATAAGCATACCGGAAGAAAGTGGCAGGAAAGCGCTTCTTGACTATTTCGGCAACGACGGCACTGAGATAAGCCTGCGCATAAACCGCGCGAATTTGGAAGACGAAGGCAGCTATGCGGCTTTTCTGCGTGGCGCTTTTCTCACAAGCGGAACGATAACAGACCCAAACAAGGAGTATCACTTTGAGTTTGCCACCCCGCGTAAAAAGCTCGCTGAAGGCTTGCTGTCGCTGCTTTCGGAGATTGAGGAAATAGAGCTTAACCCATTGATAGCTTCTCGCAAGGGGAACTTCGTAATCTATCTCAAAGACAGCGCGCAGATTGAGGATATTCTCACGTATATGGGCGCGGCGGGCAGCTCAATGGAGCTTATGCAAATCAAGATGTATAAGGAAACCATCAATAATATAAACCGCAAGGCAAATTTTGAGACGGCAAACATGGATAAAACCTATTCGGCCTCGGCAAGGCAAATCGCCGCCATCGCGAGGATAAGTGACAGCTCGGGGCTTCAAAGCTTGCCGGAGGAGCTCAGAGAGGCGGCGGTTCTGCGCCTTGAAAACCCAGAGATGACGCTCAAGGAGCTTTCGGAAAAGCTGCACATCAGCCGCAGCGGCGCAAATCACAGGCTGATGAAATTATGTGAAATCGGCGAGGAAATCGCAAAGAGGGAATAAAAGGAATGCCTGAAAACAAGGAAACACGGCAAAAGGAGCCGAATAAGATAATCGTATGGCTGGCGGCACTGCTTGTAATCGCCGCTATCGCGGGAATGGTCTGGCTGATTTTGAGCCTTCTCCTGCCACCGACAGGTGAAATCACGCCGGAGGATATAGGCGGCTTTCGAGTAGTGGCGGCAGACGGCAGCGAAATGAAGTTTGCCGAAAGCAGAATCTATCTGAAAAACGGAGATGTGCTGGAGGAGGGCGAGAAGCTTGTTCCCGCCGAGGTTCAGAGTGAAGTGGATTTCCCTCTTCTGAGCGATGAATTCTTTATCGCCTTTGACGGCAAGGCCGAGCCGAACCAAACCTTTGAGGTATACTCCGAAACATCAGGCTATGAAGAATGCATATCCAAGCCGAGCTTCCTCGTGCCGGAGGACGACGGCAAATATCTCGTGAGGCTCACCGCAACATGGGAAAAGGGCGAAAACAGGCAAGTCAATGAGTATATATTCGGAATCACCGTAGAGGCTCACGAGCATTAAGAGGGAAATATGGCGTTTACACATCTGCACGTTCACACGGAATACAGCTTGCTTGACGGTGCATGCCGCATCGAGCCGCTTCTTGATGCCGTAAAGGAAAGCGGGCAGAAATCAATCGCCATTACTGACCACGGCGTGATGTATGGCGTCGTGGATTTTTATAAGGCGGCAAAAAAACGCGGAATTAAGGCGATAATAGGCTGCGAGATATATCTGGCGAAAAGGACGCGCCATGACAAGGTGCATGAGCTAGACCACGAGAACCGCCATCTTGTCCTGCTGTGCGAGAATCAGCAGGGCTATCAGAATCTCATCAAAATTGTTTCGCAGGCATGGGTTGAGGGGTTTTATAACAGACCGCGCGCAGATTTTGAGCTGCTGGAGAAATACCACGAGGGCATTATCTGCCTGTCAGCCTGCCTTGCAGGCGAAATTCCCCGCGCGCTCGCCGCGAATGACTATGACGGCGCGAAGGCGGCGGCGCTACGTTACGAGCAGATTTTCGGCAAGGGGAATTTCTTCCTTGAGCTGCAGGACCACGGCCTGCGTGAACAACACCGCGTGAACCCGGATATAATCAGGATTTCCAAGGAAACGGGCATTCCGCTCGTCGTCACGAATGACAGCCACTACATCAAAAAAGAAGACACGAAGATGCATCATGTTCTTGTGTGCATTCAAACGAACAAGACGATTGAGGATGAAAACATTCTTGAATTCGGCTCTGATGAATTCTATGTAAAAAGCGAAGAGGAAATGCGCGCGCTTTTCCCCGAATATCCCGAGGCAGCGGATAATACCGCGAAAATCGCCGAAAGATGCAATGTAGAATTTGAGTTCGGCAATACCAAGCTGCCCGCGTTTCACACGCCTGACGGCAGCGATAACCATGATTTCTTCATGCGCCTGTGCAATGAGGGGCTCAAACGCCACTACGGCGAAAACCCGCCGCAGGATAAGCTTGACAGGCTGAAATATGAGACAGATATTATCACAAGTATGGGGTATGTCAATTATTTCCTCATAGTTTATGATTTCATCAGATACGCCAAGAGCAAGAATATACCCGTCGGCCCGGGCAGAGGCTCGGGCGTGGGCAGTATAGCCGCTTTTTGCCTTGGCATAACGGGCGTTGAGCCGACGAAGTATGACCTCATTTTCGAGAGATTCCTGAATCCGGAGCGAATAACGATGCCGGATTTTGATATAGACTTCAGCGATGAGCGCCGCCAGGAGGTGCTTGACTACGTCATCGAGAAATACGGCGCAGAGCATGTCGTACAGATAGCCACGTTCGGCACGATGGCAGCGCGGGGCGCATTGCGCGACGTCGGCAGGGCGATGGCGATTCCATATGCAAAGGTGGACGTCATCGCGAAGCTTGTGCCGATGGAGCTTAATATGACGCTTGAAAAAGCGCTGAAAACCAATGAATTCTCCGATGTGTATAACAGAGACGAGCAGGCGAGAGAGCTGATTGACATGGCGATGAAGCTTGAGGGCATGCCGCGTCACAGCTCAACCCACGCGGCGGGGGTCGTGATAACCGATAAGCCCGTCGTGGAATATGTCCCGCTTTCGAGGAATGACGAATCAATCGTCACACAGTTCCCGATGACGACGATTGAAGAGCTGGGGCTGCTCAAAATGGACTTCCTCGGCTTGCGCAACCTCTCTGTCATAGACCACGCAGTTGACATGATTCATGAAAAAGACCCTGCATTCGACATGGAAAAGATACCGGAGGACGACTCGCAGACTTATCAGATGATTTCCACCGGCGCGACGGACGGCGTGTTCCAGTTTGAATCCGCCGGCATGAGGCGGCTGATTATTCAGGCCGTGCCGACGAGGCTGGAGGACTTAATCGCGATAATCTCGCTTTACCGCCCGGGCCCGATGCAGTTTATTCCGATGTATGTGGAGAACAGGCGAGATTCGCGCAAGGTAAAATACCGCCATGAGCTTCTGCGCCCGATTCTCTCCGTGACTTCCGGCTGCATCATTTATCAGGAGCAGGTCATGCAGATTTTCCGTGATTTGGCGGGCTATTCCCTCGGGCGTGCGGATATTGTCCGCCGCGCGATGTCAAAGAAGAAGCATGACGTGCTTGAGCAGGAGAGGGAGATTTTCATCCACGGTCTGCCGTGTGAGATTGACGGCTGTGTGAAGCGCGGCGTAGACGAGCGGACGGCCGAAGCGATTTTCAGCGAGATTCAAGACTTTGCCTCGTATGCCTTTAATAAATCCCACGCTGCGGCTTATGCCACGGTTTCTTATCAAACGGCATATCTCAAATGCCACTATCCCTGCGAATACATGGCGGCGCTGCTCACAAGCGTACTGGGCTACAGCCCGAAGGTAGTGGAGTATATTGAGGAGTGCTCAAGGCTTAATATCAAGGTGCTGCCTCCTCATGTGAATTTCAGCAATAACGGCTTCTCGGTTGTGGAGGGCAGCATTCGTTACGGGTTGCTGGCGATAAAGAATCTGGGCAGAGGCGTCATAGCGAAGCTCATTGAAGAGCGCGCGCAGAACGGCATTTTCACATCTTTCTATAATTTCTGTAAGCGTATGCAAAGCGCGGAGATAAACCGCCGCGCGATAGAAAGCCTGATAAAATCCGGCGCGCTTGATAATCTGGGCAGCAACCGCAGAGAGATGCTAATCGCCGTGCCGGATATACTGGACGCTCTCGATTCCGGCAAGCGCCGCAACATAGAAGGTCAGGTGGGCTTCTTCGACGCACCCGAAGCCGCGGAGGGCGGCGAGCCGGAAATCACAAAGATGGACGACTTCTCTGAATCCGAGAAGCTCAATATGGAACGCGAGGTCACGGGAATGTATCTCTCCGGCCACCCGATGGCGCAGTATAAGGATTTTTACGCAAGCGGGAAGATTGCCAGAATAGATGAAATCCATGCTTCGGCCGAGGGTGAGACGGATAAATATTATGACGACGAACGCATAAGGGTTCTCGCCATGGTGACGGACGTCAAGAAAAAAGCCACTAAAAGCGGCTCAATGATGGCGTTTGTGACGCTTGAGGATATGTATGCCTCGCTTGAAGCCCTCGTGTTCCCGAACGCGCTTGAAAGCTTCAATGATATGCTTTCTGACGGTGCTATCATCACGATGAGCGGGCGAATCAGCTTCACGGAGGAAAAAGAGCCAAAGCTCATATGCGATACAGTTTCGTCGGCGAAAACGATAGAGGAGGCGGCAATCGGGGCGAATCAGCGCAGCTTCGCCGATTCAAGACCGAGGCAGTATAATGCCGGAAAAGCGGAGGCGGCGGCAAATTCAAGCGGCAGAGCCTGCGGTCTTTTCCTGCGGGTGAGCGGAGAAGCGGATGAAAAATACCTGAAAGCGCTGAAATATCTTGAGGTCTTCGACGGCAAAGAGGCTGTGTATATCAAGTTTGACGATAATGGAAAAACCCTGAAAGCCCCGTCAAAATATAACATCGATGTGAACGATGCGCTCCTAAACGCGCTCAAAGAGCTGTTGGGCGAGGGAAATGTGATTTACAGGCAATAGCTGCTGTTGGTGATGTTCAATAGATTCTGAGATAAAAGACTTGATAATATTCCTGTATTTGATATAATTATGTGGTATTGAAAGCATTGATTACTCTGAATAGGAGAGAGGAAATGGCAACTCAAGCAAAAAGTATTGCTGTCCTTACAAGCGGGGGAGACGCCCCCGGCATGAACGCCGCGATACGCGCGGTGGTGCGTTCGGCAATCTCTTTCGGCATGAAGGTTTACGGCGTTAAAAGAGGATATAACGGTTTGCTGCACGGCGACTTTGAAGAGATGAATCTTCGCAGTGTATCCGATATTATTTCTGACGGAGGCACGTTTCTCTATACGGCGAGAAGCCCCGAGTTCAATTCACCCGAGGGCGTAAAAAAAGCGGCTGACATGTGCCGCGCAAAGGGCATTGACGGCGTGGTGGTTATAGGCGGAGACGGCTCCTTCCGCGGTGCGAGAGACCTCGTCGGCGAGGGGATTATGTGCACCTGCATTCCCGGCACTATAGACAACGACATCGCCTGCACGGATTTCACAATCGGGTATGACACAGCCCTCAACACCGCAATGGACATGATAGACCGCGTACGTGACACGTCTGAGTCTCACGACAGATGCAGCGTAGTTGAGGTTATGGGCAGACGCTGCGGCGACATAGCGCTGAACGTAGGCATTTCCGTCGGCGCGCTGGCCACGCTTGTTCCAGAAGTTGAGTTCGACTATCAGGAAGAGATCATAGACAGGATGAAAATGGCGCAGGCCACAGGCAAGAAGCACTTCATCATTATCGTCGCCGAGGGCGTGGGGCATTCAGAAGAGCTCACGAGGCGTATTGAGAAAGATACAGGCATAGAGAGCCGCGCGACGATTCTCGGCCATGTTCAGCGCGGGGGTTCGCCCACGCTGCGTGACAGGGTGATTGCCAGCAGAATGGGCTATCATGCCGTGGCGCTTCTGAAAAGCGGCTCGGATAACCGCGTGGTGGCGATGAAGGGCGACGACATCGTGGACTATGACATAACCGAGGCCCTAAGCATGGAACGCCTCTTCGACAAAGAGCTGTATAAAATTTCATATAAGCTTTCAATTTAACAAGCCGCACGGGGAAACCCGTGCTTTTGTTTGCATCAAAATATAGTTTAGCCGCTAAATAAAACTTGATATTTTCACCGTATCATAGTATAATCTATTATAGATTGGGGTTGATTTTATGCAATGTCAAATAGTAGATGAATTCTTCACGCTTGTGAATTCAATCAAGGAAGAGCAGCGCGTCGCTCGGGATTATGGCGGCTGTGTGCTTTACCATTCAGAGGCCGAGCTGCTGGACACGATTGAGCGCAACCCGAACATGAACGTCAGCGACCTCGCGGAGCACAGCGGCGTGACCAAAAGCGCCATAACGCAGGTGGCCGGCAAGCTTTGCGAAAAAGGGATTCTGGAGAAGCACACAGTAGGTAAAAACAAAAAAGAGAAATTCCTGCGGCTGACGGACGAGGGCAGGAAAATCCACCGGGAATTCGTCGAGTACCATGATAAAGCAGGCATTAACATGCGCGATTATCTCTGCTCGCTCAAAGAAGAAGACAAGGTGGTCATACGCGCTTTCATGGATAAAATGCGCGAGAATATGCCGCTGTGCGTCTTCAGCTGCTCATGTGCAGAAGGCTGCAATTGCGCCGGATAAAGAGAGAATACTTGAAATAAGCAAATCATTTTACGGTTTGCTTATTTTTTTATTGATATTCTTTGCCATATGTGATAAAATTCACGTATGCACTATAATGATTATGGAGGATGTTTTTATGAGAAAAACAAAAAAGGCAGTTGCTCTGTTATTGGCATTGATGATGCTCTTCACGATGCTTCCGTCTGTGGCATCAGCGGAGGGAAAACCGCAGAACGTTGAAAGAAGCCCCATGATGAAGGCGCTTACAAGAGAAAATGCTTCAAACGGAGTAAATCTCGCGTCTTGGGGAAACATAGTGTTCGAGGATGATGTCCCCGAAAGTGACAGAGACTGGATTATCGATATAATCAATGCACAGGAGAGCCCCGAAGCAGGAGAATTGACGTTCGGGATGATTGGTGCGGAAAACGGAACAGGTGACAGCGCCCTCTGGTTTTATGGGATTGTTTATAACGGGTATTCCACACCTATCAGATTTAGAGATATATATTTATGGCTTACAAAAGAGGACGGAACGATAGTCGCAGAGAGTTGGTTTACAGATGCCGAGGCACAGGTGATTCCGGCTGGTTCCAGCTATGTAGAGGTATATACTGTAAGCGAAGAATATATCGAGGCTCCGATAAACATAGAAGAGGAAACCTTATATTACAGTTATGCTTTCCCGTCACCGTTTACAGACATCTTCATGTGGGCGCAGTATGATATTGAATGGGCATACGGCACTGATATAATGAACGGCACAAGCGAGACTGCCTTTTCGCCCAACAGCACGCTTGACAGGGCAATGCTCGCTACTATCCTCCACAGGCTGCAAGGTGAACCCGCGCCGACGCAGCCATCGCAATTCACTGATTTGAAGGCGGGGGCATACTATGAAAAGGCTGTGAATTGGGCGGCCGAGAATGGAATCGTCAATGGCACGGGCGAGGGAATATTCAACCCCTCATCTAAAATTTCAAGGCAGGATTTTGCCACGATGCTTCACAGATATGCATCAAAATTCGGCGGAGACATGAGCAAAACATCAGAGCTAACCACGTTCCCGGATAGCGCAGATGTGAGCGTCTACGCCACTGAAGCATTGGAATGGGCCGTGGGAAGCGGCATCATCGGAGGCAAAAGCGGAAAGCTTGACCCCAAAGGGCAGGCAACAAGAGCCGAGGCGGCCACAATGCTGCGCAGGTATGCAAATCTTACGGAAACAGAATAATAGCGATTACATTATAAGACAGGAGCACCACAGGCAGCAGCTTGCGGTATCCCTGTTTTCTTGTAGGTTTGTCAATGAAGAGTTACAGAGCGGATAAAAAAGCTGAGAGGAAATCGAGAGGAGAAGTCCA
>QMCD01000066.1_pt1 | contig 105352 bp, 87 predicted proteins | sample 1821841 | NCBI WGS metagenome assembly QMCD01 (sample SAMN01991225, study PRJNA193472) | Termite gut metagenome, whole genome shotgun sequencing project. | isolation source: worker | host: Macrotermes natalensis
TCAGTAAGGTTTTTAATATGCTAATCCGGTCAAAACTCAAACCAAATAAAAATTGTTGCCAAAACGTTGCCAGACACTAAACAAATTTGCTTGCAACCAGCATAAACACTGGCTTCCTTCTCCTATGTTTTTTAATTAAATCCCCGGCCTATTAATATATTTATTAATGTTTTAATTTTCTTATAACCATATTTGTATCAAAATTATTCATATTATCCCATGTATTTATCGTTTCAAATCAAACATTATCATCTACTTTCTCCAAAAGTTTCTCATTCTCTAATTCTCTCATGCAAAACCATAATTTGTTCGTAATTTACTTTGTCTGCTACTTTATCGTACAATATAATTGTTGGATCAATATTTTTCATAATTGTCCTTCCAATTTCAAATGCAATAGGATTTGGTATTGCTAAGAAAAGATTAATCTTACTATCTTCTCCATGTTTCTCTCTTATTGTGCTTAATAACTCTCTAAATTTTATTTGAAACTCAATAACTTGTTTTAGACTTTGTATAAACAAAAACCCAGGGACATCTGCCTGAATATGATAGCAAATATTACTTGGTACTAATTTTAAATCAATTTTTCCGCTCACTTCTACTAATAGATTAACTTCCGAATTCATCATGTTCTCATTATCGGGCTGTATTGTGCAAAAATGTCCAGCTTCTGTATCTTTCCATTTCCAATTTTGACTATCTCTAAAATACTGAAATGTATTAGATTTCACCTTATTTCCTAAAATATAGCCTAGATAACAAGCATAAGGAATTTTAGCCATAATAAATATACAATATCTTTCTTGCTTTTTATCTGATAGCATATGTAGATCAACAATCTTTTTGATTTGTTTAGTTGCTGCCATCACATCTTCTAATTGAGTCAGATCAATATTAAGTGGTTCTTCCAAAGGATAATACGGATGTATTGCTTCGCCAATATCCTTGTCACTCATTTGAGGAATCTGATTCTGAATTTGACTCCACATTTTTACTATCCGTGCACCATAATTTTGCCCCATTCCAGTGACCCTAAATATTCGTTCTTCATGTTCCCTTTTATATCTTTGCAATAATTCTATCGGGTACTCATCAACATATTTATCGTCATCAATAAGATGATTATGTTCTGCACAAGTCAGCATTAAATTTGATATATCTGTAGCCAGTTTTTCAGAGTCTTTGTTTCCTCTTGGCCCATTTGATGTCCAACTTACAATATGAGCAATATTTGATAAATTCCTTGGTTGTTTTGTCACCCCATCCATATATAAGTATTTATTACACCCTCTAAATTCGCATCTCCCCCCTGACTTTATCCAAAGCTCTCTCTTGACCGGCTCTGGTATGCTAGGCCGTTTTGGTTTTGAACTCTTATCCATAGTGTTTTCTCCTAATAATTTTCTATTCTTTCTAACTTAATAATTTTTTTATTTTGAATAGTCCAAATACATATTTCCTCCGTTCCAATAATAATAAAAAAAATCCATTCTGAATTATTATTTTTTTTTTTACTTATTTTAAGCCAATTTTTTATATCTATATGTGACGGCTGAGGTATCTTCTGATTATGTGTATGCCATTCACCCAAGTATGTCTTTCTAAAATTTGACTGTTCCCAAAAATTATTCATTGCATTCTGATGTCCATCTTCTGATCTCTTAAATTCATATTGGGTTCTTATATCCTTCGGAAATGGCTCTGTAATATTAGTCAACCTAACTGAATTGTATGCAGGATTTAATGTACCTATTAATATACCTCCACTTTCAACCGCAAAATCATAATTTTCTACATAGGTATAAAATAATTTTTCCACTTGTTCATCTATTTCTAAAATAATATTGTCTATACTATTCTTATATCTCATTAATATCAATCGCCTTTTCCACATATAGAGCAATGGCTGTTCATATAATCACTTTTACAAAACAGCTTATTATCAGAAACAGTTTTATAATGTTCTGATACCTTAAATCCATTTTCCTCTAATTCTTCTGCTGAGCCAATCCATGATTCAAACATATTCTCTTTAATGTTTTGCTGTAGTATTTGAATTGTCATCTTTGCTGCAATTATTGCCGTCTGCTGAGAATCCAAACAACTATATGGCACAAATGCTCCACTACAGCCTGAAACATTCTTTTTAAATGATTGTTCTGTTTCCACTAAACTTCCTCTGAAAGAGGTAACGTCAGACGCATTTACTTTCGTATATAAACATTGTAAACAAGACTTCCTATCTATATTTGATGCTATTATATGTCCACCTATACTGTATGGCTCATTGAAGCAGCATATAAACGGTACTTTTATATTATGTCGATATAATAAACTATTTATTTCTAAGTTTAGTGACGGTTCCCCTAATGCAGAAATTATAATATCATAATTACTCAATCTATTATAATTAATGAGAAATTCCTCTACTGAACGCTCCTTATAGTTCAACGAATCAATATCAACATAGGGATACATGTTCTCAAGCTGTTCTTTAATCAAATCTGCTTTATAAGTAAGCTTATTTTTTATTGCGGCATCAAAACCCAAAAAATGTCTATATACATTTTCTTCACTAAAAATATCGCTATCTAATATATCTAAATTTACTATTCCAAGTTGACATAAATTATTAGCTAAATACCCCCCCACAGACCCTGCACCTAATAGTAATACCTTTTTATCTTTTATCCCACTATAGCTTCCACCTCTTTTTGTCAAATAACTATAGTCTATTCTTTCAACATATACTGGCTCTACTTTTGCACATGTAGCATTTGATAATTGAATATACTTTCTACTGACAATTTCTATCCTGAATCCAAATATAATATCTCCAAAATTTGTTTCATAGATTAAAAATATATACTTAGTCATGTTCTTAACTTTTTTTGTAAAAAATTTATTGATTCTTTTTTTTATAGATGCTGTAACATTATCTAAAATGTAATGCCGTATTTCACTTAGTTTATAGTTTTCTTTTATTTTAATTAAATTACTTTTCAGTCTAAGTCGAATTATTAAGCAATCCTTTTTTGAATCCGTTTCCTCCTTTTTAATGCTAAAATTATTGTATGCAATCACTTCAGCATCATTTATAGACTTTGCAACAATTGGCTTTTTACCACTAAATAATATACTATATTCTTCATAATTTACCCCTGCAGTTTCAAAGCAAGAATAAACCATTCTGCTCATCGCCACTTTCAACCAATATGCACAAAATTCCCTATGGATTTCCGAATTATACTCATCTGTTCCCGGTAAAATATTTAATATATCTATTGCTTGATCATAACAGTCCAATAAAAATTGTTCTTTTAAATCCTTTTTAATTAATACTGAACTTTTATCATACAAACATATCTTCCCATTAGCTTCAACATGGACTCTAAACTCATCATTATTTTTCACAAAGAAATCCGGAAAACATAAAGGAAAGTGTTTTGAAAAAGCTATAATTAGTTCAACTCTACTTCCATCCTTTAGAAAGACACTGCCAAAGAAAGCAGCCATATATTCCTCATCCTCATGGCTACTTTCCTTCCTAGTAAAACACACCTCACGCCGTATGTTCAAAATATTAATAATTTCTTCAAACTCATCAGTCATTATTACCTCATGCAGATTCAGATGTTCCTACTATACTCTTGTCAACAGTTACTGGAAATTCCTCACCAAACAATTCTACCAAAATCGTACATGCTTCTGAACGTTTTGTTTTTCCTTTCACCTCATCTAACTTGCTCAACATATTAGTTATTCTTGAGTATAATTCATCCATCTGTTTATCTGTCATCTTTGAAAACAAATTACTATATGGTGCGACAGGAAGGTTGGCACTAATTTTATAACACATTTGCTGTGCCAATTCACTCCAACTGTATGAAAAACGACTTTTAATATTTTTTATACATGTATGCAGAGCTGAAAAATCATCATATACCGATTTTTTAGTTGCCCAATCTGTCGTTTTATTTACACTAAAACAACTGTCATATGCTAATATTGTTAATGCAATCCCTGTTGGAGCACTATCCCCTACCGATGAAAAATTATGTGTTTTCCACTTTTTTATATAGCGAATAGTTCTTCTAAATTGCGCCGCATCATCACCACTATATTTATTCTTTATTAACTTAATCAATCCTTGTGGATCGGATTCTTCCCAATATCTATATTCTTTATCCGAAAATTCTTTCCCTTTAGCAATATACATTTTACCATCGGAATTATCATTCGCATAAACAGCAAAATCCACATGATAAGCAGATTTACCATTTTCTTGATATGTAACAGTTACACATGAACGTTTTATATCTACATGTTTAGTGTGCCCATCCAATGCATCCCGCACCCATTTTTTAGGCTCTACGGCATCATCATAATCGTCTTTATTTATATCAAATTTTAGCCCTACGTCTATATCATAGTCTTCATCTTCTGGATAGATTCCCGTACCCATTGCATAACTACCTTGGTTAAATGTTGTATATGATGCTGCTTCATCTGAAATATTATTTTTCAATTTTTTAAGTAAAATTTCTCTTTTATCACGTAACTTTTGGTTTTCATCATCCAACTTAATATTATCGTGAAACTCAATAAATTCTTTTTGTAAATCTATCATTATTATCTCCTTCCTTTAGCACTCATCTTGTAAGAGTGCTGATAACTTAATTTATCATTTTCTTCCAAATATGTCAATAGTTTAACAAATTTCCACTTGTAAAATTATTTGCTTTAAGGAAGCCCTTCACGCCCGGCGTAAACTACGCAGCCAAAACCCTGACGAATAAAAAGAATAAAATAACAGCACAGCACAAAAAAACCTTACTGATTAAATTAACAGCCGTCACACTCAACAGCTATCGTGGCACACGTCAAACGGAAATAATCAACAAACCCATTTCCACCCGACTCATTGCTCACATAAAATCAGTAAGGTTTTTAATATGCTAATCCGGTCAAAACTCAAACCAAATAAAAATTGTTGCCAAAACGTTGCCAGACACTAAACAAATTTGCTTGCAACCACCCGCATAAACACTGGCTTCCTTCTCCCCTATTTTTTACTCGAACTCAATCGTAGCCACCGGCTTCGGACTCAAATCATAACAAACCCGGTTCACATTCCCTACTTCCTTCAATATCCTGTCGGTAATTTTCAGCAGCACCGGCCATTCGACCTGTTCTACGCTTGCCGTCATCGCATCAATCGTATTTACGGCCCGGATAATCACCATATAATCCATGCTTCTGGCATTATTTCTGACACCTACGGCCTTAAAGTCCGGCACAACCGTAAAATACTGCCACACCTTCCTATCAAGTCCGGCCAGAGCGAACTCTTCCCGCAGAATCGCATCAGATTCCCGTACCGCCTCCAGCCTATCCTTCGTAATCGCTCCCAGGCATCTTACACCCAGCCCCGGACCGGGAAACGGCTGTCTGAACACCATCTCATCCGGCAGCCCCAGTTCTCGGCCACACTGTCTCACTTCATCCTTAAACAGCTGACGGATCGGCTCAACCAGTTCAAATTTCATATCCTCCGGCAGACCGCCGACATTATGATGCGACTTGACTACCTTCGCTGTTTTTGTTCCGCTTTCCACGATGTCCGGATAAATCGTTCCCTGCGCCAGAAAATCAATCCCCTCCAGCTTGCGCGCTTCTTCTTCAAAAATACGGATGAACTCCGCGCCGATGATCTTGCGCTTTTGTTCGGGATCTGCTACTCCGTCCAATTTACTCAAAAAGCGGTCAGTCGCATCGACATAAACCAGGTTGGCCTCCATCTGGCTGCCGAACACCTTAATTACATCTTCCGACTCACCTTTTCTCATAAGCCCATGATTCACGTGAACACAAACCAGCTGCTTACCGATTGCCTTAATTAGCAGAGCGGCCACTACCGAACTGTCTACGCCGCCGGACAGAGCCAAAAGCACTTTCCGGTCGCCCACCTGACGTTTGATCAATTCAATCTGATCCGCAACAAAATTTTTCATATTCCAGTTGGCTTGAGCTTGACAAGTGTCAAATACGAAAGTACGCAACCCTTCAGCCGCCTCTTCCCATGATTCATAACTTTCCCGGCACTTGGCAGGTTCATGACTGATCGCCATGACCGGAAATCCGGCTTCATAAATATCGGCATTTACATCGATACGCAAACCGTCCACAACATGATTTGGGCCGCCATAGATAATGATTCCCTTGACATTGGGTAAATCCTTTAGTTCCCCAATAGTAATGTCATGAGGATAAATCTCACTGTATACCCCCATTTCCCTGATTTCCCTTGCCAACACTGTATTTTCCGTACTTCCTAAATCAAGAATTACAATCATATCCTGCTTCATATATCCGATCCTTCCATATTTTATGCTCCACTCTTAAATCTTAGTTAGATGCATAGTTCTCAAAATATCCCGATATCAAAATAATCGGCGTTCCTTTGTCTCCGCTTCCGCTCATCAGATCACACAAGCTCCCTAATAGATCGGTATAGCGACGAGGTGTGGTGCCCAGTGCTTTATTGCCGAGCTGCTCATCCTTGTTCCGGATCGCTTCTGCCATTGCATCCCTGGCTTCTGCCTCCGACTTGCCGGCCAGTTCATTATCCAGCAAATATTTCAGTTTCAGCTCATTGGGGGTTCCTTCCAGTCCAGCGGTATAAGCCGGGGATACCACCGGATCGGCCAGCTCCCATATCTTACCGACTGGATCTTTAAAGGCCCCGTCGCCGTAAACCATGACTTCAACCTTTTTCCCGGTTTTGGCCAAAAAAGCTGACTGGACATTTTCTACCAGATTCTGACACTCTCTGGGGAAGAGTTTGACTTTCTCCTCAGTAGCTTTGTTTGAGCCTAACAGACCATATTTTTCATTATAACCGCTGCCGTTTACGCTTGTGGACAAAATATCGTCCAGTCCATAGACGATTTCTGCCCCTGCTTCCTTCAGCAGCCGCTTTGTCCGCTGGCGGGTGTGAATATCGCAAGCCAGGACATTTTTAGTATATCGCAAAGCGGCACGGGGGTCGTTAGCAAATAGTATCTCCACATGATCTCCGAAACTTTTATAATATTCGACATAATCAATACCGGTAAAAGGATGTTTTTCTTCATATCCAAACAGTTCCCGATATCTTTTTTCATCCAGAACATCCGTATATGGATTAATCTTCGCCTGATCCAGTTTATCCCAGTCAATCAGCTGGTTGCCCACTTCATCGCCGGGATAAGACAGCATGACATATAGTTTTGAACATCCAGCTGCAATGCCTTTGAGCAGGTTGGCAAAACGATTTCGGGAAAGTATCGGAAAGACAATCGCCATATCCTTGCCGCCGAACTTGTTATTGATGTCTGCTGCTATCTGTTGCACGTCAGCATAATTGTTTTGTGACCTTGCGACAATTGCTTCTGTCATACCAATTACATCATGATCCCGAAGCTCAAATCCATTTTCTTCAGCCGCTGCCATTACACTGTCAACAACAATGACTGCCAAATCATCACCGGGCCGGATCATCGGGGCCCGCACTCCTCTTGCTACTGTTCCTAAAGTTCGCATATTATATACCTCCGTCACATTCCCATACAAATTTACCTTGTTACATTGCTGATGATTCCACCATCTCACAAAAAGTATTATATCTCAATTCGTATAATAAGTACACTTAATAATTCTAATAGTTTCCATAGTTTTTACTTATACCACTCAAAACCCGAAATTAAGGACTGAACTCTCAATTTTGTTGACATTTATTGACATTACTTACATTGACATTATATTTACATTCGGTACATTTTTTGACACATATTAAAACAGGGCAATGTCCTTGCTCTTTGCCCTGCTTATGTGAATCATATGCTTTACATGTATCGCTCAAACGGGAAATGCCGTTCACTCGGGTCAATGCTTTTATTGGGCGCTTTGCAGGTAGCTGCTGACCGCATATACCGTCTGACCGTTATATTCCAGCTGTGACCAGCCGTTGTCGCCGATCCCGATTCGGGTCAGCACGTCACCGTGATACAGGACGCCTACTATTGTCGCCGGGTCAGCCGTGCTGGGCACGGTCCGCAGGTTGGTTTCTTCTTTTGCAGTGACACTTTCGTTTACTGGGGTATATACCGGACCCTGCGGCAGCGCCTGCTGCCCGACGTCATTCATGTCGGTAGTCAGGTAACTGCTGACTGCATATAGGGTCTGGCCGTTATATATCACCCTGGACCAGCCGTTATGGCCGATTCCGGTCCGGATCGCCGTATCTCCATGCACCAGCCGGGTAACGATGCTGGCGTCATTGTTGGTGCTCGGTTCATTACGCAGGTTGGTTTCCTGTTTTGCCGTCACGGTTTCATTTACTTCCGTAAAGATGATTCCCACTTCGGGATCCGCCTCGACGATCTCAGCGGGGGTCGCATCTTTCGCTGAAGCCTCTTGTTGATAATTAAAATAAGCGACATTGACATCAGTCTTATTTATTATGCCGGCAATCGTACCCTGGCTGGTATACTGCCACATATCATGTGTCCCGGTATAACTGGACTGGGCTGTATCCGGATAGGGTGAAGCCGGATACTGGGCTACCCATATCATGTATCTGTTGCTCAATGCATCGGTTTCCCAATAAGCATTGTTTTCCATCTCTCCTTTAGACGCATAAAACATCGGGGTGTAACCGCTTTCCGCTATTTTGTCCAGAAAGGCAATTGCCATGTTGCTTCTGGACAGATTGTCCATTCCATATTGGCGGCTGTCGGCAGACAGGAAGTCCTCACAGTTATATGCTACGGGGTAGGTGATCTTGTATTTTGCTATAATATCGGCAGTGAATTCCGCTTCTTCTCTGGCTTCATCGGCAGTTACTGCGGAAGAGAAAAAATATGCCCCGATCTTGATCCCGTTAGCCTGCGCTTCCTGCAAGTTGTAGCGGGCTGTTGGGTCTTCACTGATGACACCGGTAACTTTGGTGCGGTAACCTACGCGTATCATGGCAAATTCCACACCGGAGTCCCTGACCTGTGACCAGTCGATTGTCCCCTGATATTTAGATACATCTATGCCGAAGGACAGTTCCGTGCCGATATTACCGACATTGGGTCTGCTCTGCCCGATTTCACTGAAATCAACGCTGGCACCTATGCCCTGGTCCCTTCCCGCCATACTGTCGCTTTGCGGGTCTTCCTCGTCATCCAAGGCGCCCACCTTGGTTTCGTGGCCAGAATCACCTGATGCTTCAGGATCGCCCGATTCTCCGGGCTCCTCTATTGCCGCCGGAGCCGTCGTTGCTTCTGGTTCTTCTTCTCCCGACGCTTCCCCGGAATCAGAGTCGACTATGCTATCTGCGTCTGACTGACTGATTCTTTCTGAAGCCTCCCCCAACGTCTGCATACTCTCACTCTGACGGTCTTTCCTTATAACAGCTATCACCAATATGACGATAATAAGAATAGAAAATGACAGAATCCCAATAATAACGAACTTACTATTATTACTATTGTTACTGTTATTACTGTTTTTTCCCATTTCCTGCTACATCACCTTTCATCGTCAGTCCCAGAACCGCGTAGCCTATATAAAAAAGAAACGAGGTCAGAAAAGTCGAAAGATATACGCTTGTTCCTATCACAAAAGCAAAAGGCCCTTCCGGCAAAAAAAACCTGACTATTTCCATCAGCGAAAGAGCAACACAGACCGCCACCAGCCACGTATTTTTCATACTGCCATATACAGTTAAAACAAAAGCGAAAAGTAGCAAAAGCGATGACACCCAGTTAAACCAAGTATCAGCTAAAGTAAAATATCCGCTGTAGAGGCAAATATAAGCAGTTTTTACCAAGATACTCATGACATAAAACACGATCGGCCAGACCATTGTTCTGATCTGTTTTTTCGCACTTTTCGCATTTTTCGCACTTTTCGCACTTGTCTCGTTATTTTCAACTTTTGAATTTTTTTTGTTTTTTTCATTTCTTGCATAAATAAGCGTAAAGATCAGCATCGACAACGGAATACAAACAAGAACTGCCGATTCAACCATGTCAAAGAAACTTGTCCCAGCGGCAATGTGCAGCGGAAACCGAAATGAAAACATAAATCTGCCACCCATTATATTGACGGAACAGCACTCAAAAAATAAAATAAGTGCTGCACAGCCTGCCGTTATCATCGACAGTCTGGAATCCCCTAAATATACATGCCTGTTTTTCATAAATTCCTCCAGCCGTATGCGCATTGTTTTGTATTATAGCATATAATTTGTGGATTTACCAGAATTAAAGGCATATTTTAAGATTATTTAATAATTATGCTGTTCACAGCTTTCCCAGTCTAAATGTATCGAATTATCCAATCTTTTACATCAAATATTCTAAAATTTCCTTATTGCCATCATAACGTTCCTTAATCAGCAGTTCCAGAGCAAGTCGTCTTTTCTTTTTATTATCTTCATTATCTTCTATATTATTATCTTTTATATCTTCTTTTATATCCGTCATTTCATCAATCACGGAATTAATCAGCACAGACGGCAGGTTAATCAATAATTCTTTATAGCCGGCATGATACTGTCCTAGTATCTTTTCGGTTCTATCCGGCGAAAATCCGGCCAGAATCCGCTGCTCCAGGCGGATACATTGCAGATATTCATAGATAATATCAACCCCGCACAATTTATCAAGTTTCCGCAAAACCGGATAATCCAAAGTGAGGATAGCATCCTGAGGATAAAACTTCGCATCATAATAAGTAAAAAACGCCGGCATACCTTTTATGACTGTATCATATAAAGCCATATTCCCGTACCAATTAAAATCCGCTATCAGCTCATCATATATCGCTTTTGCGCGCAGAACCTTTTGAATGACCGCCTGATAGCCTTTCTCATAGGCTTCTTGGGCCGGCAGTTTTTCTGTCTTGTTACGTAATCGGCTCTCAGAAGCTCCCTGTATCTTGCCATGTGCCGCTGCTTCGGCCGACTGAGCGCCAGCTGTCCAACTGAAAGTTTTTGCAGCGGCATATTCACCGATACAAAAAATAACCGCCCCCATCAGCCGCTCTGCCATTTCATATGTTACCGACGTGCTTTCCTTGCCGGTATATTTTTCCACCAGTATTCTTACGACAGGCACCAGTTCTTCCATGGTATAGTCCAGCTTCACGGTATGTTTCATCAAATCAATCCTTTCCCTAGCTGATCAGTTCATCCCATATCGCCAAAAAAACTTCCTTATCCCAGCGTTCTTCCTCGGATAGCTTGTCATTTCCGTATTCGCCCCAGCCGCCGCTGCTCTGGTAGCTGTTATAGCCTCCCCGGATCGCCCGAGCAAACCGCTCCAGACAGGTCTCGCTCAGATAGTCCAATGACCCGAAGCAAATTCCTTCAAACTGTTCCCTCATAAAAGCCAGTAGTTCATCATCTGTCAGCTGATCCTGGGACTCATTTTTATAGAGGTGAAAGATATCCTGCAGGACTGTCAGCATGTCAACATAGTCATCCTGATTGATATACTGGGAATCACAGAACACTTCGATAATCTTGGGTAAAATACTTTCCCCGAACTCCACCCGGCGCTGCTCTTTCAGGGTACTGCGACGGCTGGCAAGCAACAGCTCGGCATCTTTTTCAGTCAGTGTTAATCCATGCTTTTGGGTTTTTTCATTATAGGAAAGAATCTTCGTCAATTCCTCCTTCTGTTCTCCGGCCACGATCAGCTCAAATAGATTCTCGTTCATGTCGCCTGCTCCTTTTTTCGTACAGCACCACCCTAAAACCATACTTATTCAGAACTCAAAGCAATACCCTGACGCAAGAGGGCTTCATCCATAGCCCCTTCGTACACTGCAACCGCATAACCTTCCGCATTAATAAATACCGTACTCGGGAAAGCCCTCACACCATACTGATTGACTGTTATCTGACCTATGTCATAATAAACAGGAAATGTAAATTCCTGGTCGGCAATATACTCCGACCCGCTGTCAAAAGTCTCGCGGTGCCCGTCTACGGCATCGATCATCATAAAATGGACTTCATTTCCCATTTCTTCATATACCTTATTAAATTCCGGCATCTCCTGTTTGCAGGGCGGACACCAGCTGGCCCAGAAATTCAATACCACCGGCTTTCCTTGAAGATCGGAAAGGCTGACGGTGTTACCCTCCGCATCTACAACCGAAAAGTCCGGTGCGAGTATCAACTCTGCTTCCGTTCCTGCCTCGGCCGCTTGCTCTTCTGACGTTTGTCCGGCAGGCTGTTGCCCTGTTTCCGGTCGTAGCCCTGTTTCCGGTTGCAGCCCCGTTTCCGGCTGTAGCTGTCCGCTCATTTCCTCAGTCACGATATCATTGTCCTGAATCCAACGGTACAGCAACGTGCCCCCACCCAGTAAAACAACGATAATCGCAGCTAACACAATCAGTTGTTTGCCATTCTGATTGCTTTTTTCGTTTTTGTTTTCATTTCGATATTCATTTTCATATTCATTTATATATTCATTTAAATCCTCACTGCTATTTTCTTTGCTACTTACATTTTGATCTTCCATTTATCCTCCTTGTCCACAAAGTATGGTTTCCTCTGCAAGTCCGTGCACAACCTAAGGAAACACTGATGCATCAGTATTTCCTTAGACGTTCCGCGGGATGCGCACGGACTTACAGTGGAAAATGGCACTTTGTGCCGTAAATCCGGCGCGGGAAACGCTGCATCAGCGTTTCCCTAATATTACTATAAGTTCAGGACAGAAATGCCAATACTCGTCCCATCAGCCCAGTCATCATACAGATACCGATCACAAGCAGGAATAATCCCGATATCCGATTTATGATCTGAAAATGCTTCTTAATCCATGCAAAAGTTCCCTTGAGCTTGCCGATAAAAACAGCACTCAGCAAAAAAGGCAGACCAAGCCCTGCCGAATAACATACTAGCATCATGATTCCCTTCACTGCAGAAGCCTGGTGGGAGGCCAGCATCAGCGCTGATCCAAGAAATGTCCCTACGCAAGGGGTCCAACCGATCGAAAATACTATGCCAAAAAATACCGCCCGCCAGAAACCAAAGCCTTCTACGCTAACCGTCGGCCGGACTGTCCTGTTTATCAATGAAAGACGGATAACTCCGAGAAAATTCAAGCCGAACATAATCACAGTCGCACCGGTCACGATATTTACCGCTGTCTGATATCGGAGCAGATAACTGCCGAGCCAGCCGGCAAATCCGCCCAGTAAAATAAAAACCAAAGAAAAGCCAGCCACAAAGCCCAGCGCATTGACCATGGTTTTTTTAATGTTTTCTCCCGAACTGTCACCCAAAAAATAAGAAATGTAAATCGGAAGCATGGGAAGCAGGCAGGGGGAAATAAAAGTAGTTATGCCTTCTAAGAAAGAAATTAAATACTGCAACGGCATTCCTCTCCTTTTTAGGGTTCTACTCCTACTATTCTGCCTTCTTCCCTGATTTCCTTTCTTTTTAGCTTATATTATAATCTGCTTATTATAATCTGACTGCTTACCTTAATCTGACTGCTTACTTTAATCTGATCTGATCATTTATAATCATGTTGATTCCAGACAGTTTATCAAGTTCCGGTTAACCTGATCCCAGTTCACCACATGGAACCAGTCTTCAATGTAATCGGCCCGTACATTATAATGCTTCAGGTAATAAGCATGTTCCCATACATCAATGTTCAGCAGTGGCCGGTATTTCTGCAGCCGCGGGGTATTTTGGTTGGGCGTGGTAATGATCGAGAGGGCTCCGACGACATCGGCAATCAGCCATGCATAACCGGAACCAAAAACCGCGAGGGCCGCCTTGGAAAATTTGTCCCTAAACTGCTCAAAGCTGCCGAAGACATCATTGATATAACCGGCCAAAAGCCCGGCAGGCCGGTTTACTTCGCGATCTGTCATATGTGAATTGCCCATGACGGAAAAATAAAACAGATGGTTATAGACTCCCCCGGCATTGTTGACAATCGGCGTCTTGATCTGCGGAGGATAATATAACGATCTGGTAAGCAGCTCCTCCAGCGACAGGTATTGTAATTCGGGAAAATCCTTCAATGTATTATTCAGATTATTAATGTATGTCTGTAGATGCCTGTCATGATGCAGGTGCATGGTTTTTTCGTCGATGTAAGGCTCTAATGCATTGTAAGCATAGGGCAGCGGAATATTTACAAATTCGTAATGTTCATTCAATTTATAAATCTCCTTTTTTTCATTATATGAAGCACTTGACAAGATAATTAAAATCTAATCAGAAATTTATATTTCTTAACAGAAACGAAAAAATTATTAAGGAACTGTATAAGGTAGTGACAAATTCCATATGCTGTGGTATATAATAAATATAGCCATTAGCACTCACCGCGGAAGAGTGCTAACAATCCTTTGCAATGAAGAGGATTGTTTATAAAAATAAAACAGAACATTGAAGGAGGTTACATTATGACAGGATTAATACCATTTAACAGAAGAAGGAATGAACTGGACAATTTAGGCGGCGGGTCTTTTTACAATATGCTGGATGACTTTTTTACCGACAGCTGGTTTCCTGGCCGGAGCCTTTCAAGCGACACTTTTAAACTGGATGTGAAGGAAAAAGGCTCCAACTACATTATTGAAGCGGAGCTTCCCGGAATCAGCAAAGAGGATATTGATCTGGATCTTGCCAAAGAAAGGCTGACGATTTCTGTTAAGAGAGAAGAAAGCAACGAGGAAGAAAAGGAGAATTACGTCCACCGGGAAAGAAGGCTGAGCTCTATGAGCCGCAGTATCCACTTAGGCGACGGTGAATTAAGCAATATTACGGCGAAGCTGGATAATGGCATTCTGACAGTTGTGGTTCCCAAGAAGGCACCGGTTGCAGAATCAACCAAAATTAATATTGATTAAGCGAAAGTGATTCACCCTTGCAGCAATAACCTTAATTAAAATCGATAAAACAATCAATATAAATCGATAGATAATACAAAGCCGGGAGGAACTTTTGCGGTTCCTGCCGGTCTTTTATTCCAAGCTATTCCAAGCATAAGTCTATTGTCAGAGCATGTATTTAACTCAACGAGGCGTTATAGGCTTCTCTGACGGCATGGGCCAGTTGGTCGGCACAGGACGTTGACCGCCCCCCGCATGTGATTCCTTTGCATTTTTGCTCCACTTCGTTTACTTTAGATCCTTCTAACAGGATGGAGATTGTCTTAAGATTGCCTTCACAGCCGCCCAGAAACTTGATGTTATGTACGGTGTCGCCCTCGATATCGAGTTGAATAAGGCCGGAACATGTTCCTTTTGTTTTGTAAGAATATTTCATGCGCGGTCTCCTCTTTGCTTTTTGCTAATTCATGTTTATACTATTTGCTATTTTACCACTTCCTATACTATTGTCAACAAGATTTATGTTTGAATATTGAATTTATCAGTTATCGTGAAATCCTCTTTCGGCAGTCTTGCTTTTACCCTTTGATGATTGTTTTCAGACGTACCTGGGCCGGCTGCCGCCATAATGGCCTCGTTACGCTCGCCAAAATAATATTTTCCGTTCCTGCTTGCGGTGCATTCCTTAATGCGTTCCAAAAACCTTTGGCCGTACTTCTCATATTTGTATTCGCCTACTCCGGACACGGCCAGCATTTCCTGACGGCTGCCGGGAAGCTTTACGCACATATCGACCAAGCTTTTATCCGAAAAAATAATGTAGGGCGGCATGGCTTCTTCTCTTGCCACGATGCTTCGCAGCTCGCGAAGCTTATCAAACAGTTCCAGGCCGGCCGATGTGAGAATGTCGGATTTCCGATATTTCTTGGCTCCGGTTTTTGGCCGTATTTCCTGATCCTGACTTTGTTTCGGAAGCTTCATGATTACCTTAAGGTCTCCCTGCAACACTTCTCTGGCAGATGGGCTTACTTTTACTAATGTATATTTGTCATTCGTCAGGTACAGGATGTTTTCCACCAGCAAGTGATTGATGATCTGCTTCACCTTGGCCTCGGACATTTCCTCTAAAGAACCGTAAGAAGGCAGTCTTGAAACACCGTATTCCCTTAGCTTGGCGGAATAATTGCCGCATGCCGTCCCGACAATCACGTTTACCCCATAGCGCTGGCGGCAGTCTACGACGCATTGGATAATCTTACGGGCATTTTCTGTCACATCCACGTCTTCAAATTCGCTCAGGCAGTTAGAACATTTTCCGCAAGACCCGCTTCCTTTCTCACCGAAATACTTGAGGATGGCTTCGCGCATGCAGCCGGTGCCGATACAGTAATAAGTCATGGCTTTCAGGCGTTCTTCATCGCGATCACGGATGTCCTCTATTTCATTTTCCAAATCCTGAAGGTTTTCTTTGTTCTCCGCCAGAAATCGGCAGATTACTACATCCTGCGGGGAATATAACAGAATACATTCGGCGGCTTCGCCGTCCCGCCCTGCCCGGCCGGCTTCCTGATAATAATTCTCAAGGCTTTGCGGCATATTATAATGAAGCACAAAGCGCACGTTGGACTTGTCGATTCCCATGCCAAAGGCATTGGTAGCGACTACCACCGGCGCATTATCATAAATAAAATCGTCCTGGTTCTTTTTCCGCTCCGCTCCGCTAAGCCCGGCATGGTACCGGGTCACCGGCAAGCCGTTTTCCAGCAGCAGATCATATAAGGCATCCACGTTTTTCCTGGTGGCACAATAGATAATTCCGCTTTCTCCTTCATGATTACTCAGATATTGGAGCAGATAGTCGTCCTTTTTCTTGGGCTTCTCCACCCCGAAGAACAGATTCTCCCGGTCAAATCCGGTCACCGAAACCTGCGGCTCGATTAACCCCAGCACACACAAGATATCCTCCCTGACCGCTACTGTCGCGGTGGCAGTAAAGGCACTGATCACGGGCCGCCGCGGGAGCAGGTTGATGAAACGGACAATCTTAAGATAACTGGGACGGAAATCCTGGCCCCACTGCGAGATACAGTGGGCTTCATCTACGGTAACCATGGCGATATCCACAGCCTGGGCAAACTGCAGAAAACTTTCGGTTTCCAGCCTTTCCGGGGCGACATAAATGATCTTGTACCGACCGGCAGCGGCATATTGAAGCGCCTTGGCAATCTGAGTCTCGGTCAGGGAACTGTTGATAAAGGCCGCGTGAACGCCTGCCTGATTCAGAGCCTGAACCTGATCTTTCATAAGCGAGATCAAGGGCGAGATCACTAAAGTAATGCCTTCCAGCATTAAAGCCGGAATCTGGTAGCAAAGCGATTTGCCGGCTCCGGTCGGCATGATTCCCAGTACGTCCCGGCCCGATAGGATACTATCGATCATATTCTCCTGACCCTGCCGGAAAGAATCATAACCAAAGTATTTTTTTAAAATTTCATACTTCATGTTTATTTTTTATGTACTCCTTATCTTATATTCTAAAAACGGACTTATTTTACAAACGACAGTGACAATAAAACATTAAAATATAACAATTATTACAAAAATTCGGCATTGGGCTTGTAGGGGAGAAATATATGTGCTAATATATTCAAGAGAAATCAAAGGGTTCATGCTGTGCCTCCAGATAGGACTGTCTTCTATCTGGCAAGGTCGGCAGTGGGGCTGCCACACAATATAGAATCACTCTGCGACACACACAAGGTTATTATAATGTAGATGTTTCACGTTTACAAGACTAATCTGTGTGTTATTGGAATATTCTGCCCTCTTAAACAGGGTAAAAGTGTGGATATACACTTTTGCCCTGTTTTGATTTCTCACGAAGAGCACCCGTGGATGACATTTCCATACTGTCGCCTGCGATGCTCCATGCCAAAACGTAACGGGGCAGATTACTATGCATTCTTTCTTTTATTCAAAATCATTTTATAAGATGATGCCGATCTTACTGACCGGCATTTTTATCGTTGTCATATATTGGGGTTCAGCTCAATCGACATCATCACAAGTGGTAATCAATGAAATCTGCAGCAGCAATTTTTCTCTTATTCAAGACGAAAACGGAAACTATTCCGATTATATAGAACTGTATAATCCAAGTCCTGACCCGGTCTCCTTAGACGGCTACTACCTGTCCGATGACGAAGACTGGCCGCAAAAGTTTGCTCTGGGCCCGGCTGTCATTCCGCCAAAGGGGTATTACGTGGTCTGGTTGGACGGAACGGATCATGCCGAAGCAGGTCAAGTCGGTTTCCGGATTGCCCGCTCAGGAGAAGAGCTTTTTCTAAGTAACGCAAACGGAGAAGAAATAATCGACACTGTTACCGTACCGACGCTGTCCTATAATACCAGCTACGGAAGGCAAAACGACGGAGGACCGCAATGGAAAAAGTTAACATCCACGGCTGGCGAATCCAATGAAAAAGCGGAAATATTAAAAACTGTAACCTTAAATGAACCGGTCTTCAGCGCTGAAAGCGGTTTTTATCAAGAAGCCTTCCAACTAACGATCACGGCGCCAGAAAATGCGATGATCTGCTACACCTTGGACGGAAGCGACCCGATGCCGGACAGCAGTCTCTATCAGAATACTTCTGATACCGGTAGCTCCGTCTGGAATCAGCATACTTTTGAAATCGGCGATGCCAGCCGGCAGGAAAATGTCTATGCGGCCAGAACGGATCTGTCGCCAACCAGAGACTATGTCCCTTCTTTTAAAGTAGATAAAGCAACAATTGTACGTGCCGTCAGCTATAACATCCAGGAAAATACTGTCAGTGAAATGGTGACGAAGGTTTATTTTGTGGGATACGGCCAGAAAGCTGAATATGAGGGACTGCCGGTTATTTCCGTCGTGTCGGATCCCGACAACTTATTTGACAGCGAAAATGGGATTTACGGAAATGGCATTAAATTGGAGCAGTATAAGTCTGACGGAGGTCTGCTGGACGAAACATTGCTACCGTCGTTTATTGACGAGAACGGAGTATCTCACTATCTCTACGAGGCCTCCAATGCTTTTAATGACGGCAGGGCATGGGAAAAAGCCGCCACCGTCACTTTCTTTGATGCAGCTCATAATTATATTTTTACGCAGGATGTCGGCATCCGGACTGCCGGTATGTCAACGCGGGGAACGCCGAAAAAATCCCTGAATATCTACGGTCGGGATATCTATGATGAAAATGTCCTGCTTCCCTATGAATTCTTTCCAGAAACACAGTATTCCTCGATAAAGCTGCGAAACGGCGGCAACCAGAATGATGCCGTAATGATCACAGACGCATTTCTGGGAACACTGGCGGAAGGACGTAGCGTATCGACTCAGCAGTCAGAGCCCTGTATTGTATTTTTAAACGGGGAATACTGGGGGATCTATAACATCCGGGAACGATATGCCGAAGAGTATCTGTATAATCACTACGGAGTAAATGAAAACAACATTTATATCATTGATTCGGGAGATGTCAGAGCCGGGGAGGACGCGGCGCAGTCAGCCTATAAAGATATGATGTCTATCTTAACTGAATGTGATTTTTCTTATGATGACGTCTATGAGATGGGCTGCAGCTTCATTGATGTCCAGAGCCTGATTGATTACTGCTGCATAAACCTCTATGTCGATAACCGGGATGTCAGCCTTGAACACAATACCGCCCTGTGGCGAACCGCAGCTGCAGATGGGACAAAGGCCGGCGACAATCGGTGGCGGTGGATGGTGTTTGACTTGGATATTTCCCTGCACAGCGACAGCAACAGCCAGCCGCTAAGCTGGATGGGGGAACACGCTTTGATGAATGATCCGGCGATCCAGAGCCTTATGGCAAGCGAGCAGTTTCGCAGGCAGTTCTGTATTACGTTCATGGATATCGCAAACACGGTATACCCCTATGATACTGTCCATGCTGAACTGATGAAATGGGAGGAAATATACACAGCCCAGATCGTAAAAAGCCACCAGCGTTTTTTTGACGGCAGCTTCACTGCTGAAGACTATCATGAATATATCGAAGACATAGATGAGTTTTTTAAACATCGTTTTATCTTTGCGATGACCAGCCTGGCGGAAACCTTCGGGCTGACCGGCAGCTTGGAAACCGTGGTTATTGAAAATAACCTTCCGGAAGCCGGAATGGTAACAGTTAATACTGCCCTTCTAGATAGTACACCCGAATGGAGCGGGAGCTATTTCACCGATTATCCGGTTACCCTGACGGCGACAGCTCAGGAAGGTTACCGGTTCGTCGGCTGGAGCGGCGATGTGTCAGGGCCGGAAACCCAGATCGAAGTGTCTGTCCCCACGGGTGGAATAACGGCAAAAGCAATATTTGAAAAGCTTTGATTTACAATACCCGACAAACAATACCCGACAAACAATACATATAAACAATGCATAAAAAGAATGTATACGGAGGAACCAAGCATGAACTACGTAGATATATTTAGAAATTCTTTTCTGGAAGGCTATGCTTCCGCAACGCTTTCAGCAGGTTCTATAGTAGCCTGCATGGTAGTGACAATATTCATTTCATCCTATATCTTCATTCTTTACCGGGTTATCAACCGAAAATCATTTTATAATAAAAGTTTTAATATCTCGCTTCCGGCGATGGCCATCATAACCGCAGCAATCATTCTGACGATCCAGTCAAGCATAATCATCTCTCTGGGCATGGTCGGCGCCCTTTCAATTGTCCGTTTTCGGACGGCGATCAAAGATCCGATGGACCTGGTCTTTTTATTCTGGTCAATCAGCATTGGGATTATCTGCGGTGCCGGATTTGCAGTTATCGCGCTGATCGCATCGGCCGTGCTGACCGGCGCCCTCTTACTGGCAGACTGGCTCCCGATCGCCAAGTCTCCCCTGATCCTGCTCATCAACTCATCCTCATATGAAAATGAAAATGAAATAACTGAAATCATAAAAAAACATTGCACCCTTCACAAAGTAAAGGCCCGTAACCTGACTAAAGATCATCTTGAAATGGCTATTGAGGTGCGAGTGAAGGGCGAAGCTGCACTGGTGACGGAACTGATGTATCTGGAAAATATTATCTCGGCATCTTTGATTGCCCATGATGGGGAAGTTACCTTTTAAATATCTTTATAGTAATCCTAGTGTTACTGTTCAGGCTCCAATGTCATTAATTCTTTGGTCTGAACTGTAACACCCATCTTCCCTAATTATCAAATTATAATTAGTTCAGCTTTACCACAACCTCTAATTTATGTATAATAAAAACTAGAGCGTGTCTGCATCTAATCTACACGCGCGAAAGACAGGACTAAATATGGATAAAGAACAGGTTTTTTACATCTTGGATCTAAAAGAAACCAAGGACGAGGACCAGATACGCTCAGCCTACCTTGATCACTTGAAACATGTGAACCCAGAGGACGACCCGGAAGGCTTCAAGCGACTTCGGGAAGCCTACGAAACAGCAATTGCTCTGGCCCGCAAGCCGGAAGAAGATTCCGAAACAGAGAAAACCGAAATTGACCTGTGGCTCGATAAAGCGGATGTAATATACCGGGACGTCCGCAAACGCATCCAGATAACGCTATGGAAAGAGCTGTTTGACGACCCGCTCTGCCAAGGCTTTGATGTTTCCCTGGAAGCAAGAGAGCGCTTTATTTTTTATCTGATGGAACACTATTATCTGCCGCAGCGGATCTGGAAAGCGATTGAGGAAGAGTTCCATATCGTGGAAGATATCGAGAACTTAAAGAAAAATATCCATGAGAATTTTTTGAATTACGCCAAATACAATATCGAAAACGATGGTTTTATTACCTACCATAACTTCCGGCATGTCGGCAGAGATGGCGAAGAAGGCCAGACCGACAGCTATATCAGAAAATATCTTGACATCAAAAAGCAGATCGATAACGGCGAATATCAGGGTGCCATACAGGAACTGAACGACCTGAAGGCCTTTGGCATATATCATCCCTATGAAGACGTCGAGCGGCTGCGCCTATTGCTGGCAGAAGGACAACTGACGGAAGCGGGTGCTTTGTGCGACACGCTGCTGAATCAATATGATGGAGATATCTACATCCTCATTCACGCGGCCAACTGCAGATGGGAACTGGAACAGCCGGAAACCGCTTTTTCTCTATGGAACAGGCTGCTGACCATGCTTCCTGATAACGTGACTGCCAAAATCGGACTTGCCAAATATTACTCACGGAACGGCGATTATAACCTAGCCAAGAAATACGTGCAGGAAATACTGGAAGCACAGCCACGGCATCCCGATGCTATCAGCATGCTGGAAGAAATAAATACATATTTGATTGAAAAATATCAGAACCAGCTGTCAGAAATCCAGGAAAGTGACGGTAAAAAACAGCATGGCTTGCTTTTCAAACTGGCCTGGTGTTATTTTCAGAACTTAAAGTATCCTGAGACTATTAACATCCTAGAAAATATTACCCCTGACCTGGAGGACGATTATGAATATCATAACCTGTTTAGCCGGGCCCTGGCCAACGACCAGCAGTTTGAACGAGCGCTGCCATATTTATTACATTGGCGTAAGCTAATCCTGGAGACCCCGGATGACGGTTCTGAAGAATCCCATAAAAGGGTAAGGCGGAAGGCACTGGCTTACTATCTGATCGGCTTCTGTCATCATGAGCTGGGCCGGCACAGTCAAGGCGCCGCTGAAATTAATCAAGCCTTGGAATACGAAATGCCGCTAGCAGACCGGCTTGCCTTCATGCTACACTTGTCCGATATCTATATCACCAGCGAAGAGTATTCCAAAGCCGTTGATGTTTCGGACGCTCTTCTGAAAGAAGACGCCGGTTATTACCCTGCCTATATTAACCGGATGAAAGCCGCTTATGAAATGGACAACGGGCAGATGGTCATCAATGATTTTCATCAGGCGACAGATATTTATGACGGCTACTTTATGCCGTACCTGCTGGCTATCAAAGTATATTGTGATCATAACCAATATAAAGATGCATGGGAAGTCATAGAAAAGGCCAGAGAAAGCAAGGTGGAATTCAATGACCAGATGCTCCTCTATGAGGTGAGGATCAAACGCAACTTGGCGCAGACTGATGAAGAATCGCAAGAAGCCCTGATACTTTGCCGGCAGCTCTATGAGCGGATCGTTGAAAATAAGACCGCCGAAACGGATCTCAAAGATATCTCGGAGCTCTACTTTGAAATGGGAATGTTATACTGTAACGAGGACAGCGAGGACGACCTTGCTCAGGCTTATATGTGGATCAGCCGAGCCCAGAAAGAGGATCCACAGCGGGAACAGTATAAGTATGTGGAAGCTAATATCCTGCGCTTACAAAAAAAATATCAGGCGGCCCTCGAAGTTTTTAAACGGTTTCCGGAAAGCTCTCAAGAAATGGCATCCCATCATTATTATCTGGGAATCTGCTATGAAGAAATGGGGGAAAAGGAACAAGCGATCAAGTGCTATGAGCAGGCCTTGGAAAGGGATGATAAATACCGTGATACAGCCGATAAACTTTCCAAGATTTACCTTCAAAAATATCAGGAAACCTATCATAAGGAAGATTATTTAGAAGCACTTGAGTATGCCTCCAAGCAGATTGAAGCAGACGACTGCGCTTATTATTTGATAGAAAGAGGCAATGCTTTTGAGGCGGGTATGCTGCTTGAAGACGCATTAGCTGATTATCGCCGAGCGATGGAATATGAGCCGGATAACCTAAGGGCATATTATTGTATGGGTCATTGCTATATGTTGATGGGCCGATTTAAGGAGGCGATTGAACAACTTACTGAGGTCGCCAGCTCACTGGAAGAAAAGTCCATCAGGGAACCCGGTCCTTATGATGACCTGGCAAGCTGCCATGAAGCCTTTGGAGATTACCCGAAAGCGATTGCATGTATCCGGAAAAATCTTGAGATGTACCCCGATTATTTTCCGTTTGAAGAAAGAATTGCCCAATGTTACTATTACTCGCAGCAATACCAGGAAGCCATTGACCTGTATCGCGACATTGCCAAGCAACACGGCGTGTCGGATCTGGAATATGGCAGCGAGATCGGGAATGCCTATTTTTACATGGGATTACGGCGGAAAGCTTCAGCTATCTATCGGAAGATGATCCTGTTTAAAGCCACTTTTGATAATATGATTAATGCCGCAAAATTTTTCCATAAAGACATGAAAAAATACAGAAGAGCCGAGCGATATTATCTAAGAGCAACAATGCTGTCATCAAGTCACTCTGAAAAAGCCGAAATTGCTCTTGCAATTGCAGAATTTTATTATGAACGGCATAATTTAAAATGGGCAAAAGAATATAGTAACCGAGCCTATAAAAACTATCTTGCTGTATACGGTTCCGAGGAAGCTTGCTTGAACTATCTGCCGAGCCGGCCGAAAAATCTTGTGCGGATTGGGAAATGCTATCTCTATATGGGAGACCGCGAAAAGGCCCTGGCATATTTTGAACAAATCGGTAAATGCTATCGTTGCGACTGGTGCCAGAGGGTACGCTGTTCGGAATTATACGAAATCCGAGCGGTCTATTACAAGTCAATTAAGGAATGGCAGAAAGCTCTTGCAGACTATCAGGCCGCCTACGATATTCCTCCCAATCAACAAGACGGCAGGCTAGTGGCAGAAATCGCTGGATTGAAACAGCTTTTAGAATCCGATAAGACATAAATACTGGGTTCAAATACTTCAAACCAACTTAAAAACAGATATTAGTTAATAACCAAATAAAAATATAAGTCAAGTTACTTTATGCGCTGTAACGGCATGACGGGAAGGTTAACAGTAAGATGATAATTGGAATTGATTTAGGGACAACGAACAGTCTGGCCGCTTATTTTACCGAAGAAGGCCCGAAGATCATCCCCAATCGGCTCGGCAGGACACTGACGCCGTCGGTAGTCAGCATGGATGAGAATGAACAGATCTATGTCGGCGAAACAGCTCTGGAAAGAATGCTTCTCTATCCGGGCAGCAGTGCCGCCGTTTTTAAGCGCCATATGGGAAGTAAAAAGGAATATCAGCTGCTGCACAAGACCTTTTCTGCTGAAGATCTCTCCGCTTTTGTGCTGCGGGCGCTCAAGGAAGATGCCGAACATTACTTGGGAGAACCCGTAACGGAAGCCATTATCAGTGTTCCCGCCTACTTTAATGAAGCCCGCCGCAAAGCCACCAAACGAGCCGGTGAACTGGCCGGTCTTAAAGTAGAGCGGATTATCAGCGAACCGACGGCGGCGGCAATTGCCTACGGGCTTTATCAGAATAAAGAACATGCCCGCTTCCTGGTATTTGACTTGGGCGGCGGTACTTTTGACGTATCGATCCTGGAGCACTATGGCTCAATCCTGGAAGTCCGGGCGGTAGCCGGCGATAATTTTCTGGGCGGGGAAGATTTCACGGCTATCATTGAAACGATGTTTTACGACAAACATCCGGATATCGACCGGATCGGAATCAGTGAAAAGGAACGGGCCCACATTCATAAACAGGCGGAACTCTGTAAGATTGCCTTTGCCGATGAAAAAATATCACACTTACAATGCCGCATCGGCGACCAGCTCGTCGAAATGGATATCAAAATATCTGATTATGAAAAAGCCTGTGAAGAGCTGCTTGAGCGGATATCCCAACCAATCAAGCGGAGCCTTTCTGATGCCCACCTGCGCCTTTCGGATATCCACAAGGTCGTTCTGGTCGGCGGCGCTACCAAAAGCTCCATTGTCCGCAAATATGTCGCAAGACAGTTCAAGATGCTGCCGGATGTCACCGTCAACCCAGAGGAGGCCGTCGCTCTTGGCACCGCCCTTCAGGGTGCCATGAAAGAACGCCATGACGCCATAAAGGAAATCATCCTGACTGATGTCTGCCCTTTCACCTTAGGTACGGAAGTCGTCCGGGAATGGGAAGGCGGCTATATGGAAAACGGCGTATTCTGCCCGATCATTGAGCGAAATACCGTGATCCCGGCCAGCCGCACGGAACGCCTATATACCGTGCATGACAATCAGCGGAAAATCCGGGTCAATATCCTGCAAGGCGAAAGCCGCTTTGCCCGTAATAATCTCTCCCTGGGCGAACTGACTGTAGATGTTCCGCCAGCCAAAGCCGGGCAGTCCGCTGTTGACATTACTTATACTTACGATATTAACTCACTTCTGGAAGTGGAAGTAAAGTCGGTTCAAAGCGGCAAGTCCATCCGCCAGGTATTCACCGGCCAGGACGTGGACATGACTCCTCAGGAAATCGAGGAACGGCTGCAGACCCTTTCCTACCTCAAAATCCATCCCCGCGACTTGGAAGAAAACAAGTTTCTCCTGCTCCGGGGCGAACGGATCTATGAAGAAAGCCTAGGCGATAAAAGAATACGTGCGGAAACCGCGCTGCGCAAACTGGATCAGGCACTTAACACTTATGACCCGGGTACCATCGAAGAAGCGAAACGGGAGTTCAAAGAATTTCTTAAAAAAATAGAAGAGGATTAAATATAAAGGCTTAAACTAAGACCAAAAAATAGAAGGCAGTTATCTCTTATATTTTTATCGATATGGGATATGCTAATTAAGCATGTATTCTATAATAAGATAACTAGGAGATATGAAAAATGCTTTCATTATGGTCAGACAATGTTGAACTGCCTCAATTTAAAAGCTTAGAGGGAGATCTGAAAGCCGACGTCCTGATTGTCGGCGGCGGTCTTGCCGGACTTCTCACGGCCTATTTCCTTCGCCAAGAAGGCATCGATTATGCCCTTGTAGAAGGCCGTTCTATCGCCTCCGGCGTTACCGCCAATACGACTGCTAAGATAACGGTACAGCACGGCCTGATCTATCACCGCCTGCTCCGCCAGTTCGGTCTGGAGCAGGCGCAGGCCTATCTCGGCTATCATTATAAAGCTTTAAAAAAGTTTCAAGAGCTTTGCCAGTCCATAGACTGTGATTTTGAAGAAAAAGACGCCTATGTATATACCCTTTCCGATCGCAGAATTATCGAAAAAGAAATAGCCGCCATTCAAAAACTAGGATTTGCCGCCGATCTTTCCGATACTTTGCCGCTTCCTTTTCCGACCTCGGGAGCCGTTCATTTTCCCGGGCAGGCACAGTTTAATCCCTTGGCCTTTATCAAATCTATTGCCCCCGGCTTAAATATCTATGAAAATACTTGGGTAAACGACATTATCGGCCATACGGCTCTTACCGAAAAGGGCAATATCAGGGCCGAAAAGATTATCCTGACCACCCATTTCCCTTTTCTGCGCGCCGGAACTTATTTTTTGAGAATGTATCAGGACCGTTCTTATGTGCTTGCCCTGGAAAACGGACAGGACGTGGGCGGAATGTATGTCGATGCGGCTGAAAAAGGTATGTCATTCCGTAACTACCGCGATAATCTGCTGATCGGCGGCGGTGATCACCGTACCGGGAAAAAAGGCGGAAACTGGACAGAACTGGAACAATTCGTGCAAAAATACTACCCTCAGCAATGGATTTCGCACCGATGGGCGACTCAGGACTGCATGACCCTTGACGGCATTCCTTATATCGGTTCCTTTTCCAAGGGAAAGCCACAGCTTTATGTAGCAACCGGATTCCAGAAATGGGGAATGACATCATCCATGGTTTCCGCCATGATCTTGACCGACATGATAATGGGACGAGAAGAAAAAAACGCTGCTATTTTCTCTCCAGCCCGCAGCCTTTGGCATCCTCAGCTGGTAATAAATGGCTGGGAAGCCGCCGTAAATCTCCTGACTCCTTCCCAGAAAAGGTGTCCGCACATGGGCTGTGCCTTAAAACGGAACACCGCCGAGCATACATGGGACTGCGCCTGCCATGGATCACGCTTCTCCCGAACCGGCGAACTGCTTGAAAGCCCGGCTAATAAGCATTTAAAGAATAAGAACTAAACCACCACCCGCTAAAGCAGGTGGGTTCACGCATAAATCAAGACCCTTTGAATTCATACTCAAAACTCGCCATATCTGACGTAAAATCAAACATTTTCTTGTCATCCCATTCAAGGCGGTAACGCACCGTGCAGCAAGCGCTTTCGTGAATCGTTCTCTCCATCCGTCCCTTTCTTGGCGCCGATAATTTAAGTCCATTCCCTTGAATCAGAGCTGCCATAAAGCGATATCGTCCTTGTTTTACCACCACAGTTTCATCCTTTATTTGAATTGCTTTGGCTCCGAGATAAGTGGCAAGCCGGTACTCATGGCCATATATATGAATCACACCGATCACGCCGATAAAATGAAATCCCATAATCGGAATATCCGCTACCGCCAGCATCAGCGATATATCCTCGTGATGGCACTGCGTCCATGCATATTCACCAGGAAAAGAATACCCGGCATCCCCTTCAATATACCCCATACCATCCTGAAAACTATATCCTTTGCCATTAATTACTAACTTTCCATTAATCAGATGTGACATACTGACAACACTATGCCGACACTGTAAAAAAGGCAGAAAGCGAAAGGGCCCCATAATATTATACCGAATCCGTTCCAATTCTGAAAAACGCAGCCTGCCTGTCGCCCGAACTTGATCGTCCTCAATGTCCAGCCGGATTCCATCAGTTGAAAAAAGACTGTTACCGGCTCTTATTTTCAGCATATTCTTCCTCGTGCGGCAAAACCTGATATTCTGCAACGGAACATAATAAGAAGCATTCTCCGTTATGATCTGTACACCCGCATCGGCAGATCCACTGCGTCCGTACCTAACCGGTATAAACGCGATGGATGATTTCTTCATACTGCATTTGAAATAATAACCTTTAAAAGACCTGATGTCCGTAACCACCTTTCAAATAAATTCTACTCCATATATCTCTTAGTATATCTACTTATTTTTCCACAATTAGTCGGTTCTATACCAGACGGCTTCATAGCACTAAAAAAACTAACCCTTTGTTTTACCAAAGGGTTAGTTCCACTTTAAGTTTATCTTATAATTACGCTATTATTCAATAACCGTAGCAACCCTGCCTGAACCGACAGTACGTCCGCCTTCACGGATCGCGAAGGTCAGACCTTGGTCCATAGCGATCGGGTGGATCAGTTCGATCGTCATCTCTACGTTATCGCCAGGCATACACATCTCGGTACCTGCGGGCAGATTACATACGCCGGTTACGTCGGTGGTACGGAAGTAGAACTGCGGTCTGTAGTTGTTGAAAAAAGGAGTATGGCGTCCGCCTTCATCCTTGGTCAGTACGTAAACCTGAGCGGTAAACTTGGTGTGGCACTTGATGGAACCGGGTTTAGCCAGAACCTGTCCTCTTTCGATGTCGTTTCTGTTAACGCCACGAAGCAGGGCACCTACGTTATCGCCGGCACGGGCTTCGTCAAGCAGCTTACGGAACATTTCGATACCGGTTACGACTACTTTTCTGGTCTCTTCTTTGATACCGACGATTTCTACTTCTTCGGAAAGTTTCAGGATACCGGCTTCTACCCTGCCGGTAGCAACAGTACCACGTCCGGTAATGGTGAAAACGTCTTCTACCGGCATCAGGAACGGCTTGTCGGTGTCACGCTGCGGATCCGGAACCCAAGCGTCAACGGCATCCATCAGGTCGATGATCTTATCGCCCCATTCGCTGCTGCTGTCTTCCAGGGCCTTCAAAGCGGAACCCTGAATAACCGGGGTGTCGTCGCCGGGGAAGTCATATTCTGACAGCAGATCCCTGATTTCCATTTCAACCAGTTCAAGCAGTTCTTCGTCATCAACGGCATCACATTTGTTCATGAAGACGACGATATAAGGAACGCCTACCTGACGGGACAAGAGGATGTGCTCTTTGGTCTGAGCCATAACACCGTCGGTTGCGGCAACTACCAGGATAGCGCCGTCCATCTGAGCGGCACCGGTGATCATGTTCTTTACATAATCGGCATGTCCGGGGCAGTCTACGTGGGCATAATGCCTGTTCTTTGATTCGTATTCAACGTGGGCGGTAGAGATGGTGATACCTCTTTCTCTCTCTTCCGGTGCTTTGTCGATTTTGTCAAATGCTACGATTTCGCCAGTTCCCAGTCTTTCATGCAGGGTCTTGGTAATAGCTGCGGTCAACGTGGTTTTACCATGATCAACATGACCAATGGTTCCAATATTACAATGGGGTTTGTTTCTTTCAAATTTAGCTTTAGCCATTTCTAAAGTCCTCCTTTAATGGAAATAAATATATTATTGTTCTTTTTCATAAATTTACTCGGCTATCTTTGATTATATTAAATCTTCCCAATATTTTCAAGCCTTATTTACGGTTAGCGATAAATTAGCGGACAAACAGATCTGCTCGCTTTTTTACCGATATTTTACCGCCAATACCTTTTCCTGCACGCTCTTGGGCACTTGCTCGTATTTTTCAAAGAACATCGAGTAGTTGCCGCGTCCCTGTGTCTTCGAACGGAGGTCGGTGGCATAACCGAACATTTCTGACAGCGGTACAAAGCCTTTGACGATCTTACCGCCGCCGATATCATCCATGCCTTCGATACGGCCACGGCGGGAATTGATGTCGCCGATCACGTCGCCCATATATTCTTCCGGCATCGTGACCTCTACCTTCATAATCGGCTCAAGCAGCACCGGTTCCGCTTTTCGCATCGCTTCTTTAAAGGCCAGGGATCCGGCGATGTGGAAAGCCAGTTCCGAGGAATCGACTTCATGATAGGAGCCGTCATACACGTTCGCATAGACACCCACCACCGGAAAGCCGCCCAGAAGACCGGACTTGGTCGCTTCTTCGATGCCGTTGCCGACTGCCGGGATATACTCCCTGGGGATCGCCCCGCCGACAACGCTTGACTCGAACTTGAACAGTTCTTCGCCGTTGGCATCCATCGGACCAAACCTGACTTTACAGTGGCCGTATTGACCGCGTCCGCCGGATTGCTTGGCATATTTGCTGTCCACTTCGACTTCTTTGGTAATGGCCTCTTTATACGCAACCTGCGGCGCGCCTACATTGGCCTCTACCTTAAATTCTCTTAAAAGACGGTCAACGATGATTTCCAGATGCAGCTCACCCATGCCGGCGATAATCGTCTGCCCGGTTTCCACATTGGTATGAGCCCGGAAGGTCGGATCTTCTTCCGACAGCTTCGCCAGCGCTTCCCCCATCTTACCCTGACTTGCCTTGGTTTTGGGTTCAATGGCCAGCTCGATAACGGGCTCGGGAAACTCCATGGATTCCAGAATAACCGGGTGCTGTTCATCACAGATCGTGTCACCGGTCGTGGTCAGTTTAAAGCCTACTGCCGCCGCGATATCACCGGAATAAACCTTGTCGATCTCCTCCCGTTTGTTGGCATGCATCTGCAGGATACGTCCCACGCGTTCTTTCTTATCTTTGGTAGCATTCAGTACATAGGAACCGGAGTTGATTGATCCCGAGTAAACCCGAAAGAAAGCCAGCTTGCCGACAAAAGGATCGGTCATGATCTTAAAGGCCAGCGCCGCAAACGGCTCCTCATCGGACGAATGCCTTTCCACCGGATTGCCGTCCATGTCAAATCCCTGAATCGCCGGGATGTCGGTCGGTGCCGGCATATATTCCAGGATGGCATCCAGAAGCTTCTGGACGCCCCGGTTCCGGTATGCCGAACCGCAGCAGACCGGGATCGCCCGGCATTCGCAGGTGGCCTTACGGAGTACTGCTTTCATCTCCTCCACGGAAGGTTCCTGGTCTTCCAGGAACAGCATCATCAGGTCGTCATCCAGTTCACATATTTTTTCCACCAGTTCAGCATGGTGCAGTTCCGCCTCTTCCTTGATATCTTCGGGAATATCGGTTATCGAAATATCCTCGCCCTTGTCATCGTTGAAGATGTAGGCTTTCATTTCAAACAGGTCGATAATACCTTTAAAGCTATCCTCTTTCCCGCAAGGTATCTGGATTTTGATCGTATTTTTGCCTAATCTGGTCTTAATCTGTTCTACAGCTCCATAGAAATTCGCCCCCAAAATGTCCATCTTGTTGATAAATGCCATCCTGGGTACGTTGTAGGTGTCAGCCTGACGCCATACATTTTCTGATTGTGGTTCTACTCCACCTTTTGCACAAAACACGCCGACGGCACCGTCCAGCACCCGTAGAGATCGTTCTACTTCAACAGTAAAATCCACATGTCCGGGAGTGTCGATAATATTTATCCGATGCTCCAGCGCACCCGGTTTCGCCTTGGCATTTTCTTGCAGGGTCCAGTGACACGTCGTAGCCGCTGATGTTATGGTAATCCCTCTTTCCTGCTCCTGTTCCATCCAGTCCATGGTAGCAGTTCCTTCATGCGTATCACCAAGCTTGTAGTTAACGCCGGTATAAAACAGGATACGCTCGGAAAGAGTGGTTTTACCGGCATCTATATGGGCCATAATACCGATGTTTCTGGTCCTTTCCAGTGGATATTCTCTTCCAGCCAAAGGTTCTTCCTCCTAAAAACGATAGTTGGCAAAGGCTTTGTTTGCTTCTGCCATTTTATGCATATCTTCTTTTCTCTTCACCGAAGCTCCGGTTTTGTTCGAAGCATCCAGGATCTCATTGGCCAGCCGGTCTTTCATTGTCTTTTCGCCTCTTTTGCGGGCAAACAATGTCAGCCAGCGGAGTGCCAGAGCCTGACGTCTTTCCGCCCGGACCTCGATCGGTACCTGATAGGTGGCACCGCCGATACGTCTTGCTTTTACTTCCAGTACCGGCATGATATTATTCATGGCCTCCTCAAATACTTCGAGTGCCGGTTTGCCGGACTTCGCTTCCACAGTAGCGAATGCGCCGTATACAATCTTCTGGGCAACACCCTTCTTACCGTCTAACATAATGTTATTGATAAGCTTGGTGACCACTTTGTTATTGTATAAAGGATCCGCTAATACATCTCTTTTTGGTATATGTCCTTTACGTGGCACGTTTCTTCCCTCCTTATTATCCAGTAATAAATCATCGGTACTCACATTGTGTTCCTAACTCCATTCATGCGCCATACACATTGTGTCATACACATTGTGTATTGTACATTGCGCCGTGCACTTTGTACATTGTACATTGTGCATGGTACATTGCGCATTTCGCATATCCTGAATGTGTCCGTGCGGTATATCTGTAGTCAAAACAGAATTCCAACACTGAATTAGTTTCCACAGCATAACCGATTATTTCCCAGCTTTCGGCCGTTTCGCCCCATATTTGGAACGAGCCTGCCTTCTGCCTGCAACTCCCGCAGTATCAAGTGTACCTCTGATGATATGGTATCTCGTACCGGGCAAGTCCTTAACCCTGCCGCCTCTGATCAGGACAACGCTGTGCTCCTGAAGATTGTGGCCTTCACCGGGGATATAACTGGTTACTTCGATCCCGTTAGAAAGACGCACCCTGGCGATTTTACGCAGTGCTGAGTTAGGCTTCTTGGGAGTAGCTGTCTTAACAGCCGTGCAAACGCCTCTTTTCTGAGGGGAAGAAGTATTGATCGACTTTTTATGCAGCGAATTGATTCCCTTCTGCAGAGCCGGTGCGGTAGACTTCTTTTCCGATGTCTGACGTCCCTTTCTAACTAACTGGTTAAATGTTGGCATTCTGTTTCACCTCCTTTTTAATAAAATAGCAGTACAAAACAACACGTGCATAATAGCGCACACTAAGATAGTATACGTGCTGTTTTTTTCCTTGTCAATATGTAATTTGCTGAAATTCGAGAAAATTACTGGTTTTTTGAAAATCTATTTATGAATTCAGGAACGATTAAAATACTCTTCGAAATTTTCCAAATAATGTTTCCAAAATTCTTCCTCATTCACCCCCAAATAAGCCTCCCGCTCATCTGCCTCTTGAAGAATCACTGGCATAGGCGATAAATCCATTAACGCTTCTGTAAGCTTGAGCAGGTTGGGATTCTCGTCGGAATCGATATCTGAATAATACTTTACAAATTGATGCGATATCCTGATATGAAAGCCTTCCGTGGCATCCGGAGCATTATTATCGGCTCTATCTAATTTTTCAGCCAGCTCCTTCAAGTACAGATATTCCCATTCTTTAAGCATTCTTTTTTCTTTTCTGGCTATAATGTACTGGCCAAACAAAACATAATCATCAACATTATATCGTTTTGTAAAAGTATAATACGAAGTTAACATCCTATTCTTTTCCACAGTAATTACATAGGTTCCCTTGGAATCAGACTTATCTAGAATTGCTAACTAACTGGAATAAATAGTGATTCTGTTTTTCTATATAATATTGCCTACCAATTCTTAAAATTATGGGTATTGGTGACATATCTATTATTTCGTCAGCGAGATCCTCTAATTCCTTATTGGTCTTAAAATAATAATCTGCGGTATATTCTTTCTGCTTATAATATGCCCTGATCTTATAACTATCCGTGACCAACCTATCTTCATTTTGAGTTTCATCCAAGCAATTTGTCATCTCTAATATTTTTTCAAACTCCTCATCTGAGAGCGTTTTTTCACCCTTTTCAGTAACAGATCGCAAATAAGGGATTGATCCAAGTTCGTCTCGCTCGCGCATTCCAAGTGAAACATGCATCACTTTGTCTTTCGTTATGACAATATAATATGTACTTGAATAACCGCTGCCATTCATTGCTAATTCCAGAAAAATATTATCTTTGTATTTTTGGTGCTCAATCTTCCTGTGATTTATGGAAAGCAGTAAAACTGACGAAATAATTATAATTAAAATTATTATTATGTATCTTCTCTTAATAAACTTCATTTGTACCCTTACATTTAGTATTTTATTTTATAAACCAATAATTAGTGAAAGCCCGATTTACTAATCTGCATAATAATTCTCCCAAAACTCTTCCTCATTAATTCCTAAACAAGCTTCACGGGTATCCGCTTCTTGAAGAATCACTGGCATAGGCGATAAATCCATTAACGCTTCTGTAAGCTTGAGCAGGTTGGGATTCTCGTCTGAATCGATATCTGAATAATACTTTACAAATTGATGCGATATCCTGATATGAAAGCCTTCCGTGGCATCAGAAGCATTATTATCGGCTCTATCTAATTTTTCAGCCAGCTCCTTCAAGTACTGATATTCCCATTCTTTAAGCATTCTTTTTTCTTTTCTTGCCATTATATTCTGGTCGTATAAAACATAAACATCAGCATTATCTCGTTTTGTAAAAGTATAATACGAAGTTAACATCCTATTCTTTTCCACAGTAATTACATAGGTTCCCTTGGAATCAGACTTATCTAGAATTGCTAACTATAAATAGTGATTCTGTTTTTCTATATATTCTTGCCTACCCGATCTCAGAACTATAGGAATCGGTGATAAATCGATTATTTCACCAGCGAGTTCTATTAGTTCCTCGTTTGTACCATAATCATAATCTGCAAGATATTCTTTCTGTTGATAATATGCTCTGATCCTAAAAATGTCTGAGGTAAATCTTTTTTCATTTTTTGCATCATCCAAGCTGCTTATTATTTCTTCTATTTTTTGGAATTCCTGCTCTGAAAGCATTTTTTCACCTTTTTCATTAATAGATCGCAAATAAGGGATTGATCCAAGCTCGTCTCGCTCGCGTCTTCCAAATGAAACATGCATCACTTTGTCTTTTGTGATGACAAAATAATATGTACTTGAATAACTGCCGCTATATATCGCTAATTCCAGATAAATATTATCTTTGTAATTTTGGTATTCAATCTTCCTGTAAATAATAATAAGCAGCAGTAAGACTAATAAAAAAATTAATATAATTATTATATATCTTTTATTCATATGCTCCCCTCATACTTAATTCATCACCATTACTATCTGTACATTCTGATCTTATATCATTGTCATATTACCCTTGTCATCTTCAATTGATACGATATTCCCTCTTTGGTCATAAACCAGCCGGTCCGAGCTTCCGTCCGGCAGGCAGATACTGACTGGCAGAGAATTCTCATATCGGATTATCTGTTCGTGCTTAAGCGGGTCGGTCGTCTTGATGAGGTTACCGTTTTCATCGTATTCAAAATAGTAGCGGCTGCCGTCAGCCTGCTTGATCTGGATTACCTTATCCTGACTGTTGTAAATGAAGCCGGTACGCTGCCGTAAAGGGTCAACTATTTCCGTCACATTGCCGGCGCTGTATTTCAGCCGCGTTTTATTGCCATTGCGGTCAACATACTTTGTTCTTCGGTTGTTGCTGTTATACTCATAGCTTTCCTCACATATGGGCTTCCCTTCCGCATCAGTATATATCGTTTTAATATGGCGGTTCTGTCCGTCATGGATATAGTGAATCCTGTTGCCGTTCTGTTCCGTAAGGATAACGGTGCGTTCTTTATCTTTCTGGGCATAATCAAGATATTCATAGCTCATCTCGCCGCCGTCAGGAAAGGCCTGCTTCACAGTCCGGCCCCGATGGTCGAACTGGTTGGTGACCGATGTGATACCGCGGGGATTGGTGATTGTCTCTATTTTTCCTTTTTTTCCATAGGTGAAAACAGTCACTCCGCCTAACAAGTCAGTAATGCTGTAAAAGCGTCCCTCCTGATAGGCAAAGCTGATTTTCCTTCCGGCATGGTCCGATATCGCAGCTAGATATCCCTGCTCATTGTATGTAAAGAAAAGCTTGTTGCCGCTGTCTTCTTCCACCCGGCAAAGCTGCCTGGAAACCGTCGGGCACGGGGACTCTGAATCCATATAGAAAAGCGTGATTCCTTTGCCGTTCATGTTCTCCTGCCGAATATTCCTTCCCTCTTCATCAAATAGGTAGCGAGTCTTCTCCTTGGTAGTGTAAAGATATCCTTCCGCTTTCTTTTCCAGAACACTGCCACAGAAGCGGAACGGGATACAGCTCCCGTCGGCAGCTTTCCTGTAGATATCCTCCCGCCCGTCAGATAAAATAACCGTAACGACATCCTTCTTTTCATCTTTTTCCATAAACACTTCATAATTATGGTTCCAGTCCGGTCCCAGAGCACCGCTCCGTCTGTTGATGGCATTATAGAAACGTTTGAAAAACAGCGGGAAAGAACCTTTTATAGATATGTCTTTTTTCTGATAGATAAAATTGCCGGTACTCAGATTGACCGGATCAAATACCCCCCCTTGCAATCTGGCTGTTTTATGATAGCTCATACCAGATTGAGTAGTTTTCACAATTTTCATTCTTTGTGAATAAATTACTTTATAATAACAAATCTAATTATTAATTGCCATACATTTCCAAAAATAGACATTTTAAAACCAAAAATAACGAGGTCGCCCACAATAAATAATCGTGCATGCCATAAAAGGTACGCACGAAAACTTTTTCAACCTATTTATAAGAGCTATGCGAACAGTATCTGCGTAAAAAAAGAAAGAACAAGATAATCGAAGTTATTATTACAAAATTAATCACAATGCACAATAAGTAACCATCTATTTTGTTAGCTCCTTCATACAAAGTAGTATGATTTATTTCTCTATCGGCTTTTCTAAGCATGGTATAACTGCCCCAGTTAAAAATAGGGATGCTGCTGCTGTGATGAAAAGTCCCATAATAAACAACATCATTGACTATTTTCGATTGCTGTTCCATAGCTTCATACCAGTAATTACCTTCATCAACAATATGATATGTGCCTAAAATCTCCCCCGTATCACTGAATGCTATTGCTGTCTGAGACCTGAGTAAATATAACATCACTTTATCATCATCCCACAAAGCACCATACGCTCCATCACTTGAAAAGGAAATCTCCGCTGCCAATTGCATTTTTTCATCGAATATTCCTATTGTATGATTCGTAAAAGCCATTACCACCTTGTTCTCTTTGGATACATCAAAATTCCGGAAAGACTTTCCTTTACTGCTGAACTGATCTCGTATTCTTATATCATACTTATCCTTAATCTCATCCGGATTTTCTTCTGCTATTTTTATTGTCTTTCCTTCCTGCGCATAGACATGAACAGATGTCATACATAGTATAAACATCAAAAAAAGAATCAGTTTGCCTTTATAGGATAAGTGTATCTCTATCAAACAGGCTTTCATAGTTAAGTAGTATCCTCCGGTTATTGGTACGCATTAACTTAGGCTATTAGGGAAACGCTGATGCAGTGTTTCCTTAGATAAAACAATTCCGTGCATCCCCAAATAGAATGCACGGAATCCATAAGCCTTGCCGCATATCGAAATCTTAATCCAAACTTATCTCTTCTGCCGCTTCATCAGATGACTCTTCTTGAAAGTCATCATCAAGATCAACAATATCTTCCTCATCGATCACATCATCCATGACATCATCTATGACATCATCAAATTCATCATCCATCACATCATCGACGTCTACCATTTCATCGTCTTCGTCGAATCCGATGTCATCATCTTCATCATCGATATCAAGCTCTGCCTCAGCCGCCTTCCGGAGCATGCTCTTTTTCTTCAGGTTATTATCCGTGCTCAGCAACGTATTACGGTAGCGTTTCATACCGGTGCCCGCCGGGATCAGCTTGCCGATGATGACGTTTTCCTTGAGGCCGATCAATGGGTCTACCTTTCCTTTGATCGCTGCTTCCGTCAGTACCTTCGTCGTCTCCTGGAACGATGCCGCCGAAAGGAACGAATTGGTCGCCAGAGCTGCCTTCGTGATTCCCAACATGACCTGCTTGCCGTCGGCCGGCTCCAGGCCTTCTTCGATCAGTTTGGCATTGACATCTTCGTATTCCAGCACATCCACCAGGGTTCCGGGAAGAAACTCGGTGTCGCCGTTATTTTCAATGCGGACTTTCTTGAGCATCTGCCGCACAATCACCTCGATATGCTTGTCACTGATATCAACACCCTGCAGACGGTAAACCCGCTGGACTTCACGGATCATATAATCCTGCACGGCACGGATTCCCTTGATTTTTAATAAGTCATGGGGATTGACGCTGCCTTCCGTCAATTCGTCGCCGGCTTCCATCACAGTGCCGTCCATAATCGCGATACGGGATCCGTAAGGAACCAGATAGGTCTTGGATTCACCGGTCTCTTCATTGGCAATGACGATTTCCCGTTTTTTCTTGGTGTCTTTGATCGTCGCGACCCCGCCGAACTCGGCAATAATCGCCAGACCCTTGGGCTTCCTTGCCTCAAAAAGCTCTTCGACACGGGGGAGACCCTGGGTAATATCATCACCGGCGACACCGCCGGTATGGAATGTTCTCATGGTCAGCTGGGTACCAGGCTCGCCGATGGACTGGGCGGCAATAATGCCGACCGCCTCGCCGACCTGAACCGCTTCACCGGTGGCCATATTGGCACCATAGCATTTGGCGCAGATACCGATTCGTGAACGGCAGGTGAGAATCGTCCGGATCTTGATGCTTTCGATCGGCTCGCCCTTTTCATTCACGCCCTTGCTCATGATCCTGGCTGCCCGGCTGGGAGTAATCATATGATTATGCTTGACAATCATATTTCCTTCCCTGTCATAGACATCTTCGCAGGAATACCTTCCGGTTATCCTGTCCAGCAAAGGTTCAATGGTTTCTTTGCCGTCCATAAAGGCCTTTACAGTGATACCGGGGATCTCGCCGTCACTTTCCATACAGTCCACTTCACGGATAATCAGATCCTGCGAAACATCGACCATACGTCTGGTCAGGTAACCGGAGTCGGCGGTACGCAGCGCGGTATCGGAAAGTCCCTTTCGGGCTCCGTGGGCTGACATAAAGTATTCCAGAACATCAAGTCCTTCACGGAAATTGGACTTGATCGGCAGTTCAATCGTCCTTCCGGTAGTGTCGGCCATCAGTCCCCGCATCCCGGCCAGCTGTTTGATCTGCTGATTGGAACCACGGGCACCGGAGTCGGCCATCATAAAGATACTGTTATAAGCATCCAGTCCCTGGATCAGAACCTCGGTAAGTTCCTTATCAGTTTCATTCCAGGTCTCTACTACCGCCCGGTATCTTTCTTCTTCGGTAATCAGGCCGCGTCGGTAATTCTGTGAAATCTTATCCACCGTAGCCTGGGCATTTTCCAGCATCATCTGCTTCTGCTCGGGTACGGTCATATCGGAAATAGAAACCGTCATAGCCGCTTTGGTAGAATATTTGTAGCCGGTGTCCTTGATCATATCCAGGACTTCTGCTGTTTTAGAAGCACCATGAGTATTGATGACTTTTTCCAAGATCTGCTTCAGCTGCTTCTTGCCGACATGGAAGTCGATTTCCAGAAGCAGGTGGTTTTCCGGAACCGAACGGTCTACAAATTCCAGATCCTGAGGCAGGATCTCATTGAACAGAAAACGGCCCAGGGTGGATTCTACAATCCCGCTTACTTCTTCGCCATTGGCACTTTTCTTGCTTATTTTAACCTTGATCCTGGCATGCAGGGAACATTCTCCGTTCTCATATGCGAGTATCGCTTCATTAACATTTTTATAAGACTTGCCCTCCCCTTTCGAACCGGGTCTTTCCTGGGTCAGATAATAAATCCCCAGAACCATGTCTTGCGACGGTACGGCAACCGGGCCACCGTCGGAAGGTTTCAAAAGATTATTGGGCGACAGCAGCAGGAACCGGCATTCTGCCTGAGCCTCTACTGAAAGGGGCAGATGGACTGCCATCTGGTCACCGTCAAAGTCGGCATTGAATGCCGTACATACCAAGGGATGGAGCTTGATTGCCTTACCTTCGACCAGAACCGGCTCAAAGGCCTGAATCCCCAGTCTATGCAAGGTAGGGGCACGGTTCAGCATAACCGGATGTTCGGTGATGACCTCTTCCAGGACGTCCCAGACCTGGGCATCCAGTCTTTCTACCAGTTTCTTGGCATTCTTGATATTCTGGGAAATGCCTCTTCCTACCAGCTCCTTCATAACAAAGGGCTTGAACAGCTCAATCGCCATTTCTTTCGGAAGCCCGCATTGATATATCTTTAACTCAGGACCGACGACAATAACCGAACGCCCGGAATAATCGACCCGCTTTCCCAGCAGGTTCTGACGGAAACGTCCTGATTTGCCCTTCAGCATGTCGGACAGGGACTTGAGGGCACGGTTTCCGGGTCCGGTCACCGGCCGGCCGCGGCGGCCATTATCAATCAGGGCATCCACGGCTTCCTGAAGCATCCGCTTTTCATTGCGGACAATAATATCCGGCGCACCAAGCTCCAGCAGTCTCTTCAGACGATTGTTGCGATTGATAATGCGGCGGTACAGGTCGTTAAGGTCGGAAGTGGCAAAGCGGCCGCCGTCCAGCTGTACCATCGGACGCAGGTCAGGGGGAATGACAGGGATCGCATCCATAATCATCCACTCGGGCTGATTGCCCGACTCCCGGAAAGCCTCAACGACTTCCATTCTTTTGATGATCCTGGCCCGTTTCTGGCCGGTAGACTCTTTCAGGCCGGTTTTCAGTTCCACGGCCTCGCCCTCAAGATCAATCGCCTGTAACAATTCCTTGATCGCCTCGGCTCCCATGCCGACCCGGAATTTGCTGCCCCAGGTTTCGCGGGCTTCCTGATATTCCTTTTCAGATAATACTTGTTTGTATTCCAGATTGCTCACACCGGGATCCAGTACGATGTAAGAAGCAAAGTATAACACTTTTTCCAGCACCCGCGGCGACAGATCAAGGATCAGTCCCATCCGGCTCGGGATCCCTTTGAAATACCAGATATGGGATACCGGTGCCGCCAGCTCGATATGGCCCATCCGTTCTCTCCGCACCGTGGCTTTGGTCACTTCCACGCCGCAGCGGTCACAGACTACGCCTTTATAGCGGATTTTCTTATATTTCCCGCAGTGACACTCCCAGTCTTTGCTGGGACCAAATATTTTTTCACAGAAAAGGCCTTCTTTTTCCGGTTTTAATGTCCGGTAGTTAATGGTTTCGGGTTTCAGTACTTCGCCTCTGGACCAGTCCCGGATTTTTTCCGGTGCCGCTAAGCCGATCTTGATGGCATCAAATGTCATGGGCTGATATATTTCCTGTTTTATTTCCTGCTTACCTTCCAGCATTACAGTACTCCTTTCAGTTTTCGTCATAAACTTCTTCTAATTCGATGCTTACTTCATCGTCCATATCCCCGAAATCATCCATCTCATCCATTTCGTCTGCTTCGACTTCGGCTTCGGCACTGATCAGCTCACCGCTGTTGTCATCAAATTCCTGCTGCTGATATCCCATGGAAGCAAGTGATTCTTTTTCATATTCGTAATTAGGGGTAGTGCCTTCGATTTCATAGCGGTAATCCGTTTCTCCGTAATCCACGGTTTCCATGATCTCTACTTCGGTATGGTCATCGCGGAGCACTTTTACGTCGAGGCCCAGGGACTGCAGTTCCTTCAGCAGTACCTTAAAGGATTCGGGCACGCCCGGTTCCGGTATGTTATCACCCTTAATAATAGCCTCATAGGTCTTGACACGGCCGACCACGTCATCGGATTTAACGGTCAGGATCTCCTGCAGCGTATAAGAAGCACCATAGGCTTCCAAAGCCCAGACTTCCATCTCACCGAAGCGCTGTCCGCCGAACTGCGCCTTGCCGCCCAGCGGCTGCTGGGTTACCAGGGAATAAGGTCCCGTGGAGCGGGCATGGATCTTATCGTCCACCAAGTGATGGAGCTTCAGGTAATGCATGTGGCCAATGGTAACCGCGCCGTCAAAATACTCGCCGGTACGGCCGTCACGCAGCCTTACCTTGCCATCCCGGGAAATCGGCACGCCTTTCCACAGTTCCCGGTGATCCCTGTGCTCTGACAGGTACTGCAGCACCTCCGGTATCAGTTCTGATTTATATTTCTTCTCGAAATCTTCCCATGATAAATTGGCATAATCGTTAGCCATATCTAAGGTATCCATAATATCATTTTCATTGGCACCGTCAAATACCGGCGTTGCCACGTTGAAGCCCAAGGCTTTGGCTGCCAGTGACAGATGGATCTCCAGCACCTGTCCGATATTCATACGTGACGGAACCCCCAGCGGATTCAAGACGATGTCCAGCGGACGGCCGTTGGGAAGATAAGGCATATCTTCCACGGGAAGCACGCGGGACACAACGCCCTTGTTGCCGTGGCGGCCTGCCATCTTGTCACCCACGGATATTTTTCTTTTCTGGGCAATGTAGATCCGTACTGCCTGGTTCACGCCGGGCGAAAGCTCGTCGCCGTTATCGCGGGTAAACACTTTGGCATCCACGACAATGCCGTATTCCCCATGGGGAACCTTCAGAGAAGTATCCCGCACTTCACGGGCTTTCTCACCAAATATCGCCCGCAGCAGCCGTTCTTCGGCCGTCAGTTCGGTTTCGCCCTTGGGCGTCACCTTGCCGACCAGGATGTCGCCGGCACGGACTTCCGCCCCGATCCTGATGATACCGTCTTCATCCAGGTCTTTCAGGGCATCGTCACCGACGCCGGGAACATCTCTGGTGATTTCTTCCGGTCCGAGCTTGGTATCTCGGGCTTCCGCTTCATATTCTTCGATATGGACGGAAGTATACACATCCTCCTGCACCAGTCTTTCACTGAGCAGGACGGCATCTTCATAATTAAAGCCTTCCCATGTCATAAACCCGATCAAGGGATTTTTGCCGAGTGCCAGCTCTCCGTCGGAAGTAGAAGGCCCGTCCGCAATCACCTGACCAGCGCTAATATGATCCCCTTTGTAGACAATCGGTTTCTGGTTATAGCAGTTGCTTTGATTACTCCGGATAAATTTATTCAGACGGTATTCTTCTTTTTCACCGTCATCACAGGTTACTTTGATCAGGTCGGAGGTTACATATGTCACCGTTCCCGATTTTCTGGCAATCACACAGACACCGGAGTCCACCGCCGTCTTAGGTTCCATGCCGGTACCGACTACGGGTGCCTCGGTTTTAAGCAGGGGCACCGCCTGACGCTGCATGTTGGATCCCATCAGGGCGCGGTTGGCATCGTCGTTTTCCAGGAAAGGGATCAGCGCCGTCGCCACGGAAAATACCATCTTAGGCGATACGTCCATAAAATCAAACATTTGCTTGGGATATTCACTGGTTTCATCCATATAGCGGCCGGCCACGTTATTTCTGACAAAATGCCCTTTGTCATCCAGTGCTTCGTTCGCCTGGGCCACATGGTAGTTATCTTCTTCGTCCGCCGTCATGTATTCAACGACTTCGGTTACCACCGGATTATCCGGGTCAGACTTATCGATCTTACGGTAAGGAGCTTCGATAAAACCATATTCATTAATTCTGGCATAGGAAGCCAGTGAGTTGATCAGACCAATGTTGGGACCTTCCGGGGTCTCAATAGGACACATCCTGCCGTAATGTGAGTAATGAACGTCACGAACCTCAAAACCGGCCCGGTCACGGGACAGACCGCCGGGGCCCAGGGCTGAAAGACGCCGCTTATGGGTCAGCTCGCCTAAAGGATTGTTCTGATCCATGAACTGGGACAGCTGAGAAGAACCGAAAAATTCTTTGACGGCTGCCTGCACCGGTTTGATATTGATCAGGACCTGCGGCGAGATTTCTTCCGCGTCATGGGTCGTCATCCTTTCACGGACTACACGCTCCAGACGGGAGAGGCCGATCCGGTACTGGTTCTGTAACAGCTCGCCAACGGCTCTGATACGTCGGTTGCCAAGGTGATCGATGTCGTCGTCATTACCGATGCCGTACTCCAGATGGATGTTATAATTAATAGAAGCAATGATGTCTTCCTTGGTAATGTGCTTGGGTATCAATTCATGAACATTTTTCCGCAAAGCTTCGCTGAGAGCTTCCGGGTTGTCACCATATTCTTCCAGTATCTGAGACAGAACCGGATAGTAAACCAGTTCGGTGATCCCATAATCTCTAGGATTGCATTCAACAAAATGATTAAGGTCAACCATCATATTGGAAAGAATCCGGACATTCCGCTCTTCGGTCTGAACCAAAACGCCGGTTACCGCGGCATTCTGTATCTCATCAGCCAGTTCTGCTGTTACGGTAGTACCGGCTTTAGCCAACAACTCGCCGGTAGACATATCGACGACGTCTTCGGCCAGGGTCATGTGCCTGATGCGGTTGCGAAAAGCAAGTTTTTTGTTAAATTTGTACCTGCCAACTTTGGCCAGGTCATAGCGCCGGGGATCAAAAAACATCGAATGGATCAGGCTCTCGGCGCTTTCAACGCTTAAGGGCTCACCGGGGCGGATTTTTTTGTATAACTCTAAAAGACCTTCCTGATAGTTTTCAGCAATGTCTTTGGAAAAGCTGGCTTCAATCTTGGGTTCGTCGCCGAATAAATTTCGGATCTCGTCATTGGTTCCCAGACCGATGGCGCGGAGAAGCACCGTAATAGGGACTTTTCTGGTTCTGTCAACACGGACGTAGAATATGTCATTGGAATCGGTTTCGTATTCCAGCCATGCTCCACGGTTAGGTATTACAGTGGAGGAGAACAGCCTTTTACCGATCTTGTCGTGTCCGATGGCATAGTAGATGCCGGGGGAGCGTACCAGCTGACTTACAATAACCCTTTCAGCGCCGTTGATTACGAAGGTTCCCGTCTCCGTCATCAGCGGAAGGTCACCCATGAAAATATCGTGCTCGCTGATTTCTTCTTTTTCTTTATTGTAAAGCCGGACTCTTACTTTCAAAGGAGCAGCGTAAGTGGCGTCTCTTTCCTTACACTTTTCAATAGGATATTTCACGTCTTTCTTACAGAGTTCGAAGTCTACGAATTCGAGGCTTAGGTGGCCGCTGTAGTCCGCAATCGGAGATATGTCGTCGAAGACTTCCTTCAGACCCTCACTCAGGAACCAGTTGTAGGAATCCTTTTGGACTTCGATCAGGTTGGGCATCTCCAATACTTCTTTCTGTCGTGAATAACTCATACGTATGTTCTTGCCTGCGGCAATAGGACGTATTCGGTTCTTTTCCATTGACATTTCACCCCGTTCTTTATGATTTTGTTATATTTATTGAGGCTATTGTTGGGTTAATCCATGCCACTCCATAATAGCGCATTATCCATTCTACTACAAGAGCGCGTCCGCGTCAACTGAAATTTGGTGTGAGTATCCAGATTTTTGGAAGATTCTTAGGGAAACGCTGATTAGAGCGTTTCCCGCGCCGGATTTATGGCACAAAGTGCCAGTTTCCACTGTAAATCCGTGCGCATCCCGCGGAGCGTCTAAGGAAATACTGATTTAATCAGTGTTTCCTTAGAATGGCTTGGTACGGACGCCGCTAAAATGCCCTACGGGACACGGCCGCCGGAAGATGTCTCCGACTGCTGTGTCCCGTTTCATTGTGCATTCGTTTGGTATTGTCTGTTCTATCGCTGTTACTTTAAAGTAACCTTTGCACCTTCGGCTTCGAGCTTTCCCTTGAGCTCATCGGCCTCAGCCTTGGAAACAGCTTCTTTTACCATCTTGGGAGCCGTATCAACAAGATCTTTGGCTTCCTTCAGGCCTAAGCCGGTTGCTTCACGGACTACTTTGATGACTTTAACCTTGTTGGGGCCTACTTCAGAAAGTTCTACATCAAATTCGGTCTTTTCTTCTACTTCTGCTGTATCGCCTGCTCCGGCAGCGGCGACCATAACACCGGCAGCGGCGGATACACCGAATTCTTCTTCACATGCTTTTACTAAATCATTTAATTCTAATACTGATAACTCCTTAATAGCATCAATAAATTCCTGAGTTGTTAATTTGGCCATTATAATTTACCTCCACAATATGGTTGACTTAATAATTAATAATAGGTACTTGATACTTCTCGCGTGATGATCATGACTGATCTGCTGTTTCAGCGGGTTCCTGCGTTGCTGTTTCAGCCGAACCTTCCGCTTCTGCAGCCGGCGCTTCCGGAGCCTTTGCGGTTTCTTCTGCTTCTGCAGCCGGTGCTTCCGGGGTCATAGCAGTTTCTTCCGCTTCTGCAGCCGGTGCTTCCGGGGTCATAGCGGTTTCTTCCGCTTCTTCTGTTGATGACGGCGTACACTCACCGGGCCCGCCTTTTTCCGCTATCTGATCCAGAACACGGGCAAAGTTCGCAATAGGAGCCTTAAGGCTGCCCAGCAACTTGGAAATAAGCTCGTCTCGGGAAGGAATCTTGGCGATCTCCGCGACTCCGGCGGCATCATAGGCAACACCTTCAACCATACCGCATTTTACTTCCAACTTAGGGGCTTCCTTTGCAAATTTGCAAAGTACTCTGGCCGGTGACGTTGCATCATCCTTGGAAATCGCAATGGCACTGGGTCCTTCTAAGAAGGGGGTCAGTGCTTCACATGCTGTTCCCTTAAATGCAAAGGTCATCATGGTGTTTTTGTAAACCTTGTAAGTAATTCCTGCTTCACGGAGCTGTCTGCGCAGCCTGGTATCCTGCTCCACAGTAAGACCGCGGTAGTCTACCAGCACAACTGACTGGGCATCCTTGACTTGAGCTGAAATCTCTTCGATGACAGGTTGTTTTAATTCAACTTTTGCCACTTTTTAACCTCCTTATAGATTTATTGCCGAACAAAAAGGAAAAATAAACCCTTCTATACAAAAAGACAGAAGGGCATAAAGTCATGAATAAACTTAATTCCTCGGTAGGCGAAACGCTTACGCCACGGATTGCTCCCGGCACCTACTGTCTTCGGCTAGTCAAACGACTTCTATAAATTATCATGTAATAGTTTATTTGTCAAGCCTTTTTCTTAAAAAAACATGCGAGGATCAGATCATAGGTTACATAACCGTAAGCCAGAATATGAAAAACCGATAAAACTGGCAGAGAATAATTTGAATAAGCAAAAAGATAGCTGCTATAAATAACGATCGATATAATATTCAATATAGCCGCCACCCAAAGTTTTTTCCAAGACATCGTAATATAAAATGCCGAAATCAACAACACTACGGCAAAATTATAGCGTTCATGCATGCCCGGCAAGAACATCGTGCAGGTCCAGATACACCATATTGCTACATAAATCAAATTTCCCTTGTCCAATTGCTTAATATAGCGCTGAAGAAACAAAGCAAATAAGATAAAGATACAGATGGTAATCACCGTAAACGGCATTTGCAGTGCCGGATAATCACTCAACCCAAATCCGTATATATTGGGAAAGTTCATGGTCATGGCGTCATATCCTTCGTGTTTCATCTGGCGGTAATACGTGCCATAAACATTGGTAATCCTTCTGCCGGCCAGTATAGCCGGAAGCCCTCCCACCAGATACATCAGGGGGATATACAAAAAATGCCGGATCCTGAACCGCTCTTTTCTGCCGATGTATAGCAGAGCAAATAACGGCAAAAGAAAAATAGCCTGCAGTTTAAAACAAAAGGCAATACCTAAAAAAGACATGGCTGATCCATATTTTCCTTTTAATACCAGATACAGGGAAACAATCATCAGACAGACATAAATGCCGTCGCATTGTTTCCATAACGCACTGTTTAAATACGTTATCGGAAGAAATAAAGTAACGACACCTGCAATTATGGCTTTCTGCGGTATTCGCCCGATAATCTCAGAGCCTTTTTCCGCCAGAAGAAGGCTTGCTATCTTATAGATGTAATATGCCGAAACATAGTCAGCGACACAAGAAATAAGCGCTACCATGATCCAGGGCGGCCATGGCAGATAAGATATTACTGCCAAAATGACATTGTACGGTACATAATAATCTCCGACTTGCTGCGCCAGTCCAGCCAATCCATATTCTCGGTAAAAATCGACCCAAGGAACAATGAAATGATTATAATCCGCTGACAGCATCGTAATCGGCGCCAAATGCCAACGAATCAGCACGGACGCAATGATCAGCATAACAATGCCGATATGAAATAAATATTTATCAATTATGTCCTGAAGTCTTTCTTCCATTGCTTTCATTCCGGTTTCCTTTCCTCAATATTTCTTGGGAAACACTGATTAAATCAGTATTTCCTTAGACGTGTTTTGATAAATCCCTCGTTGTCAATCTGTATCTCCGGCGACAGTAACCGCATCGTCTGAATCACGGCATCTTTTTCCGCTCCGTAGAGCAGGCTGGTAACACAGTTTACTTGCAGCGCAGGGATAAACTGCAGGGATTTGAGGCCATTTTTATCCAGTGTCACTTCTATCATTCCGGTATCGACCTGACGGGAGCTGAACCAGAAGTTTCCCAGACTGTATACGACCGGTACATTTCCATGATAGGTGATTCCCTGAAGACAATGAGGATGAGCACCGATAATCAGATCTGCACCCGCTTCGGCAATTTGGGGAGCCTGATCAAGCTGCGCCCAGTCTTGTTCGCTTTCATTTTCCGTTCCCCAATGTATGTATACTATGACAAAATCACTGACCTTCTTGGCCTCCGTCACCGCTTCGCATAATTTTTCCGGATTCCAGCATCGAAATACCCCGGAAAGGGCATCAGTGGCACCCCGGGTATCCGGGTTGTCTAAACGTTCGATCTGAGTCGCAGCGATAAAGGCTATCTTAATATCTCCGACAATATAATAAACGGGAGCCATCGCTTCTTTGCTGTTTTGGCCCGCTCCCACATAAGGGATATCGGCTGTATGTAATGTTTCCAAGGTATCAAGGAGCCCTGTTTCACCAAAGTCGAACGTGTGATTATTGGCCAATGAAACTATGTCCACCCCCATGTCTGACAGCCAGTCTGTCATCGACGGATCGGCCCGAAAAGTATATTGTTTATTTTCCAGCGCCGTTCCCCTGTCTGTATAAGGAAACTCATTATTCAACATCATAATATCAGCCTCCTGCATCCTCAACAGCAAATCCTCCGAGAAAGCCTGGTTGACGGTGCCGCCTTTCTGTATAGCCGTTGCCATGACCGCATATTCGTCATCAAAAAGAATATCGCCGGCAAAGCAGAGTGTGACCTCGCCTGCTGTAGACGGTTCCTTGGCATATATCCGGTTTTCCTTCATATATGTGCTATCGGCCAGAATATCCGCATAGGGAGACATCGGCTCTTCGCTGGGTTCGGCAGCCACTGCTTCCGGTATCTTCTGAACCAGTTCAGCAACCAGTTCCTCCTCAGCCAGTGCTTCGTTTTCTTTAATCGTATATTCATATGCTATCATTCCTGTGAATCCGGCCAGCAAGATTACCAGTAAAGTGATCAAGAAAACCAGTAAAAAACGTTTCCAGCTGCTTTTTCTATTCTTTCGCTTTCCGGTTCTTCGGTTTTTTATATTTTTTCCGCTTTTCATAATAATACCCCTTTTAACTTATCGATACCTTCCTTCAAATAATAATGATAACACAGATCAAAAAAAGAAGCCACCCTGCAATGGATGACTTCGTCCCTTATTCGACCATTATTGTTAAAAACGAGCCACGTTGACTCTTACGCCAGGTCCCATCGTTGCAGAAAGGGTGATGCTGCGCAGGTACTGTCCCTTTACAGCCGACGGCTTCGCCTTGATGATGGCTTCTACCAGTGCCGTAAAATTTTCATGAAGCTTTTCATCTTCAAAAGAGGCTTTTCCGATCGGCACATGGATGATATTGGATTTGTCCAGACGGTATTCAATCTTGCCGGCTTTGATGTCGGCGATGGCTTTTGCTACGTCCATGGTTACTGTTCCGGCTTTGGGGTTGGGCATCAGGCCTTTGGGCCCAAGCACTTTGCCAAGACGGCCGACAACACCCATCATATCGGGAGTGGCTACCACTACGTCAAAATCCAGCCAGCCTTCTTTCTGGATCTTAGGAATCAGTTCTTCACCGCCTACATGATCGGCACCTGCCGCTTCCGCTTCCGATAATTTATCGCCTTTGGCAAAAACCAGTACTCTTACGGTTTTGCCGGTTCCGTTCGGCAGAACCACGGCACCACGCACCTGCTGTTCCGCATGACGTCCGTCACATCCGGTACGGATATGGATTTCAATGGTTTCATCAAACTTGGCAACAGCGGTTTTCTTAGCTAGGGCTATGGCCTCAGTCGGCTCATAAAATGTCATACGGTCTACCAGTTTAGCCGTTTCCTTATATTTTTTTCCACGTTTCATAATCGTTCCTCCTATTCTTCTACCGTAATGCCCATACTTCTTGCAGTACCGGCCACCATGCTCATCGCTGCTTCAAGACTGGCAGCATTCAAGTCAGGCATCTTCTGTTCCGCGATTTCCTGAAGCTTGGCTTTGGAAATCGTTGCAACCTTGGTCTTATTAGGTACTGCCGACCCTGATTTCAAGTTGCAGGCCTTTTTGAGAAGAATTGCCGTAGGGGGAGTCTTAGTTATGAAACTAAAGCTTCTGTCCGCATATACTGTAATCACGACCGGGATAATCGTATCGCCTTTATCGGCCGTTCTGGCGTTGAACTGTTTGGTAAATTCAACAATGTTGACACCGTGCTGTCCGAGCGCGGGACCAACCGGGGGAGCTGGTGTAGCTTTTCCAGCCGGAATCTGTAACTTGATGTAGCCTTCTACTTTTTTTGCCATTGTGGCACCTCCTATAATAATGTGGTTCGGCGTAAAGCTTCGGTATAATACTGATATAAATAATACTGGTATTAAATACTGGTATAAATGTAATGATGAAGCTTTACTCCCACCGCCGCGGTGCATTGCCATTGCGATGAACCGGGCGTTCGTTACCTTAATGCATTTTCCTGACTTCCGCAAAACTGATTTCAACAGGGGTCTCCCTGCCAAAAAGTTCTACGTTGATCGTTGCCGTCTGCTTGCCAAAATCAATCCTTTGGACAACACCTACGGTATCTTTCCAAACCCCGGCAACAACAGCGATGGCATCGCCTTCGGCAAAATCTATGGTGATATTTTCGGTCTTGATCCCCAGCGGCTTCATTTCTGCTTCTGAAAGCGGAACCGGTTTGCTTCCCGGACCGACAAAGCCGGTTACACCGCGGGTATTTCTGACCACATACCATGTATCGTCATTCATTATCATATTGACAAGAACATAGCCCGGAAACATTTTCTTCTGGACGGTTTTTCTGGCACCGTTTTTAACTTCGATAACATCCTGCATGGGAACGCGTACTTCGATGATCTCATCTTCCAAATGTCGGTTTTCGATCGTTTTCTCTATATTGGCTTTTACTTTATTTTCATACCCTGAATAGGTATGTACAACATACCAGTTTGCTTCTGCCACTTTATTTCCCTTTCCCTTGTTCTACTGTTCTATAGTTTGTATTTATAGTCCTGTAATGAAATTTATGCCATTCTGGATCCCAAAATCCAGTATGGAAATAATTAGTCCCAATACAAGCGAAACACAAACAACCGCAATAGCTTGTTTGATCAGGGAATCTTTATCCGGCCAAGTAATCTTCTTAAATTCTGCCCGTACACCTTTCCAGAAGCTTCTTTTTTTCTTGCTCTTTTTAGCTGATTCTTCCATATTCAACCTCCCCAGCGAAGCTGGTCATGTCAGTTTATTTGGTTTCTTTATGCACAGTGTGGGTTCTGCAGAATCTGCAGTATTTCTTCGTTTCCATTCTGTCCGGATGAGCCTTTTTATCTTTTGTCGTATTATAGTTGCGCTGTTTGCATTCTGTACATGCTAATGTTATCCTAGTACGCATTACCGTTCCTCCAACCTGTGATTTATTTAGGCAATTCGCCTTGTTGCCTTTTCGGATTTCACCTTTTAATTTTAAGCATAAAAAAAAGAGGTAAGTCTCTTGTTTACTTAGAATAGCACATTCTTTATGGGTTCGTCAATAGTTTTTTGCTGATTATCACCATTTCTTTATCAAGTCTAACGAAAAATTGGTGGTCGCAAGGCTCGGGGGCCGAAGGTCTGTCCGGTCGGTTTTCTCGGCGGACGCCTTAAGTGCCAACGCAGAGGAAACCAATTCAAGTGGAGCCCCTCTGAGCGAGACTTGAATGCTCTGGGTTCCTCGGAGTGCTATAAACGCCGCGTCCAGAGAGAAAACCGACCGGACAGACCTTCGGCCCCCGAGCCATCCTCCTAACATGACATTGGGCCTGAACAGTACTTACTGACTACGCATATTATAAAGCAAAGCAACGGAAGTAAAGTATATGAATAGTTGTCGTTATAACGCCTGTAATACGGCTTATCTGTCTGAACTGGAAACTCTGTACTATAATGCTTTAAACGAAGGCGGGGAGCTTGTCGTCTATGCGGGCGGTGATACTCCGACCCAGCAGGATTATGTTAAAGATGCCTTTGAAGCTCAGTTTCCTGGTGTCACGGTAAATCTTATTGTTGATTTAAGTAAGTACCATAGCCCGCGTATTGACAATCAGCTGGCACGCGGGACGCTGCTGGCGGATGTTGCGCACCTACAGACCAGTCAGGACTTTGAGCGCTGGAAGAAAGAAGGCCGTCTGCTTTGCTATAAGCCGCTGGGATGGGAAATGGTTTATCCCGAATTTAGAGATTCCGCCGGATATTATACGGCACTAAATATTATTGCTTTCAGTAACATAGTCAATACCGTTTTGGTTCCGGAATATCTGGTGCCGCGGGATGCTGAGGATTATCTATCACCGCATTTGAAAGGAAATTTGGTTTTTACTTATCCTAATGATGATGATGCTGTGCTGTTTCAGTTTAAGATGATGGTAGACAGCTATGGCTGGGATTATATTGACAGACTAGTGGCTCAGAAACCGCAGTGGGTAAGGGGAACGGAGGCCGCTTATCAGATTGTTGCCTCCGGGCAAAAAGGCGCTACCTTTACGTCTGCCGCTGCGTTGGTGACGCCGCCGGATAGTCCGGCCCGCTTCCTGTTGCCGAAGCATGACTGCTTCCTTTCTTGGCCGCAGCGTGCTGCTATTTTTAAGGAAGCCAGACATCCTGCTGCTGCTATGCTGTATCTGAGCTGGTGGCTTTCTTTGCCAGTACAGGAGGATGTATGGGGGCAGTGGCCGGTACGGAAGGATGCCCGGCCGCCCAGTGGCTATCAGGCTATATTTCGATATCATACCGATCCGCTGGCTTTTGTCCGGTTCATGTGCGACCGGGCAGCGGCAGAACAGTTTCGTGGTCAGATCGAGCAGTATGTCGGCCCGGTGGTCGGCCCGTCTCCTACGTTGTAGCAGAGGTACAGGATGAAATATTCCCTATTGCATAAAGTGGCAGATTCAATAGCCAGTCTTCTCTTTTATAGTCGGACATAGAGCAGCGTACCGACATAGTGGGGCGGTATTTATCAGCAAAGGCTTTTAGGCTCTTGCTTTGCAGATTGACTTCCGCTTTTACTTCCAGCGGAATAATGTCTTCTCCGGTATCCAGCAGAAAATCAATTTCAGAGGTATTGCGTTCGTTTGACCAATAATAGACATCAATGGCTGACATCGTCTTGAGTTGCTGTAGTACATACTGTTCTGTCAAAGCGCCCTTGAACTCTTTGAATAATGCGTTTCCATCTAATAACACATTTTGTCTGAGCCGTGTCATACATGACAGCAGGCCGACATCTACCAAGAATAACTTAAAGGCTTTCAAGTCTTCATAGGCCTTGAGCGGCAGGCTCGGCGCGGCAGCGCGGTGAACTTTATGCACAAGACCGCAGTCATTAAGCCACATCAGGGCATATTCGTATTCCCTTGCCCGTGCGCCCTCCTTAATAAGGCCATAAATGAATTTTTTATTTTCCTTCGTCAGTTGCGCGGGGATACTGTTCCATAGCATACGGATGCGCGGCACTATCTCATGGGGTGCGTGTTTGGAAAAATCCTGCTCATATGCCGCAAGGATGTGCTCTTGTACCTTTCGAACCTCGTTAAAATCATGGCGTTCACAAAAGGTCAGCACCGCCTCCGGCATACCGCCTACATAATAATAGTGTTTCAGCAGATCAATATACTCCTGCTTGAACGTGGTTGCCATCGCATAATTATCCTGACCTAACAGGGAAACAAACTGCTCCTTACCCAATGCCTGCATAAATTCCGTAAAAGAAAGCGGAAACAAATCTAAGAACTCTACCTTACCAACTGGAAAAGAAGTTTCAGGGTGAAGCGCAACGCCAAGGAGCGAACCTGCACAAATGATTTGATACTGCGGCGCATTTTCATTGAAGTATTTTAATGAAGTTAAAGCCTGCGGAACTTCCTGTATCTCATCAAAGATAATCAGCGTAGCCGGCGGGTCAATTTTATGTCCGGCATATAGTTCAATACCCGTAATCAGACGCGTAACATCAAGGTCTGTGTCAAAAAGCTCCTTCATAACACGATTGTTGTCAAAGCTGATATAGACGCAATGCTCAAAAGCGTCTTTACCAAACTGCTTCATCAGCCAAGTTTTTCCCACTTGTCTTGCTCCACGGATAATGAGAGGTTTTCTTGCTGGCTTTGCTTTCCATTGGTATAGTGCTTTCATTGCTGTACGATACATGTTATCACCTCCGACTTGTTATAGACAGTATACCCAAAAATCACAAAACATACAATGACTTTTGTGTAATTCATCACATAATTTCATATGACTTTTATAAATAGCCCACGGAATCCTGGTTTAACCGGATTCTGCGGGCTATCTGCTTAAATTTCTTATTTTATACTAATCGTTTTATACTAATTACCCGAAAGCTTACTTCACATACTTATTTTTCATTATTACTGTACTTTTTCAAGATATCCTTTATATAACTGCGATAAGCCTTCTCCCAGACCTCCCTGTCGCCCGGCTCATAGATTAACGGCGTTTCCGATGCGGCAATCACTTGTCTGGCGTGATGCAGATCAGCAATCGCTCCTCCGGCCATCAGCTGGATCACCATATTGCCGTACACCGTTGCCTCCGCCGGGCCCGCGACCACGCGGATTCCGCAGGCATGAGCGGCGAAGCGGCATAAGAGCTCGCTTTTGACGCCGCCGCCGATCATATGGATTGCCTCGTAGTCTTTGCCGGTACAGGCTTTGATCTCCTCCATCACATAGCGGTATTTGAGGGCGAGGCTTTCGTTGATGCATCGCACGATCTCACCTTCTGTCTGGGGTATTTTCTGGCCGGTTTCCCGGCAATAGGTTCTGATCCTTTCCGGCATGTTGCCGGCAGGCGCAAACACCGGCGCGTCAGGGTCGATCAGGCACTGAAAGGGTTGCGCCGCCTCGGCCAGCTCTTCCAGTTGTGCAAAGCTATATTCTTTGCCCTCTTTGAGCCACTGCCGCCGACTTTCCTGAATCAGCCACAGACCGACAATATTCTTTAAGAATGAGGTTTTGCCACCCATCCCGGTTTCATTGGTCAGATTGAGCTCGGCTGACTGTTCCGTCACCACCGGTTCCGCTAGTTCGGTTCCCAACAAGGACCAGGTACCGCTGCTTAAAAAGATAAAATCTTCGGTCTGGGCCGGTACCGCCGCCATGGCGCATTGGGTATCGTGGCCGGCAACGGCAATGACTGCCAGATCGCCAACTCCCAGTTCTTCCCGGATCGATGTCTGTAGCCGGCCGATCATTGTTCCTGTCGGAACTACCTCACCTAAAATCCGGCGCGGCAGTTCCAGCTTTGCCACCACTTCTTCGACCCACCCGCATTTCCACGGGTCGCCCATCTGGGTAGTCGAAACAATCGAACGCTCGCTGGCCTTGACTCCCGATAAAAAGTAGTTAAACAGATCAGGTATCATTAGCAGACTTTCACTTCGCGCTAACAGTTCCGGCCTTTGTTCTTTTAGAGCGAATAATTGATATACAGTATTGATTTCCATGAATTGGATCCCGGTCAGCCGGTAAAACTCTTCCTGCGGAATCTTCTTAAAGGCTTTTTCCAAGATTCCCTGAGTCCGCGTGTCTCGGTAATGAACCGGATTTTCCAGTAAATAACCCTGGTCGTCCAGCAAGCCGAAGTCCACGCCCCAGGTATCCACACCGATGCTTTCCGCCGTGCCGTATTCCTTGGATTTTATGATCCCCTGCTTGATTTCATGGAATAACCGCAGGACATCCCAATACATGGTTCCGTTAATCACGACCGGATCATTGGTAAAACGGTGCAGTTCCCTGACCTGGATCCGCTGGCCGTCATATTCGCCCAGCATCACCCGGCCGCTGGAAGCCCCGAAATCTATCGCCAATACTTTTCTTTCCACAATATGATCCTCTCTTGATATTGTTTATGTAGCGTAATTTTAGAGAATTGCCCTCTCTTGATATTATTTATGTAACGAACTTTATGAGGATTACCCTTACTTGATATTGTTTATGGAGCGTAATTTTCGAGGATTATCCTTACTTAAATAACGGTCCGTAAGCCTGACAGGCCCGGTAATCCTGGCCTTCTTTATCCATACCGAAAGCATTCCAGGCCGCCGGACGGAAGATCTTTTCTTCCGGGACATTGTGCATCGCGACCGGTATCCGGAGCATGGAGCACAAGGTAATCATGTCCGCGCCGATATGGCCATAGCTGATTGCCCCATGATTGGCACCCCAGTTGTTCATCACCTCATAGGCAGTCCGGAAAGCACCTTCGCCCGTGACCCGCGGCGCAAACCAGGTGCAGGGCCAGGTATAGTCGGTCCGCTTCCAGATGGCATCGGCCACCTCAAACGGCAGCTTGACGGTATGGCCTTCGGCGATTTGCATGACCGGACCAAGCCCTTTTACCAGATTCAGCCGGATCATTGTCACCGGCATCTCGGCTTCAGTCAGGAAGCGGGAAGAATAGCCGCCGCCCCGGAAATATCCGTGGTCAGCCGCGTTCCACGTCGTACCGTCCAGAATCGCTTGCTGGTCCGCCTCGGTAATCTCATACCACGGCTTAATCACCGGATTGCCCTGAGCATCTGTCGCCTGGCCGTTCGCATCCAGACAGGCAGCGCCGGAATTGATCAGATGGATAAAGCCGCCGGCTTCTTTGGCAAGGCCGGTCAGTTCATAACCAGTCGCCTCCTTGACTGCTTCCGGGCTCCAGTAAGTCCGAACATCGGCAAAGATCTGGGCACGGTTGGTAAGAAGCTTCATAAATAACATTCCCAGTCCGTTCAGCACGTCATTTTCCGTCGCCAGGATGTAAGGCTCTCTGGCTCCGTCCCAGTCGAAGGAAGTATTGAGCAGGGCTTCCGGGAAGTCACAGTTGGGATAAAAATCGGTCCACTGCCGCTGGCCTTGGAAACCGGCAGCGATGGCATTATGGCCGACCATTTCTTCTTCCCGGCCGACCGGCAGGTTGGGATTGCCGTTCATCAAGTCTTTTATGATAACCATCATCTTGACGACAAATTCCCAGTCCTTGTCCTTTTCTTCCCGAGATTTTTGGACGCTCTCAGGATTCTTGTCAAAGCCTTCCTGACATTTTGCCCTGGTCCAGGCCAAGGCCTTTTCAAACTCAGCCTGATCGTAGATTTCTTCGCTCATCCGGCGGATGATTTCCACCTCATCGACCGATTCTACCCTCATCCCTAAGTATTCTTCAATAAAAGCGGAATCGATAATGGAACCGCCGATACCCATACAGATCGAACCGATCTGCAGATAGGATTTCCCACGCATCGATGCCGCAGCGACGGCTGCCCGGCCAAACCGCAGCAGTTTTTCTTCCACATCAGCGGGGATATCGGTCGCATCCGCTGCCTGAACATCATGGCCGTAGATGCCAAAAGCCGGCAAGCCTTTCTGGGCATGGGTAGCCAGTACGCTGGCCAGATATACGGCCCCTGGCCGTTCCGTCCCGTTAAAGCCCCAGACACCTTTGATCGTCAGGGTATCCATGTCCATCGTTTCTGCGCCATAACACCAGCAAGGGGTAACGGTCAAGGTAACTGCCACTCCTTCCTTGCGGAACTTCTCCGCACAAGCCGCTGCTTCACCGACCCGGCCGATGGTCGTATCGGCTATTACTACCCGCACTGGCTCACCGTTTGCATAACGCAGGTTTTCCGTAAACAGCCTGGCGGCCGCCCTTGCCATATTCATGGTCTGCTCTTCCAAAGATTCCCTAACCTTCAGATATCCCCTCCGCCCGTCAATGGTCGGTCTGATACCGATCGCCGGATAATCGCCGATTAATCTGTTTTTTGCCATCTGTTAGCCTCCTTTAATAAACTATTATATTATTTGTACTGTTAAGGAAACGCTGATGCAGCGTTTCCCGTGACGGATTTACGGCACAAAGTGCCAGTTTCCACTGTAAATCCGTGAGCATCCTGTGGAGCGTCTAAGGAAATACTGATGCATCAGTGTTTCCTTAAGTATTATTCCTATTGGCATTATAAACCTTAATGTTGTCGATAGGCAATAATTTAAATCTGTGAAACAGTGGTTTGATGCATTTCGGCCAGGATATGAATCGTAACGCACTAGGGTCTGAACAATATCATATTTATGATATGATAAAACGGCTGATCGAGCTTTCCATCTCTTCGGACTGTGTCGTCAGCGCGTCGGCCTCCTTATGCAGTTCCGTAGCAGCATTGACCTGATGGAGAGCGGCAGCCTGCACCTGATTGGAGATTACGCTGGTCTGCTCCACCACGTCCGTAATCCGCGACACGGCTTCGCTGGTAACATTCCGGGCCTCTTCAATCTCATTAATCCCGAAGGTGATGTTGCCGATATTTTCCAATAATCCCGCCACATGCCGGCTGATGTCGCTGAAAGTTGCGGTGGTATTGTGTAAGGCTTCCGCCTGATCGCCGACGATTTTTTCTGCCTGACCGGCTGTTGCCGCCGTCTGCTCGGTCATCCGGAGAATATCCTGAACAATCCGGTTGATCCGCTCCACCGCTTCCTTGGAATTCTCAGCTAACTTACGGATTTCTTCAGCCACCACGCTGAAGCCACGGCCGCTTTCGCCCGCACGGGCGGCCTCAATTGAGGCATTGAGCGACAGCAGGTTGGTCTGCTCCGCAATATTGCTGATGGTACTGCTGAAAGTTTCAATCTCTGCCGTTCTTTGCTTCAAATTATTGATGTTGTCAATGACAGTATGGGTAATCCGGGAAGTCTCTCTGGCCTTTTCGTCCAGACTGCCGACCACGCTGATCCCTTTTTCGACGCTGTTTTTGGTATCGTCTACATAACGGACGATTTGATTGGTTCCGTCGGACACGGTCGCGATCTTGTCTTCCAGCGTTTTCATATTCCGCAGACAGCTCTGGGCATCCATGGCCTGTTTTTCCAGGCCGATTTCCATCTTTTCGATCACCTCGGATATTTCCCGCGAAGCACTGACCATCTCTTCGGAAGCCAGCGTGACTGTCTCCGCCGAAGTCAGCACCCGCCCGGACACACCGGCGGACTCGGTCACCAGATTTTTCATGCCGGCAAACATGCTGTCAAGATTCTGAGCCAAGATCCCAAATTCATCTTTGCGCCCGGTCTGGGTCATGACGGTCAGGTCGCCTCCTGCCGCCTGCGCCACCATCCGGTTCATCTGTCCGATTGCCCGGCCCATGCCCATCGCCAGTATCATCCCGACCACAATCGCGATGAGTATCGCCACCGCAACCGTGATAAAGGTCAGATTCCTGATGCCGTCGGCCTGAGCCGCCACCATCGCTTCCGGAATCAGCGCACAGATCATCCCGCCGCCGATTTCGACAGCTGTCCCCAGATAAATATAGGTTTCATCCTGATAGCTTACTTCCTGTAAGACCGGGTTACCGGCCGTCGCCACCGTAAAAAAGGGCGCTGAGGTGAATATCTTTTCGGTTAATTCCTCTGTCCCGGTAATTTCCCGGCCTTCCGCCGTAATAAAAGCACAGATACTGCCCTCCGGCAGATCGATGGTGCTCAGCGGCGCCTGAATGCTTTCCCTTTTTATATCGATAATGACCGCACCCACCGGCTTCATAGAATTGCCGATAATCGCCCGGCCTACCGTCAATCCGTAATCTTTTTCCTGTAAACCTAACATTCCGTCAACATAAGTGTGACGGCTGCCCCACACCGCATTGCCAGTAGCTTCCGCGATCTGCCGGCCTTCCTCCGAAGCGGCAAATTCCGCATACTGCCCGGCTGCGGCCATCCCGGTGGAAGTCGTATTTCTTCCATAGGGAGCCAGAAAACCGACCAGGCCGATGTTATCGTCATTGTCCTTGGCGGCCCGCATTTTACTCATTACTTGATTATAGTTGTCACTCTCCCGTAGCGCGTCTGAGCTGTAGAGCCCTTCATAATAATTGCGGATGATATTGTCATTGGCCAGTTCTCTGGATTTCGTATCCACATTCTGAAACAATATCCCGTAATACTCTGCCGTTTTCGCAATCGTGTTCTGTATGGCTTCCTGATAATTATCAATGATGGCTTCCGACGCCACAGAAGAAGAAAGAATTCCCAATATTATGATCAAAACTACCGGTATAAAAAAAGCACCGATTAACTTAAATCTGATTCCCCTGATTTTTGAATATGTTGTTTTCCCGCTCATTTCAAACCCTCTTGATGTTACGCGAATCCGACACATCACCTAATATAATGGCAGACCTGTCCAAAGTAAGCACGGCTCAGCGCACTTTCTTCGGACAGGCATAGGATCATTACTTCATATCTCCTTATTACTGCCAATCATCACGTTTGTAATGTGATCCAAAACCGGGTGACAAAATACTAATTATCTTATACTACTTTATTAACCTTCATAGAGACAAGGAGCGATTTCGGGATTTTCCATGTTGTCTGCCGTAAACCACTGGCATCCGGTTCCCATATCGGAAACTGCTTCACCGTTAGCGGCTTTCACACAAAGTTCCACCGTATAATAACCGATCTGAACCGGATCCTGGGTAACCGCGCCGGCCAGCTTGCCTGATCTTACGGCATCATTGATCTGGGTTCCGGAGTCAAAAGCAACTCCGACCACGTCAGCGCCTACTCTGCCCAAGTTAGCATCGCCGTTCAGGATGCCCTGACCAGAATGCTGATTGGAACCAAAGATACAGATTGTATCCGATTTGTTCAGGATGTTCTGAGCATCAATGGAAGAAGCTTCAGCCGTTACCTGAGCCGGTACTGCTACGTCAATGACGACGTCAGCCCCATCAACCTCATTAAGCCAAAAGTCATGACCTTCGATCGAAACCGTTTTGCCATCGGCTTCTACTAATGATTTCATTTTGTCAATAAATCCGCTGCCACGGTTGGTAATGGAGGCGGAAGTAGCATCCTGGTTCAGAACGCCGATCCGGACGGGTGCGGTTGCTGATGCGATAGTGTCTTTGATGAGCGCATAGGTCTCGGTCGCTGCCAGTTCACCGGCAGCATAGTTATCCGATGCGACGGTAGCTAAGATAGCACCTTCCGGAGCTCCCGGTACGCCAGAGTCAAAGCCGATGATCGGGATGCCGGCCGCCTGAGCAGCACTGATGGCTTCCAGACAAGCTTCAGTATCCAGTGCCGCCAAGCCGATAGCGGGCGGGGCGTTGTTAATGGCGTTGTTCAGCATATTGACCTGCTGGGCAATGTCCGATTCAGTATCCGGACCCTGGAAATCAACGGTAACACCATACTCTGCGGCCGCTTCGTTAGCACCCTGTAAAACAGCCTGCCAAAACTGATGCTGAAATCCCTTGGAAACCAGATAGATCGTTCCCATCTCGCCTGATGCGTCAGAGCCGCCGTCAGCCGGTGCATCCGCTGTCGCATCACTTTCTGTCGTCGTAGTAGTGCTTGTTGATGCTTCCTGTGTGTCGCTGCCGCAGCCAGCCAGAATGACGGTGGTCATTGCTGTTGCTAACAGAACACTGAGTAACTTTCTTTTCATGTTTTTTCCTCCCTTAGATTAGGTTAAGATTAGGTATATATGTAATTTCCCGACGGGAATTCACACCAATGATAATGTCCTTATTCCGACTTGGCGGTTTTTTCTGCGCTGTCGCCAGCTTTTCCGATGCTCTTGACAGGCCGTGAGCTGCGTTTCGTGCTCTGGCCTTTTTTACGGCGATTGAGAACATCCATAAATACTGCAAATACGAGTACGATGCCGGTCGCCACCTGCTGATAATGAGTCTGAAGGCCGATAAACGGCAACCCGGTCTTTAAGACTGACATAATGAACACACCGATCAAGGTTCCCGATATGGTTCCGTATCCGCCGCTCATAGAGGTGCCGCCGATTACTACTCCGGCAATGGCATCCAGCTCGAACCCGCCGCCTGCGCCAGGCAAGATCGTGGAGTAGATCGCGGCATAAGCCAGACCGGCCACACCGGCCAGGGTACCGCTGATGATATAAGCCAAGGTGCGCCATTTAGCCACATTGACGCCGGACAGCCGGGTGGCTTCATCATTACTGCCCAGTGCCATGATATAACGTCCGGGCTTGGTTTTATTCAAGACCACTGCAGCTACGACAGCAATGACCATCAACAGGATAAAGCCGGTCGGTATCAGCACCATTTTGTCATTAATCATTACATTGATCTTAAAAATACCGCGGAACCAGCCTTCCGCCACTGATGACTGCGGCCAGGCAACACTCTGTGCCTTGGTAAAAATTGAACCCAAGCCTTTCGAGAGCATCATCGTTCCCAGCGTGGCAATGAACGGCGGGAGCTTCATATAAGAAACCATAATCCCGTTCATCAGGCCGAACAACGCGCCGATCAGGACACAGATAACCAATCCCACCCATACCGGAAAATTATACTTCGTAATCAGGCTGCCGGAAATCAAAGCCGAGCATGTCAGAACCGTACCGATGGAAAGGTCGATCCCGCCGGTCGTAATGGCAAACGTCACCCCGATCGCCATCAGGCCGATGTAATAAGAAGCGTCAAAGATACTGACCAAGGTTGGGTAAGAACGGAACGCCGGGTTTATCAACCCAAAAACCACATAGATCAGAACCAATGCCAGCAAAGCAATCAGTTTCTGGGCTCCGATGGCCCCGACAATGGTCTTGCCGATACTTTTTTTATTTTCTCCCACTTTCTTTTCCTCCCTATTCATTTCTAAGCGTCGCCGCATACATAATTTTCTCGGAAGACGCATCTTCGATGGCGATGTCCCCGGTTTTGCGACCTTCACACATTACGATAATGCGGTCGCTCATCCGCAGGATCTCCGTCATCTCAGAAGAAATCATAATAATTGATTTCCCCTGCTTGACTAATTCGTTCATTAAATGATATATTTCACTTTTTGCTCCCACATCGATGCCACGGGTAGGTTCGTCAAAAATCAAAATATCGCAGTCCCTGGTCAGCCATTTTCCGATGACCACCTTCTGTTGGTTGCCGCCCGAAAGGCTGATAACCTTGGTGAGTACCGTCGGGGTCTTGGTCTTTAGCTTATCCACATATTCCTGAGCGGTCTCCTCTTCCTGCTGACGGTTGATAAACAGCCCCCGGCAGAATCGTTCCAGCGTAGACATGCTGTTATTTTCCGCAACGGTCTTATCCAGAACCAAACCGTAGCGCTTCCGGTCCTCCGAGAGATAGCCGATGCCCACTGCAATGGCATCCTGTGGACTGCTGATCGTCACTTGCTGCCCGTTTACATAGACAGAACCGCTCTCCTTCTTATCCGCGCCAAAAAGTGCCCTGGCCGTTTCCGTCCGGCCGGCTCCCATCAGGCCGGAAAATCCTAATATCTCGCCTTTGCGCAGTTCAAAGCTGATGTCCTGAACCATGTTGCCGGCGTTCAGGTTCTCTACCTTAAGCACCACCGGCGCATCGGCAGGGACATTGCTCTTTTCCTTCGGTGTTTCATAGATGGTCCGTCCGACCATCATATTGATAATGTCGTCTTTGGTGCATTGTTCGGTAATCAGGGTGCCGACATATTCGCCGTCACGCATGACCGTCACGCGGTCGGTAATCACCTTGATCTCATCCATACGGTGAGAAATATAGACGATGCCCAGCTGGCGTTCCCGCAGATCCCGAATAATCTTAAATAATTCTGCGATCTCGGTTTCCGTCAAGGCCGCACTCGGCTCATCAAAGACGATCAGTTTGACATCTTTGGATATCGCCTTGGCAATTTCACACATCTGCTGTTTGCCTACGGTCAGATTGCTCATGGTTTCCGCCGGGTCTATATAGATGTTCAGTTTCTCAAAAAGCTTGCCGGCTTCTTCCCGCATCTTCTTATCATCAATTATTTTGCCGTTCATAAATTCCCGGCCGATAAAAATATTCTGCGCCACCGTCAAGTGGTTCATCATATTTAATTCCTGATGCACGATGGCTATCCCGGCGTCCTGTGCTTCTTTGGGGTTCTGAAACTCCACGGTCCGGCCTTCATAAGTGATTTCACCGGCATCACAGGAATAAATCCCCGTCAATACTTTCATCAGAGTCGATTTGCCTGCGCCGTTCTCGCCCATCAGCGCCAGAACCTCGCCTTTCCGGACTTCCAGATCGACTCCCTTGAGGGCATGGACCCCAGGAAATGATTTGTCAATGCCTTTCATTGTCAAGATTACTTCGCCCATATTTTACCTGCCTTTTATTCGTTTCCCATTCCGGTGATATATTGCAACAAAATGATATCTAACTATATTAACTAATTATAACGGTGCCCTGACGTTTTTTTAATTGAAATTCTTACTGAAAAGGGTTAAAAATCTACTATTATGTAGAATTTTGACATTTTTTACAAACATTCTTTTTGTATCAATTATATAATGCATTAATCAATTTCTGACTATAATACCCTGATATTTATTATTATCAAAGCAAACTTTTTGTTATTCGAGTTAAATTATTTTTGTTCTGTCCATAACTTTTTGTGACTATTCCTCCTTAAACGGAAATAAGAGCTTTTGATTTTCTTCCGTATATACGTCCTCGCGGGTAATCAGCTCACAACCGGAGTCAACTATCGGGGCAACGTCTTCCCCGCGCAGGACTTTGGCGGCTGCCTCCGCGCCCAGATATCCCATTTTGAAAGGATTCTGGATGACGATTCCTTCAAAGATTCCCTCCTCCAGCAGCTGAATCTGTTCCAGTGAACTGTCGATGCCTACCACCTTGATCTGACCGCCCAGATTCAGATCCTTGATCGCTCTGGCGGCACCGACGGCTGAGTACTCATTGGTACCGGCCACCAGTTCAATATCCGGATATCTTTCAATCAGTTCCACCATCAGCTCATAAGCTTTGTCGTAATCCGAATCGCAAAAGACGACATCGACAATTTTTTCTTCATATTCCGCCAGGCCCTCCCGGATGCCCGCTTCTCTTTCAATGGCTGTGGAAGTGGTTTTCATATGCCCGATAATAGCGATTTGTGCGTCACCTGCGACAAATTGCTTCATGAAATCGCCTTCCACCCTTCCCATCCTTATATTGTCGGTCGCCACACAGGATACTGCCAGTTCCTCATCAAGAGCCGAGTCAATTAAAACCAGCGGAATACCTGCTTCCACTACCCTGCGGGCATAGGGCGTTGTTTCCGTATAGCTGCAGGGAGAAAGTAAAAGGGCATCCGGCTGCTGTTCAATCGCCCATTGAATCAGCTCATTCTGGCGCTCGACATCCTCCTCGGTTTCCGGTGCGACTACCGTCAGCTCCATGCCGTATTCAGCCGCCGCCATCTCCACTCCTTCGATCAAGGCCGTCCAAAAATCACTCGTTTCATCGATTATCTTGGGGATATATATGATATGATAAGTTTCATTTTCGTTGCCGCGGTTGTTAAGATACAGAAAAACCACCGTCAGTACGCCAATGATACCCAATATCCAAAGGGGGAGGTATCTTTTATAGTTCTTCATGTTCTTCATGTTCATTTTCATTGTCTCCTGACGTTCCTGCTTGGCGGGCGCGGGGAATGGTGATAATAGCGGTGGTGCCTGATCCCAGTTCACTTTCAAAGCGGAGGCCATACTCCATGCCATAATAAAGCTGAACCCGGGTGTGGACGTTATAGACCCCGACGCCGTTATTCTGGTCATTACGCTGTGATTTTTCAAAGATATGCTGTAAGGTTTCCGCATCCATGCCTTTGCCGTTATCAGCCACCTTCAGGATCAGATGATCCTCCTGTCCGGCAACAGTGATGGTGACCAGGCCCTTCGATCCTTTATATTTGATTCCATGATAAATGGCATTCTCTACCAGCGGCTGGAGAATCAGGCTGATCACCTCTTCGTCTCTCAGGGACTCGTCCATCCGGATTTCATACTCCAGCTTGTCCTGGTAGCGCATCTGCTGAATGATGAGATAACTTCTGGCATGGGCGATTTCCTGTTCCAGCGTGACCCGGTCATTTTCATGGCCGATACTCTGCCGCAGCAGCCGCGCCAGCGCCGCCGTCATCCGCACCACTTCAGTATTCTTGCCGCCCTCCGCCATCCAGATGATGGAATCCAAGGTGTTATACAGAAAATGCGGATTTATCTGAGAACGCAGGGCTTTTAGCTCGCTTTTGCGTTTTTCTTCCTGCACATAGGTATTCTGCTCCATTAATTGTTGGATGCGCACGGTCATCAGGTTAAAGGAATTGCTGAGACTGCCGATTTCATTGTCAGCGCGGGGCGAAACGCCGGCTTCGCCAAAATTCCCTTTTTCCACCGCTTTCATAGAATCCTTCAGTTCTTTTATCGGCCTGGTAATGGCCCGGGCCCAGAAGGTGGCCAGCAGCACCGTAAACAATAAAAGGGCGGCCGCTGTAAAAATATAGATATTCTGTGTCTCACGGCGATTTTTCATCAATTCGGACAAAGAGACCACGCCCACGGTCAGCCAGCCGGTTTTTTCCGACGCCGATATCGTATAGAGCCGACTGGCTTGGCCCTCATCGGTAACGAAATAATTGGTCGGGCAGTCCAGCACCTCCGCTATTTTTTCTTCTTTCAAGCCGCTGTATAACAGCTGCTGCTGCGGATGGTAAATAATCTTCCCCTGTTCATCAATAATAAAAACATAACTGTTGGTGGCAAGGCTGTTATTTTCACATAGATCTTTTATTAATTTATAATTCAGGTCGATAAAAAAAACCGCTTCTTTGAAACCGGAATCCGGGTTTAAAATCCCTTTCCCTAAAGTAATCACCCACTTATAGTTATTCCGGATCACATGCTGGACATGGGAAGCGGTCAGCCGGTGATTCGTCCTGCGTAAGGCATCCATATACCAGTCCACTTCGTTCATGGCGATATTTTCGTTCAGCCGATCCGCGCCGTTGTTGATGATGTAGCGTTCCCGTGAAGATACGACGGCAATATTGGAAATATCCTGCCTGGTCTTGATTACGGTGTCAAACTGGGTAATGATACGCCGTTCCAGAACCTCACGCTCGTCCTCCTCCATATCCGCAAAGAGATATCTTTGGACATCGCCGCTTTCCGTCATCATGGCCGAAATATTCTCCATATACCCGATATAATAATCAATGTCACGGTTCACCTGCCCGATAATCTGTAGGGTATATTCCATCGAATTCTCCATTACGGTATTTTCCGTATACCGGATCGAAATAAGTGAAAAAATAAGCAAGGCAATTACAATCAGCAGACTGAACCAGAAAATCATGGAAGTCCTGATACTCTTAAAGGGCTGTAAGAGATTGAATCTTTTTAATCTTGACATCATTTTCCCAATCTAAGCGATTATGTTCACAAAGCGAACTATGTTCACAAAGCGAACTATGTTCGCTGTGTAAATTTGTTCGCTTTTTCATCCCTTGCGTATTCCGTCGGTGTCTTGCCGGTAAATTTCTTAAAAGCAATCCCAAAATAATGAGGGTCGTTAAAACCGACCCGGCCTGCTATTTCATAATTTTTCATGTCAGTATGGATCAGAAGATCTTTGGCTTTCTGCATTCTGATGCCGTTAAGCACCTCCAGAAAAGTCGTGTCCGTTGCCGCTTTAAATATCGCGCTGAAGCGGCTGGGGCTGATGTTCAGATAAGAACAGACCGCGTTTAAGTTAAGTTCGCAGTCCGCATGATTTTTTTCTATATAATCCATCGCCAGATCGACAACTTTCCGATTGACCGGACTTCTTTGACGGTCAAGGCACTCCGCCAGCTCCCGGCAATAGACCGTCAGCACGGTAAAAGCCGCCGGCAGACTGACAGCACTCAATATCCGCTGCAGGACAGATTCTTTATTTAAGTTCTCAGGTATCTCCTTTATTTCCGACCGCTTCAGGATTTCGTCCGCCGCATCGACAATCCGCTGCAAGACAGTTCCCGCACTCTGCCGGTCATAAAAACTGCTGCGCAGTATAGCCGCCAAAGCCGCGATATCTTCCGTCATCTTCCGGTTATCATTTTCTCTCATGTGAAGCATCAAGGTTTTGATGGCTTCTTCAACGGCGGCCGGTTTCTTTTTTGCCCTGATTTCCTTGATTTTAAGTACCTGATTCTGGTCTGAAATATAGTGATAAGCATAAGCCTCTTCGGCCTCTTCATAGGACCGCGGAATATCTCCCAGCTGTTCCTTTAATCCGCCCATACCGATATTGACCTTCAAATGAGCCGCCCGGTTCATCTGCACAATGATCTCTTCACAGACTACGTCGATGATCCGCTGCAATTCTCCCAGTTTATCCGACATAAATAAAAGGTAAACCTCGGCATCTTTGCCCTGGCACACCACACCGCCTTGATAACCGGAAATGATTTCCTGACTGATATTATGCAGGATAAACGACATCAGGGCAATGTCAACTTTAATAACCGGGGCAAACCTGACCACCGCCACGCAAAATACCGCTGCGGCCAGATTGATGCCAGCCTCGTTTAAATCATGACGACTTTCTGACATCGTCTTATTGCCGGTAATCAGATTGTACAGAGCATCGGAATAAAGCAGCAACTGTCCTTTGTGGGAAGCTGCCCTCATCAGGGAAATATTTTTCTTTATCTCGCGTTCTTTGTCCATTTCCTGCCTGAGCCTGTCCAGTACTTCACCCAGCTCCTGAGCGGTGATGGGCTTCAGCAGATAATCCCTTACCCCATAACGGATGGCCTTTTTGGCATAGTCAAAATCATCATACCCGCTTAAAATAATAATCTTAATCTCAGGATATTCTTCTTTTAACCTTTCACTAAGCTCCAGGCCGTTCATATAAGGCATGCCAATATCGGTTATCACGATATCGACGGGACTGCTCCGGATAAATTCCAAAGCCTCCTTCCCATTTTCACAGCTACCGGCAAGTTCATAGCCGTATTGATGCCAATGGACATTTTCACTGACTCCTACGCGAATCAGCGCTTCGTCGTCAACAAATAGCAGGCGATACATTCTTTTTCCTCAAAATACGTTACTTCATACTCTAGCCGGAATCGGTCGCAACGGAAACTGCACCGTTGTTTTAGACAACCCCTTTTTGTAACATAATATTAGCATAGAGTGCCCCTTCGCCGGTGGCAATGATGGCATATGCCTTTTGCGCTTCTTCATAGAAGGCAAAGCGTTCCACCTGGCCGATGGCGCTGGCTCCCCGGTCGTCATATTTACCGACAATGGCTTTGTATTCCTGCCAGATCGGGGTTTCCACCGGGTCGCCGGCCATAACCGCCATTAAACTGACCGGAGTTTCCACATAAGTATCCAGCGGAAACACCTGCAGGATAGCGGCCAGCAGTTCTGAGGTTCCGTGTCCGTCCATCCGGATGACCTTCGCTCCTTTGCCCATAGATTCGGCCGGAAAATTGCCATCGGCTATGACAAGCCTGTCACTGTGTCCCATCTCACATAAAACTTTCAAGAGCTCCGGAGACAATATTGCGGGAATTCCTTTTAACATGGTGATAACCTACCTTTCTTTGGTGTTATGTAGAATTCAAACCCTTTGCTTTTCGGTGATACAATCTGAGTTCATTGCTCCGGCCAAAGACATTCTGTCTTTGTTTCCGCCAAAATACGCTGCCATTTTTCTTCCGGGGCGGCATCGGTGATAATCGTGGATATGTCGTTAAATCCGCCAATGCGTGCGAAGGAGATATTGTCGAATTTGGAGCTGTCCGCCGCCAGAATCTTATGGTCGGCCCGCGATAGCATGGTTTGTTTATTGCGGGCATGCAGTTCATTGGAATCAGTAATTCCGTTTTCTGCTTCCAGGCCCTTACAGGAAATAATCGCTTTATCCACATGATAGGCGGAAAGCATCCGGTCGGTCTGAGGGCCGACCAGCGCCAGGGAACCCTCCATTGCCAGTCCTCCGGTGGAAAGAATCTGCCAGTTTTGGGTATCAAATAATTCGATGATGATTTCAATGGAATTGGTAATAATGGTCAGATTGTTTTTCTCTTCTTTTAATGCTTTGGCGATAAATACGGCCGTGGAGCTGGAATCAAGCATCAGGCTGTCGCCGTCCTTGACCATGCTGCTGACCAATGCGGCAATTTTCTGTTTGCCGGTGACATTGGTTTTCTTGCGGATATTGAAAGGCATTTCGGTACTGGTGCTTTCATTTAAAACAGCACCGCCGTAGCTCTTGGTGACATAGCCTTCCTTTTCCAGTTTTTCCAGATCCCGGCGGATCGTTTCCTCCGAAACTTTGTAAAACACGCTGAGTTCTCCGACCAGCACCCGCTTTTCCTTCTGCAGCTTTTCCAGAATCTCATTTCTTCGCTCGATTGCCAGCATGGGTTGCCTCCCCGCTCTATATTATGACTGATCAATAAGTACGATATACTACAAATGATATCATTTTGTCAATCATTAATCAAACAGAAAATATTTTCTTACAACTTATTACAAATTATAAAATTGCCCGGCATATCTTGTCATCCGGACGGGCGATAACGGTGGAATCAAGATACATCCCTGATTGGCCGATTTCAGCTTTCGCTTTGTCGATGGCGGCTTCCACGGCTGCTACTTCCCCGGTCAGCATCAAATAGGATTTACCGCACATGCCGCGGGCGATCCGCAGTTCAATCAATTCCACGATAGCGGTCTTGGCGGCGGTATCCGCCGCTACAATGATTGTTGCCGCGTCATAGGTTTCCAGAATACCCAGCGCGGCGACGGCCTGGATATCGGCGGTGCCATAGATGGCCGGGAAGATGCTTTCGTGCGGATTACCCAGCACGAAACTGCCGATTAGATTTTCACCGGAAACGGCCTGAGCAGCCGAAACAGCGGCGTTGACCGCACTCAATTCCCCGGAAATAACGGCAATATATTTACCCGGGCATACGGTCTGGGCGGCGATAACTTCCACATTGGCCGTCTTGACCATCCGGTCAGCGGCGGAGACGCCGGAGGAAACCGTTTTATATTCCACCATTCCAATTGCCTGATTCATAAGCACTTGCCTTTCTGTGATACATTTAAGCATTTATGGTACATTAAAGATAGATTAATGATACATTTACCATGTATTGCTGTATTTACTATATTTACTATATATTTACGATGTTTTACTGTTGGATGACAATATTTCGGTCGGTGACTGCGGAAACCCGACCGTCAATCGAGGCATGCAGGGCGATACTTAAGCCGGTTGCTGGTTCAGCCAGCAGCTGCCCGATGGTCACCATATCACCGGGATGAACGACAGGCACTGCCGGAGCCCCGATATGCTGTCCCAAGGGCAGGGTGACCCGCGTTACCGCAAGCAGGTCTTCCTTAAACGGGGCCGACTGTTCATAGCGGTCTAAATCCAGTCGCGCCGTCAGCCGCTTCAGCGGCACTTGCCGCAAATCTCTGGCGGCCGCAGCCGGTTCCGCCGCAACACCGGTCGGCGGCTTGACTCCGTGCGCCTTTAATCCCGCTTTATAATCAGCAATCAGCGTGCGGGGCGACAGACCCTGCATACAGGAATAGTTTTCACACAGGCCGCAGGAAGAGCAGAACAACGTATTAAGAAAAATCTCCGGCTGCCTAATATCCTGGAAAATCGCCGACCGCATAAATTTATGAGGTTCAATCGGATGTCCCAGCAAATGCCGCGGACACAGATCCGTACACAGGGAACATTGACAACAGGCTGCCGCAGCCCGTTTTAGATCAATAGCCGCCGTCCGGGTCTTTCTCCTGACCAGTAAATGATCCGGCGGCAGAACCAAAATAGCGTTCGTGGTCTTAAGCACCGGCTGATGAGCCGTGCCGATATCCCCCATCATCGGACCGCCCAGCCAATAGACCGGTTGTTCGCAGCGGGAACCGCCAGCTGCCGCGACTGCTTCGGCAACGGTAGTACCCAGGGGTACCCGGAGCGTGACCGGAGCCGGAACTTCACCGGCCACCGTCACCAGCTTATCAATCACCGGCTGACCATGATGTAACAGCCGGTAGATATTATAAACCGTTTCCACGTTAAAGACAGCTACTCCGCCGGTAATCGGAAGCCCGCCGGGCGGAACTGTTTTGCCGGTAGTCTCATATATGAGAACCACTTCATCGCCCGCCGGATACACACTGTCCAACAAGCCGAGCCGGATCTTTGGATAGGCGCCAGTATGCTCCTGCAAGGCAGCGATGGTCTGCCGATAAGCCTTCTTAATACCGATAACGGCTTCTGCGGCTCCGACGCAATCCGCAATAAGATGGAAGGTATCCATGATTTCCCGCGCATATTTTTCCAGTAACTGACGGTGCAATTTCAGCAAAGGTTCACATTCCGCGCAGTTCAGGATGATGGTGTCCGCCCGTCGGTCCAGCTTCGCATAGGAGGGAAAACCGGCCCCGCCGGCCCCGACGACGCCGCCCTCGCGCAAAATGGCGCTTAATTCCTGAATGTCCATACTTTGTGCCTCTTTCTATCGCTCAAACTGCGTACCGTTATCAATGATGCCGACAATAGCCGCATCCACCGGTGCGTCCGCCTGGTCACAACCGATCCTGGCCGCACTGCCGGTGGCTACCAGCACATACTCGCCGATCCCGGCACCGATATTATCAATGGCGATGACCTGACTCATATCATTACGCCAAGGAGCCGGTTCAACGATCATGAATTTATGCCCGATCAGCTTTTCACTTTTTCTTGTCGATACCACACTCCCGACTACTTTTCCTACAAACATGACAACCTCCTGCTATCATAATTACACACAAATTGCCAAAGCGCTGGCCTCCTGCTTACCGAATCAACGTCACACAGTCACCCGTAGCGATTCCGGCGGCATTGGCCTCATCCGTATCAATATGCATTTCCAGCGTAAAACTGTCATCGACACGAATCTGAACGTTATGAAGAACTGTTGCTCTCTCCCTCTCAGTGGCAACAGCCACCCGGTCACCATCGCTCACCCCGGTACTCGCTGCATCTGCCGGCGACATATGTATATGCCTTTTAGCGATAATCAACCCCTCCTCCAGATAAATCGCACCCTGCGGCCCGACTAAAGCAATCGCGGCGCTTCCCGCAACATCACCCGACTCCCGGACAGGAGCCTTAACCCCTAACTTGACCGCGTCGGTAGCCGATATCTCCACCTGTGAACAGCGCCTGACCGGCCCTAAGATTCTGACATTTTCTATAGCTCTGAGCTTCAGGCCGACAATCGTCACCGTTTCCTTGGCGGCATATTGCCCGCCCATCAGCTTATTTTTCAAAGTTAATTGATAATCTTTCCCAAATAAAACATCCACGTGCTCCTGCGTCAGATGCACATGCCTTGCCGAAACACCGACCGGAACCATATATCCCCCGTCAAACCGACTCCCCTCCACATTCTCCCATACCCCCGACTGCTTCTTAGGGCTATTCTCTCCTACACCAGCCTGCTCAATAATTGTCTCTATAACCGCCTTAGCAATCATCTCAACATCGTACCCACTTATCTTACCGCTCATCGCCTGCCCGCTCCTATACACCAACACCATCTGTGCGCTTCGCGCACATCCATACAGTTAGTTGAAAAGACTGGAAGAATGGCTCCCCTGAGCCATTCTTCCGCGTGAAGCCCTGGATAATCTTAGTCGTGGTATTATCACGACTTAGATTATCTCTTCACGCTCTTCACACTTCCAAACATGCCGCTACAAGCGGCATAAACAATACATGAATCATTCGGAAGAACGGTTCTGTCGTTCTTCGGGACGAGATTTAGAATGTCTTAGGCAGCGTCCTTTGACGCCTTAGTAATTCTTCTCGTCTTACACACTTTTTACTTTAATACAGGCAATATCTTCTCAACATCCGTATGAGGCCGGGGAATTACGTGAGAAGCTACTAATTCGCCCAGTTTGGACGCGCTTGATGTACCTGCTTCGACGGCTGCCTTTACGGCACCGACATCGCCTCTGACCATGACGCTTACTAATCCGGAGCCGATCTTCTCGGTTCCGACCAGCACAACGTTGGCTGCCTTTAACATGGCATCAGCTGCTTCGATTGACGCTACCAGACCTCTTGTTTCTACCATTCCCAATGCTTCCTGTGACATTTTTTTCTCCTCCTTTGGATTTGCTGTGATTTCTGCGGTCTTATTTTGATTTATTTTTTGGGGATTTGCTTTTTTTTGATCCGCCATCTTCCGCTCCGTTCCTTTCGCTATTCTTTCCCTTATCGTTAGTAAAGGTAAGCCGTGCAGCACTTTTTTGCACCAACCTGACTATTTCCTCATGGGGATTGGCAATCACTACCGTCGCCGCCGGCGGCTTAATGGCTTGACTGGCCGCCGTTTCAATGGCCTGGGTCACGTCCGAGATACTGCCTTCTATGATAAGCGTTACCAATCGGCCGCCCAGCTTTTTTTCCCATGTGACCAGTTCCACTGCCGCTGTCTTGCACATTATGTCCAAGGCATCAATTGCTGCCGACACACTTGGTATTTCAAAGAATCCATATGCATTTCCCATGATCCTGCTCCTTATTTAAAAATGCGGTAATATTTTCTCCACATCACTATGGGGCCGGGGAATCACATGGGCGGCGACCATCTCGCCCAGGCTTTCTGCTCTTACCTGGCCGGCTTCCACGGCGGCCTTGACAGCCCCCACGTCACCGCGGACCATTACGGTTACCAGCCCGGAACCGATTTTTTCCGTACCGATCAAAGTAACTTCCGCTGCTTTACTCATTGCATCAGCTGCTTCAATAGCCGCTGTCAGGCCTCTGGTTTCAATCATTCCCAATGCCATTTGTGTCATGTTCTTATCCTCCTGCTTTTCGCAATTTCTAATTATGATTTATCCATGCCGCTCAGTTTGAGCATTTTTTCCGTATCTCCCTCCGGACCGGCGATTTCATGAATGGATAAGATGCCGGCCAGTTCCTCAGCCTTTTGCTTGGCCGCTGCCAATGCTGCCCTGACATCGGATATGTTGCCCCGGAACTTAACCATCACGATCAGCGGTACCGGTAAAGCCTCCGCATTGCCCGGCTTATTCTTGTCGAAGGTCTCGATCGTGACATTGGCTGCCTTGCATCCCGCATCCGCTGCGGCAAACGCTGTCGCCAATCCAAATACTTCGATCATCCCCACCGCATTACCGATTCTCGTTCCCATCCTGTGCCACTTCCTTTCAAAACTATTTGTAACCAATTACTTGTTCACAATTGCTATTTTCAACCCTTCCATCTTCAGATTCGTACGATGTGCCTCATTAATCTGTTCCAGCGGATACTCATGGGTAATCAATTTCTTAAGCGGAAGCCCGATTCCTTCAGCCCGTTTCAGGAAGTCAAAGGTCGTCGCATAATCTCGTAAGGTGTATACCCACGAACCGACAATCGTCAATTCCTTGGAGCAGATATCCAGATGGGGATTAATCGTCGCGTCACCGTTGTTGATAAAGAAGCCCAGTTCGCATAGCCCGCCGCCATTACGGATGAATTTATAGATATTGGAATGTCCGCCCGGTGCACCGGTACACTGGAAGGCAAAATCAGCCGGATGCCCGTCGAACGCTTCTTCCACTGCCGCAGTCAGCGCGGCGATTCCTTGATGATTCTTAAAATTGACCCCGGTCTTAGCTCCCATCTCTTTGGCAAAATCCAGCCGCTTCTGTTCGCCGTCCACGGCCACGATGGTCTCTATTCCCATGGTACGCAGGATGGCAATGCAAAGCAAACCGATGGGGCCGCAGCCCTGCACCGCAACGCGGCTGTTAAAGCGGAGGATACCGGTGGACTTGGCTCTTTCGACCGCATGAATCAAGACGGCGGCCGGCTCAATCAGAATCCGGGACTTAAGGTCCAAGTCACTGACCTGAAAAACCGTGGAACCTTCCCGGATCAAGATATAATCGGCAAACCACCCGTTCAAATGGACGTCGTCGTCGGGAAGGAGGCCGTAGACATCCGATCCGCCGACATTTTGCTTATTTAAGTCAAACATGGTAATCTCTGGGTTGTCTTTAAAGATCATACAGGTGACCACTTTGTCGCCCACCCGCAGCGGTTTACCCGCACTGTCTTTGGTGACATTTTTTCCCATGCTGACGATTTCACCGGTTCCTTCATGACCCAGCACCACAGGAATCAGACCAAAAGGATCTTTTTTGAATTCATGGGCATCGGTCCCGCAGATACCGCACCCTTCTACTTTAACCAGAATATCCCCGTCGCCGACCGGCGGGACCGGATATTCCCGAATCTCATATTGTTCCAAAGCCGTTAACATCGCTACCCGTGATGTACGCGGTATGACCCGGCTCGCGGCCGGCTGGCTGGTAGCGGCAGATAAACCGGCCGACGGAGTAGCCATCATATTTTCTAAGACCTTTTTCACGATCGCTTCCACATCATTGGCATTGATCTGACTGGTTCCGTTGTTTAAATCCATATTCGCCATGATATATCGTATTCTCCTTCATTTATTCTGAGGTGATATTTTGAGGTAAGATTCAGAAGCATTGTTGAACACTGCCTACTGAACAGTTACATTCTGACTGCGTCCCATCACCCTTCGGGCATTGCTCATGTACGCTTCTTAGCGGATACAAAGGCTGTCGGACATTACGCAGCGCCTTCTTTTCGTAAACGAACTGGCACTGGTCAATCCTTCCCCTGTCCGGCTGGCGATAGTAAAGGTGCAGTAGCCTTCGCCGCCGTAACCCAAAGCCGCATAGGACGGGGCGTTCTTAACCAAGATGGCGGTGTCGATGGCCTTGGCATATTGGGTGATATTCACGACGTTCCTGGAATGAATGTGGGCCGAATGCCGGTTGCCATGCTCCAGCCAGACTGCCTGGGCCACGGCATCATCAAAATCCTGGGCCCGGACCAAACCAAGAATCGGCATCATCAGCTCTTCGCTAATGAGCGGATGCTCTTTGGCGCCTTCAAAAACAATGCACCGCATGGTTTCGGGAACCTTGACGTCGATCATAGCCAGCAGTTGCTGGGCACTTTTGCCCACACATTTGCGGTTCAGCCCCTTCGGGGTCAGCACGACGGCGGCCAGGCGTTCCATTTCTTCCGGAGCGGCGGCATAGCAGCCTTGCTCCGTTACCATATAGTGCAGCAGTTCATCCGCCACTGCGGCTACTGCTACGATTTCTTTTTCGGCGATACAGGGCAGGTTATTGTCAAAAGTACAGCCGTTGACGATATCTTCCGCTGCTTTGCGGATATCGGCGGTTTCGTCCACCACTACAGGCGGATTGCCCGCACCGGCGCCAATTCCTCTTTTACCGGAAGAAAGTACGGCGGTGACCACTCCCGGTCCGCCGGTCGCCACCAACAAACCGATCTTGGGATGTTTCATCATTACATCGCTGCTTTCCATGGTCGGTTTCACGACCGAACAGGCAATATTGTCCGGACCGCCCGCCGCAAGAGATGCTTCATTCAGCAGATTGACCGCCAGCAGCGAGGTTTCGATTGCTGCCGGATGGGGGTTGAAAACCACCGTATTGCCGCCGGCCAACATCCCGATGGTATTGCAGATGATGGTTTCGGACGGATTGGTGCAAGGCGTAATCGCCCCGATCACCCCAAAGGGACCCATTTCCACCAGTGTCAGTCCCCGGTCGCCCGACCATGCCACGGTCGTAATATCTTCGGTACCCGGAGTTTTCTCCGCGACCAGATGGTGTTTGATAATCTTATGGCCGACATTGCCCATGCCGGTCTCCCGGACCCCTGTCTGGGCCAGAAACTCGGCATTTTCTTTAGTTTTTTTACGAATTATCGATATGATTTTTTCCCGCTGATCCATTGACATGACATGAACCTGCTGCTGGGCTTGCTCTGCCGCGGCAATCGCGGTGTCCATATCTTCAAAAACGCCCCGGTATCCCGTTCTGACCGGGTTCATTTGCAGTCTGGATATTACCTCTTTGACAACGTCCTGGACCAATTGTTCACTGACCGGCATTTTCTGTCCTCCCGTTTATAATCCCAACTGTTCCATGACTTTCCTGGTAATGGACGCTACCAGATCGGCATCGGCACCGGTACCCGGAGCACTGGCGGCGGAAACTTCTGCGGGACGGCAGGCATGGCAAGAGTGACAGCCTTTGCCGTTTTGTTTATTTTGACATAAGTCGGCCGGATGTTTTCCGGACAAACCGTAATGACTTCTGAGATTATATAAAGTCTGGACCTGAGCCGGTGACAGTTCTTTCGGCCCGCCCAGTACTTTGGACTGATAGAGCAGCCGAGCGTAAAATTCCACTGACTCCATCTTGTGGTAGGCTCCCAGCAGGGAATCGGCGTAGGCCAAGGCACCGTGATTTTCCAGCAGCACGGCATCATAGTACTGCAGGTATTTGGAAACGGCATCGGGGATTTCTTCGGTAGACGGCGTGCCGTATTCCGCGATCGGCACACAGCCAAGGGCGATGACGGCTTCCGGCATAATCGGCTGGGTCAGCGGTATACCGGCGATGGCAAAACTGGTTGCATACAGAGGATGGGCATGAACGACGGCTTTTACGTCCGGTCTTTCTTTATAAACCCGCATATGCATCTTAATCTCGGAAGACGGCTTAAAGCCTTTGTTGGCTTGAATGACCTTTCCCGTTGCATCGACCCGGCAAATATATTCCGGGGTCATGAAGCCCTTGCTGACGCCGGTGGGGGTGCATAAGAATTCATTGTCATTTAATTTGACAGAAAAGTTTCCGTCATTGGCAGCCACCATCCCGCGGTTGTACACGCGCTTGCCGATCTCGCACATCTCTTTTTTGATTTCGTATTCGTTGAGCATTTCCACATTTCCTCCTTGTGTGCCTGTATCTTATATGATATCGATGATTATGATGAATAGTAACCGTTCTTGTTGTGTTGTGTTGTTTTTATTGTCTTTATCTATAAAATATCACATAAAACCACATATGTCAAATACTTATTTTTATTTGCTTTAGCGGTCATCGCCATATTGCCCAGGCATCATGTCTGTGAACAGTATCGAAACAAATATCTTGACATTTTTACGTTTTCGTAATCTCACAGGATGCAAACCCCATTTTTTCACCGGTATAAGACAATATGGCTCTTAGCGACGCTTCGGTCTCCGATACCGTGCCGGTAACGATCAGCGTTCCGCTAAACCGATCGACAAAACCCAGCTCCACGCTGGCGGCCTTAACCGCGATGTCGGCGGCAATCACAGCTGCTTCCGACGGCGTAATCGTGATAATGCCGATCGCAGACCGACTGGCTGCTTCCGCCGGCTCAAGGCCGATTTTCTGATAAAGCGAACGGTCCGGATTGGCTATTAAGTGGGCAATGGTAATCTGTTTACCCGGAACCAGTTCCTGGACAATCCGTGCCTTATCGGCATTTCCTACATAATCCCGAATTTCCATAATAATATCTCCTGTTTCGTTTCATAGATTGACTGAGTCAGCCGTTACTGTTCACACCGTTCACATCCTGGCGGAATTCGTCAGCCGCCCAGCTGGCAGTCCAGCCCGGAAACACGCCCCGCCGCCTTCATTAACTCCATCATATGTTCATTCGTCGGCGGTTCCATATCCTTCATCTGATATTCCCGGCCAAGCCCTTCATATTTATCCTGACCCAGGCGATGGTAGGGCAGCAGATGGATCTTCTTGACACTGGGAAGGCTTCCGGCAAAGCGGGCAATATCTTCGATTTCAGCGACCGTATCATTAAATCCCGGTATCACCGGAACCCGGATGCTCAGCTCTGTCTGCCCGGAAGCAGCGATTTTGCGGGCATTTTCTAACATCAAGCCGTTGTCCCTTCCGGTATAGTCCCGATGCTTTTGCGGATTGATATGCTTAATATCCAGCAGATATTGATCCAGACAGGGCAAGATCCGGGCAATGACTGAATAGGGAACACCGCCCATACTTTCCAAAGCGGTATGAATGCCCGCCGCCTGTGCGGTCAGCAGCAGGCTGTAGGCAAATTCCGGCTGGCACAGACTTTCGCCGCCCGATAAGGTCAGGCCTCCGTCCGAACGGTAATAATAGGGCCTGTCCCGTTCCACCGTCTCCATCACCTCAGCCACTGTCACATCCCGGCCGATAATCTTATCCTCACCCTTAACCTTCATCGTCTGAATGGCATATTCCTGCGATTCGGGATTGCAGCACCAGCGACACCGCAGAACACAGCCTTTTAAAAATACAATCGTACGGATGCCGTTTCCGTCATGAATGGAATAGCGCTGGATGTCAAAGATACGTCCCTTGGTCTGTAAATGACCGGAACGGTTGGCCTTAAAACGTTTTTCAATATCATTTTCGATATCCATACCTGCAATATCCATATCCGCAATATCCATATCTGCAATATCCATACCTTCCATATCCATACCTTCAATATCCATATCTTCATACCTTTGTGATAACTTTCTGCGTCTTTCGCTTCCACGCTTTCAAAGATATGCCTTCTGTCTCTATTTATCTTGTTTGCTTCTATATTTTGGCTTCTTACCTTTTCCCGGATCTTATGCTCCGAAGCCCTGCTCGGTCCGGTTAATAATGTCATCCTGCAGCGAGCGGGACAGGGTGGTAAACAAGGCGCTGTAACCAGCCACCCTGACCACCAGATGTTTATATTGTTCGGGGTTCTTCTGGGCATCCAGTAAAGTGTCGCGGCTGACTACATTAAACTGCATATGGCTTCCCTTCTGGTCAAAATAGGAGCGAATCAGCGCGACAAACTTTTCCAGTCCGGCCCGGCCGCTCAAGGCGGAAGGGTGGAATTTCTGATTAAATAAAGTCCCGTTGGAAGCAATACAATGATCCAGCTTGGCCACGGAATTGGCGGCGGCGGTGGGTCCTGCCACATCCCTTCCAGCCGAAGGCGATACCCCGTCCGCAATCGGTGTGCCGGCTAAGCGGCCATCCGGTGTCGCACCGGTCTGAGCACCCATCGGCACATTGGCCGAGACCGGATACAGACCAGCTTGAAAGATCCCGCCCCGAGGATTACGATAGGTCTCCAACGGCCTGGTGTAGGTATAAGCCGCATCACGGGCCAGTTCATCCACTTCGGGAATGTCATTGCCGAATTTGGGTACCTGGTCAATCAGTTTTAGCAGGCGGGCGCCGCGTTCCTTGATCTCTGGCGCTTCGGCTGTCGCAATCACGGTTTTCATGATGGCGGTTATTTCCTTTTCCCTGACTGTCTGGCCCGCCGCCCGGAGTTCCTGGGCAATCTGCGCGGTGACCGCAGCAATTTTATCCTGCGATAGTCCCTGCCCATAGTTTAAGGCCAGGACTTCCTTATATTCTTTTAAAGTGACCTTCTGCTCGTCAAAGACCAGCTTCTTGATGGCATACAGCGAATCGGCCACATTGGCCACGCCGAAGCCCTGCGGTCCGGTAAAATTATAAATCGCGCCGCCATCCTGTACCGAGCGGCCCCGTTTAAGACAGTCATCCACCATTCCTGAGAGAAAGGGCAGCGGGCAGCGGTCGGCATGAGCCACGTCAATGGCATTGTCCGCATTGACCAGCAGTTCGATCATATAATTCATCTGTGTCTTGTAGGCATCATAGAAAGCTTCAAAAGTGGTCAGTTCTTCCACCGGCGGCGTCACGACACCGACTTGCACCCCGCGGTCCCGGCCTTGGGAAAAAACCAGTTCCATCGGGCGGCACATGTTGAAGAAGGCCGCATCATGCCATCCTTCCGTCTTCCCCGCGATCTGTGGCTCCACACAGCCGATAATGTTATAATCCCGGGCTTCTGCCAGGGTAAGGCCACGATTTAACAAAGCCGGAATGGTTACCTCATCATTAAAGTAAGCCGGCAGTCCGACCCCGGTCCGGGTCAGCTCCGCTGCTTTAATCAAAAAGGAATGGGGCGATCCGTTCCAGACCCGCACGGACAAAGAAGGCTGGGGCAGCTGAACATGCATCGAAGCCTGCAGAACCATATAGGACAGATCATTGGTCGCGTCACGGCCTTCCACATCCTGACCGCCGGCGATCAGGTTCTGGAACAGGCTGTAACCGGCAAATCCTTCTGCCGAAACAGCATCCCGGCACTTATTTAAGTCGTTTAATTTGACCCAGAGACAGTCAATCAGTTCCTGGGCAAATTCTGCCGTCAACTTCCCGAGACGCCTGTCTTCTTTATAATAAGGATACATATACTGGTCAAAGCGGCCAGGGGAAATCGAATGGCCGCTGGATTCGATCTGAATCAGCTGCTGGACGAACCAGAACGACTGGCAGGCTTCATAAAAACTGTTGGCACCTGTAGCGGGTACCTTCCGGCAATTCGCGGCAATCTGCTTGAGCTCCGCCTTCCGAACCGCCTCACGGCACCGGGCTGCCTCCTGCTCTGCCAGCTCGGCATAACGGCCGGCATAGGCCACGGCGGCCTCACAGCAAATCATCACCGCCTGCAGAAAACGCGATTTGGTCACATAATTGCCGTCGCCCGGCCGGCAAGCCGCCAGTTCGGCCTCCGCCTCCCGGTGAATGCCGTCATAGCCGATGGCAATGACCTTGTCATAATGAACGGTGATATGGCCTACCCCGTTATAAAAATAATTGCCCGGCGAAAACATATCATGTTCCATCGCCAGCAACGTTTCCGGCTCCATATAAGAAGTGGCCAGCTCGCTGGTGGTCTTCCCCGCCCAGTAGCGGTTGGCTTCCCGCAGCTGCGTCTTGGTCTCTTCGCTGATATAAAAAGGATCGGCGCTCCGGGTGGCCACCGTGTCAAATTCTGCTTCCAGCCATTCATAAGAAAATTCCGGATAGGTCTGGCAGCCCCGCGGCGCAATGGTGGTACTGCCGACGATCAGCTCCTCCTCCCGGATTGTTATCGGTATATTCTTCAAAATATGCGCAAACGCCTTAGCCCGGCGGATAATCAGCGGTTCTCGTTCGGTGGCCTGATAGGACTCGGTAACTAGCCTGGCCCTAGCTGCTTCGATCTGCGGCATGTCCCGGTATAAATGCTCAACCAGCCGATCAATTCGGGCGGTTTTCGGGATGTCAGTTATGTCGGTCATTTCATTTTGATAGGTTCCCATGCGTCTACTCCTTTGTTTATTCTATAGGAAAGTGCTCCTGCAAGAGTGAATCATTCGGGAAGAACGCTCTGCGTTCTTCCAAGCGAGCTTGCTCGCTTTTTTATGGCGGTTTATGTAGTTTGCGGCGATTTCGTGGTGGTGCATGACTGTACACCAGTTATCGTTGGTTTTTGACTTCTTTCGCTAATGTCGAGCGAATGTTGAGTTTGCATACGGGTAAATATGTAGCTTTCGATATCATTATAAAGGCATAAAACGAAAAAGTCAATACAATCAACATGCTTTATATTGTTTTTTTGTTGATTTCATGTTATTCTTATGTTGTTACTGTTGTTATCGCAATTGCCATTGTGTTGTAATCGTAGTCGCTATTGTGTTGTTATCGTAGTCGCTATTGTGTTGTTATTTGAAATCATCCTATTTTATGTGGAGAATTCCTATGCTTACCTTAGAGCTTGACGTTCATACCCATACTATTTCAAGCGGTCATCATACCGCCGATACGGTTTCAGACTTGCTGAAACAAGCCCAAAAAAAGAAGCTGAAACTATTAGGAATCAGCGAACACGGCCCCGCCATGCCGGGAGCCTGTACGGTTTCTTATTTTAGAAATATCATCCTCGCCCCTCCGATACGGATGGGGATGCGGGTGCTTTATGGTGCCGAGGTAAATATTCTGGATATGAACGGAACACTAGACTTAGATCACGGCATCATGCAGCACTTAGATTACTGTCTGGCCGGACTACATCTTCCCTGCTGCCGGCCGGGTACCCGTCAGGAAAATACGGCTGCTTATATAAAAGCCATGAAAAATCCTCATATCAAAATCATCGCCCATCCCGACGATGGCCGCTTTCCCATAGACTATAACGAATTCGTAACGGCTGCCATGGATCATCAGGTATTGATTGAAATCAATAATGCTTCACTGGCTCCCGACGGCTATCGGTATGAAGCAGAAAAGAATAATCAGATATTGTTAGAGTTATGTGAAAAATACCGCTGTCCGGTAGTTCTTTCCAGCGATAGTCACGGATACCGGCAGGTCGGAGAATTTACCCATGCTTGGGAACTAATTAAAAAAACCGGATTCCCGGAACAGCTTATCATGAACAGTTCGGTGCAGCGGTTTTTAGATTTTATAGGGATTCAGGTTTTACTTCAATAATTATTTATCTCAAACAAAAAACGCTTGACATATATTATCATGTATGATAATATTATCTTATTCGATAATGTTTTGGGGTGATAAGGATGACCAGTAAATTTTTAAGGTACTTAAGCGAGCCGCTGAACGCGAAGCTCATCATAGAAATGAAGGATAGAGGCGAAGCTACAGCCTCACAGCTTATGGAAACATTCCAAGATATACCGCAGGCGACGCTTTACCGCCGTTTACAGAAGATGCTAAAGGATGGCATTCTTAAAGTTGTCGGCGAGAACCAAATCAGAGGTACCTTGGAAAAGGTTTATGCTCTTGATTTTGATATAGCGAAAATAGAGCAAAGACTTGCCAAAGACAATGACGGCGAGATGTATATGCAGCTTGTAACGTACTATATGCTGGGGATTCTGAAGGAGTTCGATGAATATACCTCAAGTGATGGTATAGATCTTGCGAACGACGGCTCAGGCTGTTCCATTGCGCCAATTTATGCGACGCATGAAGAGTTGACAGGTGCGCTCCTCAAAATTGGCGAAATCATTACAGATCTCCAAAGCCACAAACCTGACGGAAAACGCAAATTGCATAATCTGTGCATTATTACAACTCCCCCTAAAAATTAGAAAGGAGAAATCCCTGATGACAAACACTGAGAAAGGAAGAAAGAAAATGGCTATTATTCTGACCATTGTCGGTATCGTAGTTGTGGTAGCCGCAGTATTTTTATTAACGAGTTTGTATATTAACTTACCCACGAAAGGCGACACTATTGCTGAATACAGTAGCCCTAAGCAGGCTCTTCTGGTGATTGATGTTCAAAATGACATTACCAACAGCCAATCCTATAGCGGAACATCGGAATTTGTTGATAATGTGAACCATGCGATCACACTTGCCCAAAAAAGCGGCATGGAAATCTTATATATCAGAAACGAGTATGGTAATAACCCAATTATTTCGTTACTCTCCGGGGGTACGTTCAAAAAAGGCACGGAGGGGGCAGCGTTTGACAGCAGACTGCATGTTGATAATGAAAACATCTTCACAAAGTCAGTTGGCGATAGCTTCTCCGTTTTGGAGTTTGAACAGCATCTCATTGCACATGAGGTTGATACCCTTTATATCGTCGGCGGGGATGCTGCAGCCTGCGTATACAGTACGGCCAAGGGCGGGATAAACCGTAATTATGACGTTACAGTTATCGACGACGCAATTATCACAAGAGATATAATGGGAGATACCGCGATGGAGAAGCTGAGGGAACAATACGCAAAAGATGGCATTCAAACAATTGGTTTGAATAATTTTATAACAATAGATACACCAAAGAATGGTAGTTCTGAAAGACAAGGGTAACAGTTATTTTGACCACGACAGCGCGTACATTTCTACAGGTTAACACATATCACCCCCTCAACCCCTTCCTTCGATATATAAATATAAAAAGAATCAATAATACAAGTATGTTAATGCCATTAACAGCAAGCGCTTTTGTGAAGTTGGCGGAATAGTCATTGACGATTACGTTCAACTGCTGCGTATACAGGACACTTGCCATTTTCTCAACCGTGCCGTTGAAGCTTGCGATCATGGGAGTAAAGCCGAGAATCATAGCGACAGGCGTCGCGATGGCAGTTGCCATCTGCTGGTTCTTGGCCAGTATTCCGATGACAGCCCCTAATATGATAGAAGCGACAATACCGGTTACCATGACTGCTAAAAACTTCACAAGCTCCAAACCCGTAAAAACCCCGATTAATCCGAACACAGCCGATACCGTAATCCCTGCCAACAAAATAAATCCGCCCGCACCCAGCAGATATTCCTGTGGCTTCACTCCCGCCATTACCAGCATGCGGAGGCTTTTGCGTTCCACATCCTCGGCTATGATGCCCGACATAGACAGAATCAGAGCCATCCCGGCAAATATGGCCGCCATCATGGTCACAAATATATTGCTCGGGATATCCGGATTGGACTTTGCAATAAGTTCTGTCATTATGAAAGCCACCGCTGGATAGATAATAAACTGAACTAATATCATCGGATTTTTAAGCATATCCTTTGCCTGTTTGATAAAAATTGCTTTTACGCTTCTCATCCTAATTCCACCCCCGTCAGCTTGATAAATACCGATTCCAGATCGGGCACTGTTTTCATGGCATGATGCCGGTCACATATATCTGCCGGAGCACCCTGCTCCACAATACTGCCTTTATGTAGTAGCGCAGCACGGTCACACAGCTTGACGGCCTCATCCATATTGTGTGTTGTCAGAAATATGGTCGCACCGCTATCGCGCATATCCTTTATAAGGCCATGGATACCCCTTGCTGTGCCGGGATCAAGACCGCTTGTCGGTTCATCCAGAAACAATATTTTGGGACTGTGCAGAATCGCCCTTGCCAAAGCCAGCCGCTGCCGCATTCCCCGCGAAAGCTTGTTGACAGGCTTTTTCGCGGCATCCGTAAGGCCGACTCGCTCCAGGGCCTCCAGCGACTTTGTATGGGGAATTGCGTAGATATCTGCAAAGATATTCAAGTTTTCCAGACAGCTCAGCCGCACATACAACCCATCTTCATCCAGTACCAGACCAATTTCAAACGCTGCCGCACCAATGCGATGATTTCCGCCGTCCGCTTCCAGCTGATTGGTAAGGATATTGATAATCGTTGTCTTACCCGCTCCAGACGGCCCTAGCAAACCAAAAATCTCCCGCTCTTTTACCTGAAATGTAACGTCGGACAAAACGGTCTGCTGCCCATAACGTTTCACAATGCTGTTCATTTCTATCATTGTTCCGCCCCTTCCCATGGATTATAGCCCAACTTGGTAAAATACTCGCCGAGCGCCGGCTGCAGAAATGTCTCTATTGTCAACCAGCGCTCGCCCCAGGCCTCATCGCTGACTTCCTTGTTGCCGGCCATTTTCATCAGACCCGACAGCAGACTCATGTCACCGCCGGTAAATGCCATGACCATATCCCACCATTGCTTTGCAATGGCTTGACCTTCTTCACTGTTTGGAGATATTCCGTTCTCTTGCAGTTTTCCTATTTCGCTTATCAGCCGATTCATTGTGTCGATAATCGCTGTTCCGCTTTCTATATCAACGTGGTTATGAAGGTAATCCAACATCTTTTCATCAAAATATTTGATAAAGCCATAAAACTTATTTTTCATCTGTAGGTTCACAACAATAGCGGCATATTTCTTGAAATCCACCGTTTGCATTAGCAGCGTTTCTTCGCGTAGCGTCTCAACTGTTTCCAAAGTTTCCGTTAAGACCGCTATTTGTTCACGGATGGCTTCGGCCTGTTTTGCCAAAATTCCTGCAACCTCTTCTGGCGTTTCAAGGGAAACAAGTCGGTTCTTTATGTCATTTAGCGTGAATCCCAACGACTTCATGGATTGAATCTGATGCAACATGACAACATCCTTATTCGTATAAAGCCTGCGTCCGCCTTCGCTGTTCAACGACGGAGAAAGCAGATTCTCTCTATCGTAATACTGGAGTGTCCGAACGGTGGTATTCATCTTCTTTGCAAGTTCGCCGACAGTCATATATCCTGATGGAATTATTTTTTGCTTATTCATTGATGCAGCCCTCCTGTTATCTGTCACAAGAATTATATCCCATTACCCTACGTCATATACAATACCTTTTTTGAAATATTCTCTTCCTTTATTTCTGTCAATATGACCAAGGGCGCAAACGGCACATAAACGAGGACATATCCAATGATACACAAACTCAATCGGATATGTCCTACATTTATAGGGCCGTTATTACTTTTTTATTATAGCATACGCTTCATACTTTCACAACTATTTTATAAAATATTAATAAATATTCTGATATCAGTATATCTTTCAAAATTGTTTTCACCTTTATATTAACTTATTCTCTTGTTATAGAAATATTAGATGTTGTACAAGGGATCACAAGACATAAATGTACCAATGTGAAATAACACTATTCATGTTGGATCACTTGGATCACCGAAATTCTACCGTAATTGTTTGCGTAATTAAACAAATTGTGTTAAAATATATTTCTAAGCTGATATTTAACATAAAAATACAGCGATTCGTCATAGTAATATAGAAAACTAAGAGTAATAGTCATTATCAGATTATAAGTTTTTTATAATAGATACTACAAATCGTAAATATGTTTATATTTTTTTGTAAATACAACTTCTTATTAAATATGACTTTATGACTTTTAACATACGATATTTTAAAGTTACGTTTCTAAAGCACCAACAAAATAATTTATAAAAACAAAATCACCCTAGGAGGATTAAGAATGACCCCCACACAAACAGATCAAACCCAGTATAGCCGCAAAGGAATCCGGTTAAGAGTCGTCCTATTAGCAGCCGTTATCAGTATTTTCTGCCTGATAATCAGCGTCTTGGCCAGTTATTACATGACTAGCGAAGCGGTCACTGCCGAAACCAGCCGCCGTTTGAAAGTATCAGCAGAACGGCTCAGCGAAGAGATCAACGGCTGGATGCTGATTCAGGCAGAGGATGTGAACAACATTGTAAAGGCACTGGAAATAAATGATTTTACTGATGAGGAAATGCTTCACTACATAACAGAGAAAACTAAGGAAAAGGATTTTGTCTCAGATATTTACATTGGCAAACCCGACAATAGCTTTTTGGACGGCAGTGGCTGGACCCCGGCACCGGAATGGAAATGTACTGAGCGAGGTTGGTATGTGGCGGCATCCGGCAGTGATGAAACCATTTTTACCGAACCGTATTTGGATGCTGTGACCGGACAGATGGTGGTCGGTGTGGCGGCAGCGATCAGAAAGGACGGCAGCTTGATTGGCGTCTTGGGGATGGACATTAACTTAAAGGACTTCGAAGAGATCCTCAATGAAGCTCAGGCCATGGACAGCAACAGCTACGGTTTCTTGGTGGACAACCAGAATAACATTGTCCTGCACCCCAATGAGAATTATCAGCCGACAGCGGACGGTCTGATCAATCTTCAAGACACGGAACTATCCCCCTTGATCCCAGCATTGGGAAGCGAACTCGCGGCAGCGGAAAGCATTAGCATTGATCATGAAATATTTATTGTCTCACCGGTCAAATCACTTAATTGGACGGTAGGGCTGGTTTTTAATCAGGCGGTTATGACCCAATTGCTAAGCCAGCTGATTCTCAATTTCTTAATTGTGGGAGCCGTGCTGTTACTGCTGTCGATTCTAATGGCGGTCTTTTTCGGTAACCGCCTGTCCCGGCCGATTATTGCCGTAACACAATTCATTGATGACACCGCCACTCTGCACTTAACTGCGACGTCGACATATGACCAAATCTGCAGCCGTAAAGATGAGACGGGGGCAATTGCGCGGGCGGTGGTGGCCTTACGCCAAGAATTATCCGGAATCATCACGTTCATACATCAGGAAGCCCAACTGCTGCTCGGCAGTTCTGCCGGCATTAACCATGCCTCTGATGAGATGGCGACCGGCATGAGTTCGGTATCTGCAGCTGTCGGCGAATTGGCTTCCGGTGCAGTCAGGCAATTAGCGGCTACCCGAAGCGGGGCGGAAAGTCTGGACGGGTTGGCGCAGGAAATCGATATTGCTACCCAAAATGCCGAAGCAATGGAAAATCTGTCGGTTAACGCCAATCAGATCAGTAATCAGGGTCTGAAATCCATTGAAGAATTGGCCGGAATCATTGAAGTCAACAATCAGACCTTGGCAAAATTATCTAACAGTGTGGAAACATTGTCGGACAAGTCGGAATTTATCGGTGAAATTACCGATGCTATCAAAAATATTTCTGAACAAACCAATTTATTGGCACTAAACGCGGCGGTTGAAGCTGCCCGGGCCGGTGAAGCAGGCAGAGGATTCGCCATCGTCGCCGATGAAATCGGTAAACTGTCCGATCAGACTGCCACTTCGGTCGGTCAGATCGAAAAAATTATCAATGAAATCAAAAGCGAAATCGGTGTCCTGAAGGCCAAAATGAAGGAAGAAGAGAAAGCAATGAGTGACGCCAATACGGCGACCAACAGTTCTATGGTACAGTTTCAAAGTATTCGGACGACTATTGCGGATACCATTAAGGACATCAAAGTACTGGCTGAAAGCATCCTAAAGGTAAAGATCAGCAAAGATAAGACGATCGAGAGCATGCGGGAAATATCAATCATTGCTACCGAAGCGGACGGTTCGACTAAGGCGGTTGCGGCCGCGATCCATGAGCAGTCGGATTCCATCAAATTTATTACCGACACGGCCGGTGAATTAAAAACCATCGCCGTGAAGCTGGACGAAATAGTCGGGCGTTTTCGTATATAAGACTTAAAAGAATTCTCTGGGACATCTGTAAGAGAGGCTATGCCTGACCGCAAGCGGCGAATATCGCTAACTGGACTCGGTTTTCGAGTTCAGTAGCGGGCCGCTGATCAATAATCAAACAACGACATCTGACCTTTTATTTCCCTGTCCAGTTCTTTCGGTTTTTTACGGAGAATAGATTCTGTCGCCACGTCTTCAAATATCCACTGCTCTACCTCTTCCGGTTCCAATATAAGCGGCATCCGGTCATGGATCTTCACCATGGATTCGTTAGCCTGGGTAGTCAGGATAATAAATCTGTCTTCCTTTTCAAATCTGCTATAAAACCCAGCAAACAATAGAACCTGATTGTTCTTTGACCTAAAAAAGAACTTATCCTTATCCTTGTTCCACTCGTAGAAGCCGGTAGCCGGAATGATACATCGTCTGTGCAAGATGCTTTCCTTGAACATTCGCTTATCCATGACCGACTCCGATCTGGCATTAAAGATTACGCTTTTCTTATCCGGATCAAAGTGCGGGAAGCCCCATCGGTATTCTTCTGCAGCAAGCCTCTTGTTTTTTGCAACGATTACAGGAGCCATTGCCGAAGGATAGACTTCCCGCTCAGCAATGAGCTTATCCTCAGCAATGAGCTTATCATTTACCTGTCTGATAATTTTTTCTATTTCTCTGGCTGTTTCATCATCGACATAATATCTTCCGCACATAATCGCCTCCAGCCATAATAGCCTCCTTAGAATGATTCCCCATCACGCATCAGTCGGAGATTATTAAATCCGGCAAGGCATCCTGTAGTTTTTGCTTTTCCTGTTCGTTGATGCCTTCACAGCCCAATAATTCTAATTCCGTCAGGCTGGTCAGTCCGTGCAGCGGGGATAGGTCAGTAATGTTGTCATTGGGAGATAAATCCAAATATGTCAGGTTGTTCAGGCCGCTAAGCGGCGTCAGGTCAGTGACACCGTTACATTGGCCTAAATCCAATTCTGATAGGCTGGTCAGACCGCTAAGCGGCATCAGGTCAGTGATGATGTCACAGCCCAACAAATCCAAATACGTCAGACTGGTCAGGCTGCTAAGCGGCGTCAGGTCAGTGAGACTGTAACAGTAAGACAAATTCAAATACGACAGGTCACTCAGGACGCTAAGCGGCGTCAGGTCAGTGAGACTGTAACAGCCGGATAAATTCAATTCCGTCAGATTGGTTAAGTCGCTAAGCGGCGTCAGGTCAGTCAGGCTTTCGTGAGAGTCCAAACCCAAACGCGACAGGCCGGTCAGGCTGCTAAGCAGTGTCAGGTCAGCGATGCCGTCACAGAAAGATAAATCCAAATCCGTCAGGCTGGACAGTCCGCTGAGCGGTGTCAGGTCAGTGATGCCGTCACAGAGAGCTAAATCCAAATACGTCAGGCTGGACAGTCCGCTGAGCGGCGACAGGTCAGTTATGCTGTCACAGTCAGACAAATCCAAATACGTCAGGCTGGACAGTCCGCTAAGTGGCGTCAGGTCAGTTATGCTGTCACAGTCAGACAAATCCAAATACGTCAGGTTGGCCAGTCCGCTAAGCGGCGTCAGGTCGGTGATGCCCTCACAGTTCCAAAACTCCAAAGCTGTCAGGCTGGTCATTTTTTCCAATAATAGAAGGTCTTCGTTTGAAATTCCGCTCAATTCCAGTTCCGTTAAATCGGTACGGTATTGTACACCCATGATGGTAATGTCTTCAACGGTTTCTTCTGATGCTGTTGTGTCTTCTGATACTGGTGTAGCTTCTGATACCGGTGTGTCTTCTGATGCTGGTGTATCTTCCGATGCCAGTGTATCTTCTGAGGTCTTGCTTTCTGCCGCTGAAGATGGTGTTTCACCCGTTACAGAATCGGCCTTGGTTCCGCCACAAGCAGTCAACAGTACCAACATCAGTATAATGGCAAGTGATAGTATTTTTTTTCTTTTCATGATTTTTCTCGTCTTTTCTGACGGTAGTGTCAAAAACCACCTATTCTTTATACTCAAATCCTGTTAAAACTTGATTTGCGGTAGTCCTAAAAAAACGAGCAATATCCTCCTTTTTCTGGTATAATGTCAATCACCAAACCATTAATAGTATACCATATAATAATTACAATTCAAGTAACTCATTGATTTCTTGTCAAAGACATTGATTTCTTGTCAAAGACATTGAGGACATATCCGATGATACACATGCTCACCGGATATGTCCTCTGCATTTGTCTTACCTTATCTTTTCTTTGCTGCAGTCAGCTAATCTGCCTGTCCTTCACTGTCTGCCTGCGGTTTTTATTATTATTTGAAGTAACTACGCCTTTTTTCTTGCGCCCGGTTTCTTCTTCCAAGAAATATTCGATGTTTACCCCGAAATAACCGGCCAACACATGTAGTTTGTCAGACTTAGGGCAGCTCCGTCCGGTTTTCCAGTCTGACAGCGTTGACTGGTGGATTCCGGTATCTCTTGAGACCTGGTAAGAAGTTATGTTATGCATAATTAATAAGTCATTGTATTTCGTGTACGAAACAGTCATTCGTGTCTCCCTCTAGCTATTTCCGGCGAAATTGCAGGTTATGACCTTTTGTATTTGGCATATGATCGGATCATGGTCATGCCTCCTGTTAATTGATTGTTTTATGTCGTTACGATATCATACGACAGTAACTTTAAACTTGCTGAATGCATACTTACCAATGCTATGTTATTTCTCCGTAATATGGTGTGATTATGTAATACACCCTGGTTAATTTTGCGACTCTCCTCACCTCCCAGTACTCTGTCTTTTGTTCCTTGTCGTAGATCGGGCTATTGGAAAGGTAAATACTCAGTTTATTGATATAATCGCCCTTGACCCGTACAATTTGCAGGTTACTGACATCAAATCCTTCATGGCTCAAATATTGGCTGATTCTGTCGGAAACTTGGTCATAAATATTTTCTTCAGACAGTTTTGCAGGAATCAGGCGTAAAATGATCAGTACCGCTAAAATTAAAATAATCATATTTACTTTTGAATATTCGGCATGTCTGGAATTTTTAAATTTACTATGTGATTTGATCTCGATTCCCTCTTCTACTATAAACACTCCGGTTCCAACATATCACATGGGTAAACATAACCATCAAAATTCGTTTAAACCGCAGTGAGAATGATCTGAACTGATAAAGACAATTAATAGTACAAAAAAATGACACCTACAGATTTTAATTTCTGATTGTGTCAATTGATTACCAACCCTTATTAACTTTATATTTTATTGGAACTTATCTCAGCTATAGCTCACCAGCATACAAATGAGTGACTAATATAATATTGGAGTTTTGGGGCTATAGTTCACCAGCATACATGAAGACGTCCCATACTACTTTTTCATCATCGATATCACAATACATGCGGCCATGATACGGTTTTATTTCCGATCTTATTTCTTTAATCATGTCCTTATGTTTATTGAACAATTCTTTTTTTCTGTTTGCTTTGGTATCATCATATGGATGAATCAAGAATATATAAACATACTCGGCATCATATCTCATTATAAAATTCATTATCTTAATTTCAATACGCCCGACTTCTTCAATTGCAGCATCAAATATGCTGTTTAAGATCATCGAAATAATATCCTTATCCACATCCATTTGCTCTGGAATCAAAATATCTCGTACCACCTCAATTCCTTTTTCTTCTGATTCACTGATCCTTGCATCTAAAACGCTGTCTATATCTATATTATCAGTCATTATGGGGGTTTCATCTATATCAATTGTCGCCATTAATACTTCATCCATTAGTTCCTCAATCTCATTATCTCTCATATGTTTTGCCGATAATATACCGTTGATTTTAACAAAGTCGTCTTTGATGATGTGTCTTATAGAATTGAATTTTTGAGAATAATCATGTGTTTTTTTGTATAATCTAACGTAGTTATCATTGCGTTGTCTAAAAAGCTTATTTTCTGTTTTCAGTCTTTCTTGATCTAATCGATGAATATATCCTAATGATATAATCATTGAAAACATAAGCGAAATAGTTAAAATAATTTGAATTTTGTCAAAAAACAACTGTTGTATTAATAGATCAATAATTATCATTATAATTGAAAAAAATATAGGAAGGTACCATTGTATATAAGATTTTTGAGATTTAAGCGTGGAATCAAAAAACTTGCTCAATAATATACCCATTCCCAAAAGCGATATTTTTATATATAGAGATATGCGAAAATCAATTACAACAATATCCATGGGTCTTTCAAATATTATTATCATAATATATTCTACTATTAAATTTATTATCATTGTTATAGCTATGGATAATATTTTTCTTTTAATTGATGAAATATAATTATACGTCAAAAGAAACAATGATATTGCATTAAAAATTGATAATATAATTGGCACTCCAATTACTATTGAAATTATGTAACTTATTATATGAACTAAAATGTAACTGCATTTCTCTATACTATAGTTTTTTACGATATTTCCATTAAATAGCCTTAGGTAGCATAATAATATGTAAGTTCCAAATAAATCAATTATAATATATAATGTATTAAATAATAAATTGTTCATTAATAAGCTCCTAATATAATACAGTGATCTTTTAGGGTAACCTAAAAAAATGACAAAATAACTCAATGTTTTGCCATATTTACTGATCTTTTTGATTGAATCATTTTTTTAGTTTAATAAATCCAACTGGTAACTTGGGCTGATAAAAATGACTCCAGCATAAAGAATTTACATTAGTTCTGGTACAGGCTATTGCCATTTCCAATAACGACTTTGCCAGCTTGTGCGTTGATTTTTTCATTAATTTTCTCCACCTTTATTATGTTTGTTGTCATTACTTTTGAACAAATTCTTGTTTTTATTATATTTTAAAAGTCTATGTTTTTTCCACATGGCTTCCAATGCAGCAAATCTTGATCTTGCCACTGGCAAAACATCTGGCATACCATAAATGTTTAACGACTGTCCATTAAAGCTCTCAACATAGGCAAAATTAACAAGAAATGATCTGTCAGGACAGATAAAGTCAAAATCCTTCAGTTCTTGATATACATTCTCAATCGTTGCATAGAACTCCTGCTTTCCCCTCTTGGTTATAATTATAACTTTACCTTTATACTTTTGGAAATAATATATTTCTTTTATAGGTACTTTATAATAAGTGCTTTGAACACGATATTCAAAACACTTTTCTTTTTCCATAGTTTCTGTTAATTCGTTGCTCATTACAAGTGCTTTATAAATGTCTTTTTTCTTGAATGGTTTGGTTATAAGCCCAATAGGCCTTGCACGCAGGATATCTCTTGTATCTTGTTTGTATGCTGTGATAAAAAATATATGTGTAAAATTATGTTGCATTTCCCATCTTATTTTAAGTGATACGCTTAATCCGTCTAAAGATTCTAAACGTATATCTAAGAAGAGAACATCAAAATATTCACCTTGCATCAATTCTTTTAATAATGTTTCTCCCGAATAGAATATCATGACATCAATTTGCAACTGCATTAACTTTTCATAACTAATAATGGTTTCATTAAGTATCTCACATGTTTTTATATCATCATCACAAATACCTATTCTAATTCTTGAAGACATAGATAAATCCCCTTTCGGAATAATAATACTCATTTTTATATTAGTTGTCTACATATATCCCAAAATAGACATTATAAATCCAAAAATTGCATAATTTATAGTTAAAGGTTCAATCTTACGATATTCGTTACTTAATAATCTACCACTTGTCTACTTTCAGATAAGGTTCTATATCATCTACATCTAAGGTCAAATATTTCCTCACTAATCGTAGAATTAACCATTTTTTAGAATTGCCTTTCACCTTCCGGAGCATATTCAATTTGAATCACGTCAAATGTCAGATCATGTTCCCATATAGCAAATCAATAATCTCCGTAACTTCCTTTAAAATAATAGAGTAGTAATAATCCGAATTTGGTATGTTGACTTGCGGGTATACTTTTTCTTCACTTGATACATTTACTTTCCTATTATTTGAATTCATATCACATGAAACAAGAAAAGAAGTAAAGAATTAATACATCTATTTTACTACCTAAGATTTCATAAGCATAGCAAAAACCCGCATGAGAAGCGTTAATTATTTCTCATACAGGACTCCAATGCTTTTAGCATTTCCCGTTGCTTCCCCATTTTTATATTTTACCACAAACCGGAGATAATGCAACAATAAGATTAGTTTATGTGAAATATTATTTATTAGTTTTGGAACTCCACCCTCCTATCAATACATGTAAAATGAATTTACTTGACTTTTATGTGTTTTAAAAACACCATAGTGATAGCTCCTGAATCAATCAATCCGGAACTGCTGGTTTCTAACATATGACTGCGTTTGTATTGGCTGATATATCTACCATTCGATAAATCATGCATAAATTCTTAGAAAACTTTATTCATGCTATTGCTGTATCCTTTTATACAGATCTACTCCAAAGTGGAATAAATGAGATAGCTCTAGCAGAAAACTATTGTGCATCAAGATGACTTACAGGAAGAGCCAAAATTCCCCGGAATACCCAATTAATATGTCACGAAGTAAACTTGTTAATATGTTTATCATAAATATACTTAAATAAATAAAATATCTTTCAAAAACATGTGGTTTATTAGTTTTTATGTGTTATAATGATGACAGGCAAAACATTTTACCAAATCGAGACCATGATCATCGCCGTATTTTACAATTCATCTTCTGTTCTTATGGATAACTCGAAAAATTTGACATCAGTAACCGCTTCTCGATTTTTGACATTAGAAAGGAGAGTGATAAAATATTAGTACCAAGCAATATATCTCTAAAACCGATTTACGGTGTCCCCAATCAACGTTGATACATTTATATGCTATTAGCAGAAAGGATGGTTCGTATTATGAATAAAAAATTAATTAAACCCCAAAAATTAATTACGATGTTGTTAGTAATGTGTGTGTTTATGAGCACATTGGTATTGCCTGTTTCAGCCCATGGCGGTAGTAATAACGCTAACCCTTATAGTCTCATGCCTTTTACGAATCACGGCGGATGTCATACATTCAGCTTTCCAAGACTAAGCAGTTCATATGTAGTTCAATTTTGTAATCAGACCGGTACGACTGTATATCAGCAAATTTTAGTGCCGTCAGGATCCGGAGAATACACAGCGCATATTAATTATGCTGTTTCGGCTGCCGGAACTTATAGAATTATCCACAGCGCTCCGCAGAACATAACTTATCGTTGGACGGATTGTGCGTCAAGTCTTAGTTTCTCGTCTGCAGAAGCAATCGCTTATGATTCAAGTACCGGCTACGGAATTTATATTAGCAATATTCATTATAATACCTCTACATTGACAGTAAGCGTGAGTCAAGCAGAAAGAGATTATATTCTTGCGAATGGTTACGATGCATATCAGTTAGATCTTGGTTTGATGATTACTGGGCATAACATTATGGAACTTGAAGTGCTTGTAGATGGAAGCTCATATGGCTATTTGATTTCAAGCAATCCGGGCAACTATAATCTTGACAATTATGCTCACCCTCTCATTTTCTCAGTACCAATAAGCGCCACCAGTATTCAGTTCAGAATGAGATTAGCGGGGAATATAACCAAATATGCCTATGTGTACATTTATTAACCGCAATAAAGCTCCTTACCAATCATTATTGATACAATAATAATTGATCTTTAACAGTTAAAAACCGAAAAACATAATAACGTATAAAAAGTTCAAAACGAGATCAAAAACCGCTAAATCCATTGCTATATTGGATTTAGCGGTTTTCTATTCTCTAACAGCTTTTCTAAAATCATTATTGAATAATATAAACCATTATAAACCATCATAAAAAATAAATTGCTTTATCATAAAAATCGTGTTAAACTCAATTTATATTACAAAAGCAATAAGTATCATCTTATGTCTCGTCTTGTTTTAGAAGTAGCTCATAATAATTACCATACAAAAGAGAAAAGCATATCAAATAGAATTTATCAATCGTAGATGCTAGATGTATCCTAGTTGCAAGGAAAGGAAAATTATACTATGAATAATTTAAAGAGAATCGGTCCTAAAATGCTTTTTTCCCTGATCACAACCTTTATTGTGGTGCTGGGAGCCTTCTTAGCGCTTGTCGTTATTCGTACCACCGCTTTGGCGGATACGATGGCAAGAGACCTGATCCAGAACACAGCGGAGAATTATGCCAATCAGATGGCACTGGTGTTTAATAAAACCGATAATATGGTGTTTGGATTGCAGTTATCGGCTGAGCGCTTTGAAGAAATTGCGACGGAAAGCCGCCGTACCTATTTTGATAACCTGCTGGAATCCGCGGTTGACAATGAGATGAGCGACATCCTTGGCGCCTGGGCCTGCTTCGAACCCGATCAACTGGACGGCAGGGACGAGCAATACCGTGATTCCGCCGAAAGCGATGTCACCGGACGGTATATCAGTTACTTTTTCGATGGCGGCAGCGGCGTAGAACGGGATGTCTTGGCTGACTATGATGTGCCCGGTGACGGAGACTTTTATCTGGTCGCGTTTGAAACGGGCAAACCTTATGTGACGCCTCCTTATCCGTATGAGGTCGGCGGCGAGACCATCACTGTTATTTCGATTGCCTATCCCATTGCCAACCAAGCCGGTCAGACCGTCGGAGTTGTCGGTGTGGACTATTCACTGGAATATTTTCACGAGCTAAATGACGAGGTGAAACTGTTTGATTCCGGCTTCGGTAAACTCCTTACCGATCAGGGACTTACGGTAGCCCATACGGATGCAGCTTTGATTGATACGATGGATCTGGATTATACAGACAGTGACGAATCGTCTGACATCAAAGCCGCGTTACAGGCGGGAAACAGCTATGTGGATGATATTTACTCCCCAGTCCTTAATACGACTGCCTATAAAGCTTTTGCCAATGTGTCTCTGGGCAACAGCGGGATTAGCTGGATTTACGGAGTGGTAGTTCCTGAATCGGAAGTCATGGCCACGGCCACGACTCTCATTACCTTAGTCAGTATTATCGGCGGAGTAGGACTGATTGTCGCGGCGGTGATCATCGTTCTCCTTTCCAATAGCATTGCCAGGCCGGTTAAGGCAATGTGTGATATTGCCAGCCAGATCGCGGGAGGCGACCTCACGGTTACCGTTCCGGAAAAGTTCCGTAACGGCAAGGATGAAATCGGCGATCTGTCCCGCTATCTCCAGCAGATGCGCGATGAACTGGCGGAAACCGTGGCTGGCATCAATGATGCCTCCGGTTCGCTACAGGGTCAGGTCAGTACCATCAAAAGTGCCATTGATGCCCTAAACGACCGGATCAGTGATACTTCTGCCGCTACACAGGAACTGAGTGCCGGTATGGAAGAGACCGGTGCTTCCGCCGAGGAAATGAATGCCACCGCCAATGAAATCGAGCATGCAGCGGGAGTGGTATCGGAAAAATCGCAAGAAGGAGCCGGTAAATCGGCGGAAATCCATGCCCGCGCCAGGGAACTGGGAACTCATGTCAATGAATCCATCAAGACATCCAACCGGATGTTCAGCGAAATCAAAATCTCGCTGGAGAAGGCCTTGGAAGATTCCAAAGCCGTGGAGGAAATCAACGCCCTGGCCGATGCCATTCTGGGGATTACCAGTCAGACTACATTGCTGGCCCTTAATGCCTCGATTGAGGCGGCAAGGGCAGGAGAGGCCGGGAGAGGCTTTGCGGTAGTGGCCAATGAAATCAGTGCCCTTGCCGACAGTTCCAAGAATACCGTAACGCAGATACAGGCGATTACCAAGGTGGTCATGAGTGCAGTGAACGCACTGGCGTCCAGTTCCAGCAATCTGCTGAACTTTGTGGCGGAAAATGTCCAGACTGATTATCAGGACATGCTGAAAGCAGCGGAATCCTATACGAACGATGCGGATTATGTGACGAATATGACGGGCGACTTAAATACCGCTTCCGAGGAACTGCACTCCGCCGTCCAGATATTAATCAGGGCGGTCAACGAAGTTTCCATGGCGGCGCAGGAGGGAGCCCGTACCACTTCGACAGTAGCGGAACAGACGACCGATATCGCCGGCAATGCTTCGACGGTCGCCGACAATATGACGCAGACGCAGGGTACTGCAAATAAACTGGCATCATTGATTAGCAGATTTAAGCTGTAGATCATGAGAAGTGTGCATGGTGGCTTATCGGCCTCCATGCACAGAAGTTCAGACCGAGCGGATACCAAATATAACTTAGGTATTCCCATCAGAATGTTGTCCTGTACCCCTTCGCCCTGATGTTCCCCTCACGCAGCGTCCTCATAGGCGAACTAAATCCCCTTTTCCATAGCTTTTCGTATAAAATATAAATTATCGTCTACAACGGAGTATAGCATATCTACGGCGTGATTAGAGGAATAACCTACGACCCGGACACCGTGATTCACTCTTGCAGGAGCACTTTCCTATAGAATAAAAAACCCCGAAAACTCACGATTTTCGAGGCTCCTACAGTAGCAAAAAGCTGAAATAACAAGGTGGACACCGGGCTTTAAGCCACTCATTTCCAAGAGAGGCGCCAACCAGATTTGAACTGGTGATAGAGGTGTTGCAGATTTATGCCAGCGATCCCGCAAACCCAGTGTTTATCAGTGTTTAAGGCACTTGCTACCGCTTGCGGAGATATCTTTGAATTTACTAAATTCATATTCATATATTTTGTGTTACTCGTTAGTATTTGTTCCATTATGTCTTGCTTTAAGGGAATGAACCGCACCGGCCAGTAAGCCACGGATGGAATCGACAGCACTTATTTGAGGATTCACCACTTTGGCAATGGTTTTCCCATTGCGGGTAATATAAAATTTGATTTGAACTCTGTGGCAGTATTGCGATACTGAGATTGTTATAAAATACATCGTGCGATCCTTTGGGGATTGATACTGATTACATAACAGAAAATGTACTGGTTTCCAGCATGTTTTCCAACCATTCCCTAGATGTTGCACCAAAACCATAATTTTGATATTTATCAACTAACCCCGATTGGCTATATTCAATGCTCAAGCTCATATCAGCTATATTATTCCAGCCCTTTGAAGCAACTCTATTTATCAATTCGATATACCACTCTTTAAGAGCAGTTTTTTGTTCATTCGTTTTATTCATTTTATCAATATTTTTACTAAATAATTTAACAATATCTTCTCCTTCATCTGTGTAGTAGGTGCCATTCTTCTCGGTTAACTCACGGATATCCAATTCCAATATCGTTGACACACCATAAAAAAGCTGATTTTTGCTCGTTCCTTCAGCTGTTATCTGTGTACTTGTGATTCCCTCGCATATAGCAGAACTTCTAATATGATTATATAAATTTTCACCATTTTTTCCTACATTCAAGGCATTTTCAATTCTACTTTTAAGCTCGTCGTCAGCACATTCTACTGATATTTGATAAGAATAAGGGGTAACACAAAAAGAAATTTTTTGATCTTTACACAACTCAATCCCCTTTTCTTGTAGAATATTACTTATCTGGCTGTTTACCATTTGACGGTCAAATTCCTTTTTGGCAGCGACGAAGGCATCGGCATGCAATGTAACTCCTCTAAATAATGAATCCCCCAAAGATACATTTCTAATCTTCCCGTTTGTTAACATCTGTGTTTCATAAGCATAAGCTATTCTACGCTCTTCTTCACTTAAGTCTGATGCATAGCATGCTGAATTTTTATCAAAATATTTCTGACGTATATATTGCTCTGGATCCGAATGACTTTTTGCTTCTTGAAGCAATTTACTATATTTTTCTGTCAGAGCCGTCTTACATACATCAAAATCAGAAATATATTGTTTTATACTTGTGGAGTTGATTTCATCCCCCGCCGCCGCAATAACTTTTTGATTCTGATTTCTGGCATTCGCAAAACACGATTGCAAATCGATGGATTGATCTAATTTTATATTCGAAGATGCACTAACAACTTGTGTTTTTTCTAATAATTTTCCTTCATTGCTAATAGTGACAGTATCTCGCGGTAACAATTTAGCTGCTTTTGTATTCTTTTCCTTTTTAATTCCTTGTCGATTAAAAAAAATCTCTAATAACGACAGCTCTTTCCGCCTATTTGCATTATGAATTTTGAATGCCATAATCTTACTTTCCTTTCTTAATAAGTTGCATAATTTGTTTCTGCAATATCGTATTCCCATTTCAGAGTCAACTTGACATTCGACATTGTCGATTTTGCAGTTGCCAATGCATTGTATTTAAATTGCCATGTTTGTCTTGCTGGCAGAGCATTGGAAATATCAATATTGTATGTTCCGCTAGTTGAACTGGAAACTATTGAAGTAAACCATATATTCGCAGGATTTGTGGGTGCTATCATATGACGAACATTTCCTTGATTAGGAGATTGGGTTCCTGTCGTACTAACGGATGTCACTATCGCATTTGGCGGTATTGACGTATTGTTTGACAAGTTTAGTGATAAAACACCGGATTCAACACCTGTTGTACTCATACTTGCATTTCCTGGATTGGATGCTGAACCGCTAAAATTAAATGTACCATTTCCAGTTTTAATTCTGTCATACAATGTCAGCGAAATAATCATATCACCTGAGAATCCATCTGGTCTGAATACTACAGCATAAAATGTCTGAGTACTAGCTACTGTATTATTTATGTCTGATGCCAAAAAAGGTATTAACGAATTAGGATTGATGACAGTATCACTCAAATCAAGAAAATTGCCTGTCGCATTTGCTGTCGCTAAAATCATTTCTTCATATTCGTTATCATAAGAACATCTTACATAGATACGACTGTTACTCGGGACTGTGAAACTTACCCAAAGCACATCTTCTCCTGCTGGTAATGTTGCCATAACACTTTTCCCGTTTGAATATGCCCCCCAATTATAAGCAGTTGCTCTTGTTGTATGCCCGCCAGAAATTGGTGTCGCTGCTTCTGCATTATTTGCCGGAAACAGACTAATCAAACACAATATAGTTAATATGGCACCTACTAATTTTTTTTAAACTTTTCTCATACTGTTATCCCTTTCTAAAATAATTTTGTCGATAAGTATTTTGTTTCCTTTTCAAAAACTTTAAACGTTTATTGATTACGTTCTAATACATATCTCCCCTCCCTCTTTTATGACCCTTTCAGTATAATAGTACTCAATACTATGTTATTTGTCTATAAGTTCACAAAAATAGACATTCTAAATCTAAAAATTGTATAACATCTGTATATTTATCATTTTTATATATAAAATCATAATATTTTCATTTTGTGGATTATAAGAATAATAAGTATAAAAAGATCCTTTGGGGATATACGTCAGTTCAGGTCTGCTTGCAGTTCATTTCTATGAAGGTTGAAATCCGTTTCCTGCCCGACGACATGGCGGCGGCTTTCATCTTTTATGACAAGGAGCGTTTTCCCATCCGGCTTACCAACAAGAATGACAACTGCCGCACGAAACGCAACAACCAGCCGGTCCTTGATTATTCTAAGATAGGAGACAATATGAAGTGACCTCACATTTGTAGATGCAAGATGTTTAGCATTTCATACCTATCGCGAGGTATATGTTCCGGATGATGAAGATAACGCCATAAAGGAATATATCCGAATGCGTGATGATCAGAAGCTTATGCTCAAAAAAATCAAGCAGCAG
>QMCD01000028.1_pt1 | contig 102945 bp, 89 predicted proteins | sample 1821841 | NCBI WGS metagenome assembly QMCD01 (sample SAMN01991225, study PRJNA193472) | Termite gut metagenome, whole genome shotgun sequencing project. | isolation source: worker | host: Macrotermes natalensis
ACCTGCACACCCCAGATAGCGAGGAAGGCAAGTAGGCCGATTGATTTTCTCATTCAATTCAAATTTAAGTTAGACATATTTAGTTGTTGATTCTCTGCAAATGAATACTTGCTGGGCAAGCATGTGGCAATTCCATAAAATCAACAAACTAACCGGCGGGGACAGGGGGAGCAGATTCTAATTGAATTCTTTTTGAAAAATTTTAAAAGACAGTAGAGTCTGTTTGAGAATGCATTTTCTTTGAAAAAAATTGTCGGAAAATTTGGGAAAATGATAGCAATATTGCTACATTCGTGATATCATAATTGAGCAAGCACTCATGAAATACTCAGAAGTAAAAAGAATATTAAGCAAAGCAGGATGTTATTTTCTTTCTTATATTAGCGAACAGTCAGGGGTCAAATTTTAACCCAAAAGCTGTTGATCAGTAAAACTATAAAAATGAAGTCATGAAAGTACAGGTAATTATTGAGCGCGGAATAGATGGTAGTTTTGATGCAAATATGGAATTTATTAAAAATATTCCATTTGGCATCTTAGGGCAAGGAGCGACTGTATCAGAGGCCATTTCAGATTTTCATAATTCATATACCGAAATGAAAGCTATGTATCGGGCGGAGGGGAAAGAGTGTCCCGTCCTGGAGTTTGTATTCAAATACGATATGCCCTCCTTTCTGCAATATTACGCATATGCTTTTACCTTAGCCGGATTAGAACGGATTACTGGTGTAAATCAGAAACAGTTAAGTCACTATATCGGCGGCAGACGAAGTCCAAGCGAAAAAACGATAAAAAAAATCGAGGAGCGTATACACATTTTCGGTAAAGAAATAGCTTCCGTCAGCTTTGTTTGATTTAGTACGAATCTGACTTCTTCCGGTAGCCTCCGCTAAGCGGGGGCTTTTTTGTCCACACTATTTTTTATCATTTCTCACCCTCGTTTTTGCAACGAAAGAGGAAGAGGCCGATGGCGGTGAGGAGGCCGTTGACCAACAGGATTTCAAAGCCGAAGCGGTAGCCGGCCAAGAGCTGTTCGGAGAAGGTGTCGATAAGCACGGTGAGGAGGATGGAGAGGGCGGCGATGTAGGGGACGGCGCGGTCGTGTACCCGGTATTTCAGACAGATTCCGGTAAAGAAGAGGCCGAGCAGCGGCCCGTAGGTGTAGCCGGCGAATTTGAAGATGGCGCGGACAACGCTGTCGTTGTGGAAGGCATTGAATAGCAGCAGGATCAGCGCGAGGAGAGCGGCAATGGCCAGGTGCGCATAGAAGCGGATGCGCTTTTGTTGCGCTTCGCTTTTGCCGGACACGCCGTAGATGTCCACCGTAAAGGAGGTGGTCATGGCGACGAGGGCGGAGTTGGCGCTGGAGAAAGCGGCGGCGATGACCCCGAGCATAAAGAAGATACCCGTGGCGGCCGGCAAATAGCGGGTGGCGAGCAGCGGATAGATGCTGTCCGTTTGGGCGGGAACAGCGATGCCCAGAGTCTGCATGTAGATAAAAAAGAGCACGCCCAGGCAGAGGAAGATAAAGTTGACGGGGACAAAAGCGAGGCTGAACGAAAGAAAGTTCTTTTTGGCCTCCCGGATGTTTTTCAGGCTCAGGTTTTTCTGCATCATGTCCTGGTCCAGGCCGTTCATGACGATGGCGATGAAGATCCCCGCGATGAACTGTTTCCAGAAGCAGTGGGGGTTCGACCACGCTTCGTCGAGGTCGAAGATCAGGGAGCGGGGGCTGTCGGCAATGGCGGCGCACATCTCCCCGAAGGAGAAGCCGAGCGCCTCCCGGATGGAGAAGATGGTGAAGATAGCGGCGAAGATCAGGAAAAAGGTTTGCACCAGATCGGTCCAGATGATGGCTTTTATGCCTCCCCGGAAGGTGTAGGCCCAGATGACCGCCACGGAGAGGAGCGCGTTGCACGCAAAAGGAATGCCGAGCGGCCCGAACACGGTAAGTTGCAGCACCAATGCAACGATAAAGAGCCGGAAACCGGCGCCGATGACTTTGGAGAGCAGGAAGAGCCAGGCGCCGGTTTTGTAGGCACGGTAGCCGAACCGTTTTTCGATGTAGGTGTAGATGGAGGTCAGGTTGAGTTTGTAGTAGAGCGGCAAAAGCAGTTGGGCGATGAGGAGGTAACCGATAAAGTTTCCCAGAATGACGGCGAAGTAGGTCATTTTGGCGGGCGAGGAGACCATGCCCGGCACGGAAATAAAGGTGACGCCGGAGAGGGTTGTTCCGATCATGCCGAACGCTACTGCCCACCAAGGGGATTTGCTGCCGCCTTTGTAGAAGTCGGCAGTGGTGCTTTTACGGGCAATCCACCAGGAGAGCGCCAGGAGCAGGCCGAAATAGAGGACGATGATGGAGAGGAAGAGCCAGGGTGTCATGGGGTGTTGGGTTGGGGAATACAGATAAAACGGACAGCTAAAAAGGAGGGGATGGTACACACTGCCACCCACAGGAAAAAATGGAAGTAACCAACCTGCTCCTGCATCCATCCGGAGAACATGCCCGGCAACATCATGCCCGCCGCCATGACGCCGGTGCAGAGTGCGTAGTGGGCTGTTTTGTGTTCTCCGGCGCTGAAGAGGATGAGGAAGAAGGTGTAAGCAGTGAAACCGAAGCCGTACCCGAATTGTTCCAGCACTACGCAGGCGGTGATGAGCGCCGTGTTTTCCGGTTGCAGGAAGGCCAACAGCACATAGAGCAGGTTGGGAAGGTTCAGGGCGAGCGTCATCACCCATATCCACTGTTTCAGGCCGTTCCGCGCGACTAAGATGCCGCCCAGGATGCCGCCCGCCGTCAGGGCGATGACGCCGGCGGTACCGTAGATAAAGCCCACCTCCGCAGTGCCCAGCCCCAAGCCGCCGGCGTCGCGGCCGTCCAACAGAAAGGGGGCGGCCAATTTTACCAATTGCGACTCCGCAAACCGGAACAGCAGCATAAAAGCCAGCGCCGGAAGGATCTGTTTTTTCCTAAAGAACGAAACGAACACGGCAAAGAAGGCCCTCCAACCCGGCGGTTGGGGATGGCTGCCGGTCACCGTTTCCCGTTTCGGCAACATGCAGAGGTGGTAGAGCGCCAAGAGGAGGAAAAGCCCAGCGACCACCCCAAAGGTGACCGCCCAGGCGTGGGCGATGGAGAGGCGCAGTTCCAACATACCGGCCAGCAGAACGATCCCCCCCTGTCCGAGGATCACGGCCAACCGGTAGAAGGTGGTGCGGATGCCGATAAAGCAGGCTTGCTGCCGGGTATTCAACCCGATCATGTAGAAGCCGTCCGCAGCGATGTCGTGGGTGGCGGAACTGAAGGCCAGCAGCCAGAAAAAGGCCAGGGAGTAGCGGAGGAAATCGCCGCCCGGCAGGCTCAGGGCCACACCCGCCAACGCCGCTCCGATCAGGAATTGCATGCCGATGATCCACTGCCGTTTGGCGCCGAACAGGTCGACCAGCGGGCTCCACAACGGCTTGATGACCCACGGCAGGTAGAGCCAACTGGTGTATAAGGCAATGTCGCTGTTGGACAACTCCAATCGTTTATAGAGGATCACGGCCACCGTCATCACTACTACGTAAGGGATGCCCTCGGCCAGATAGAGGGTGGGGATCCAGCCCCACGGGCGGTTGTTCGCTTTTTTGTCCGGCATGGTTTATTGGTATTTTTTTTCGATGCGGCTGCCCGGAAAGTAGTGCGCCAGTATCTCCCGGTAGGAGTAACCCCGGCTGCTCATTACGGCCGCACCGATCTGGCAGAGGCCCACTCCGTGCCCCCAACCGGCCCCGCGAAGGCGAAATCCTTCCGCCGTTTGCTCCACGGTAAAAGCGGAGCTGTAGAGGTGGGAACGGGAGAGCGCTTTCCGAATCAGCAATTCCTTCCCGATCACCAGGTTCCTTTTCGTCCCCTCAATTTTCAACCGGATGATCCGGCCGGACGCGCCCCGCTCCAACGGGATCAGTCCGGTCACCTCCCCAAAATCCACCTCTAAGCGTTCCCTTAGCAGGGCCGAAAGCTCTTCCCGGCCGTAACAGACTTCCCAGCGGAAGAAGTCGGGGGTTTCCCGGTCGTAATCGTTCAACACTTCGGAGAGGATCCGGGTGTCCCGGGTGTTGCAAAATACCTCCGGCCGGCTTTGGACCCAACGCGCGCTGTTCGCTTCTGTGGTCAGGTCCGCCGGCAGCGCCGGTCCGGGCGCATCGTACACTGCTTGCAGGTAGGGGTGGCACACCGGCTCCCAGACGTTTTCAAAATATTCGCTCACGCCGCCGCAGCACTTGGAAAAGCGGGCGTCGCAAATGTGTTCTCCGTACATCAGCACTTCGCCCCGGGTGGCCTGCACGGCGTTGTACACCGGGCGGGCCGTTGCTTTTTGGATCCCCTGGTAGCGCTGGCAATGGTCGTCCGCACAAACATCGTAATGCAGGTGGTCTTCCCGGTCGAACCAGCGGATGTACTCCTCTCCGATCCGGAAGAGCGACCGGTATGTCTGCCGTTCCTCTTTCAAAGCGCGGGATTTTTGCTGTTGTGCGATCAGCCAGCTCCGGGAGATCACTGCGTGCGCCTTGAGCAACTCCTCCGACGACGTGGCGCTCATTTCCGACGAGATGACGCTTAACAGGTACTCCTCCAAGGGCAAGCGGTTGACGGCGGTTACCCCTCCCCCCTCTCCGATCAATTGCAACGCCCCCCGGAAGCGTTGGTCCTCTTTCCGCTCCCAATGAAAATCGATCCCGATGGTGACGTCCGCCAACTCGAATTCCGCCGCTTCCGGTTCTACCGGCACAAACTCTACCGGCAGGAGCAGTGGTACCTCTTCCGCACCGGAAGCGAGTGTGCAACCGGTGTGGTTCCGGGTAACGGTGAACGCCCCCGTATACCGTTTCCCTTCCCCCCCGAGGCGGTATTCTCCGTGCAGGAAGAAACGGATCTCTGCGCCCGATAGAATGCCGACCGTGATGTTCATCTGGGGTGATTTTGGGCGTTTAGCTCTGCGGACAGCTTTTTTCGGGCGTACCATTCAATGGTACGGAGCGTGTCTTTGTAGCTGTTGTTGGCGTTTTCCTGTTCCACGGAGAGGGCGGCATCGGAGTTGCCTTCCCACCGGCGGCACAGGTAAAGCGGGTCGTAGATCCGGGCAATTTTGTACAGGCCGGAGACGGCCAGCATCACGGCGTAATCCTCGCCGTAACTGGTATTGGGGAATTTCAGCGCCCGCACAACGGGGGTGTAGAAGGCCCGGGGAGCACCGAAACCATTGATCCGCAAGGCGTTGTTGTGTCCGTTCTCCGGGGTCCATTCCCGGTGGTCTACCACGCCCGGCGGCAGGGGCTGCAACGCAAAATCCACCATCCGGTAGGAACCGACCACTGCGGCGCACCGCTCGCGACGGAAGGTGTCCACCACCCGTTGCAAAACAGTTGTATCGACGTACAGGTCGTCGCTGTCCAATTGTATGCAGAAACGGCCGCAACGCCTGTCTGCTATCGCCGCATTCCAACACCCGCCAATGCCCAGATCGCTCCGCTCCGGAAGGATGTGGAGCAGACGGGGATCTGTTTGCGCTATTTTCCGCAGGATTGGGGTGGTGTCGTCGTCGGAGTGATTGTCCACCACCAGGACATTGAAGGGGAAGTCGCACACCTGCCCCAAGGCCGACCGGACCGCTTCGGCAATGGTCTTTTCCCGGTTTTTCACCGGAATGACGACACTTGCTTCCACCGGGAACTTTCCGTCAAATATTACTTTTTCTGTACGGGGCGGAAGCCAGGCGCCGCTCTTTTTCAGGAAGCGGGTACACGCCCGCTCCATCTCTGCCTGTACCTCCCGGTTGCGCGGGTCGACGTAGTCGAACTGCCGCTCTCCGGAGAAGCGCAGGTCTGTTTCCACTTCCGTATATAAAAATTCCGGGAGCCGCAGGATTTTTCCCGATAGGGAAAGGGTGAGCCGCATGTGGTACAGGGCGGCAAAGCGGTACTCTTCTTCCGTGTGGAGCACTGCTTCCCTGAAGCGTCCGGTGTGCAGCAAAAGCAGTGAGCCGAACTGAAAGTCGTCCCGCAGGCTGCCCGGCCGGTAGTCGATCAGGGGGCGCCGGTGGGTTTGTCCTCCTTTTTGTTCGTAGTAATCTGTATAGAGCCAAGCCGAATCGGTGTTTTCGGCTACGGAAAGCAGGCGTTCTAATGCATCGGCCCCTACTTGCAGGGCGTGCGGTTTGGTGTAAAGGAGTAACCAAGGGGTGTTGCAGGAAGCGGCTATGGCCCGGAGGGTTGTGGTGTTCCCGAACCCCTCGGAGGGCAAGGATTCGACTCCGGCCGACATGATCCCGTCCGGGGAGAGCGCGTATATTTTTTTTACAGCCGGACAGGAGGAGAGTTCCCGGACTGTTTTTTCCAGGCAATCGGGCGCACTGCCGGCTATGTAACAGGTAATATTCTTTTGCATGGCGTTTTTCGCAGAGTTTCAAAGATAGCGTTTTTTCCGATGCAAAAATCCTTTTGCACTCCGCCATTCAGGGCAAACCTTGAAATTTTCTACTTTGCAATAGTGGTTCCTTGTACCGCTCCGGAGTATTGTCCTTTGGGAGCGTGTCTCCACAACGGTTGTCTATCCCTTTTCGTTCGCTGGAATCCTAACCGCCTTCTTCCCTTCGGTCATTCGGCGCCCTTGCAGGGAGCCGGATTCCGGTCGCTCCGCAAAGGCAAGACAACAATCGTTGTTCCCGCCAATGCTCCAAAAGGCTCAATACCCCTGCGCTCATGCAAGGCTGTCTGTCGTTCAAGCGAAAAAATAGCCTGTTGTTTCCGAATATTTTCCCGGAGAGATGGTGTTGCCTTAACGCACTAAGCGAAGGCGTGTTGATTTCCGAAAGCGTGGTCGGGAACGGCGAATTGTTTACTTGCTCCGGATGAGCGCCCGGAATCCGCTCTGCTCGACGAAGGAGCGAAGCGACTGAGAAGGTTGCGGATTCCAGCGAAAGCCGGGGCTTAGTAAACCGCCGTGGAGACCGCTTTTCGGAAACAACAGGCCGAAGCGATAGCGGAAAAAGAGAAAAGATTCAGGTTTGCCCTGCTCCACCATTGCTTCGGGAAAACGACAACTTTAAGAAATACGAAACGCACCTAATTTGTCGGATATATCCCGAATGGCAAAATTCAGCGTATCCAACTCCTCTTGCGTAAATTTTGCCGGTTTTCCGTTTACGTCAAATTCGTTCACTCGTTGGCTGAACCAACTTTTGGATTTGTTGAAATAGTGCTTGGCAATGTAACTCATCGAAATCATGGAGGAAATTTGCGCCATTTGTTCTTTTATTTTTAGCGCTTTAGCGTCTGCAAGTGTCTGCCCGGCACATGCCAACACAGCAGCTTCGAAACCTTCGGGATCGCTCTCCGCCAATTGTTCCAATTCGGCGTGGATCTTCTCCGCTTCTGCATCGGATTCGGAAACAATCTCACGATCTCTTAATTTTTCATATTGTTCTTTTGTCGTCATGCTTATTGATCTTTTCGGTTCCCTGGAAAATTTTAATAGTTAAATATCTGATTTTAATTCATGTACAATTTGATCGACAATGGCTTCCAGATTTTCAATGCGTTTGAATCTCGCTGCGAAAAATCGCCAGTTTCGGAGATAATTCAACAACTCGTGTTCCAATCTTTTTCTTTCTTCTGATACGTACCGTCCCATTTTTTTCTCGTTTTCCAAAGATAATATACTTTTGTTTATACTGCAACTGTTTTAACAGGAATTTTTAAACAGACTCTGATAATCAAACACCTGCATATCCAAAACTACGGGAAAAATTTGGAAAACAGAAGAGGATTCTATTTGATAGTCCCTATACACCCGCGCGGCCCCTTGCAACAAAATACAATCTTTCACTATATTTGCAGTAAAAGCGGTACGTATGGAAAAAGGAGTGCTGATCGCGGACAGCGGTTCGACCAAAACAGCCTGGTGCCTGATCCGGACGGATGGTGGCAAAGAATACCGGCATACGTCGGGGATCAATCCGGTTTATCTGTCGCGGGAGGAGATTATCCGCCTCATCCGGGAGGAGTTCCAGCCCCTTTCGCAACCGGTGGGAGCTATCCGGTTTTACGGGGCCGGATGCGCATTCGCAGAGAAGAACCGACAGGTGGCTGAAGCCCTGGAGTACTGTTTCGGGACATCAGATATTGAAGTCCACCCGGATCTGCTGGCTGCGGCCCGGGCGCTGTGCGGACGGGAACCGGGCATCGCTTGCATCCTGGGAACCGGATCCAACTCCTGCTACTACGACGGGAAACAGATTGTGCAGAACGTACCGCCGCTGGGCTTTATCCTCGGAGACGAAGGAAGCGGCGCTTACATCGGGAAACGACTGTTGGCCGATGCCCTGAAAGGAGTATTGCCAGCCGACCTGGCAGAACAGCTGTTGAAAGAGATGGCTCTGACCTATCCGGAGATCATTGACCGGGTGTACCGGCAACCGCTGCCGAACCGCTTCTTAGCCGGATCGGCCCGCTTTGCAGCCGCCCACATCGCCCGGCCGGAGATCCGCCGGATCGTACAGGAGGCCCTGGAGGCATTTATCCGGAGAAACGTGTTGCTATACGAAAAAGCCCGGGAGTTACCGGTCTCCTTTACCGGAAGCGTAGCCTGGGCCTTCCGGGAACTGCTGCAGGAGACACTGGCGGCCCATGCCTTGCAGGCGGGACATTTTTCCCCCGATCCGATGGAGGGATTGTTACGGTTCCATTGCTCGTTGTAACGGTTTCCGTTCCCATCGACACGCTTAAAATTAGAACTTGCCTGAAAGAAAGAGGGGGCTATTTGCCCTTGTAAAGAGCAACCTTTCGGAAAGTCTGTACGTAATACTATCCGAAATTGGTTCCTATTCACCCGCAAGCAATAGACAGGGTAATCTTTCCTGGATAATTTTAGATTGGTCCAAATTCATATAAGTATGAAAGCACCGATTGGAAGTACTGTCTCAACCGGACAGGAATGTCCCGAAAGCGGCGTTTGGAAAGTTGTCGGTTGTGAATCAACAACTGCTCCGATAGCCAAAGGTAACATTATGCCGCCTTACAAGGATGAAGCCGTTACCTGGAAACTCATCAAGTACGCTTAATGTATTTAAAATGAGGGTGGATCAGAGCGATTTCACCCTCATTTCGTATGCTGTCTTCCCACTCACGAATACCGGCTGCAAAGAGGGATATGTTTGGACGGAGAGTGCAGAAAATTGTTCGGGAGATACCCAATAAGCCGCTTCGATCCCTTCCTCCGTCTGGGGTACCGGTTCCTGGTCCGGCGGGCAGGACATGAGGAACCAACAGGTGTGTTTCAGGCTCCACCGGCCTTCCCGGAAGTAAAGGTGGCGGGTACCGGGAAGGGGATCAATCACCTGCAATCCGCCGATGCCACACTCTTCCTCCACCTCCCGCATGGCCCCGGTCTCCGGCGATTCGCCCACTTCCAGGTGTCCTTTGGGCAGGTCGACCTTTCCGAAACGCCGGATGACCAACAAGCGGTCACCGTCGGTTACAACTCCTCCGGCCGCTTCAACTTCCTGAAAATAAGAAGAGAAATCCTTTTGTAATTGCATCAGGTCCGGGGAGTAGATCACTTGCCGGAAGGGGGCGCCGCTCTCCAACAGGTGAAATACCTCCGCCCGGGTCGCCTGCGAATCCCGGTGGACCCAAACGGCGGGGCCGGTTGCCAACGAAGAGGCATCGTCGCTCAGCCGGAAAAAACTCTCGTTGAAAAATATCATGGAAAAATTTACGTCAGTTCGGGCAACTCAATGCCTTTGATCTTCCGGTACAGGTTCAGGGCGTAGGAGTCGGTCATGCCGGAAACGTAGTCCACTACCGTCTGTATTTTGGTGTACATGGAGTCCTCTTTGCTCACCTGGTACTGCCCCGGCATCACGGCAAGCAGGTTGCGGGCGTAGTAGGTCTCCGGCTTCAGCACGGCGTCCGTATACTCTTTCAGGATGGTACCGAGGATCTTAAAACCGGCTATCTGGATCTGGGTGACGATGTCGGTGTGGTAAATGCGTTCGTAGGCCAGGTCCGTGCATTTGTCGTAGGCCACTTTGTTGGCGCCACTCAGGTTTTTGATCAGCCCGCTCCCGAAGTCGCCGCTCAGAATGGCGTCATAATTTTCGCAGAAGATGGCGGAGCAGGCATGGATCAGTTTGTTGATGATGCCGGCCCGGAGAAAGGCGATGCGTTCGTTTTTATCGGTCACTGTCCGGAAGGTGCGGTTGATGATTTTCAGATCCTCCTTGTCTTCGTTTTTGTCGTAGAAGTTCTCCAGAATGGCGACGGTTTCGTCGTACGAGAGGATCCGCATTTTGTGGGAATCTTCGATGTCCATGATCTGGTAGCAGATGTCGTCGGCCGCTTCTACCAACAACACCAGCGGATGGCGGGCGTAGTGCAGGGGGGCGTTGCTGATCTGTTTCAGTCCAAGCGCTTCCGCCACTTCCCGGAAAATCTTCTTTTCGCTCTGAAAAAAGCCGTATTTTTTGCCGCGGGCAGCAACTTTGGATTCATAGGGGTACTTGACGATGGATGCCAGGGTGGTGTAGGTCATGGTGTAACCGCCCGGCCGACGGCCGTGGAAGCTGTGGGTCAACAGGCGGAAGGCGTTGGCATTGCCTTCGAAGTGGCTAAGGTCCGCCCACTCTTCGTCGGAGAGCAATTTTTTGAAGTAAAGCCCCTCCCCTTCGCTGAAAAAGTAGGAGATCGCCTCTTCTCCGGAGTGGCCGAAGGGCGGATTTCCGAGGTCGTGGGCCAGACAGGCGCTGCTGACGATGGTGCCGATCTCTTCGATCAGTTCGGGGTGTTCCAGGTGCGTCTCTTTTTGCCGGATAAACTGGGCGATCTTGGAGCCAAGGGAACGGCCTACGCTGGCAACCTCCAAGCTGTGGGTGAGGCGATTGTGTACAAAGATATTGCCCGGAAGGGGAAATACCTGTGTTTTGTTCTGCAGGCGGCGGAACGGGGAAGAGAAGACCAACCGGTCGTAGTCCCGCTGAAATTGCGAACGGTCGTGCGAACGGAACAGGGAGGCAGGGCTGCCCGGCTGGTAGCGGCTAACCGAAAGTAATTGGTTCCAATCCATAGGGTCTGTTTAAGACAGGTGCGGCACATCACCGCACCTGCCCGAAGTGGTTGTTATTTGCTGACAAAGTGGAAGTGGCTGCCAAAGCGCTCAAAAGCGGCTTGGTCCAATTCCGCCCGGTGGTCGGGGTGTGCAATGCCGATAATGGCTTTGGCCCGCTCCTGCAACGTTTTTCCGTAGAGGTCTGCCGCCCCGAATTCCGTTACTACGTAGTGCACGTCGAAACGGGTGGTCACTACGCCGGCGCCGTTGAGCAGGGTGGGCGTGATTTTGCTGACCCCTTTGGCCGTTACGGCCGGCATGGCGATGATCGGTTTTCCACCCACGCTGGCAGCCGCTCCCCGGATAAAATCGAGCTGCCCGCCGCATCCGCTGTAAAATTTACACCCGATGGAGTCGGCGTTCACCTGTCCGGTGAGGTCGATGGAGAGGGCGGAATTGATCGCCGTCATTTTGGGTTGTTGGGCAATGATGAACGGGTCGTTGGTGTACCCTACATCCATCATGGCGACGGCCGGATTGTCGTCGATAAAGTCGTATACCTCTTTGGAGCCCATCAGGAAGGTGGAAACCAGTTTCCCTTTGTCGAATTTTTTGTTCAGGTTGTTCACGACCCCTTTGTAGTAGAGGGGAAGAACCCCGTCGGCGAACATTTCGGTGTGGATTCCGAGGTTTTTGTGGTTGCCCAGTTGGGAGAGTACGGCGTTGGGGATGGCCCCGATGCCCATTTGCAGGGTGGCCCCGTCCTCGATCAATTCAGCGCAGTGCTTCCCGATCCGGATGTCCTGTTCCGAGAGGTGGGCCTGGTGCGCTTCGATGAGCGGCGTGTTGTCTTCGCAAAAGATGTCGATGTCCGACAGTTTGATCATGGCGTCGCCCCACGCCCTTGGAACGTTGGGGTTGATCACGGCGATGACGGTCTTAGCCGTCTGTACGGCCGCCAGGGTGGCGTCCACGGAGGTTCCCATGGATACGTATCCGTGTTTGTCCGGCGGGCACACTTGTATCATGGCCACGTCTACCGGGGTCACGCCGCTGCGGACCAGTTTCTGGGTTTCGCTCAAGTGTACGGGGATGTAGTCCGCCCACCCTTCCTGGGTCGGTTTGCGGACATTTCCGCCTACGAAAAAGGATTCCAACTGGAATACGCCTTCAAATTCCTGTTCGGCATAGGGAGCGCTCCCTTCTGTGTGCAGGTGTTGCACTTTGACATTTTTCAGTTCCCCGGTCCTTCCCCGGGCGCAGAGCGCCTGGATCAAGCCCTGCGGAGCGCAGGCAACGCTGTGTAAATGGATCCGGTTCCCGGATTTTACCACTTTGACGGCTTCTTCGAATGATACTGTTTTAATACCTTGGTACATAGCTGTTTTATTTGTCTTTCTGTTGTTATAAAATGAGTTATCGGATGAAAACATGCGAAGGTACACAAATTTTTAGTATTTTAGTTGCTTTGAAAAACGGAACAACAGATGGAGCAGGAAATTTTAGGGATCGGATCCCGTGTGAAGCACCGGGAGTATGGTGCCGGTGTCGTGATACAGGTGAAAACCAAAAGCTACCTGATCACTTTTATGGAGTACGGGAACAGAGAGATCCTGAAAAGTTACGACGGTCTGGAGATCATCGACCTGCTGGAGGATCCGGACGATCTGGTCAGTTTTGAAGCGATGGAACACACCCTGGTCAAGATCCTCCGCCAATTTTCGGACATTACCGAAACCGTTCCCATCGCGGAAAAATGGTCCGGCGGTATGCTGATCCTGAAACCTTCGAATCCGGAACTGAAGCCGTACGAAATGCCGATCGCCACCTTTTTCAATAAGATCATCCTGATCCGCGACCGACTGCGGGTATTGGAACAGAAGGTTAATACCAGCAGCATCAGCAACGAGGAGAAGCTGGTTTTGCAGCAGTACATCACCCGTTCCTACGGCAGCCTGACTTCTTTTAATATTCTGTTCAAGAACAAGTCGGAAGGTTTTACGGGTGAGGGGGGAAAATGACAGAACCCAGGCGGGAATGCCTGAGTCCTGTTGTTTTAAGTGTCCGGAGAGGAAGGATTATTTCTTTGTCTCTTCGTCTTTTTTGATGCGGGTGACCTCTTTGTGACCGTCTTCTTTGACTTTGATCACTTCTTCGTTCTTTTTCTCTTTGTCTTTTAATACTTCTTTGTGACCGTCCACTTTGGTTTTCAGCACCTCTTTGTGTTCGTTCTCTTTTTCTTTGATGAAGTCCCGGATCCCCTCTTCATGGGCTTTCAGCACTTCTTTGTGCGGACTCTCTTTCAGTTTCAGCACTTCCCGGGTTCCTTCGGCCGTTCTTCTGCGCATTACCTCTCTTTCGTGGCCCCCTGTGCCAAGTCTCCAGGCATCGTCCACTTTTACCAGGTCGTAATCCATGTGCTCCACATCTCCGTTGTTGTAGGTCGTTTTTACGGAAACCTGCGCGTTCTTCCCGTCGGCGGTTACTTTTTCGGTAGCAACTGCCACATCTTTCACACCACCTTTGGCCTTCACCACCGGTTCTATGTGTTTTTTAACGGCAGCAGCGTGTTGCACTTTCTGTTCCCGGGGGAGGGGCGCAGGCTTGGCCGTTTTCACCGTTCCCGAAACGGGTTCTACAAAAACGATCCCTTCCACAAAACGATCGTAATCCCCTTTTACCAGACTTTCGGTATGGGCTTTAGCCACCTCTCCGGGCGATGAACTCTTATCCGATTTGCAATTTGCAAACAATACAAGTGCGAGTGCACAGGTTCCTAAATAGATCAATTTTCTCATTTTCTTTTGATGTTTAGTTGTAAGTTAATAATACCAACTAAACGAAAATAGAGGGATATGGTTACTCCCGTACACAAAAGAGACGTAAAAATGCAATTGTATTTTGAAATATTTAAGATTTATATCGTTTCTGTTCCAGTAGAGGCTTTGTCGGTTTTCCGCAGTCGTTCCGCCTCTCTCTGCAGGGTTGCTTTGTTAAAACCACATTTCTCCGCGATCCCTTCTCCGCATTGCGGATCGCACAGGTAGAAACGGGCAGCTACCCGCAACCGGACCGGCTCCGGAACCCCAGCCATCTCGTCCACGATGTTCTGAACGGTACGCTGCTTTTCGTCTTCGGGGAGCAGCCGGAACAGGTCTCCGGGTTGTGTATAGTAATCCGGATCCACCCGGTGGTCGTATATGCCGGCGGCTCCTTCCAAAGCCAACGGCGGCTCTTTGTAATTCCGGTCTTCCACCGGACCGCCAAGACTGTTCGGTTCGTAGTTTACCGCTCCGCCCCCGTTGCCGTCCGTCCGCATCAAACCGTCCCGGTGGTAGTTGTGTGCCGGAATTTTCGGCCGGTTCACGGGAATGTTTTCAAAATTGATCCCTAAGCGGTAACGGTGGGCGTCACCGTAAGCAAACAGGCGTCCCTGCAACATCCTGTCGGGCGAAAAACCGATCCCCGGAACGTGGTTGGCCGGATTAAAGGCGGCCTGTTCGATGTCGGCAAAATAGTTCTCCGGATTCCGGTTCAGCTCCATCACTCCTACTTCGATCAGCGGATAATCTTTGTGGCTCCACACTTTTGTCAGGTCAAAAGGGTTGAAACGGTATTTGGGAGCATCCTTTTCCGACATGATTTGAATGAACAGTTTCCATTTCGGGTACGCTCCTTTCTCAATGTGTTCGTACAGATCCCGCTGTGAATATTCCCGATCTTTTCCGACAATTTCCGCTGCTTCGGCGCTTGTAAAGTTGGCTATTCCCTGCTGGGTCCTAAAATGAAATTTTACCCAATGCCGCTTGTTTTTGGAATTGATAAAGCTGTAAGTATGGCTGCCGAATCCGTGCATCTGTCGCAGGTTTTTCGGAATGCCCCGGTCGCTCATCAGGATCATCACCTGGTGCAAGGATTCGGGACTCAATGACCAGAAATCCCACTTAGCCGTGTTGCTGCGCATGTTGTCCCTGGGATCCCGCTTCTGCGTGTGGATAAAATCGGGAAATTTCAAGGGATCCCGGATAAAAAATACCGGTGTGTTGTTTCCGACCAGATCCCAGTTCCCTTCGTCCGTATAAAACTTGAGGGCAAATCCTCGCACATCCCGTTCGGTATCGGCGGCTCCCCGTTCGCCTGCCACCGTCGAAAAACGGGCCAGCATTTCGGTCTTTTTTCCTATTTTCGAAAAAATGGAGGCTTTGGTGTAACGGGTAATATCGTGGGTAACAGTAAAGGTCCCGAAAGCGCCGGAACCTTTGGCATGTACGACCCGTTCCGGTATCCTCTCCCGGTTAAAATGGCCAAGTTTTTCCAGGAACCACACGTTTTGCAACAAAGCCGGCCCCCGTTCACCCGCCGTTTGGATATTCTGGTTATCTTCTACCGGTTTGCCCGCGTCTGTCGTTAAGCGTTTTTTATTCTTTTCCATAAAAATCGTAAAATTTAATCCTTTATAAACAGGAAACGACATTTCGGCAAAAAGGTTCCAAACCTGCAGAAAAATCTACAAAAATACCCGGATCGGCCGATCCGGGTATTTTTGTTCCATTATCCGGGAGAGGGTTTAACGGGAAACGACAGCTTGTTCGAGCGCTCTGTATACTGCTATGCGGTTCAGCACGGGAGCTGCCAATGCTTCGTCGATCCGCACCCGTACCCCGGAAGCGGTTACGGCCGGAAAACGGAGGATCCGTTTGTAGCCGATGGTGGTTGCTTCGGTCAGTTTTTCCCAAGCTCCCGCCGCCCCGCGTATTTCTACGGTGAAACGGGCCACCCGCTGGCCGAGCGGGATGTACTCCTGCAACAGGAGCCGGTTGAAGGTCTGTTCGGAAGGGAGGGAGAGTTCCAGCCACGCCGTCTGCTCGCCGTCGTCCGTGGCCCAATAGGTATCGTAATCGTCGCTAAGGACATTGGCCGCCCGGTAACGGGAGGAGTTCCCCCGCACGGAAGAGGCGGAAGCCCCGGCCCCCTGCGCCAGATCTGTTTGAAACGAAGCGGCGATGTGATCCCGGAACTCCATCAGCCGGGCGGAGTCGTTGGGGTGGATCCGGCCCCGCCGGTCGGGCGGCACATTCAGCAACAGATTGGAGTTTCTGCCAATGGATGTATAGTAGATATCTGTCAGCTGCTCTAAACTTTTCACCCGGTCGTCGGTGGAGGGGCTGTAAAACCAGCCCGGACGTATCGATACGTCCGTTTCTGCCGGCACCCAAGCCTGTCCGCCCCGGTTACCGCTGTTCAGTACATGCGACGAAGGCGCTCCCAGCCCGGGCGTAAATCCGGCTGTATCCAGGGTGGACCAGTTGGTCTCCCCGGCAACTCCCCGCTCGTTCCCCATCCAGCGACATCCGGGGCCGACATCGCTGAAAATAACCAACTCCGGATTGAACGACAAAACGGTTTGGCGGAACAGCTCCCAATCGTACTCCTGTTTGCGTCCGGCCGGCCCCTCCCCGCACGCTCCGTCGAACCACTGTTCAAAGATCTCGTTCCCGCCATATTGGGTATAGACCTCTTGCAAGGTGCCGGCAAATATCCGGTTGTATCCGGGGGTTCCGTAGGCCGGATGGTTCCGGTCCCAAGGCGACAGGTAGACCCCGAATTTCAGGCCGTACTCCCGGCAGGCGTCGCTCAACTCCCGGAGTACATCCCCCTTCCCCTCTTTCCAGCCGCTCTCCCGGACGGTGTGAGTGCTGTATTGGCTGGGCCACAGGCAAAAGCCGTCGTGGTGCTTGGCGGTGAGGATGATCCCTTTCATCCCTGCATTCCGGGCAGTTTCGACCCATTGCCGGCAATCCAATGCCGTCGGCCGGAATACCTGCGGATCCTCTTTGCCGTCCCCCCACTCCACGTCGGTAAAGGTATTGGGGCCGAAATGGACAAACATGTAGTACTCCATCTTTTGCCACTCCAACTGCGCGGGAGTCGGCACAGGCCCGTAAGGCGACGGGGGAGCTACGGCGGTACAGGCGCCGAACAAAGCACCGAACAACAAACTTCCGGCCAAAAGCGTTAGAACCATCTCTTTTTTCATCTCATCTATTCTTTGTCAATCAGTATTTCATCGGTAAACAGCATGCCCATCTTCCCCGCTCCGGGATGCCACTCCGGATTCGGCCCGGGGTGGACAGCTACCATCCGGACGTACCGCCCCTTTTTGTTTACGCCGCGCACCCACAGGTCCCGGCTCTGCGGCTTTCTCTCTTCCCGCGCCACTTCGTTGATCGCCCGGCCGGCGTATTCAAAATGTTCTCCGTCCTCCGAAACGAAGAAATCCACGTAAGCAGGCATCCAGATCCAGTGGTCCGCATCTTGGTGAAAGCCGGCGCCTACGCTGCGGAGGATCCGGATGTTGCCCAGATCGACCACGGCCTCGATATTGGTGGCGGAGTATCCCTGCCACGCTCCCAGGCGGAAGTTATCGCTTCCCCGAATGCCGTCCACCAGCGCCTCCGGGCCTCCGGCGTCGTACCGGGGGCTGTATCTGGAGAAGAGGGTGATCTTTTTGTCCATATTCATTTTGTTGAAACGGGCCACCGACGGAAAGCTCTCCCGGCCGGAGGAGTCCCGGCAATAGGCATACACCCACATGCTTTCATCTACATCGAAAGGAGCCGTGTACAATGTGTAGGCCTCCCGGGCGGGCATCCGCTCTTCTCCACCGGAAACCTGTACATAATAGACCGGAAGTCCCTGTGGCGAAACGATCCGGACGGAGACCGGCTCTTTGAAAACGGTGGTCGCCATCTCAAAAAAAGGATTGACCACAATCGGCTCATCGGTGATGCGGGAAACAGGACGGTCCGCCGGCGCCGTCCCGTAGCTGTAATTGGGGATGGCCCCCAACACAAATTCCAACGTGCCGCCCGCCTCTATCACGGGATGGGCGAACCAACTCCGGGTATAGGGGGTACCGTTCAAGGCGGCCGAACGGATGTACTGCATCTTTTCCGTCTGCGCGCGACGCGGCGCCCGTATTGTAAAGTGTTTGCCGTTCTCCAACGAAATCACGACCTTTTCGAACAACGGGGCCCCGATCACGTAGGTGTCGCTGCCGGGTGTCACCGGGTAAAATCCCAGACTGCTCAGCACGTACCAGGCCGACATCTGCCCGCAATCATCGTTCCCGCACAAGCCATCGGGGGCGGAGGTGTAAAGGGTTTTCAGTATCTTGTGTACCACTTCCTGGGTTTTCCAGTGGGCGCCGGCATACGCATAGAGGTAAGCTGCGTGGTGGCTGGGTTCGTTGCCGTGGGCGTACTGCCCGATCAGACCGGTAATGTCCGGCTGTTCCCTTCCGGAAACCCGGGCGGTCGTGTTGAAAAGTTCGTCCAATTTGGCAATATAAGCGACCTCTCCGCCCAGCATCCGGATGTGAGTCTCTATGTCCTGCGGTACGTAAAAACTGTATTGCCAGGAGTTTGCTTCTGTAAAGTGGTTGCCGACTTCCGCCGGATCAAAGGGTTCCAGCCACTTTCCCCACACTTTGGGACGCATAAAGCCGGTTGGGGGGTCAAATACATTTTTGTAGTACTGCGCCCGGCGGATATGGGTTTTATAGAGTTCTTCCCGCCCCAGCATCCGGGCCATGACGGCGATGGCCCAACTGTCGTAAGCGTATTCCAGGGTTTTGGAAACGGATTCCTGTTCCTGATCGGCGCGCACCAATCCGTGCGCCCGGAATCCCTCCAAGCCCGCACCGTCTTTGCCGGAGGTGGCCACCATCGCCTCTAAGAGTTTCGCAGGGTCCACCCCCCGGATCCCTTTGCTCCAGGCGTCTGCTATCACGGAAACGGCGTGGTACCCGATCATGCAGTTGGTTTCGTTGCCGGCCAGTTCCCAGACCGGGAGTTTTCCGCTCTGTTCGTAAATGGAGAGGAGGGAGCGGAGAAAATCTTGCGTGCGTTCCCGTTCGATGATGGTAAAGAGCGGGTGCAAGGCCCGGTAGGTGTCCCACAGGGAAAATACCGTATATTGTTCGTATCCGTCCGTCCGGTGTATTTTGCGGTCCATCCCCCGGTACTCTCCGTTCACATCCGAATAGATATTCGGGGCTAATCCGGTGTGGTACATAGCCGTGTAAAAGACTTTTTTCTCCTCCGGGTCTGCAGTGGTGATCCGGATCTTTTTCAGATAGCTGTTCCAGGCATTTTCCGTGCGGTTTCGCAGCTTGTCGAACTCCCATCCTGTTACCTCGCTCTCCAGATTCATCCGGGCATTCTGCGCCGATACGGAGGAGAGGCCGATCCGGGCTGTTACGACGTTTGGAGAGCCCTTCCCGAATGTGATCAGGATTTTCGCCGCACGCTTCCCGGCGTGGGTCTGCGCCTGTTCGATGCGGTATTCCGTGATCGGTTCGGAAAATTCGATGTAGAAGTGGAACTCTTTGTCCTGCGCCCACTGTTTGGAACGCCGGAAGCCGCTTAACGCCCGGTCGCCCGATATCTCTAACGCCGCATCCAGCAACTCGTTCCGGTGTGTCAGATCGAGGATCAATTGCGGCGCTTCACCTGCCGGCCAGGTATAGCGGTGCATGCCCACCCGTCTTCCCACTGTCAGTTCGGCCGTCACGTTCCATCGGTCTAACTGTACGCGGTAATAGCCCGGCTCCGCCTGTTCGTTCCCGTGCAAAAAGGGGGATCTGTAGTGTTCGTTCCCGATCACCGGCACAGCGTATCCTGTTACCGGCATTACCAGGATGTCGCAGTAATCCTCGCACCCGGTCCCGTTCAGGTGGGTATGGCTGAACCCGTATATCTCCCGGTGGGAGTAGTGGTAACCGGAGCAAACTTCCCACCCTTTCAAGCCGGTATCGGGGCCAAGCTGCACCATCCCGAACGGATAAGCAGCTCCGGGAAAGGTGTGGCCGGTGAAATCGGTTCCCACCATCGGGCGGACATAACGGGTAAGCCGCTCTTCCGCAAAGGAGGTGTCCGGCAGCAACAGCAGGAACAAGGGCAGTAAAAAGGGGTAAAATATTGGTCGCATAATACGTAGTGTAAGGGTTCAAAGATTTCAAAAGTACAAAAATTTCCTGTTTTTCGCCCGAAAACAAATTAGATAATTTCACAAATTACCGGGATACAAAGCATTAAATCGTAATATCATACAATGTTATGTAAATTAATCTAAAAAGAAAAACTACCTGAAAAACAGCCACGTAATAGCTCAAAAAACACTGCGATATGCCCTACAGAACTTTTCGCATATATACGTTCAGACTGTTGTTCCTTTTACAGGTGGCGTTTCTTTTCTCTTCTTGTGTAAAAGAGGATATGGAGGAGTGCACTTCCGATTTCCAACTTATCGTGAACATTCTCGATAAAGAGTACAGCAACGCCGATGAACTCCCTGAAATTGTTACAAGAGCGATAGCGCCATCGTTCGATGATTATGTAGACCATTTCGGCTATGAACTGGTATGCGTCAACACCGCCCGGACTCTCCCATATTCCACCCAGTCGAACATTTCTGTTGACGACAGTTCCCTGAGTATCCCGATCAATGACTGGTACGAAGGATCGTACCGGATAACTGCATGGGGTAACTATCCCTCCAATACGCAAGCACCTTTGGGATGTTCCCTCAATTCGGAGGAACTGGCAGATGAAGATATTTATTTTTGTCTGGATACCATCCAGTTTTCCCAGGATACCTCTTCTGCAGAGTGCTTTCTCTATCGTACTAAAGGAAAACTGATCATATTCGTTGAAAACCTGACCGATTCCGTTTATGCGATAACGGCAAATATCTCTTCCGTCTATGGATATGTGAACCAGAATTTTGAGTATGGACAGGCAACCGACATCTCCAAAACCAGTTATTCCAGTTTTCAGAATCTGACAGTGATAGAAAGTAAAGTATCCCCGACTCCGGAAGGTCAGTTTTCCGCCGTATCGCTTACCTTTTACTCACGAAATACCGGCGAGCCTTTTTATACCAGCCCACCTATAGAGGTCACGATTCGCCGGAACGAGATAACCTTGCTCGGGGTTGCTTTAATCGAAGGGGGCACAGCCAGCGAAATAAAGGTATGGATTGAAAATCGATGGGAAACCGTACAATACATAGATATTACAGAATAAATAAAACCTATCTATTAACCTAAAAATGACGATTATGAAACAATGGATTTTTTTATCAGTATGCGGTTGCATGTTGATGGCGGCCTGTGCCAAAGAGGAGGGCCTGAAAGTGAACAACGAAGCGCCCGGAGAGGGCCGGGTGGTTTTTGATGTGTCCGTAATGAATCAAGCCGGCGACGGTTTCGGATCGCGGGCGCGGGATCTGTACAGCCAGGAAGGGCTGCAGGAGGTGACACGGGTCCAGGTGCATGCCTTCCAGAAGAATGGGGACAATTACCTTTTCTACAAGACATTTAACGTGGACAAGTGGGGGATCGAATTGGATACGGCAACCTATCTGGTTCCTGAAATCGATGAACTTCCGCCCAATGACTATCGTTTTATCGGGCTGGGACAGGAAGCCTCCGACAATTATGCGATCACTGCCCTGTCAAACGGTGTCACTAATTTTAATGATGTCACCGCTTCCATAACGAACCTGGGCGATGAGCAGGAGTTTTTTGCCGGTACCGCAACAGCGAACATTGCTTCCGAAGGCGCCCGGGTAAGAATAGAATTGACCCGGAAGATCTCCGGAGTGCTGGCCTATTTTAAAAATGTTCCGGTGGAGATCGCAGGGGATACGGTCCGCTACCTCCGCCTTTCGGTTTCCAATGCCAACAAGTCGGTTTCTTTGGTGGACGGTACGGGCAGCGCACCGACCGGCACGCCATACAATGTGATCGATCTCGATCTGTCGGGCCAGGGAATTGCAAACGGCGTATATACCGGGAACGATCCGGCAGCCGGTGTGGAACAGTTGACCAACTCTCAGTTGGCCGGGGAATTTGTGATGCCGGTTAACGATATTACCATGACGTTGGGATTGTATGACAAAAACGGTGTTGCGTTGAAGACCTGGAATATTGTCAGCTCTGTATCGGGAACAACCACATTTAGCCTGACTCCCAATAACTTCTACTCTCTCGGACGGAAGGTATTCGCAGGCAGCACGGACGGTACTGATCCGGATGGTGAGACTGATCCGTCCAAAGCAGACGATGCCGTGGATCTGCTGACCGACCAACAGATCATCGTTACGATCGATACCGACTGGGGCGTTATTGACCAATTAACCTTGCAGCCATAAACCCTGGATAAAGAAGCGGATCGTACCTATTCGGGCAATCGGTCGGGTACGATCCGCTCTAACAACAACACGTATGAAACCCGCATGCTGCAGGCACCAAAGAGGATGTTGTTGCAAAGGGTTCCATGCGACCATCATGAGATAAAATACAACGTATGAAAATTGCTTTCTGGATAGGAATAACAGGCATTATGCTGTGGGCGGGATGTCAACGGGAGCGTCCGGAACCATCCGGTGCGGATGAAGTTGCTTTTTCGGTAACCTATAGCCGGAATCTCTCTGTTGCGGCAAGTTCCGTAAACCCCGTCGACCGGATACTGGTCTTGCCGTTCCGGAAAATAAACGATGCATTGCCCGACAACGACCGGAGCAACTTTATACCGGACTATGCACATGCTTTTCAATGGGACGTCACCTCTTTTCCAACGGGAACCAAATTTCTGGAACTGCAACCGGAAGCTCGGTACAAAGTGTTGGTTATCGGCTACAAAAGCACGGATTATGATTTTTCCGGAGAGGCTGTCACACCCGCAACCTTTTCGCTCGGAGCGGATGATGTTCCTGAAAATCTGGAAAATTTCCGGATCCGGCTGAACGATCTGGGACAAATTCCCGAACTGTTCCTGTCCAAATGCCAGGCTTACGCCGACGGTGTGCCGCAAGGAGAAGTATTTACCGTCACACCCGGTCAGATGATCCGGCTGACCGCCGAACTTAACCGCATCGTCAGCGGTCTCTCTGTTGAAATTTCCGATGTACCGGATTTTGTCGACTCTGTTACCTTATCGGCCGGAATGGTCACCCGGGCGCTTTTGCTGGACGATACGATCCCGTCCGTCGTGGACGACTCCGCGGCTGTGGGTTCGGTGGTTCAATTGCTGCAAAAAGCGCCGGAAGCAGGTTCTCTGCTGATGAATACATTTCTGCTGCCTGTTACAAGCGCAGACACCTGGTTGTATTTGGATATAAAGTACGGAACAAACCGGGAACGGTACACGGTCAAGGTGAACGACTCCGAAGTTTCCGAAAATAACAAGATCCTGTTCCTGGCCAACCGGCAGGTGGTCATTACGGGGAGTTACAACACCATTGACATTGGATTTATACTAACCTATTATATCGATCTGGACGACAATATCTGGGACGGGATCGACGGAGGTCCCGGAGTCAGGCCGACAAATCCCATCAATCTGGACGACGACGCCTGGGATGGAATTGACGGCAGAGACTCGGATATCAGGCCGACAAATCCCATCAACTTAGACGACAATACCTGGGACGGAATAAAAACAAACTAAGATACGACGTATGAAATCAATTTATTGCTACACCATCGCCGCTCTCCTGCTCCTGGCAGGATGCAGCCGGGAAGAGGAAATGGAGATGAAACCGGAACTGCCTGCTCCGATCGAAGAGGAACAGAATATTCCCGAAGGCTACTTTGTAGCCACGTTTTCCGGCTTTTTTGCCGGAGATAGCAGAGCGCCCGTTACGGGTACGGACAACCGGATCGGCAACATCCGCTATTTGGTATACAAATCTACCGGAGAATTTGTCAAGGAGCGCGTACTGCTGAGTGCTACCGACGAGACGCCTAACTGGCCTTTCGGCGCCGTACGCGATACCCTGCCGAAAGGTTCGTACAAAGCTGTTTTCTTAGGAAACGTAGAGAAAACCCTGTTCCCCTATCAGTGGAACAGCAGTACCGCACACCAGGAGGTACTGACCAATTACACCGAAACCTACGAACAGGCCCGCATTCAACTGCCTGCTGCGGAATTCAGCGATAGCACAGAATATTACTGGGACCATGTAGAGTTTTCGGACGCCCTGCCCAATCCAACCGTCCTCTTGCAACGCATCATCGGTTTGCTGAACGTACACCGCAATTCGATAGATGCACAGACGGCGCTCGATACGTTGGTTTACAATATTGTCACCCAGTTGCACTTCAAAGATCTGATCAGTACCACCGTAAGCGGACTTCTTGGCGAAAAAGTGGAAAACGCAATCGGCGGGATACTATTCGTTACCGATGCTGTCGTGAATGAGGTTACAGCAACACTGTTAACGCCGGTGATAGACGCCCTGTATGAGTTGCTGCTACAACAGTTGGTGCACCAAATCGGTACGACGTTGGCCGGGAACGAAGATCAGGAAGGCCTCCTCGGCGTACTCGGGGAGTTACTGAATCCGTGGGCGCTCAGCGATGCTTCCGCAGCCGTTGTGTACATCACCAACTTTCCGAGAGCCATCGATTTTGATCTGAATGTTACCGACTATTACACGGGCACGCGCGCATTCCGGTATAATTTCACCGAAGATGCGTTTTTTGCTCAAAAATGTTTCCACATCCGGGGCTTCTCCGGAGAGTACCGGATCGATAGCATCAACGTATACCGGGAAGGATTGGTCGGAGGAGTCGTAGTGGACGGCATCCTCGACAACGAATTGCTGTTTGGGGGCGCCTTTGTGGATATCATCGACTCGCTGAAAAATACCACCGGGTATAACTACCGGTACAAGGCCGATTACTCTTTGCTGGACCTCGGCTTAAAATCGTACACTGCTCAAACAGATGGGAATCATGACTTAGACCTGAGTATCCGGTTGGGAGATGTCTTGAACCTGGACGATCTTTTGGGAGGAGTTCCCATTGTAAGTGACTTTATCCATCTATTATTAACCCCGCTTGAAAACATCTCCATCGGGCTTCCTATCAACCTTCCGCTCTTAGGCATCGACAACCTTACCGTGTCCGGCGGCTGGAGTGTCCCGCACACCTACTAAACCGACCTATATACTTAAATAGTCCTCAAAAGTTTTATCCAACTTTTGAGGGCTATCTCTTTATCCCTACCCCTGATCTTTCAGGATCACATCGTGCGCGCCCCCTTCAATGATGCTGGTGGAAGAGACCAGCGTGATCTTGGCGCATTGCTGCAACTCCGGAATAGAGACAGCGCCGCAACTGCACATCGTCGCTTTGATCTTGCCCAGTGTCACTTCAAGGTTATCTTTCATTTTACCGGCATACGGCACATAACTGTCCACACCCTCCTCGAACTTCAAAGACTCGCTTCCCCCCATGTCGTAACGCTGCCAATTCTTGGCCCGGTTGGAGCCCTCACCCCAATACTCTTTCACAAAGTTATTGCCGATCTTCAATCGCTTCGTCGGTGATTCGTCAAAACGGGCAAAGTAGCGCCCCATCATCAGAAAATCCGCCCCCATCGCCAATGCCAGCACCATGTGGTAATCGTGCACCAGGCCGCCGTCGCTGCAAATCGGCACGTATATGCCGGTCTCCTTAAAATAGGCATTCCGGGCCGCCGCCACGTCGATCAGCGCCGTAGCCTGTCCCCGTCCGATCCCCTTCTGTTCCCGGGTGATACAGATGGAACCGCCGCCGATCCCCACCTTCACAAAATCGGCACCGGCTTCCACCAGATAGCGGAAGCCCTCCGGATCTACGATATTCCCGGCTCCCACCAGCACGCGGGAACCATACGTTTCCCGGATCCAGCGGAGCGTTTCGCATTGCCACTCCGAATAACCGTCCGAAGAGTCGATGCAGAGCACATCCACCCCCGCCTCCACGAGGGCCGGCACCCGCTCCCTGTAATCGCGGGTATTGATGCCGGCGCCTACCAGCAACTTTTTATCCGGGCCGGAAAGCTCGTTGGGATTCTCCTTGTGGTTGTCGTAGTCCTTCCGGAATACGAAATAGTGCAAATGTTGTTGGTTATCAATAATAGGAAGGGTGTTCAATTTATGTTCCCAAATGATCTGGTTGGCTTCGGAGAGGGAGATCCCCTGTTTCCCGACGATCAGTTTTTCAAAAGGGGTCATGAACTCCTTTACCTTTTTATCGTTCTCGTCCCGGCTGACCCGGTAATCCCGGGTCGTTACGATCCCCAATAATTTGCCGTTGGGGGTGCCGTCGTGCGTGATCCCGATGGTGGAGTGTCCGGTGCGCTGTTTCAGTTCCACCACGTCCGCTAAAGTATGTTCCGGCGTCAGATTGGAGTCGCTCACCACAAAACCGGATTTGAATTTCTTTACCTTTCGCACCATTTCCGCCTGACTCTCGATGGGCTGGGAACCGAAAATAAACGAGATCCCCCCGTTCCGGGCCAGCGCGATGGAGAGTTCCGGGCCGGAGACGGATTGCATGATGGCAGAGACGACCGGTATGTTCAGTTCGATGGCCGGCGCCTCCCCTTTTTTGTACTTGACAAGCGGAGATTTCAAACTCACATTGGTCGGGACGCACACTTTGGTGGTCAATCCGGGAATCAACAGATACTCCCCGAAGGTTCTGGACGGTTCGTTTAAAAAGACGGCCATAATTCCGATTTTTTACTTGGTTTAAAAATAAATGTGCGAATTTACGAAATACTTTTGACTTCTTTCTACGTATACCCGGTAAAATTACACTAAAAACAACCTGATATGAAGACTTTGAAACCCTTTTTTTACGGCTTGCTCCTCTTTGCAGCGGCCGGTTGCGGTACCACTGCCCGGGTCACCTCCTCCTGGAGCCTGCCCGAACCTCCGGCAAACGCCATGAACAAAGTATTGGTGCTCGGCGTGTTCCAAAACATGGAGCAAAAACAGCAGATCGAAGAGGCGATGGCCTCCACGTTGAACCAGACGGGAATCCGGGCGCAATCGGCTTTCTCCCTGTTCGGTCCGGCAGGATTCCGGGGATTGGGCGAAGAAGAGATCATCACCCGCCTGAAAGGTTCGGATTTCACCTCCGTCATGATCGTTTCCCTGATCGACAGGGAACAGACGCAAAATTACATCCCAGGCAACTACTATGCCTCTCCCCACGTGCTTGGATACAACCGGTTCTACCGGAGGTATGTCATGGTGAACGACTGGATGTATACACCGGGCTACTACACCACCAATACGACCTATGTGCTGCAAGCCGAGATCTACACCATTGAGGGGGACGAACTGGTCTACTCCGCACAGACCCAAAGTTACGACCCAGCCAATTACCGGGATCTGGCCGTGGCATTCAGCCGGTCCATTATTGCGGAACTGCAGGCGAAAAGATTGATCCCGGCCACTTAATTTGATACTGATAAGCCTTCCCGGAACCTGTTTACCGGTCTTCCTGCGCAGCAGCGATGCCGGTGTATTGGAATACCCGCAGGTTGAACAAAGGCATGATGGCAAACAGGTGGTCGAAAATATCCGCCTGCACCCGTTCGTATTGCACCCAGGCCTGACGGGCCGAAAAACAGTATATCTCTAACGGAATACCCGTCGGGCCCGGTTGTAATTGCCGCACCATGTGCGTCATCTCCTGATTAATGTCCGGATTGGAAGAGAGCCAGGATTCCATGTACTCCCGGAAGGTCCCGATATTGGTCAGCCTCCGCTCGTCCAAGAGATTGCCTCTGTTGGCGTTGTACTCCCGGATCTCGGCAATCTTCCGCTCTATGTAGTCCCGCAACAATTGCGACTGTTTCAGCCGCTCCAATTCCGCCTCCGTCAGGTAGTGGACAGAGAAAATGTCGATGTTTACCGACCGCTTGATCCGGCGCCCCTCGGACTCCTGCATGCCCCGCCAATTGGTAAACGACTCCGAAACCAACTTGTAGGTCGGGATCGTCGTGATGGTCTTGTCCCAGTTCTGCACCTTGACCGTTGTCAGGTTGATCTCCAGTACATCCCCGTCCGCCCGGCTGCTGGGCATCTCGATCCAATCCCCGATCCGGACCATGTTGTGGGCGCTCAACTGTACGCCGGCCACCAAGCCGAGTATCGAATCCTTGAAAACCAGCATCAGCACCGCCGCAAAAGCCCCCAAACCGACCAGCAGGTTCTGCGGGTCTTTGTCCAACAGGATGCTGAAAAGAATGATGGCCAGGGCGCAGTACAGAAAGATCTCGATCACCTGAACAAAAACCTTGATGGGTTTGCTCCTGGAAATCGTATAACTTTCGTAAATACGGTTTATGCCTCCCAGGATCGTTGTAACGAACAGGACAATCGCCACTGCTATCCACATATCCAACAATTTCGTCAGCCAGGAGATATCGTTCCAGCCCGAATGCAATACGATCACGCGGATGGCCGCCGGAGCGATCAAAATTCCCAACCGGTTGAAGAAACGCTGATCAAACAGCAGATCGTCCCACCGGGTGGCCGTCTGCCCGGCTATGCGCCGGACAAGGCGGGAAAGCCATTTTTTGGACGCTAAGTAGATCAACCACGCCAACAGCAATACACCGGCAATCTGAATGATATTCAGTACCCATTCATTCCAGCCGTTGAAAACACTCATCCATTCTTTCCAGGTGGCAGCTATATCCATATGTTATTTTTTAAAGCCTGTTTTCTGTTAATGCATCTCCAAAGATAGTGGATTCTTACCAATTTTCCACACCGTCCGAAAAGGTGTTTTTATATTTTTTAACTTAAATCCGCCGGTTTTTCCTGCACCAAACAAAGAGAAATTAAGTTACAATGCGTACTTTTACAACGTTATTTCCTACTAATTATTTACTTTAAACAACTTTATATGAAGAATTTGTTATTTTCCGTTTGCCTGGTACTGTTATTTGGAAGTTGTACCCCGACGGAAACACTCTCTATTATTGACGGAACCTGGGAACGGGGAAAAACCGTCAACGTAAAGCTCTATCAAACCGAAAACGGCCAGATGAAGGAGATCAGTTCTTACCAACCGGACGAATCCGGAAAATTCTATTTCGCTTTTGCCCCGGCCAAAGGATCCTTTTACACCATCGGTGTAGCCAACCAAAACGCACACTCCTATGTGTTCTACTTCAAACCGGGCGACCGCCTCTCTGTCACCATCAACGACAGCAGCTATACACTGACCGGAAAAAACACCCCGGAAAATGTAGAGATGGAGCGCTGGCACAATCACATACTCCCGTTGGAAAGGAAATCATTCTATTTCCTGCATGGCGTTAGCAGCACGTACGTGGATTTTTTTCCCGAATTGGAGGCAAAAGATGGCAAGTACAAGCAGGAGTACACCTCCGATGCCACTTTCAATAAGGCTTTCCAAAACCTGCAGCAGTATGACATGGCGCTGTTGGCTACGAATTACCTCTTTACTCCCCGAAGCGCTCACCCCTCTTTTGAGGAGTATCCCGATCTTTACAACCGGATCGATATCCCGGCACTGACAACAGCCGACCTGTTGGAGTATCCGAGCGGCACCCGGCTCCTGCGTACGTTGCGGATGTTCAACACACAACGGGTGATGAAAGATCTGTCTCCGGAAGAGAAGAGAGCCCAGGGGGCGCAGATCAATTCAATGGATACCTTTCTGGCACTGATCACCGACGAAACCCTGAAGGGAGAGTTCGTGCTGGACAATGCTTCCGGCCTAAGAAGTTATCCCGGAGTCTTGGCGTTCGAAGAACAGTACGGCAAATTTTTTGTTACCGAAAGCCAGAAAAAACGGTTTGAAAACATCCGGAATTCCTTGGTAAGTTTTGCTGCCGGACAACCGGCTGTTAACTTTACCTTCCCGGATGCCAACGGGAAACAGGTTTCGCTCTCCGACTTTAAAGGAAAGATCGTATACGTAGATGTATGGGCGACCTGGTGCGCTCCCTGCAGAGCCGAAATTCCCCACCTGAAAAAATTGGAAAAGGAGTACCACAACAAAGACGTTGTTTTCCTGAGTGTCTCCACAGATAAAGACAAGGACAAACAGAAGTGGCTGGATTTTTTGAAAAACGAGGCGTTGACGGGTGTGCAGATCTTCGGTGGGGACAAAGCCCAAACCGACCTTCTGGCCCCTTACAAGATCACGGGAATACCACGGTTCATGCTGTTTGACAGATCCGGAAATATTATTGCAACAGATGCTGTAAGGCCCTCTTCACCAGAAATCAGGCCTGTATTGGAAGCCGCCTTAAAACAGAAATAAGTTCGGAAAGTTTTCCTGCAAGATCCCGGAGCCGTTTCAATACGCTCCGGGATTTTTTTCGCAGTATTTTTCCAAAAGTCCGTACAACTATCGACACCGAATCCCGTATAACAAGTCTATAACTGTTTAAATAGTTCATTATGGGAAAAGAAAATCTAAAAATCGTAAAAGGCTTAGATGCCAAAGAACTCGTTAAAATGCTCAACTCTGCCTTGAGCGAAGAGTGGATGGCCTACTATCAATACTGGATCGGCTCGCGTGTCATCGAAGGCGCCATGCGCCCTTCCGTGGAAAAAGAGTTTATCGTACATGCGCAGGAAGAGCTGGGACACGCCGAGAAATTGGTGACCCGCATCATTCAGTTGGACGGAACTCCGGTGCTTTCACCCGCCGAATGGTTCAAACTGGCCAAATGCAACTATTTAGCTCCTACAAATCCGGACATTGAGGTTGTATTGGGGCAAAATCTGAGCGCCGAAAGGTGCGCCATTGAAACGTACCAAAAGTTGGCCGATCATACATTCGGCAAAGACCACACGACGTATCGCATTGCTTCGGAAATCTTGGAAGATGAGTTGGATCACGAACAGGAGATCGAGGATTGGTTGAACGACATGGCGCAATTCAAAACCCACCTCGCAAAGAAATAATTCCCAAAAAGAGGGCATTTAACCGGTGAACTGTCCCCCCCAGAATAGGCCAAATGGGGGGTACAGTTCATTCTTGCTTTTAAATTTGATCGTTTTACGTAATTTTCATAGCTTTGGAAACAAAATAAACCCGATTTCAAAGCCTTGATATGTCCTCCCTGCCGCTCATATCTGTCGTTATGGCCGTATACAACGCTTCCGCCTTTGTGCGGGAAGCGATTGAAAGCACCCTGTCGCAAACATTAAGTGACTTTGAATTTATCATTGTAGACGATGGTTCCACGACAATTCCCCTGAAATTATCGCCTCTTTCGCCGACCAAAGGATCCAACTCATTCGAAACAAACACGATTTTATCAGAAGTCTGAACAAAGGGCTCAAAGCGGCTAAGGGAAAATACATTGCCCGGATGGACAGTGACGACATCATGTATCCGCACAGACTGGAACAGCAGTTTCTGTTTATGGAGGCACACCCGGAAATAACAGTCTGCGCCGCGCAGGTCTGTTGCTTCGGAAAGATCTACGAAGAAGCTTCTATGCTCACAGGAACGATAGATATTCCACTTGTTTACATGTTACAAGCCAATATCGTCGCCAACCCGACAACAATGATCCGAAGTGCTTTTTTGCACGAACACCGACTAAATTACAAACCGTACGACTATGCCGAAGATTATAAATTGTGGAGTGAAATAGCCCAAAGGGGCGGGAAATTTCACGTTCTCCCGAAAGTTTTGTTAAAATACCGGATTTCCGACGAACAAATTTCCAACAAGCATCGCATGGAACAACGGGAAACTGCTTTGCGGATCAAAAACGAAATTCTTCATTTTCTTATTAGTCAGAACAAAAAAATCAATCGATTAGAAGATCTTTATGAAACATTGACATACATGTGTGAACAGAGGTTGATGCTTCCGGAACAACTTTTCGGCATTTTCAGTTCCATTTTTTACAACGAATACCGATTAAGCACCCGAATGGAATGAAACACGCGTGACAACAATTATTGGGTATTCAGACCTGCTCTCCTGGCAAGCATATTTCCGAACAATTGAAAAATTTCGTCGGAGGAAACGACACCCTCTTTTTCAAGCACATGCATTTCCTGATACAGGTTCAACAACGTTTCGTAATGCTCCGTTTCGTGTAACAGATAGCGTAAAATTTCTCTCCTGACAGCAAGCGTCGACTCATGAATGGATTTACTCTTTCGGGGGGCAACCGGTACATCCGCCACTCTGAAATTTAACAACAACTGCGGTTCCACAAAAATTTTTCCTCCGGCTTTAGCCACTTCAAACCATAATTTGTAATCCTCAGCCTGCGTGTAATTTTGATACCGTAATTCGTGACGGTCGAAAAACGATTTCCTCAACATAACGGAAGGGTGTATCAACAAGTTCCCTTTCAGCATCCGCAAGATGAAATGGGGAACATAACCGCTTCCGTATTGAAAAGGAGGAAGCAAAGAGCCATCTTCCCGAAATGGCTTTGTCCATGTAGCACATATACTTATATCAGGGTTTTGCCTCATCCTTTTGTGCTGTATGCGGATTCGTTCGCTGTGCATAACCGCATCCGCACCCATTTGTGCAATAAATTCCCCCTTGGACACAGCCAATCCGGTATTCAAGGCTTCTACAACATCAGACTTCTGTTCCATCAGGCGTATGCGGGCATCCACATAACATCGTATAATAGAAACGGTTCTATCCGTAGAACCATAGTCTACTATCAGAAATTCCCAATCTTCAAACGATTGCCGCAACACGCTGTCGATGGCTTCTTTTACATATTTTTCCCCGTTTTTTACAGGCATTAATACAGTGACTTCTGGCATAATACTCAAACTAACCGGTTATAGATATTCAAGGTTTGGTCAATCATCTTTTCTAAGGTGAAAGAGGCTTGATAGTGCTTGTATGCATTGGTACTCAAACGATTTCTCAACTTTTCATCCACCATCATTCGTATAATATTGTCTGCAAATTTGGCTGTGTCTGCCTTGATTCCAAAATCAGCATCAAAAACCAACGGAGTCAACAGAGCCGTAACTTCGTGCCTGAACATTTCAGCCAACGCATCCACATTCGAAACGATTATCGGCAAGCCGAACAGGGACATTTCAAGCGCGACATAACTACATTGCTCGTGTAAAGAAGGAATCACGCCGAAGGAAGCAGTGCTGTACAGCTCTTTTAGTTTATCAAAAGAAACTTGTCCGAGATAATCGATGTCCAAATCCTTGTATTCTGTATGTATTTCAGATCTGAGCGCCCCCGGACAACATCCGGCTATCCTGAATCTAAATTCATACCCCCTCTCTTTTACAATCCGCAAAGCCTCCAACAGTTCAAAAATCCCCTTATCTTTGCTGACCTTGCCTACATAAAGTATTTCCGCTGTCGTTGCTTCTCTCCTTTGGGGAACAGAAGACCGGAGGTTCAACCCATTGTGCACAATTTCAATCTTATCTTCTGCCACCTGATGGACATGGGTCAGGTACTCTTTGGCCACACGGGACAAACAGATCACAAAATCGGATAGATTGTACCTGATTTCAGATTTTTCTTCCTTTTTAAATTCGTTGTACGCCTTGTTGTCATACAAGTGGTACAGCCTATTAAATTGGGCGGTATCTTTCTCGTAGTTGTATTTCCAGGGCAGACAGTGCAAATGAGTGATCATCTTCCCCCCGAATGTACTTTTCAATTCTTTGGCCAAATCCGATAAGAATAAATTGTGGTATTGAAAAATCAGGTTCTTTTTTTCAGAAAAGAACGGTGTCAATATCTCAGATATGACTTTCATATACCTGGTTTTCCAGAAAGCGTCCTTAAAAATGAGTTTTTGCCCTTGAGGCAATGGAATAATAGCCGATATCTCTCCGTTTTTCGCACGCTTTATTTTAGGAAAAAGAACACTTTTATCATCTGTACAGTATATTCTGTGCATCCTGATCTGATCGTACTCATTTCGAGATCTTATCCCTTCCCGAAACATTTCCAAATACCTGTCCACTCCCGTATAATAGTTGCGGTACAATACATGAAGATGAACAATATGTAAAACTTTCTCCATGCACTTTTCAGTTAAATAGTCCGACAACATTTTTAGACGGATGTCCCGCGCGAATCTCATCCCAATATACGGCCATCAACACAAGTCTGCTTACTCCGGCGGCAATTCCAATCCCGGTGTTGTTTTTGGAAGATCTAACTATGTGGTTATATAATTTCTGTTCCAACACGGCCATATCATCATCTATTACCGTACGGAGCATATCATCGGCTCTATTTCTGAAATCCAATTCGGAGTTCAAACCGTACAGTCGATATATGTTGAGTGCCAAATCTGTTTTTTGGCGGAAATGGAGGGCCGGGACACATACGTTTTTCGTAGTTTCATGGATCAACTCCACGGTTTTGGTTGAAAGATCCCGTTTCCCCTGTCTTTTACTGCAAATAAAAACAAGGAGCGGGAACGAGAAATGGGTGCACACACCATCCAACGCCAACAGTTTTTGACTGGTCCTCTCTACTCTATACAAAATCTGATCCGAAACAACATCTGGAAGGGTTGTAGAGCAACATATGCTTAGCAGTTTGGATGCATAATCGTAGAAAAGAATTCCGGTTTCCAAACGCACCTTTTCATGCAGTCTGTCCAATTCCTTGTAGATGTTCGTCAACAGAACGTCCAGGCATTCGGTGTAATTTTTCGGGGAAATAACCGTTGAAAGAGAGGAAACAAAGAACAAGTCATACAGGTATTTATACGGATTCCGTTCTTCCTGTTGGGACAAAACGATATTTTTCACGATACACTCGTGCTGTTCTTCGTACAACTCCAAATAATCGGCATCCAGATAGCGGTTATTTATGAGATGATGGAGTACATAGGCAATTCCTGCTCTCCCATTCGGGAAGTCATTGTTATTTAGTTCCTGCGCTAAAACTTCTTGCAATAAATCGAAAGCATGGTTCTCCAAAGAATCGTCATCAAGATAGCGCGCCAATTCAAAAAGTGTTAATGCAATCCCCGCCTTTCCCCGGGCATAGCCCAATGCTTCTACAGTGTATGCATTCAGCAACAAAACCTCTTTCAGTTTGCCTATTGCCTTTTTAGAAAATAACAGCATGAAGTATTCACTTTATTCCTCCTTTTTATCGTTGAATCACAGAATTTTCGAAAATTCTGTCAGGTAGCGATCAAAGTTGTCCCTACTCTTTTCGGTCATAAAAATAGATAAAAATACCCAAATCGTTCTTTCTGCTAACGGTACCTCACCCGATATCGCTTACCTGTGAAAAGGCTCTATGTTATCTATCAAAATTAATCTAACAACCCATCATGCTCAATCAAAGAGGAGGTCTTATCAGTCAATTTGAACGTGTATGAGGGCTTGTATCCATCCGCAAGAATACTCAATATAACCATGGGGATGTACCCCACCTTTATCCCTTGCTTCAAAAGAGCCATCTTGTCCGCTGGTATCGTTTCTGTCCGGTCTATCCTTGCCTGTTAATATTATGGACGCCCCTGCAATGGGTTCCCCATCTTCGTTGAACAAGTAACCGCCCTTTATGCCGTAACGAGGCCCGAGAAACACCATCTTTGTTATGGGATTAGGCTCCATATAAATATCCAAATCATCTTCGTAATCCCTTGGCAATTTTTTTCATAGGCAGATAACCAATAAATTGCACAGATAACCATAGCACACCACAACAAGCAAAAATGCAAGCTATTGTAAGTTTTTCTAAAAATGCAACTACGTTCATCACCAAATAATTTATGACGAAAAGTTTTCCAGTTATCGCCGACAGCACTTAACAGCGGAAAAGCCTCTATCTTATTCAATAAAAAGTCAATACAATGAACAGTCCATCATGTTCAATCAAAGAGGATGTCTTATCGGTCGATTGGAAAGTGTATTCAAAGGGTTCGTGCCTGTCTACAAGAATACTTAATTCGGTGTAGCCATCGGAGAATATTTGACTACCTTTATCTCTTGTTTCAAAAGAACCATCTGTTCTGCTGATGTCGTTTCTGGTTGACCTACGATCTCCTTTTGATGTTACAATCGCTCCTGCGACAGGGGTTCCATTTTTATTGAACAGGTAACCGCCCTTTATTCCATAACGAGGGCCGAAATGAGTAATATGTTTGTTAAGTTCCGGGTTATGTTCAATATAAATATTCAAATCGCCCTCGTAATTTCTTGGTAATTTTTTCTCATAGGGTAAAATTCCAGGGTATTGCACAGACAATCTTAGGGAATCTTGTGAGTTCTTGAAATCAAAAAATCCATTCGTGTTACACACTACCCCTTGCTTAATCCATATTGTAGCCCCTGGTATTAACAGACTGTCCTCATCATAAACGCGACCACGAATGTTCAGATCTTGGGCAATCACTGCATGCATAGAACAACAAGCAAAAATGGATGCTACTATCAACTTTCCTAAAAATGGAACTATTTTCATAACTAACGATTTATAACGAAATTACTACGCTCCAAAACGTGCATTAACGTACATGAATAACATAATTGGCTGGATTGGCAGCTATTTCAGCGGGATTCATAATCCCACTTTCCCCTGTTGAAGGATCAAATATCTCCCAATAACCTTGGCCATACTCTGTAATTATCACTGCATGCATCTGACCACTCAGTCCCAACTCCCCTGACACGAGGTTTGGGTCGTAGATTAATATTGATGTACGCAAATACTGCCCACAATCATACCCTCCACAATCACCATATGCCACACCACAAGTACCATACGTTCCACTATCACAATACTCCCCACAATCACGATAGTTTCCACAACCGACACCTGTGACAAAATCAGAAATGTAATCATTATGCTGTGCCTGGGTTCCTTCGAAAGCGTAATCATTCGGGTTAAAACTATCCCCATAATAGGAACAGGCCAAGTCCCTCGCCGCCTCATCCGAATAATCTGTTCCGCAACTCTTGACGTATGCCATGCAATGCCACCAGCAGTCGCTGTTAACATTTCCACCATACATAGCACGTTGAGCCTGTTCGTCCAATACCGGCATCGTTTTTTTCAATGTGTCAATGTCCTGTTTTCTAAGTTTCTTCATTTTCAAAACTATTTAAAAATTATAATTTTGCAATTATAAATAAAAAAAAGACATCTTCCAAAATTTTACGATATATCTGTTTGGGAAGATACCAATGCATAATAGTGTCCTTTTTTCTCCATAAGTTCTTCGTGTTTCCCGATCTCGACGATAAAACCCTTATCCATAACAACAATCTGGTCTGCATTCCTGATTGTGCTCAACCGGTGTGCAATAACCACTACAGTCCTTTGTTGAAACGCCTTTCCGAGCGCCTCCACAATCTTTTTCTCGTTGATGATATCCAACGAATTGGTTGCTTCGTCCAGAAACAGGAATGTCGGATTTCGATACAAGGCGCGGGCTATGAGAAGACGTTGCTTTTGTCCGCCACTCAATCCCCTGCCGGTTTCTCCGATCGTGGTTTCATACCCTTTCGGCATGGAATAGATATCGTCTTCTATTTGTGCTATGCGGCATACTTCGCGTAAGCGGTCGTACTGAATGTGTTCGTCGTCGAGAACAATGTTGTTCAGTATCGTATCTCTGAATATTTTGCCGTCCTGCATAACCACCCCGCATAAATCACGCCACTGCCTGAGATTGATACCGTTCACGTGCATTCCTCCCATTTTGATATCGCCATAGGAAGGCTTGTACAACCGCACCAAAAGTTTCAACAAGGTCGACTTGCCGCTCCCGCTTCCGCCCACAATCGCAGTCACCTTGTTTTCGGGTATCTTGAGAAAAATATTCCGCAACACCATCGCCCCGTTGGGAGTATATTGAAAATGAACATTTTCGAATGAGATGGTCCTATCTTCCGGAAGAATACCCGTGCCTCCCATAGACAACAATTCATCTTCATCTTGCAATTGGCGAATCTCATTCATCCGCAAGAAACTTATTTTGGCGTATTGTGCCGAAACAACAAAACTAATAAATTGTACCAACGGACCATTTAACATACCTATGATGAATTGCGTAGAAATCATCACACCGAAAGTAATCTTGCCGTCAATTACTGCGGTCGCACAGAAAAACACAATCGCCATATTCTTTATACTTTCGATGAATTGCGCTCCCAGATTTTGTGCGTTGGTCACCATCAACACACGTTTGTTCACATGGTACAATCTGGCCTGTATTTCTTCCCATTTCCACCGCCGAGGTTTCTCGTAATTTGTGATTTTAATATCTTGCATGGCTTCCACTGTTTCCACCCAATAGCTTTGGTTGCGGGCATGCAATTCGAACAACTCCCAGTCGAGTTTTTTACGAATATGTAAAAACAACAAAACCCAAATGATGTATAAAATCGATCCTGCAAGAAATAGATAGAAGATCGTAGCATTATACAGTAGAAGGATAATAGAGAATATTATAAATGTAAAAGCTGAAAATATGAGGGACAACGAATTATTCATCACAAAACTCCGGATGCGATCGTGATCCTGCGCGCGCTGAAGAATATCCCCCAATAGCTTATTTTCAAAAAACGTTATAGGAAGTTTCATGAGTTTTATCAGGTAATCGGAAATCAGGGCGATATTTGCACGGGAAGTTATGTGAAGAAGGATCCAGTCCCGGATCACATTAAATACCATAATACTGAAGAGAATACAAATATTTCCTATGAGCACCATGTTGATAAAGCCAATATCGGACGTTTTTATTCCAACATCTATGACCGCTTTTGAGATGAAGGGCAACAGGGCTTGTAAAAGCGTCACAAAAAGCATCACGCAAATGATCAACGCAAAACTCTTCTTGTAGGGAGTAAAGTATTCCAGAATACTGCTGAAATTAGTGCGCCTTTTCTCTTTTTCCGCCTTTAAATCCCGAAATTTTACCGTGGGTTCCAATACCATCAAAGCGCCGCGACTCTCCTCTTTCAGGTACCAGCCTTTGCGAAATTCATCGTGTGTATATTTCATGCGTCCCTTAGCCGGATCCGATACCCATACGTATTTTTTATCGGCGTTGTACACCACCACAAAATGGCTCTCCGCCCAGAACAATATGGCAGGAAAAGGTATTCTGTAAACAAGATCTTCCAGGGGACATGTTATGGATAGCGTGCGTAAACCAATACTTTCGGCGCCATTGCTCAAGTCCAACAGGGAAACACCTTCGCGGGTCATACCGCATCTGTCGCGGAGGAATTGCAGGGAATAGTATTTACCAAAATGTTTGGCTATAATTTTCAGACTGGCAGGTCCGCAGTCCTGCGAATCCATCTGGTATTCTACGGGAAAATGTCTGATTTTCATTATTTTTCACCTTTGGATTTCAAGTTGTCAAACAGTCTTTCGATCAGTCGCTTGCGTTTAGTAATAATTTCGGCGGTTCCTTTTGTTTCGAAATCAAGAGGCAGTTCTTTCCCGAAATTTGTGATGGCTCCGTCCGGAAACGACAGGATGGTCTGATAGGTATCGGTAACACCTTCCGCAGTTGAGGTTGTGTTTGTTAGCCGGGAGATCGAAGAAACAACCCCTTTCAACAAGCCGTATTCATCGTAGGGAAAGTTATTGACTTTTACATTGGCGCTTTGTCCCACTTCGACCTTACCTGCTCCGTGAGAGGAAATGACAACCTCTCCGATCATATTGTTCTTATCCGGGATAATCGAAAATAATTCCTGACCGGATGGAATGAAACTATTATCTCTCCAAAATCCCATATATTCAAGTTCTCCGTCAATCGGACTGCATTGTAAATAACGTTCTTTCCACAAACTGAGGGCGTTGTCCAATTCATTGCGGTTGGTGATTAATTCAGAGTAAGCAACCTCTCTATTTTCCATCTCTTCAAAGCGAAAGCGCTGTATTTCTATCTTGTTGCTGTTTATTTCGGAATATTTTAACAGGCGGTTGCTGCGTAAAGTCAACTGTGCTTCCTGCAAAGCGAGGTATTCGGAATAGCGCTGCTCGTATTCAAGATCACTAATCCCTTTATAGGACAATAAAATACTGTCCTTCTTTAATCGCTCTTTAGACTTTCCCAGAATGATATCTTTAAGTATTAACTCTTTATCTATGTTTGCAATAACATCTTCATCCGAAGCAATCTTATACTCTAAATTTTTTCGCATTATGACGTATATGTCCGAAGTCACAATGCGGTTATATTGCATGTAGGACAGAAAAAATCTGTTGTATGCAGCACTTACATCTCCCAGCAGCAATGTATCGGGAAGCGGGAATTCAGTGGTTCTTGAGATGTCCAGATTTTTTAACATGGAGTCGATAAAAAGAATATCTTTATAATCGGCTCCGCTCTCTATGTACGAAATGACATCGCCCGCATGTAACATCACTTTATTGGGGTGCAACAGTTTTATGCGACCATTGCTGTTAGCGATTAGCCGCACCGGTGCAACATGACCGGTAATGGTAATTTGTCCATTGACCGTATCCGGATATTTAATGAGAAAGCCCAACAATAAGATAATACTCATAAAAATTCCAATACACAACGTGATCCATTGGGCCCAGTAAATGGGCATTCTGTCAATGATGGCTTGAACTGCCTCGGATTTCACCTGCGTATCAGCAGTTTTCGAATCCGTATTTTTTGCATTCATTCAGTTGCCTGTTTTTTGGTCATTCAACAATACATGCTCCAATTCCCGATCCTTTATAAAATCATACAAGGTCAGGCATCGCAATGAATAGTAGTTTATATATACATTCTTTATGGCATCGTAATATCTCTTCATCGCATCGTTTTGTTCTTTTTGCACATTTATCAGTTCAAAAATAGACACTCTCTCCAAATAGAATTTATGTACCAAAATCTGATATTGCTCCCTGGAAAGAGCATACGCTTTTTCCGCAGTAACTCGTAAATTAACAGAATGATTATAAGCTATTATTTTCTCACGTATATCATTTTCAAAATCATTTACGCTTTTTTCAATGGTTAACAATGTTGCGTCATAGGAATTTTCTGCCATGCGCAAATTATTTCTGTTCACTCCCCACTGAAAGACCGGTATGTCAAAACCTATGGACACCGCTCCCCGGGTATTGCTGTTTCTGTATGCGTCGACAAAATTATCCGCATACTGATTCATACCGTAATTTATATGGATATTACCGTTAAAATGACTATTCATTCTTGTCAGGAATAGGTTTTTTTCCGCGTTCATCTCCTCGATCTGTTTCTCCGTATAGAAGATATTATTATTTCGTACATAGCTTAGTATCCAATCTATATCCAGAAATAACGGCATATCAAAGTCAGGTATAATGATCCGGGAAGTATCCGGTTCTATGCCCAAAAACGCAAACAATCGCCATTTGGATTCTTCGTATTTTTTCATCGAATTGTCAAATTCATACTGATTATTCAATGTCTGCAATTCGATCTGTTTGTAATCGTATGCTGTTATATTCCCATGCTCCAATTTCATTTTGGAGATATACAACAACGAGTCATTGACCCTGCAATTCATCCCGGAAAGCTCGCTCTCAAGTCTATTTTGAACCGCGTTCATAAACAAGTCCAATACCTCATTTTGAATTTGGCAGATCTTACTACAATACCTCTTTATGACGATCAGATTTTTTTGCTGTTCTATTTTTTTCTCTCTTTTATGGAGTTTTGCACCTCCCCACAGTTGTTGCGAATATCCTATGGTAAATGGAGTTGTACTGAAGCTGTGTCGTTTTTGAGAAAACTCGTTTAAATAGTTTAAATCGCTTCCGACATTTAACTGACCGCCGGTAAACCCTATCTTTTGACTGACAGACAGTCCCAAGCCACTGTTGTTGGAGTAGTCATTCACATAGGAGTAACTACCGTCAGCCGGGTTTTGCAATACCCTTATCGAGCGGTTTAGGCTAACAGGATTAAAAGAGAACGAAATAGACGGCCATTGTTCCTTTTGGTAATTTTCAAATTCCAATATATCATTTTTGTAATTCAATTTCTCCAACCGGGCGGAAGGCGACTCCAGAGATAAAACATGAATGGCATAATCCAACGTCAATTTGTAATGGGGCGTTTGCGCCGACAAATTCTGACAGATAAAAAAGAAAAAGACAATAAAGGTTTCGGGCAGATAGCAGGTTCTCGTTGTCATGTCTTGAAGTTACAAAGCGAAAATAACTGAAATACAGGATGATGTTATACTTTACGGCAAAAACATATGCTTCCCGCTTTTGAGTTTAATCGCAAATGTAATAAAAATAGTCAAAAAACATCCCCCCGAATGAAATCAACCGATACAGCATGCGCGGCGCACCAAAAAAGGGCGTCCCCAACAGGAACGCCCTCTCTTTGCATACCGCGATACATCCTCCGGTCAGTCGGCAATCAATTTCCGGTACTTTACCCGTTTGGGCGCCTCGTTGCCCAGGCGTTTGATCTTGTTCTCCTCGTAATCGGAGTAGGATCCTTCAAAAAAGTATACTTCGGAATTTCCCTCGAACGCCAGGATATGGGTACAGATCCGGTCCAAGAACCAGCGGTCGTGGGAGATCACCACAGCGCATCCGGCAAAGCCTTCCAACCCCTCTTCCAGCGCCCGGAGCGTATTCACGTCAATGTCGTTGGTCGGTTCGTCCAACAGTAGCACATTCCCCTCCTCTTTCAGTGCAATCGCCAGATGGAGACGGTTCCGTTCTCCGCCCGAAAGCGTCCCGCACAACTTCTCCTGATCAGCACCGGCAAAATTAAACCGGGAGAGATAGGCCCGGGCATTGACCGTCCGTCCGCCCATGCGGATCTCCTCCGCCCCAGAGGAGATCACCTGGTAGACGGTTTTCTGCGCTTCGATGTCTCTGTGCGACTGGTCCACATAAGCGATCCGAACCGTTTCGCCCACATCGAAGGAGCCCTTATCCACCTGTTCCTGCCCCATGATCAGGCGGAACAGGGTGGTTTTCCCGGCTCCGTTCGGCCCGATCACTCCGACAATTCCATTCGGCGGAAGGGAAAATTCCAAATTATCAAACAGTAACTTCTCCCCATACGCCTTACCGACCCCTTTTGCTTCGATCACCTTGTTTCCCAGACGCGGACCGTTGGGGATGAAGATCTCCAATTTCTCCTCTTTCTCTCTCTGGTCCTCATTCAGCAGATTTTCATAGGAATTCAGACGGGCTTTCCCCTTTGCCTGCCGGGCTTTAGGAGCCATCCGCACCCATTCCAGTTCCCGTTCCAGGGTTTTCCGCCGCTTGCTGGCCGTTTTCTCTTCCTGAGCCATGCGCTTGGTCTTCTGGTCCAACCAGGAGGAGTAATTGCCCTGCCACGGGATTCCTTCTCCCCGGTCCAGTTCCAGTATCCAACCGGCCACGTGGTCTAAGAAATAGCGGTCGTGCGTCACCGCAATCACCGTCCCCGGATACTGTTTCAGGTGCTGCTCCAACCAATCGATCGACTCCGCATCCAGATGGTTCGTCGGCTCGTCCAACAACAAAATATCGGGCTGCTGCAACAACAACCGGCACAACGCCACCCGGCGCCTCTCCCCGCCTGACAAATGAGCCACCGGCTGATCTTCCGGAGGACAACGGAGGGCATCCATCGCCCGTTCCAATTTGCTGTCCAGGTTCCAGGCATCCGTCGCATCGATCTGGTCCTGCAACTCAGCCTGGCGGGCAAAGAGTTTGTCCATCTTTTCCGGATCCTCGTAATACTCCGGTTCCCCGAATTTCCGGTTGATCTCTTCGTACTCCTCCAATACATCGGTGATCGGCTTTACTCCTTCCATCACCACCTCTTTGACCGTTTTCCGCTCATCCAGCTGGGGTTCCTGTTCCAGGTACCCCACCGTATAGCCCGGAGAAAAAACCACCTCCCCCTGGTACTCTTTCTCCACACCGGCAATAATCTTCAGCAACGTGGATTTCCCAGAACCGTTCAAACCGATGATGCCGATCTTGGCACCGTAAAAAAAGGAGAGGTAGATATCTTTCAATACCTGCTTGTTGGACGGAGGAAATGTTTTGCTCACCCCCACCATCGAAAAGATGATCTTTTTATCGTCGGCCATAGTCTCTTCTATTTACAATTAGCGGGGCAAAGATACCTTTTAGATTTGACTGCCAAAAAAAATCGGGTGGATATGTCGCGGGAAAGTTGCCGGGCTTTCGCCCTCTGCCAAGTCCAACCACACGGTTCTGCATCCCCGGGCGAAAACACCGGCCACTCTGTTCCGTACTCAAAATAGAGAATTATTTTCTCTTTCGGAAGCCTGCTAAAGCAAACGTTTGTATTTTTTGGTGGATTGGTTTATATTTGTAAATTATTACTAACCTTTACTATGTACACAGCAAACACCCTGAATCAGTTCATTACGGAACAGCAATCAGCGTATCCCGGCGCAACCGGGGATTTCTCCCGGTTGCTGCACCACATCGGCATCGCCGCCAAAAAAGTAAACCGGAAAGTAAACAAAGCGGGGCTGGTGGATATCCTGGGACAGGCGGGAGGCAGCAACGTTCAGGGGGAGAACCAGCAAAAACTGGATATCTATGCGGATGATACCTTCGTGAATGAACTCTGCGTGTGCGGCGAATGTTGCGCCGCCGTATCGGAGGAGAAACAGGAGACCATCATCTTCAACGATCCCATCCACAACAACGCCAAATACATTGTCTGCATGGACCCTTTGGACGGGTCGTCCAACATCGACGTCAATGTCTCCATCGGCACGATTTTCTCTATATACCGGCGATTGTCCCCGATCGGGACACCGGTCACAGAGGCAGATTTTCTGCAAAAGGGAAGCGATCAGGTGGCTGCCGGCTACATCATCTATGGTTCGTCGACCGTGTTGGTCTATACGGTCGGGCAGGGGGTGAACGGATTTACCTTAGACCCCTCCATCGGGGAGTTCTGTCTCTCCCACCCTGCTATCAAAACCCCGAAAAACGGCATCATCTACTCCATCAACGAAGGGAACTACATCAAATTCCCCGACGGGGTCAAAAAATACATCAAATATTGCCAGGAGAATGACCCGGCCACCCGCCGCCCGTTTGTTTCCCGATACATTGGTTCGCTGGTGGCCGACGTACACCGGAATCTGCTGAAAGGCGGCCTATTCCTCTACCCAGAAACAGAATTTTATTCACAGGGGAAACTGAGGCTGATGTACGAGTGCAATCCGATCGCTTTCCTCCTCGAACAGGCCGGCGGGATCGCCACCGACGGAAAGCAGCGTATTTTGGACATTGTTCCCGAATACATTCACCAAAGAAGCCCGTTCTACACAGGCTCCCCGGATATGGTCCGCAAATTGCTCGAATTTCTGAATTGATCTACGACCGACGAGATTTCCGTTATGCCTCCCCTTTGGAGTCTAAGTTCAACGGAAATCCCGTCGTCCGATTCTCCTCTGGGAAATTGATCTTGCCGTGCATCTGTTCGTATTTCCGGATGTTATCCTGCAAAGCGAACATCAGCCGTTTGGCGTGCTCCGGGGTCAGGATGATCCGGCTCTTTACCTCCGCCTTGGGGATTCCCGGCATGATCCGCACAAAGTCCACGATAAACTCTGAAGTCGAGTGCGAAATAACCGCCAGGTTTGCATAAATTCCCTGGGCGATTTCGTGGTTCAGTTCAATATCCAACTGTTGTTTTTTCTCTTCCATAACCTTGTTTTGCATTATTATAAGCCGTGTAAAAAAAGCGCCGGTTTCGGCGCTTTTTTCTTTATCTGGAGATCTGTTCCATCTCCTCTTTCGACCCTACGACCAATCCCTTGAACTCTTTCATACCCGTACCCACCGGGATCAGGTGTCCGCAGATCACATTCTCCTTCAGCCCTTCCAGCGGATCCACTTTTCCGTAGATGGCCGCTTCGTTCAATACCTTGGTGGTCTCCTGGAAAGAAGCCGCCGAGATGAAACTGGAGGTCTGCAGCGCCGCCCGGGTAATTCCCTGCAACACCTGCGAAGAGGTCGCCGGCACGGCATCCCGCGCCTGTACCGTCTTCAGATCTCTGCGTTTCAATTGGGAGTTGATATCCCGCAAGGTACGCACCGAGATGATCTGACCCGGTTTTACCCGGTCGGAATCGCCGGCATCCAGCACCACCTTCTTGCCGAACATCTCGTCATTCTCTCCCATAAATTCGGCTTTATCCACGATCTGGTTCTCCAAAAAGCGTGTATCGCCGGAATCCTGGATCAGTACCTTCCGCATCATCTGGTGTACAATGATCTCGAAATGCTTGTCGTTGATCTTCACCCCCTGCATCCGGTACACATCCTGCACCTCGTTCACAATGTACTCCTGCACCTTGATCGGCCCTTCGATGTTGAGAATGTCGGTCGGCGTAATCGCTCCGTCCGAAAGCGGCGTACCGGCACGTACATAGTCGTTTTCCTGCACTAATATCTGTTTGGTCAGCGAAACCAGGTACTTCTTCACTTCTCCGGCCTTGGAAGTAATAATGATCTCCCGGTTACCACGTTTCACCTTCCCGTACGTCACCTCTCCGTCAATTTCGGAAACAACGGCCGGATTGGAAGGGTTACGAGCCTCGAACAACTCGGTTACCCGCGGCAGACCTCCCGTGATATCTCCGGCTTTTCCTACAGCTCTCGGAATCTTCACGATCGTGCTACCCGCTACCACCGTATCGCCCTCCTTCACAACAATGTGAGCACCTACAGGCAGGTTGTAGCTTTTTATAACCACACCCTTTTTATCTTTGATCAGAATAGCAGGCGCTTTTGTTTTGTCCCGGAATTCAGTGATCACCTTTTCGCGGAAACCGGTGATTTCGTCCGATTCCTCTTTAAAGGTCTCCCCTTCAATCAGGTTCTCTCCGGCCACTTTCCCTCCGAACTCTGTGATGATCACCGCATTGAACGGGTCCCATTCGCAGAGCATCTCGCCTTTTTTCACCTCTTGGCCGTTCTTTACAAAGACCTTGGCTCCGTAAGAAATGTTGTGGGAGACCAACACAATGTTGGTATTTTTATCGATAATCCGGAGTTCCGTCAAACGGCCCACCACCACGTCGCATTTCTGCCCGTTCTCGGCGGTATAGGCAACCGAACGCATCTCTTCAAACTCCACATAACCATCGTATTTCGCCTTCAGGGAGTTTTCGCTGGAAATGTTTCCGGCGGTACCCCCTACGTGGAAGGTTCTCAATGTCAACTGTGTACCCGGTTCACCGATAGACTGGGCGGCAATGGTTCCCACCGCTTCTCCCTTTTCCACCAACCGGCCGGTCGCCAGATTGCGTCCGTAACATTTGGCGCACACTCCTTTCTTAGCCTCACAGGTCAGCACAGAACGTACCTCCAACCGTTCAATCGGAGAGCTGTCTATAGCAGCGGCGATCTCTTCCGTGATCTCCTCGCCCGATTTCACCAACAGTTCACCGGAGTGTGGATGGTACACATCGTGTACGGAAACCCGTCCCAGTATCCGGTCATAGAGAGAGGAGACAACCTCTTCGTTGTTTTTAATGGCGGAGATGGTTATGCCGCGCAAGGTACCGCAATCCTCCTCCGTAATGGTGATGTCGTTGGCGACATCCACCAGACGGCGGGTCAGGTAACCGGCATCCGCTGTTTTAAGAGCGGTATCCGCCAACCCCTTACGCGCACCGTGAGTAGAGATAAAGTACTCCAATACCGACAACCCCTCCTTGAAATTCGCCAAGATCGGGTTCTCAATAATCTGGCCGCCGGTCGCCCCGGACTTCTGGGGTTTGGCCATCAAACCGCGCATACCGCCCAACTGGCGGATCTGTTCCCGCGATCCGCGAGCCCCCGAATCCAACATCATGTAAATGGAGTTGAATCCCTGTTTGTCACCCGCTAACTGCTTCATCAGCGTAGAGGTCAAGTTCGCATTTACGTGCGTCCAGATGTCGATAATCTGGTTGTAACGCTCGTTGTTGGTAATGAATCCCATGTTGTAGTTCGCCATCACCTCTTCCACCTGCTGGTATCCCTCATTCAACAAAGCATCCTTTTCATCCGGCACCACCACATCCTCCAGATTGAAGGAGAGGCCGCCCTCGAACGCCTTGCGGTATCCCAGATCTTTGATGTCGTCCAAAAACTTCGCCGTCACATCTACCCCGCAGATCTTGAATACGTCTCCGATAATGTCCCGCAAGGTTTTTTTTGTGATCAACGTATTGATGTACGGGAAATTCTTCGGGCGGTATTCGTTCAGCACAATACGGCCGACCGTTGTTTCAACAATATGTGTATACGGATTTCCGTCTTTATCTACATCATCGATCTTCACTTTGATCTCTGCGTGCAGGTCTACCGCCTTTTCGTTCAGCGCGATCACCACCTCTTCGGGAGAGTAGAAGGTCAAGCCTTCCCCTTTCACCCCTTTTTTCGCTTTGGTGATGTAGTACAGCCCCAACACCATATCCTGCGAAGGAACAGTGATCGGCGCACCGTTGGCCGGATTCAAAACGTTGTGCGCACACAGCATCAGTATCTGTGCCTCCAGAATGGCTTCGTTCCCCAGCGGGAGGTGTACGGCCATCTGGTCGCCGTCAAAGTCGGCGTTAAAACCGGTACAGGCCAACGGATGCAGGCGGATCGCTTTTCCTTCGATCAGTTTCGGCTGAAACGCCTGGATCCCCAGGCGGTGCAGCGTAGGGGCCCGGTTCAACAATACGGGGTGCCCTTTCAATACATTTTCCAGGATATCCCATACCACCGGATCGCGCCGATCTACAATTTTTTTGGCACTCTTGACCGTCTTCACAATTCCGCGTTCAATCAATTTGCGGATGATAAACGGCATATACAGCTCAGCAGCCATATCTTTTGGCAAACCGCATTCGTGCATTTTCAGGTCGGGACCAACTACGATTACCGAACGGGCGGAGTAGTCTACCCGTTTCCCAAGCAGGTTCTGACGGAAGCGTCCCTGTTTCCCTTTCAAACTGTCAGAGAGGGATTTCAACGGACGGTTATTCTCAATCTTCACCGCATTGGATTTGCGGGAGTTATCAAAAAGCGAATCCACCGCCTCCTGCAACATACGCTTTTCGTTACGCAGAATCACGTCCGGGGCCTTGATCTCGATCAACCGTTTCAGGCGGTTGTTCCGGATGATGACACGGCGGTAGAGGTCATTCAGGTCGGAAGTGGCAAAACGGCCGCCGTCCAACGGGACCAACGGGCGCAACTCCGGCGGGATCACCGCCAGTACCTTCACGATCATCCACTCAGGCTTGTTCACCTCTTTGCTCTCCCGGAAAGCTTCCACTACCTGCAAGCGTTTCAGCGCTTCGTTTTTCCGCTGCTGGGACGTTTCAGTATTGGCTTTGTGGCGCAGGTCATACGACAGGTCGTCCAAATTCAGGCGTTCTAACAACATACTGATGGCCTCAGCCCCCATCTTCGCAATGAACTTGTTGGGATCTTCGTCATCCAAATGCTGGTTCTCCGCCGGCAGGGCGTCCATGTAATCCATGTACTCCTCCTCGGTCAGAAAATCCAACGTATTCAATTTATCGGACAAAACACCCGGCTGCACCACCACATACCTTTCGTAGTAAATGACAGCATCCAGCTTTTTGGAAGGCAACCCCAACAGGTAACCTATCTTGTTCGGCAAGGATTTAAAATACCAGATATGGGCCACCGGCACCACCAACTGAATGTGTCCCATCCGCTCTCTCCGCACCTTTTTCTCCGTCACTTCCACGCCGCACCGGTCGCATACGATCCCTTTGTAACGGATACGTTTGTATTTTCCGCAATGGCACTCGTAATCTTTCACCGGCCCGAAAATCCGTTCGCAGAACAGACCATCACGTTCGGGTTTGTACGTCCGGTAATTGATCGTTTCCGGTTTCAGCACCTGGCCACTGGAGTGTTCCAGTATCTCTTCCGGAGACGCCAGTCCGATCGCTATTTTGGTAAAGCTTTTGGGTTTGTTGGTCGTACTATCTTTTCTAAAGGCCATAATTATATCAAATTAACGCTTAAACCTAATCCTCTCAACTCATGCAACAACACATTGAACGACTCGGGCAATCCCGGCACAGGCATCGGCTCGCCCTTCACAATGTGTTCGTAAGTTTTGGTCCTGCCGATCACATCGTCCGATTTTACCGTCAGGATCTCCTGCAAGATGTGCGACGCTCCGAAAGCCTCCAAGGCCCACACTTCCATCTCTCCAAAACGCTGTCCCCCGAACTGGGCTTTCCCTCCGAGCGGTTGCTGGGTGATCAGCGAGTACGGACCGATGGAACGGGCGTGCATCTTATCGTCTACCATGTGCCCCAGTTTCAGCATATATGTCACCCCTACCGTCGCCTGTTGGTCGAAACGTTCGCCGGTGCCGCCGTCGTATAGGTAGGTCGTTCCATACTGCGGAACCCCGGCCTTCTCCGTATAGGCATTGATCTGCTCCAAGTCCGCTCCGTCAAAGATCGGCGTAGCAAACTTGTATCCCAACTCTTTTCCGGCCCAGCCCAACACAGCTTCGAACACCTGTCCAAGGTTCATACGAGAGGGTACCCCCAGCGGGTTCAGACAAATGTCCACCGGCGTTCCGTCCGCTAAGAAAGGCATGTCTTCCACCCGGACCACACGGGATACGATCCCCTTGTTACCGTGACGTCCGGCCATTTTGTCTCCGATCTGCAATTTGCGTTTTTTGGCGACATAGACCTTGGCCATCTTGATAATGCCTGTCGGCAGTTCATCCCCAACGGTCGCGTTGTACTTTTTCCGCTTCATCTGCCCCTCGATCCCCTTGTACTTGATCACATAGTTGTGCAGAAGATCCCGGATCATGTCGTTTTTCTGCTTGTCGGTCGTCCACTTGTTGGGGTTGATCTCCAACATATTCAATCCCTGTAAGGTTTTCAGGGTAAATTTAACACCTTTCTGGATCATATCCTCATTCAGGTAATTTTTCACTCCCTGGGAGGTTTTTCCATTGGTCAGTTCAAACAATTTTTCAATCAACACCTCATTCAGATCGGCCACCTGCCGGTTAAACTGCTCGTCGATCTCCGCCAGCAAGGTTTTACCGGCCACCTTCGATTTCCGGTCGCCTACCAGACGCTGGAACAATTTCTTATCAACGATCACACCTCTCAACGAAGGAGTTGCTTTCAACGACGCATCTTTTACATCCCCGGCTTTGTCCCCGAAAATGGCGCGTAGCAACTTCTCTTCCGGGCTAGGATCCGATTCTCCCTTCGGAGTGATCTTCCCGATTAGAATATCCCCCGGCTCAATGCGGGCACCGATACGGATCATGCCGTTTTCATCCAAATGCTTGGTCGCTTCCTCGCTTACGTTCGGAATATCAGCGGTCAACTCTTCCAATCCCCGTTTCGTCTCCCGCACCTCCAATGAATATTCGTCCACGTGCACGGAAGTAAACACATCGTTCCGTACAATGTTTTCCGAAATCACGATGGCATCTTCGTAGTTGTATCCCTTCCAGGGCATATACGCCACTTTCAGGTTGCGTCCCAATGCCAGTTCTCCGTCCTGGGAAGAGTATCCTTCCGTCAGGATCTGCCCCTCCTTCACCCGGTTGCCTTTCCGTACAATCGGACGCAGGGTAATGGTCGTACTCTGGTTGGTGCGTTTGTATTTGGGTAAAATATACTCTTTGGTATCTCCGTCAAAACTGACAAAGCGTTCGTCTTCCGTCATGTCGTACTTCACCACGATCCGACAACCGTCCACATACTCCACAACACCCGGTCCTTCCGCTACGACCTGCGTACGGGAGTCCCGCACCAACGCACCTTCCAGACCGGTTCCCACAATCGGAGACTCCGGTTTGATGATCGGAACGGCCTGGCGCATCATGTTGGATCCCATGAGGGCGCGGTTGGCGTCGTCATGTTCCAGGAAAGGGATCAGAGAAGCCGCAATAGAGGCGATCTGGTTGGGCGCTACGTCCATCAAATCCACCTTTTCCACCTCTTCCAACGGGAAATCGCTATCCTGGCGGGATTTCACCCGCTTGTTGACAAAATTCCCCCGATCGTCAATCAAAGCGTTGGCCTGTGCAATGATCAAGCCCTCTTCTTCCTCTGCGGAGAGGTATTTCACACCTGCCGGCGAAAGGTCGACAACAGCATTGTTTACCCGGCGGTAGGGAGTTTCAATAAAACCGAGATCGTTGATCTTGGCGTACACGCAAAGCGAGGAGATCAAACCGATGTTCGGCCCTTCGGGGGTTTCAATCGGGCAAAGCCGTCCGTAGTGCGTATAGTGTACGTCACGCACCTCAAACCCGGCGCGTTCACGCGAAAGTCCGCCCGGCCCAAGTGCAGACATACGGCGCTTGTGCGTGATCTCCGCCAGCGGGTTGGTCTGGTCCATAAACTGGGAAAGGGCATTCGTCCCGAAGAAGGAGTTGATCACAGAAGAGAGTATCTTCGAATTGATCAGGTCCACGGGGGTAAACACTTCGTTGTCGCGTACGTTCATTCGCTCGCGAATGGTCCGGGCCATACGCGCCAAACCAACCCCGAATTGATTGTACAACTGTTCACCCACTGTCCGGACACGACGGTTGCTAAGGTGGTCGATATCGTCCACATCCGTCTTAGCGTTCAGCAACTTGATCAGGTATTTAATGATCTCAATGATATCTTCCTTAGTCAGAACACGCACCTCAGCATCCGTATTCAAACCGAGTTTTTTGTTCAATTTGTAACGGCCCACATCTCCGAGGTCGTACCGTTTATCCGAAAAGAACAACTTATCGATCACGTCCCGTGCCGTCGCTTCGTCAGGCGGTTCGGAACTGCGTAATTGCCTGTAAATGTGGAGTACTGCCTCTTTTTCCGAGTTACACGGGTCTTTTTGCAGTGTGTTGTATATGATGGCGTAATCCGCCAGGTTCTGTTTCTCTTTGTGTAACAGGATGGTTTTGGCACCGGAATCAACAATAGCATCGATGTGTTCGTTCTCCAATACGGTTTCACGATCCACAATGATCTCATTTCGCTCAATGGAAACCACTTCACCCGTATCTTCGTCCACAAAATCTTCGGTCCAGGTCTTCAAAACACGTGCAGCCAACCGGCGACCAACAACCTTTTTCAATCCGGTCTTGGAGACATTCACTTCATCCGCCAAACCGAAAATTTCCAGGATATCCTTGTCCGTCTCAAAACCGATCGCCCGCAAAAGGGTCGTTACAGGTAACTTTTTCTTCCGGTCAATGTAGGCATACATCACGTTGTTGATATCTGTAGCGAACTCGATCCAAGATCCCTTGAAAGGGATGATCCGAGCGGAGTAGAGCTTAGTGCCGTTCGCATGGACACTCTGCCCGAAAAAGACACCCGGCGATCTGTGCAACTGGGAAACGATAACACGTTCTGCTCCATTGATCACAAAGGTTCCCTTGGATGTCATATAGGGTACATTCCCCAGATAAACGTCTTCAATAACCGTATCGAAATCTTCGTGTTCGGGATCTGTACAGAAGAGTTTCAGTTTTGCTTTCAGCGGCGCACCGTAGGTCAATCCTTGTTCCAAACACTCGTCAATCGTGTAGCGGGGCGGGTCGATAAAGTAATCAAGGAACTCCAGTACAAAATTGTTACGAGTATCGGTGATCGGAAAGTTCTCTTTAAAAACGGTATAAAGGCCTTCGTTTTTTCTATTTTCAGGGGTGGTGCCCAATTGAAAAAAGTCCTTGAAAGACTTTAACTGCACTTCCAGAAAATCAGGATATTTCAACTGATTTTTCGTAGAGGCAAAGCTTATTCGTGGGTTGGAATGATTTGAAGACATCTAATTATTTTTTGGAACCTAAGAGTCTGTTTAAACTCTAAACAATATGAATGACAAAATGGTTTAGAGTCAAAAATGACTCTAAACCTTTAAACCCGAATGGGCATGTGCTATTTAAGTTCAACTTCGGCTCCTGCTTCTTCCAGGGCTGCCTTCAGTGAATTGGCTTCTTCTTTGGAAGCTTTTTCCTTCACCGGAGTCGGGGCTTTGTCCACCAATTCTTTAGCTTCCTTCAAACCGAGACCGGTCAATTCTTTCACCAATTTCACAACGCCCAGTTTAGCAGCGCCAGCTGATTTCAGTACCACATCGAATTCCGTCTGTTCGGCTTCACCGCCGGCTGCAGCGCCACCGGCTGCAGGAGCAGCCACAACAGCAGCAGCGGCTGCCGGTTCGATACCATACTCTTCCTTCAAGATGTCGGCTAATTCTTTAACGTCTTTTACAGTCAGGTTCACTAACTCCTCTGCAAGTTTTTTCAAGTCTGCCATTTCGATAAGTATTTAATTGTTTTTTATTCTTGATAAATAATTGATTACGCTCTATCTTCCAACGTTTTTAACACGCCGCCGATAGTGTTCTTCCCTGATTCCAGCGCAGAGATCAGTTTTTGCATCGGGGCTTGCAACAGTCCGATCAGGTCGCCCAGCAACTCCTCTTTCGATTTGACGCTGACCAAAGCCTCCAACTGGTTTTCACCCACATAGACGCACTCTTCCACATAAGCAGCCTTCAATACGGGCTTGTCGTGACTTTTCCGGAACTCCTTGATCAGCTTGGCGGGAGCGTTTCCCGTTTCGCTCAGCATGATCGCACTGGATCCTGCCAGAACACCGTAAAGCTCTTCGTAGTTGTTTTCCAATCCGTCAAGCGCCACCTTCAGCAAGGTGTTTTTCACCTGTATCAGTTTAATTCCGGCTTTGAAGCACTCCTTGCGTAAAGCTTGCGTAGCTTCTGCATTCAATTCCGAAATGTCGCTTATATACAGATGCTTGTAGGATTTGATCTGCTCGGTTAAATTGTCTATGATTACTTGTTTTTCTTCCCTTTTCATTCTGCAATGATCCTTTAAAGGTTAATAATTAATCAAGTAATGACTTAAGGTCTAATTTAATACCGGGGCTCATTGTACTTGACAGGAATACGCTCTTTACGTAGGTCCCTTTGGCAGCAGACGGTTTCAACTTCTGGATCGTGCTCATGAACTCACGCGCATTTTCCCGAATCTTGTCCGCATCGAAATTCACTTTCCCGATGGAAGAGTGTACGATGCCGAACTTGTCCACTTTGAAGTCAATCTTCCCTTGCTTCACCTCCGTAACGGCCTTGCCGATCTCCATCGTCACCGTACCGCTTTTGGGGTTGGGCATCAATCCACGCGGACCTAAGATACGTCCTAAAGCTCCGATCTTACCCATGATGGAAGGCATCGTAATAATGATGTCGATGTCGGTCCAGCCGCCTTTCAACTTTTCAATATAGTCATCCAACCCAACATAATCAGCTCCGGCCGCTTTGGCTTCCTCCTCCTTGTCGGGAGTGCAGAGCACCAAAACCCGGATATCCTTGCCGGTACCATGGGGCAATGTCACAACGCCGCGCACCATCTGGTTGGCTTTACGCGGGTCTACGCCCAGACGAACGTCCATGTCAACTGACGCATCGAACTTGGTAAAAGTGATCTCCTTTACCAATTTAGCGGCCTCTTCAATGGTATATACCTTACCATGTTCGACCTTTTCCAAAGCTACCTTTTTATTTTTTGTCAGTTTGCTCATTTCGTTTGAACTTTTTACAAATTCTTAAAAAGGTCTCTCACCTTCTACAGTGATACCCATACTTCTGGCAGTTCCGGCTACCATGCTCATCGCCTTTTCCACTTCGAAAGCATTCAAGTCACTCATTTTCCCTTCGGCGATCTCCCGTACCTGAGCCCAGGTAACAGAGCCGACCTTTTTACGGTTGGGTTCCGGCGAACCAGATTTGACCTTCGCAGTTTCCAAAAGCTGAACGGCAACAGGCGGCTGTTTGGTGATAAAGTCGAAAGACTTATCTCCGTAAACCTGGATAATTACCGGGACAATCTTCCCGCTCATCTCCTGTGTCCTGGCATTGAACTGTTTGCAGAAGTCCATGATGTTGACTCCTTTGGAACCCAATGCAGGTCCTACAGGGGGAGAAGGATTTGCGGCACCACCTTTAATCTGCAATTTGATAATCGCTTCAACTTGTTTTGCCATGATTTTTACTCAAAATTTAATTATTCTTTTTCTACCTGCATGAAACTCAATTCGAGCGGTGTCTTGCGTCCGAAGATCTTGACAATTACTTTCAATCTCTTCTTGTCACTGTTCACCTCCTCTATCACGCCGGTAAACCCGTTGAACGGTCCGTCTGTAACTTTTACGGATTCGCCCACGAAATAAGGGATACTTATTTCTTCCGGTTGTTCCGCAAGTTCGTCCACCTTTCCGAGTATCCTGTTTACCTCCGCCAAACGCATCGGAACCGGATCACCTCCTTTTGTTTCCCCCAGGAAGCCGATTACATTCGTGATGTCACGAAGCAGGTGGGGTACTTCTCCAACCAAGGCGGCTTCAATCAGTACATAACCCGGAAAAAAGTTGCGCTCTTTGCTGATCTTTTTCCCGTTACGAATCTGATAAACCTTTTCGGTAGGTATCAAAACCTGTGAAACATAATCCTGAAGCCTCAAACTGGCAATTTCGTTTTCGATGTACTCCTTCACCTTCTTCTCTTTTCCACCGATCACACGAAGTACATACCATCTTTTTTTTACTTCTGCCATTTCAGTCTTTTGGGATTATTAATAAAACATACTATAAACAAAGGTCATAACGTGCCTGAATACAAAATCAATTACAAAGATGCCTAAGGCGATCAGGACGGAAGCAACCATCACCACCGTAGCACTACCTTGTAACTCCGGCCAGGAAGGCCAGGACACTTTATGTACCAATTCATTATAGACGTCAGAAAGGTAAGTCTTCATTTTCATTGCGAAAACATTTTTAAGCACGGGTGGAGAGACTCGAACTCCCGACACTCGGTTTTGGAGACCGATGCTCTACCGACTGAGCTACACCCGTAAGGAGGCCGGTCTTTCAACCGGCCTCTTTGTGTTATTTTGGATTAATCCAGGATTTCAGTAATCTGACCGGCGCCTACGGTGCGTCCGCCTTCGCGGATAGCAAACCGAAGACCCAATGAACAAGCCACCGGAGTCAGCAACTCTACCGTGATGGTCACGTTATCTCCCGGCATTACCATTTCAGTACCTGCCGGCAGGGTGATCTCGCCGGTTACGTCCATCGTACGCAGGTAGAACTGCGGACGGTATTTGTTGTGGAACGGAGTGTGGCGACCGCCCTCTTCCTTCTTCAGGATATACACCTCAGCTTTAAACTTCTGGTGCGGTTTCACAGAACCCGGTTTTGCCAATACCATACCGCGTTTGATCTCTTGTTTGTCGATACCGCGCATCAACAGCCCCACGTTGTCTCCGGCTTCTCCCTGATCCAACAGTTTGCGGAACATTTCAACCCCGGTGCATACGGTTTTCTTTCCGTCGGCGCCCAGCCCGATGATCTCCATTTCATCACCCACGTGGATAATACCTGTTTCGATACGTCCGGTAGCTACAGTTCCACGGCCTGTAATAGAGAATACGTCTTCCACCGGCATCAGGAACGGTTTTTCATTGTCACGCGGAGGCAGCGGAATCCATGTGTCCACAGAATCCATCAGTTCCATGATCTTATCTTCCCATTTGGCTTCACCGTTCAGACCACCCAAAGCAGATCCCAAAATGATGGGGGTATTGTCTCCGTCGTATCCGTAGAAAGACAATAGTTCGCGCAGTTCCATTTCCACCAGTTCCAACATTTCCTGGTCGTCCACCATGTCCACTTTATTCAGGAACACAACGATCTTCGGAACGTTTACCTGCCGGGCCAACAGAATGTGCTCCCGTGTCTGGGGCATCGGACCGTCGGTAGCGGCGCAAACCAAAATAGCTCCGTCCATCTGAGCGGCACCCGTTACCATGTTCTTTACATAGTCGGCGTGGCCCGGACAGTCAACGTGCGCATAGTGGCGATTGGCAGTCTGGTACTCTACGTGAGAGGTGTTGATCGTGATCCCTCTCTCCTTCTCTTCCGGAGCGTTGTCGATAGAATCGAAAGAACGTTTTTCGGAAAGACCTCTGTTTGCCAATACAGTGGTAATAGCAGCTGTTAAAGTGGTTTTACCGTGGTCAACGTGACCGATCGTACCAATATTTACGTGCGGTTTTGATCTGTCAAATTTCTCTTTAGCCATAACTCTAAAAATTTATTATTAAACAATTTATTGCAAAAAATATACACATCAACGCAGAAAAATAAACTTTCCCCAACTACATTCACACAAAGCGATTCTTCCGAGCGTGCAAATATAGACAAAAATTCTATGCTGCAAAAAAAATAATTGGGAATTAATTATTTTCCCGCTCTTTTTCCTTGATCTTCACCAACTGGCGCTTTAGGACATCGTACAATTCATCTACAGCTTCCTCGAATTTCTTGGCCTGCTTTTTGGCAAAAAGATCCTGTCCTTTGATCCCGACATTGATCTCAACCACCTTGTTTTCCAGGTTATCATCCTTTTCCAGTTTCAGGGTAACATCCACCCCCAACAAGCCTTCGTGGTATTTTTCCAATTTGGAGATTTTTTTCTGAATAAACTCCTCTAATTGCGGAGTAGCTGAAAAACCAACCGAATTAATTTTTACTTCCATCGTATTTTTTCTTTTATTTCATTTAAGCCCGTGGATGAGCCTCATTAAACACTTTGACCAGATTTTCAAACGAATTCTGCGTATACACCTGTGTAGCAGCCAGATCTGCATGTCCGAGAAGTTCGCGGATGGCTTCAATACAAGCGCCGTTGTTCAGCAACTGGGTCGCGAACGTGTGCCGCAGAACATGCGGACTCTTTTTGGAAGCCGTCGTTACCATCCCCAGATACTTCACGACCAACCGGTAAATAAATTTGTCGTATGCCGGCTTTCCCCTGTCCGTAACAAAAAAACGGCCGTGCTCCTGCCGAACCACCTCGCTGCGCAGCGCCAAATAAGCCTGCATCTCCTCCAGTAACTCCTTGGCCAACGGTATCAGTCGTTGCTTGTTGCCTTTCCCCGTAATGACCACGCTCTCCGAGGCAAAATCCACTTCCCCGACCTTCAATCCGACCAGTTCGGAACGCCTCATGCCCGTCAGGTAAGCGGTCAGAATCACTAACCGGTCCCGGATTTCCGGAAAACCGCCCTCCAATTCGTTTCCGTCCAACAACTCATCCATCCGGTAGGCCGGCACAAAAACCGGCAATTTTTTGGCCGATTTGGGCAAAACGACCGTTTCGGCCGGATCTTCCTGCAACACCCCCTCTTTTAAAAGGTAGCGAAACAGCGTGCGCAAGGCGCTCACTTTCCGTTTCACGGTCGACGGACTCATGCCTTCCGACATTTTGAGTACGACCCAATTTCGAATGATCTTCGGTGATACATCCCGGAAAGAGCGGACATCGTTGATTGTAGCGCAATAGCGCAGGAATTGGCCCAAATCTTCTTTATACGCAATCAGGGTATGCGGTGAAAAACGCTTCACATCCTGCAAATAATTCAGAAAAGGGGCAATATCCATACTCTCTCTTTTAAGCGCCAAAAATCAAAAAACCGGCTCCCCCCCGAAACAGGCGGGAAAACAAGATTAATCCTCAGCGATCTGCAAAGATTGCTTGTAAACAGCCTTCAAGCGCTGTTGCCGACCGCGGATAGAAGGCTTTGTAAATGCCTGACGATCACGCAACTCTTTTATCACTCCGGTTTTTTCAAATTTCCGTTTGAATTTTTTCAAGGCTCTTTCGATATTTTCGCCTTCTTTCAAAGGTACAACGATCATATTTTTTGTTTTTTAAATTGGTTCTGTTTTTCGTATAATCTTATCCCATAATCCGACATTCTGCCTGCAGGCAGAAGCCGATAGTTGCCGGAAAAACGGCTAAAACTCACTGTTTTTATCTCCCCGGAATAAGATCACCTCCTTTCAAAAGGACTGATTTACAGCCTACTCTATTTTACTACTTCAGTTTCCATATTTAAACAGACTCTCAATTGAATCTTCTTGAAAAATGGACGACAAAGTTAATGCAAAAAAAACAAATACAAAAACCTGCCTAAAAACTTTCCAAAGCAAACATACAAATCTCTTCAGGGATTTAAGCGGTCTTTGTAAAAAAAATCCAGCACATCATTAATCATTTCGACATAGGCTTTGGCCTTGGTGTTGTCCGGATGCATGCACAGTACGGCGTTGAAGCGGTTCAGCGCATCGACACTCCGCCCCTGGCGGTAATACAACTCTCCCAACAACAGCAACGCCTCTTCGTTCTCCGACAGGCCGTCAAGAGCTTCCAAACGGCGGATGGCCTCCTCCAAACGGTTACTCTCTATCAGTTTTTTACTCTCTTCCATATTTTTAATAACTTATGTGCTTACCGAACCGGCACCCGGAAGTGTTTCTCCTGTTTGTTGCCGGCCTGATCGGTAACGAAAACAACCAAGTGGTTGGTTTGCCCCTTTTGGAGGTGGGAATTCCGGATGTTGCCGGAAAGTGTAGCGGTTTTGGCATCGTATTCAAAGAGCATCCACCTGCCGTTGGTTTCGACCCGATAGGAGTCAATGCCTGAACAGTCGTCCCGGATCCGAATCCGGAGGATGCCGCCCGATACCCCTGTATATTCGATCGCAGGCGGGACTGTATCCCTCACGAATGTAAATTTCCCGAGCGCTCCGACGGAAGCATAAATCCCGGCACTGTCCCGGAATGTTCTCAATGCTTCTATTTTGCCCTTTTCCGTCATGCGGCAAATTACCGACCGAGGATCCGAAACGTCGAAAATTTTTAAAATTCCCCTCGTTTTCAGCGGATGCACCGTTTCCGATACGACAAAAAAACCGGATGTATCGCAACAGGCCAGGCTATCCACGGCCGAAAAGAGGGCGGCGGAATCCAAAAGAAGTGAATAATTTCCGGCAGTCAACCGGTACGAATGCCCAGGTTGCAACACCTTGCCACCTTTGGGTTGCAGTGCGGGCAAGCCTGTTAATTGAAACTGAAACCGGGCGCTGTTCCCGTTCCGGTCCGTCGCCTTTACCTCCACCGCTTTTTTCTCCCCTTCCGCCAATTCTATCCACCCATCGTCTATCATCCACACCCCTATCAACTCCTGCAGAGGCTTTCCGAAACAGCGGTAAACTGTTTTTCCTTCGGTATACAGGGAAAAATCCTTCAAGGCATGGATCCATTGCGCCCGGTCAAAAGAGAGGCGATTCAAAATCAACACAAACAACGGCTCTCCGTCCACCGTCACTTCCAAAGTGTGAATGCCCAATTTACCCGAAGAGCCGTTCATGGCATCCGTGATCCAGGCCCCGACTCCGATCTTCCCGGAAGGGACCCGCACCGTCCCGGCACGGTAGATGTTTCCGGCTGCGGCCTGGAGGTGTACTTGCCGGATACGCTCCTCCCTTCCCGTTTCATCCGCCCGGTACAGGTACAAGGCATGGAATACGGGAGCGATCTGGTCCCGTATCCGGATGTAATACAGCGGATTCAACGCCATCTCCGTCAGGGTGTTCCGGTATTCAAAGTGGAGGTGTGGCCCTCCGGAAGAACCGGTGTTTCCGCTCCAGGCAATGGTGTCGCCTTTCTGGAAAAAGAGGCGATGTGTTTTGAGTTCTTCGTCTATTTCAAAACGTTCTTTGCGGTACTGGATCTCCCGGACAAGGGATTCTATCCGGGGATGGAAACGTGCCAAATGGGCATATACCGAGGTCAGGCCATCCGGATGTTCGATGTAAAGCGCCTGCCCATATCCTCCAGCAGAGATATTGACCCGGGCAATGACTCCGTCGTCCACACAGCGTACCGGCAAACCGGTTCGTCCACCGGTCCTGAAATCGATCCCGGTATGAACATGAGTAGCGCGCAGTTCCCCGAAACTACCGCTCAGCAAAGGCGTACCAGCCAAAGGCAACAGACGATCCACAGGTTGCGCAACCGTTTCCAATCCGATCCTGAGAAAAATGCCGAACAGGAGTTTTATCTTCTTCACAAACAAAACATTATCGTTTATTCTCTGCAAAGATACCACGTCTCTTGATAATTCAAATAAAAAAAATTATCTTTGTCGTGAAAAGATTGAGTTTATGAACGGAAAAGAGGATGCCGTTTTGAACGAGCTGAAATTCAAAATTGAGAGATTAATTAAATTGTACACCATTTCCCAAGATACGATTCGGGAGCAGCAGGAGCGAATGAATGTTCAGGAGGCTGAGATAGAGGCGTTGAAAGGGGAAAACAAACATATAAACGACGAATTAAAAACAGCCAGAGTGGCAAACGCAATTTCCGGCAGTGGTGACGGAAGTTATCAGGCGAAAGTGCGGATTAACCAACTGGTACGGGAGATTGATAAATGTATTGCTCTTTTGAACCATTAATATGAGTGAAAAAGATTCTGCCGTTTCGATCAATGTCAGTATAGCGAACAAGAAGTTCCCGATTATTGCCAAAAGCCAGGACGAAGAGGAGATTTACCGGGCGGCATCGAAGCGGATTAATGATATGATTTCGAAATATCAGGCCAAGTACGGCTCTCAGGCCGACCCTTTGGACTTTTTGTATCTGACGGCGTTTCACCATACGGTCGCCCTGATACAGGCGGAAAAAAGGAATGATACAGCACCTGTTATGCAAGAGATTGAAAAGATTAACAAAAGGATTGACGAACTCGTACAAGAGTAAGATACTTTGACGTTCTTTGAATCACGATACTCCCGCATTATTGATTTTAATGGAAACTCAACACTTTATTCATTAGAGCGGATGCTTTATTTGCCCAAGACAGGCCTCAACTCTTCGGAGTTCCTTCGGGACGGTGGAAGTCTGAATCAAATGGCAGCTCTACCCGTGTCATTCAGGGGTTTTTCAAAAGAGATAATGCGGGTTTTTTTTATATTATACTATATTATTTTTTATTAATTCATTCATCATACTACTTATGGTAAATATATTCATTGCAGGGGGTGTGGCCCTGACAGCCGGATTCATTATCGGCTACGTGGTACTTAAAATTTCGTTGAGACGCAGAAGTGAGAACATCATAAAAGAAGCGGAAGCGGAGGCGGAAGTCATCAAAAAGGATAAGATCCTTCAAGCCAAAGAGAAGTTTTTACAGATCAAGACCGAGCACGAAAAGCAGGCGGCTATCCGGAACAACAAATTGCAGCAGGCGGAAGGCAGAGTGAAACAGCAGGAGACGGCGATCTCCCAGAAGCTGGAGGAGATCCAGCGCAAATCGAAAGATCTTCAGAGTCTTCAGACAAACATTGATGTACAGAAGGAGTTGTTGGAGAAAAAGGTTGGCGAATTGGATAAAATCAAGAAGCAGCATATTGAGCAATTGGAGGCGATCTCCGGGATGTCCGGCGAACAGGCCAAAGCCAAGTTGATCGATTCGCTGAAGGAGGAGGCAGAAGCGCAAGCGGTTTCGTTTGTCAACGAGATCATGGAAGAGGCGCGGATGACGGCCAATATGGAAGCTAAAAAGGTCGTGATCAAGACTATTCAGCGGGTTGCTACTGAAACGGCGACGGAGAATGCCGTGTCGATCTTTCACATTGATTCCGATGAGATCAAAGGACGGATCATCGGCCGTGAAGGGCGGAATATCCGGGCGTTGGAGGCAGCAACCGGTGTGGAGATCATTGTGGACGATACCCCGGAGGCGATCGTGTTGTCCGGTTTTGACCCGGTGAGAAGGGAGATCGCCCGCCTCTCCCTACACCAATTGGTGACGGACGGCCGTATCCACCCCGCCCGCATCGAAGAGGTGGTGAACAAAGTGAAAAAGCAGATTGAGGAGGAAATCATTGAGACGGGAAAACGTACCACCATTGATTTGGGGATACACGGCCTGCATCCCGAACTGGTCCGCCTGATCGGAAAGATGAAATACCGTTCTTCCTACGGGCAGAACCTATTGCAGCACGCCCGCGAAACGGCAAACCTGTGCGCTATTATGGCTGCAGAGTTGGGGTTGAATGTAAAAAAGGCGAAACGCGCCGGGTTGTTGCACGATATCGGTAAGGTACCCGATGACGAGCCGGAGTTGCCACACGCCATTCTCGGTATGCAGTTGGCGGAGAAGTACAAGGAGAAACCGGATATCTGCAACGCCATCGGGGCGCACCACGAGGAGGTGGAGATGACTACGCTGATCGCTCCCATTGTGCAGGCGTGCGACGCTATTTCCGGAGCGCGCCCCGGAGCGCGTCGCGAGGTGGTGGAGTCGTATATCAAGCGCTTGAAAGACATGGAGGACCTGGCCCTCTCGTACAACGGTGTGGTGAAGACCTATGCGATCCAGGCGGGACGGGAACTGCGGGTGGTGGTCGGAAGCGAAAAGATCTCCGATGCGGAGGCCGAGAAGATCTCGTTCGACATTGCAAAACGGATCCAGGACGAGATGACCTATCCGGGGCAGGTGAAGGTGACCGTTATCCGGGAAACCCGCGCCATTGCCTACGCGAAGTAATAACAGACTTTCAAACAGACACCTATAAAAAAACAGCCTTTACGGGCTGTTTTTTTTGTTTCCGTATAGGACGGTTGCCTCAATTGGTTTTGAACGGGTATTTTACCTGCGAGAGTTCTTTATTGGCCTCTACAATCTTCTCTTTCAACGACTCTTTATACACTGCAACCTTTTGTTTCAGGACAGCGTCACCCGTCGCCAGTATCTGGGCGGCTAAAATGCCTGCGTTCATCGCTCCGTTGATGGCAACGGTGGCGACCGGTATTCCCGGAGGCATCTGGACGATGGCCAACAAGGCGTCCATGCCGTCCAGCGAGGCTTTAACAGGCACTCCGATGACCGGCAGCGGGGTCATGGCGGCAATCACTCCCGGCAGGTGGGCGGCCATGCCGGCGGCGGCTATGATCACTTCTATTCCCCTGCCCTGCGCGTTCCGGGCAAAATGCTCCACTTCCGCCGGGGTGCGGTGGGCAGAGAGGGCGTTCATCTCAAAAGGGATGGCAAAATCGTTCAGCACTTGCGCCGCTTTTTCCATAACCGGCAAATCGGAGGTGCTACCCATGATGATACTAACTTTTGGTGTCATATTTTCTCTCTTTATTGAATCGCAAATGTAGCATAAAGCTCGGAAAACAACAAACTAGTTTGTGTTTTCCCTCGGTTTGGGCTATCTTTGTCGTCGCAAAAAGGAGAAGAGCGTATGCGAACCATCACCCTGCACGACAAAACGTTTGAGTTGTTTCTGGAAGCGCCGATCATCGACCGGGCAATCGGGGAGATGGCCGGGCGGATCAACCGTGAGTTAGCCGGCAGCAATCCGCTGTTTCTGGTGATACTGAACGGGGCGTTCATGTTTGCTTCCGACTTGTTGAAGCGGATCACTATTCCGGGCAGCGAGGTCAGTTTTCTGAAAATTGCTTCGTACCGGGGCACCGCCTCTGAGGGAAGTGTCCGGGAGCTAATCGGATTGGAACACGATGTGACAGGGCGCACCGTCGTCATTCTGGAAGATGTGGTGGATTCGGGAAAATCAATGCAATACCTGTTGGAATTGTTGGTGCAGAGGAAGCCGGAAACGGTCCGGGTGGCCGCTCTCTTCTTCAAACCCAAAGCCCTCACCTGCCAAATCCCGGTAGACTATTACGGTCTGGAACTGGGAAACGACTTTATCATTGGCCGGGGATTGGATTACGACGGACTGGGACGCAATTTGCCCGATTTGTACAAACTTAGCAAGTAATAAACCGATGGCTGCCACAAACTTTATCGACTACGTAAAAATATTTTGCCGAAGCGGGGCCGGGGGAAAAGGCTCCGCCCACCTGCACCGGGACAAATTAACGGCCAAAGGCGGACCGGACGGCGGAGACGGCGGACGGGGCGGGCATGTCATCATACAGGGAAACCACAACTACTGGACATTGATCCACCTGAAATACCAACGTCATGTCTTTGCCGGCGACGGGGTCGGCGGGTCGGAATCCCGGTGTACGGGCGCCGATGGGGAGGACAAAGTGATTGATGTTCCGCTTGGAACCGTTGCAAAAGACGCCGACACCGGGGAGGTTATCGGTGAAATTACCGAACACGGACAACAGGTCATATTGATCAAAGGGGGCCGGGGCGGACTGGGGAACTGGCACTTCAAATCTGCCACCAACCAAACGCCCCGTTACGCCCAGCCCGGCGAACCGCGGGAGGAACGCACCGTGATCCTGGAGTTGAAAGTACTGGCCGATATCGGGTTGGTGGGCTTCCCGAATGCCGGAAAATCGACCCTGTTATCAGTGGTTTCTGCCGCCAAACCGGAGATTGCGGATTACCCTTTTACCACGCTGGTCCCCAATCTGGGCATCGTCGCGTACCGCGACAATCGCTCGTTCGTCATGGCGGATATTCCCGGCATCATCGAAGGGGCGCACTTAGGAAAAGGGCTGGGAGTCCGCTTTCTGCGCCACATTGAACGGAACTCGGTGCTACTCTTTATGGTACCCGTGGATACGGGTGATATCCGGAGCGAATACCAAATCCTGCTGAACGAGTTGAAACAGTACAACCCGGAGTTGCTGGATAAAAAGCGGGTACTCGCCATCACCAAGTGCGACTGTGCGGACCGGGAGTTGATGGAGGAGATGGAAAAAGAACTGCCGGAGATCCCTTACGTTTTTATCTCCTCCGTGGCTGGTACGGGCATCACCGAACTCAAAGACACGCTTTGGAAAGCGTTGAATCCGTAATTATTCCTTGTTCCGCGCCTTCAACACGGCGATAACATCTTCCAATTCGTACCCCTTGGCAAGCAAAAGCACCAGGGAGTGGTACATCAGGTCGGCCGCTTCGTTTAAAAAGAGTTCCTTGTCGTTGTCCTTGGCTTCAATGACCAATTCCACCGCCTCCTCGCCCACTTTTTGGGCCACCTTGTTGATGCCCCGGGCCAACAGACGGGCCGTATAGGATTCGGCCGGAGCGTCGTTTTTCCGTTTTTGCAACAACTGCTCCAACCGGAACAGAAAATGGGAGCCCCGGTTCTCTTCCCGCCAGCAGGTATCGCTACCGGTGTGACAGACAGGCCCGGACGGCCTCGCCTGAATTAACAGGGTGTCGCCGTCGCAATCCGCCCGGATATCGGTTACTTCCAGAAAATTTCCGCTCTCCTCCCCTTTTGTCCAGAGCCGCTGCCGGGAACGGCTGAAGAAACAGACCTTTCCGGTCTCTTCCGTCCGGCGGAGGGACTCCGCGTTCATGTACCCCATCATCAATACGACCCGGGTATCTGCATCCTGTATGATCGCCGGGATCAATCCTTTTTCATCAAATGTCAATTTTTCCATCTCTCTTTTATTTGTGGCGCGGCAATCTATAACCGCACCGTTACTCCTTTTTCCTGCAAATACTGTTTTACTTCCCGAATAGTGATTTCCCCGTAGTGAAAAATACCTGCCGCTAAAACTGCGTCCGCTTTTCCGCGGGTAAAAGCATCGTAAAAATCGGCCGGAGAACCAGCACCGCCGGAGGCGATCAAGGGGATGGCGCACTGCTCCGCCAACCGCCGGAGCGCATCGCAGGCAAATCCCTGCCGGGAGCCATCGTGGTCCATCGAGGTAAACAGCAACTCCCCCGCCCCCCGTTCCTCTACCTCCCGCACCCAATCGAACAACTCCCGGCCGGCCGGTTGCCGTCCGCCGTGGCTGTATACTTCCCAGACGCCCGCTTTTTCACAGGCGTCCACCGCGACCACGACGCACTGCCGGCCAAACGAGTAAGCCAACCGCTCTATGAGGCCGGGATCCGCCAAAGCTGACGAGTTTACGGAAATTTTATCGGCCCCTTTTTTCAACAAAGCCTCCACATCGTGCTCCGAAGAGATGCCGCCCCCTACCGTAAATGGAATGGTGATCACTTGGGCCACCCGCTCCACCCACTCCAGCATGGTATGCCGCTTCTCCCGGCTGGCCGTAATATCCAGAAACACCAACTCGTCGGCCCCGGCTTCTGAATAGCCGGTTGCCAACTCCACCACATCTCCGGCATCCCGGAGGTTCAGAAAATGAACGCCTTTCACCGTCCGTCCGTCCCGGACGTCCAAACAAGGTATGATCCGTTTTGCCAACATACACTTCTATTCTCCGGCCCAGACAGCCAATTCGTCCAACGTTATTTTTTGCTCATAGAACGCCTTCCCGACCACCACGGAAGAGATGCCCGCCCCGGACAGTGCCGCTAAGTCCGCCGCACTTCCCACACCGCCGGAAGCGATGATGTGCAGGTCCGGAAAAGAGGCCTGCAACTCCCGGTAGAGTGGAATGGCAGGCCCGCTGAGCATACCGTCTTTAGCAATGTCAGTACACAGCAGGTAGCGCAACCGCTCCCCGTACCACCCCACCAATTCGGACACCGACGTTTCCGTCGTATTTTGCCAGCCGTGTGTGCATACACTACGCCCTCGCACATCCGCCCCCACGATGATCCGGTCGCGCCCATAGTACGCCAGCCAGCCGGCTGTCCGCTCCCGTTCGGTGCAGGCGAGACTGCCGATGCAGGCAAAATCGGCGCCGGCGACAAAGACCTTTTCCAGGTCCGCATCCGACTTGATTCCCCCACCGAAATCTACAGAAAGGCGGGTGCCGGCACAAATCCGCTCCAACACCTGGAGATTGACCACACCGGACGACCGGGCACCGTCCAGATCGACCAAGTGCAACCGCCGGATACCGGCCGCTTCAAAGCCCCGGGCCACCTCCAACGGATCATCCGCATACATTTTACACACCTCGTAATCACCTTGTGTCAGGCGTACACATTTTCCGTCAATCAGGTCTATCGCCGGTATGACCTCCATACGTACATGGTTCATGCTATTTTTCCGTATATAAAATTCCACAAAATCCGTTCGCCCGAACGGGATGACTTTTCCGGATGGAACTGGCACCCATAAAAATTCTCCCGCCGGATAGCCGCCGCAAAGGGCCGGTGGTAATCGCAACGGGCAATGGTATATGCATTGTCCGGCACACAATAAGAGTGCACAAAGTACATCCATTCGCTCTCCGCCACTCCCTCGAACAAGCCCGATTGCAAGCCGGAAATCCGGTTCCACCCCATGTGGGGAACCTTTTCCGCTTCCCGGATCTTCTCCACCTGCAAAGGGAAAACGCCCAATCCGCAAGTCTCCTCCTCCTCCGTAAAGGCACACAACAACTGCATGCCCAGGCAGATGCCCAACACCGGTTGCTCCAAAGACGGAATGATCCGGTCCAATCCGCTGCTCCGCAAGCGCTCCATCGCAGCAGAGGCTTGGCCCACTCCGGGAAAAATGATCCGGTCGGCAGAACGGATCTCCCGTCCATCGCAACTGACCACCGGCCGTACTCCCAAACGATGCAAGGCCGTCTGTACGGAAAAAAGATTGCCTGCCCCGTAATCAATGATCACTGTTTTCATCGCACCTCATCTTTCGTCAATCAAACATCCCTTTGGAGGAGGGGAGCTCTCCACCCGATTGCCGGACCGCCTGTTTCAGACTGCGGGCAAAAGCCTTGAAGACACCCTCCAGTATGTGGTGGGCATTCTCTCCCGACGCCCGCACGTGAAGATTGCACTTGCATGCCTGGCAAAAGGAGTCGAAAAAGTGCCGGGCCATCTCCGTCGGGAAATCCCCTACATACTCCCGCTGCAAGGAGACCTCCCAACACAAACAGGCCCGCCCGCCCAGATCAAGCAACACCTCCGCTCGGGCTTCGTCCATCGGAAGCGCAAAACCGTAGCGTTCTATGCCTTTTTTGCTACCGAGGGCGCTCCGGAAACACTCCCCAAACACCAACCCGGTATCCTCAATGGTATGGTGCTCATCCACCTGTAAATCTCCCGCTGCCCGGACCGTCAAATTCACCCCTCCATGCCGGGCAATCTGTTCCAACATGTGGTCGAAAAAGAAAAGCCCGGTGTGGACGTCCGCTTTTCCGGTACCGTTCAGGTCCACTTCCACCTCCACTGATGTTTCCGTACTTTTCCTGACGGCCTGGGAACGGCGGCTCCCGGCCGTCAGGAAAGCAAGCGCTTCCTGCCAGGTAGCACAAGAGAGAGCGACCGGCTCCGGCCCGGTATAAGCGCTTCCCAGGTATATCCCCCGAATATCCATGTTGGTCGCTAACTGCATATCCGTCACCCGGTCGCCGATCACGTACGAATTTTCCCGGTCCAACCACTTGTTCAGGTACTTCTCCACCATGCCGGTGCGCGGTTTTCGGAAGGGAGAGTTCTCCTCCGGAAAACTGCGGTCGATCAACACCTCGTCGAACACCACGTTCTCCCCGGCCAGGGTACGGAGCATCAGATTCTGCAAGGGCTGGAACGCCTCTTCCGGGAAAGCGGATGTGCCCAACCCGTCCTGGTTGCTGACCAACACCAGACGGTAATCGGTCTCCTCCGCCAGGCGGCGGAGCGCCCCGATCGCACCGGGCACAAAGGCGAATTTTTCCAAACTATCGACCTGAAAATCGTTCGCCGGCTCCCGGATAATGGTCCCGTCCCGGTCTATAAAAAGGATTTTTTCTTTTCGCATGGGTTTATTTTTACTGGATTTTCCACTCTTCTAAAAGCTGCAACAATCGGTTATTCTCCGCTTCTGTTCCGACAGTGATCCGAATGCCTCCGCCAATCAGCGGCGGAATATCCCGCAAGCGGGTGACGACCCCGTTATTCGTTAGAAAGGTGTACAGTTCCCGGCAACGCTCCGTGGTCACCAACAGAAAGTTGGCTTCGGAAGGATAGACTTTCCGGAAGATTCCGGACGCCGAAAAGGCCCGGAACAGGCGCTCCCGCTCCCGCTTCAGCAACGCAACGCGCTCTCGGAACAACTCCTCTTTCCCCAAAAGCTCCAACGCTTTTTCCTGGGCAATCCCGCTGACATTGTAGGGAGGTTTCATGTTGTGCAGAATAGTAACCAACTCCCGGCAGGCCATTCCGATCCCCAAACGCAACCCTGCCATGCCCCAGGCTTTGGAAAGCGTCTGCAACACCACCAGGTTCGCGTATTTTTCCAACAAGGTAACGGCCGAAGGCGTTCCGGCAAAATCTATGTAGGCCTCGTCCACGACCACGATGTACTCCCCGGCGCTACACATCTCCTCCACGAGGGAGAGGGGAACCATGTGACCGGTCGGATTGTTCGGAGAGCAGAGAAAGAGCAGGCGCGTATGACTGTTCCGCCGCTTGTTCACTTCCCGGAGGTTCGGCATAAAATCCGGCGACAATCCGATCCGCCGTACCTCCACCTCGTTGACAGCCGCACTCACTTCATACATGGAGTAACCGGGGACAAAAACCAGGATGTTATCTTTTCCCGGCCGGCAGGTACACCGGATCAACAGGTCGATGATCTCGTCACTTCCGTTCCCGATCAGGAAGTTCTCTTCCCTCACCCCTTTTAATTGTGCAATCCGCTGCTTCAAAAGCTGTTGCTTTGGGTCCGGATAACGATTACACCCGTTGTCAAAAGGGTTCTCGTTCGCATCCAGTAAGACGGCTTCCACTCCCCGGTATTCGTCCCGGGCGCAGGAGTAGGGTTGCAGGTTCCAGATGTTCTCCCGGATAAATTTTCTGATTTCCATAGCCCGTTTATTTGCCGATCGCTTCTCTCCGGATCCTTACGGCATTCCGGTGCGCCACCAATTGTTCGTTTTCCGCCATAATCTCGATCACCGGCGCCAGGTGCATCAACCCCTCCCGGCTGATCTCCTGAAAACTGATGCATTTGGTAAAAGAGGCCACCCCTACGCCGCTGTATGCCTTGGCATAGGCATGGGTCGGCAAGGTGTGATTGGTGCCCGAAGCGTAATCCCCGGCGCTTTCCGGCGCGTAGTTCCCCAGAAAAACCGATCCGGCGTTCCGGATCTCCGGGATCAGGGAGTGGTACTCCTCCGTACAGAGGATCAAGTGCTCCGGAGCATATTCGTTTGCTATCTCCAAGGCTGTTTCCCGGTCTTTTACCAAAATACAGCGGGAGTTTTCCAAAGCAGCCAAGGCTACCTCCCGCCGGGGAAGCAACGCCAACTGCCGTTCCAATTCCGCTTCCACCGCCGGCACAATCTCCGGCGCCCAAGTCAATAAAACCACCTGGCTGTCCCGTCCGTGCTCGGCCTGCGACAACAGGTCGGCGGCTACAAATTCCGGACGGGCCAATCCGTCCGCCATCACCAACACTTCGGAAGGGCCGGCCGGCAGGTCGATCGCTACCCGGCAGGTTGTAGCAAACTGTTTGGCCGCCGTCACAAATTGGTTGCCGGGGCCAAAGATCTTATCGACACCGGGAATCGTTTCCGTTCCGAAGGTCATAGCTGCGATCGCCTGTATGCCACCTGCTTTGTACACTTGGAAGATGCCGCAATAGCGGGCCGTCCACAGAATGGCCGGTTCCACCCGACCGTTTTTTCCCGGAGGCGTACAGAGAACCACCTGCCCGCACCCGGCTATTTGCGCCGGGATCCCCAACATCAACACGGTGGAAAAGAGCGGAGCCGTCCCTCCCGGAACGTAAAGCCCTACCCGGTCGATCGGCCGCACCTCCTGCCAACACCTGACCCCCTCCACACCTTCCCACACCGGCCCCTTGGAGCATGCCTCCTGTTGCCGGATATGAAATCCTCGAATATTCTCTCCAGCCCTCCGGATCGCCTCTTTCAAACTCTCCGGCACCATCCGCTCCGCTTCTGCGAACTCCTCTTCGCTCACGCAACAGTTCTCTATCTGTACCCGGTCAAAAAACCAAGTGTATTTTTTCAGGGCTTCATCCCCGTTTTTGCGTACTTCCGCAAATATCTCGCTGCAAACAGCTTGCAACTCATCATCTTTCTGCTCCGGACGGGCCAACAGCTCTTTCCAGGTTTCCCGCGACGGATCCACTATTTTCTGCATCTCTTTTTCCTGTTTTTGTGTTATACAATCATCTTCTCGATCGGAATGACCAGGATCCCCTCCGCACCAGCCTCCTTCAACTGTCCGATCACCTCCCAAAAACGGTCTTCGTGCACCACCGAATGCACCGATACCCAACCGGTATCGCGCAAAGGCATCACGGTGGGGCTTCTCATACCGGGCAACAGACGGCACACCTGTTCCAACTTTTCCACTGGGGTATTCAGCAAAATGTAATTGTTGTTTTTAGCAGCCAGCACAGAGCGGATCCGGAACACCAACTGTTCCAACAACGCCAGCTTCTCACCGTTCAGGCCGGGGTTCGCTACCAAAACAGCTTCCGATTCAAAGATCCGAAAGACCTCCGTCAATCCGTTCTTGAACAGGGTGCTCCCGGAACTCACCAGATCGCACACGGCATCTGCCAATCCCATGTTGGGAGCAATCTCCACCGAACCGGATATTTCGTGGATCTCTGCCTCTAATCCGTTCTCCGTCAGAAAATCTTTCAGGGAGTTGGGATAGGAGGTCGCTATCCGCTTTCCCTGCAACCAGAAGAGCCCGGTAAATTCCGTCGCTTTGGGAACCGCTATGGAGAGGCGGCAACGGGAAAATCCCAAATCCAGCACCCGCCGGATACCTGTTTTTTTTTCCCGCTCCGTGTTGTCGCCGATAATGGCGATGTCAACAACACCGTCTTTTACATACTGCGGAATATCGGCGTTGCGCAGGTAGAGCACTTCCAACCGGAAGTTAGAGGCCTGCGCCATCAACTGTTCTTTTCCGTTGTCAACGGAAATTCCGCACTCTTTCAGGAGTTTCAGTGAGTCCTCGTTTAGTCGGCCGGACTTCTGCACCGCGATTTTCAGGTTCATGGGTACACTTTTTTGTTTTTCGCGCCCGGCCGGATCAGAGGAGATGGGATAAAAAAAGCCCGCCTGATCCAGGCGAGCTTATTATACTTACAAATTACGCATAACAGTTCATCTCACCTGCCAGTGAAGCATGTGATGATGGTTATGATGCAATGCGCAGTTTTTCATTTTTCCTGTTTTTGGAGTGAGCAAATGTACAGCAAGATCTTGATTCCTCCAACTATTTTCCTCAAAATATTGTGTTTTGGGATTTGTTCTCAGGGATCCTCCAGAGGATTGAGTGCTGAACCTGCTTCGTTTTTACATTTATTGCATTGATTTCCAGCAAATAGAGTGTGATCTTTATTTCGCATTCAATCAGTATATGGAGAAATATATCTGCAGCATTATAAACGTTAAACACTGCACCAATGCAGAATAAGGTCTAAATTTTATTATGACCAGTATTTTTTGCGAAGTGTCTCGGATTTATTTTTGGTCCATAGGCGAACCTTAGGGTGGTTTAGCGCTATGATAACAAGAATCGGTCCTGCGATTACGAGTGCTTTCCATGGCCATGCGCAATTAGACAAAGCATATAAATAATAATACAACACTATAAATATAAATCCTAAGGATATGGCGATCTCTATGCCAGACGAAACAAATCCTATAGCCCTTCTCCAGGGGGTTATTTTTGAGCGATTTACAAAATAATTATTTTCATCTCTAATCTTGTCTATGATTTTCTTCAACTGCGTTTGGCACTCTCCTATGGCCTCAACATAGAGAACTCTGTTGAAATCATCAGAATATGCGATTCGCATCAGTTTTGCGTTTAATCCTTCATCAATGTAGGCCATTTTTCCAGACAGCAGGACACTTTTTAATCTCTCTTTAATCGTATTGTCTTTAGGAGACAACAAGATGCAAATTAAGATGTTGTGTATTTCTGACAATTTCTCAATTCTGACCTCTGTGTACTTAAAAAAAGTATCACGAGAATACTGCAATGGGGTTTGAGTCAATTCCTTATATACCCATACTGCAGACCCCACTATCGTGGTTATTAAAATACCCAAAAGATTCTTGTCTATCGAATCATAAAAGTCTTTCAAAACACTTGTCAGTCCATCCATTTGTATAAGTTTTTATCTTTTCTACAGAGAAGACGTTTTGTTGATTCTGTCAAAGACATTCCTTTGAAATATGCAGATACATCTCCATGCTCTAAAAAGCAAAGTATTAAATCTTTATTACCTGCAATTAGGAAACATTCTCTATTGTCATTCGTTGTTCCTGTTTTGAGGAAAAACTCTGTGTCACTGCTCCATTTTCTACATGCGTTTAGGTTTAATACATTCAAACATTCTTCCTTGTAGCGGCTATTTTCATAACCCAAAAACTTGGAATAAAGCTGGCCTAATTCAAAAAGGGACAATCCGGTTGATGTTGACCCCAGAATGGTAGACAAAGAAATTTCATCTCGGTCTTTGTTAAGAAGACAAGCCAAATAATCATACGTTTTGTTTAAACCGACCTTATGGGCTGCATTGATGAAAACGTTATTGTTTGATTCAAGAAGACCTTCATTAAGCGTGTAATATGGTTTTTGCGGCGCATTGCCTTCTCTAATAGATTCGAATGGATTTTCAAATGTGGAAAACAGATCGTCTTCGGCTATACCATTTTCTCGCAGGAAAACATACAAAAAAGGTTTTAGAGTAGAACCGACATTAGATTTATATGTTAACGGATATTCGTGTCCATAGCTACTTTTTATCGCACACAGTACGTCCTTCGAAAAGACAAGAACAGAGACCGGGCGCTTAGATGTAGAGACATAATCTTCTATCACTTTTTGAAGACGGACGTCTATTGTAGTTGATATTTTTCGATTTTTCGTGTCTACATAATCCGCTATGTATGAGATAACACTGCTCTTTATACTGTCTAATTTTTGGTATTGGATTACCGGCCAGTGTTTAATATTGCGGTCATAGTGACGCTTGCTAAGAATGTTTCTGTCAAGCAATAAGTTATTCAATAGCACATATCGTTGGTATAATTGATCCTCATTTTTTAGGTACAGATTAGGGCCTCTTAATAGAGTTATTAACAAAATAACCTCCTGCTCGGATAAGGCGTATGGCTCCTTTTTAAAATAGGAAAGACTTGCCGCTCTAAGACCATACACATTGTTGCCCCAAAATACATTGTCGAAGTACATGTTTATTATACAATCTTTGACATACTTCTTCTCCAATTGTATTGCGTAAACGGATTCTTTAATTTTTCGAGACAGGGTTTTGCCATTATCTTCCATGAGGTTTCTCGCCAACTGCTGAGTGATAGTGCTCCCGCCTTGCAACATCCTGCCGTGTTTTATGTTTGTAGCAATAGCTCTTGCAATACCCTTATAATCTAATCCTGAGTGCTTATAGAACCGCCTGTCCTCAACCTCAATCAAATATTTTTGCATTTTTGACGGGACATGAGACAGCATTGCCTTTCGTTTGTAGTCCGAGGAAATTATTCCGAAAGGTGCTGGTTTGCGATGCCCTTTCCCGTATAGAACATAACCTTCGTAAGAAATATTAGTCAGACTCATATCTTCTATATACATTTTAACGTTATGGTATAAGCTTAGAATATAGTTTATAATTACAGAAATCAATGATACAACATATGGATGACACTTGTATAAACTATTGGCAATTATATATGAATTACCCCCAGCTAATTTGAGCCACTTAAACCGTTCCTACTTTCTATAGACGGGGGGGAGTATCCCCTTTCCCTACATAGTGTTAAAGTGATCGGCAATTCGAAATCCCCCCGACCGCAATCTATACAGCACTGGATAGCGGAATAGCCCCATGGCATAGTCAACGGTGGCATTTTTGAAATCAAGATACCCTTGCGCCTTCTGGTTCGGAGAGAAATCCTGAGCCAGTAAGCCAGTAAGGGAGGTGGCAAGCAGAAGTAATTTTCGCATAGGTGGTTTCAAAAGATATATGATATAGAAAACAACAGCGAAAAAGAGACATACTATACTCCCAGATTTATTGTTCTCGCTTACTGAATAAATAAATTCCCGCTGCGGATGTCTAAATAAACCTTCCCGTCATACTGGGTGTTGCCGACAAAACCGGTTTTCAGTTCCACGTTTTTCTCCGCCGTAGGCGCCGATTTCAACTTCATCCCGCGGGGCAGGTCCATTTTCAGATTCTTGTTGTGCCGCAGTTCAATCTCGTAGCCGGCATCTTGCATAAAGGTCAATCCGATTTTGGTCATGGAAGTGACCAAGTCCACCTTTGAAAAATTAAAGTGGATATTCCGGATGTTGATCTCTCCCAACTTGAGATTCATGCTCAGCTCGTCCCCAATGTCCTGAATTTCGTATTTGGTCATCTGGGAGGTTCCGGACATCCGTTCAATCTGTCCCAGTTGCAAACGTCCGCCCTGAGAAGTGATCGTCAAATCTTCCACGGAAGCAAGCGTACCCGTACATCCGGTAACATCCAAACGAAGCTCTTTGGCCTCCTCTATCTTCAGGTCACAATTTTTCAACTCCCCGTTCATCTGTTCCACCGACGAGATGATCAAACTACCGCCCTCCTGCTTGATGTAACACTCCTCCTCTTTCAGGATACCCGCCTGAAAATTACCGGTTTTCAGATCAACGGTCAATTCTCCGGAAAAACGGTCTACAAAAATATTCCCTTCCGAATGGATCAGCCGCAACTTCAACCCCGCGGGAATCCGCAATTTATAGCCAACATTGATATTGACCCCGGAAAACATCTGATCAAGGGCCATGTTTTTTCCGTAATCAGTCTCTACGTTCAGAAAAGAACCGGACTCCACGTCGTTGATGGAGATGTACTCCAGGAGTTCGTCGGCCTTGGCACTGCTCTTGGCAGTAACAGCCATGGAAATCTCTACCTCAATCGGACCATCCGCTGTCTGTTCCACCTCGATCTGTCCGTAGCGGTTGGTAACAACAACCTCTTTTATCTCTCCCTTTTCATAACTCTTTCGAAACTCTTTTTTACTTGTCTGGGCGCTCAGGTTGAGCCCCATCAACAACGTACTCAACAAGATCAGAATGGTTTTCATACGTCTATCATTTATTTTATGCAGATCCTCAGCAAATTCTATTCCAACAGGTGTTTCTCTTCCATTTCCATGTTCCGGTACTGCGCAGCCAAATAGGCGATCATTCGACCGAACGTATCCATAGCCTGTTGGGTTTGCTGCGATACCTCCACTTTCTGGAGGCGCAACAGCAACTGTCCGTACAGACCGTTCAGGGCCAACTCCACGTCGGAAATTTCGTTCCCAACACCCGCCTTACTCCGGAACTCCACTAAATTCACCGCCGCCGCTGTCACCAACTGGTGGTAGCGCCTGTCATGCGCCTTGTGCAACAGGTAGAAATGCAACTCCGTCAATTCGTCAACGTTATTTTGTACCACCCGGATGTGTCCCGCCTGCTGTACCTTTTCCAAACGCATCATCTCGATTAGGTTGTCGTACCATTCGTACATCTCCCGGGCCATCCCTTCATCCGGTCGGAACGGAAGGATCAGTTGCCCCCTGACCCGCTCCATGTCCAGATCGAGCCCCCGGAGCAGGTCCTCCAACTGCCACATGTATAAAATATACTCAGCAATATTGCTCTTTTTCTTTTCTCTGGCAATCAACATTCCGTTTTCCTCTTTCGACTAAAATTCCTCCTCTTCACCCTTCATCCGGTCGATCATCCGGCGGTCCCGTTTGGTCGGACGGCCGCTTCCCCGGTCCCGGCGTTCAAAACCATATACTTTTGCGGCATTCAGCAAATCCAACACCTCCCGCGGAGTGACATCCTCCACAAAATCCACGGCCAATTGGGCGGACATCCGTTTGTCCGTCATTTTTTTGACCAGGTAATGCCGCTCGACGGGCACCATACGCACCCGCACCACTTCGCCCTCCCGAATCTCTCTGGAGGCCTTTACGGAACTCTCTCCAATCCGGACATGCCCTTTGCCGCACGCTTCCGCCGCCAGGGAACGGGTCTTAAAGATCCGCACCGCCCAAAGCCATTTGTCTATCCTGACTTTATCCGTTTCTCCCATGTTGTCCGTCCGGAAATCAGCGTCTATTTAAATTTCTCACTTCCGCTTATTGAAATCGTTCATGGTCTTTACCAATCCAGTCAGCACAAAGCTATAGATTATTTCAACACACCGTTTCTCCAACAGCGGCAATTGTTCCCGTTCTTCCGTTCCCCACTCCCCCAATACGTACTCCACCTGCTGTCCCCTGCCGAAATCGCTGCCGATCCCGAAACGGAGCCGGGCGTACGCATCCGTACCCAGCACCGCGTCGATGCTTTTCAGCCCGTTGTGCCCGCCGTCACTTCCCTGTCCCCGCAAACGCAAACTGCCCAGGGGAAGCGCCAGATCGTCGACAACGACCAACAGATCTTCCAACGGCACCTTCTCTTTCTGCATCCAGTAACCCACCGCTTTGCCGCTCAGGTTCATATATGTAGAAGGTTTTAAAAGTACCACCGGACGCCCCTCGATCTTTGTTTCGACCACAGAACCGTACCGTTTCTCCTCAAAAACAAGATTGGACGCCCCCGCAAAGGCGTCCAATACGTTAAATCCGATGTTGTGCCGTGTATCCTTATATTCCGGGCCGATGTTACCCAGCCCGACGATAAGATACTTCATAGCGAACCCGTTTTAGGATTTTGCAGCATCCCCGGACCGGGCAGCTCTCGTCAGTTTTACCTGGGCCACCACTACATCCTTGGCATTCATCAACTCCACTCCTTCAAAAGCGAGTTCTTTCACCTGAATGGCTTTCCCCAAACCCAAGTTGGTCACATCCAACGTCAGTTCATCAGGCAACTGTGCAGGCAATGATTTTACTTTCAGTTTCCGGGTATTCAATACCAATTTACCCCCGGCCTGAACACCGACAGAGAATCCCTGCAATTTCACCGGTACTTCCACAACCACCGGTTTATCGGGGAAAAGCTGGTAAAAGTCAATGTGCAGCACCTTGTCGCTCACCGGATGGAATTGGATCTCCCGCATCACAGCTTCGTACTGCTTTCCGTCCACCACAGCTTTCACGATGTAAACATGGGGGGTATACAGCAATTTAGCCAAGGCTTTTTCGGAAACGAAAAAGTGTACGTTCTCCTCTCCGCCGTACAATACACAAGGTACATTTCCCGCTACCCGCAACGCTTTGGTCGCTTTTTTACCCAAATCGCTTCTCTTCTCTCCTTTTAATTCAAATACTTTCATGGTTGTTGTCAATTGTGCTACTCAAGGACCGGCTTCAGCCTGGGGGAAAGGCCGGCCAAACCTCCCATCACACGATTTGTACTATCCCCCTTAAAATTCAGAGTGCAAAGATATAAAATCCTCCGAATTCTGAAAATAAATGTTTCCGTAATAATTCCACCATCGCACAAATTTAAACAGACTCTCAGGTATCAAAGCTGTACCGTGCGGATCAGTTCCGGCCGGTTCTTGATCATTATCTTTCTCTTTTCGGCAACAACTAATCCCTCCTGCTGCATACGGGTTATTTCCCGTTCCAGCGACGGACGGGCCACTCCGAAATACGCCGCCAACGCACTTTTGGGCCTGTCTAAGAGTACCGTATCGGAAGTCTGTTTCTTCGACAGATCGAGCAGATACACCGCTACTTTTTGCCGAATGGTATGGAACGACATCAGGTTGAGTTTGCGGCTTAAGCGCGTAGCAAAGTCCGCCGAAATATCGAGGTAGTTTTTTAATATCACTTCGTTCATTGTCAACATCCGAAGCACCGACTGCCGGGGAATGACAACCGCCGTTACATCCTCGCGGGCGACGGCTTGCACCGGAAAACGGTTCTCTCGGCCGAACAGGAACAGGATCGCCAGCGGACTGGGCGCTTCGATGTCCTCCACCTTCACCACACGGCCCGATGCGTCGGTCATCTCCGCCTTCACGCTGCCGGTAAGCAGAATGATCAGGCGGTTCACCGGTTCATCTTGCATGGCAAGGATCTCGCCCTTCCGGAAACAGGTTGGGGTAATCTTCAGTTCGGCGAAGAAACGTTCAAGCTCAGTTTCATATACCGAACGGAACAACGGGATTTTGGTCAGGATAGAGAGGTTCACGGAGCAGGAATTTTCACAAAAATAGGATTTTATTTTCAGAGTGTAACATCTGTTACGGTTTTTTCGTATGACAGAGGCGTAGTTTTGTATCAAAGACAAAGACACTCTGCAACGGGTGATGATATGAATTTTAATCAATTAACAGATAAAAGAATGGAAATGTTTTGTTTTCAATGCCAGGAGGCGGCTACAGGTGTGGGCTGTACGATAAAAGGTGTTTGTGGCAAAGAGCCGCAGACCGCCGGATTGATGGATGTGTTGCTTTACGCCGTAAGGGGTAAAGCGATCGTGAACCGCGCCTTACGCGAAAAAGGTGCGCCGGACAGACACGCAAGCCGCCGGATCATCGACGCACTGTTCAGCACCATTACCAATACGCAGCCATTAAGGAACGCATCGACAAGGCATTGGCGATGAAAAACGAGTTGATCGAAACAGCTAAAAAGCGCGGTATTGCCCTGCCCGATATGCCGGAGGTCGCTTTCAACCCTACACCGGCAGAGTACGAAGCTACGGCCGCGAAAGTCGGCGTCACAAGCGAAAAAAATGAGGATATACGCTCGCTCAAGCAAATGATCATCTACGGCGTAAAAGGTGCGGCGGCCTATACAGAACACGCCCTGAACCTCGGGTACGAAGAGGAAGCGATTTACGCCATGCTCGAAAATGCACTCGCCGAAGTGAGCCGCCGGGATATAGACGCGGACGAATTGGTAACTCTCACATTGGGTGTCGGAGAATGCGGTGTGAAAGCGATGGCGCTGTTGGACAAAGCCAATACGTCAACTTACGGACATCCCGAAATAACAAAGGTCAAAACCGGCGTCGGCCGCCGGCCCGGAATCCTTGTGAGCGGTCACGATCTGAAAGACCTCGAAAAACTGCTCGAACAAAGCAAAGCGGCCGACGTGGACATTTACACCCACAGCGAAATGCTGCCGGCCCATTACTATCCTGCATTCAAAAAACACCCGCACTTCGTCGGCAACTACGGCAATGCCTGGTGGAAGCAAAAAGAGGAATTTGAGACGTTCAACGGCCCCATACTCTTTACCACCAACTGCATCGTACCGCCGGCCGCCAATGCCTCCTACAAAGACCGCATCTACACCACCGGCTCGGCGGGACTGTCCGGAGCGGTACACATCCCCGACCGCAGGGACGGCAAACCCAAAGATTTCTCTACACTCATCAAGCACGCAAAAAAGTGTGCCCCTCCTGTTGAAATCGAACACGGCGAAATCGTCGGCGGGTTTGCACACAACCAAGTACTTGCGTTGGCCGATAAAGTCGTTGATGCCGTAAAATCGGGCGCGATCAAAAAGTTCGTGGTGATGGCTGGCTGCGACGGGCGCATGAGATCACGCTCTTACTACACCGAATTTGCGACCACGCTGCCGAAAGATACGGTAATCCTCACCGCCGGGTGTGCCAAATACCGCTACAACAAACTGCCGTTAGGCGACATCGGCGGCATCCCACGAGTCCTCGATGCCGGACAGTGCAACGACAGTTATTCGTTGGTGCTCATCGCCCTTGCTTTGCAAAAAGCGTTCGGACTGACGAGCATAAACGACCTGCCGATCGTCTACAACATCGCATGGTACGAGCAAAAGGCCGTGATCGTGTTGCTTGCCCTGCTGTCGCTCGGCGTGAAGAACATCCACCTCGGCCCGACACTGCCGGCGTTCCTCTCCCCCCAGGTGACTAACGTATTGGTCGAGAAATTCGGCATCGGCGGAATTTCCACTGTCGAAGAAGATATAAAAACATGGATCTAAACAGACGCTTACAGTAAACGCTGCACACCCGATTCAAGTTCCAGCAGCATTTTTTTCGCCGGAAGTCCGCCCCCGTAACCCGTCAACGAATGGTCGCTGCCGATGACCCGGTGGCAAGGGGCAAAGATAGAGATGGAATTGGCTCCGTTCGCGTTGGCAACAGCGCGAACAGCCTTCGGCGCACCCAACTGTTTCGCAAGTGCCGCATACGAGAGAGTCGTCCCATACGGGATCGTCAATAATGCATTCCAGACGGCTTCCTGAAACTCGGTTCCGGCAAAAAGCAACGGTACGTCGAACACCTTCCGCCGGCGAGCGAAATATTCGTTTAATTGCCTCTCCGCCTGCCCGATGACATCCGATGTACCCTCCTCATAACAGGCCGACAGGATGCGTTGCAATCTCCGGTCCACATGCTCGCGTTCTTTTTTAGTTCGCCAATTGCACAGGCAAAGTTTGTCTTCGAACGAGCCGAGCAGCAACTCGCCGCAAGGCGAACTGTAACTATGATATACGATAACCGGCGTTCTTTCTCCGTTTTTCATTCGATCTATTTTAAAATCTTTTTAAGCCCCCGTTTTTCTGCTTTTTCCCGAGCCATTTTCTCAGCGGCTCATCAATCCATCGCAGAGTAATCACTGCAACCAACAGATTAAATACAACGAGCGCCACAACAATCCCGACAAGCTGCATGCCGGCAGGATTGTATGTACGATAATAATTGCCGAACAGCCATACAGTGGTGATGTGGGTCATGTACAACGGATACGAGAGCTTGCCCATAAAATCCAGCATGTATTTTGTCCTTCCCCGGACGGTTGTCCCGGCACCAAGGCTGATGATCAACGGGAAGATCAAGATAACGATGACCGACTCAGTGATCCAGTCGCATGTATCGTGAGGAAAGAAAAATACCCCTGTCAACAACAGGCACGGCAGCAGAAAGCCCACCCTGTTTTTGATGATCGGCCCACACCGGTAGATCACCAGTCCGGCCGTAAACGAGAAGCCCACCCGAGCAAATCCTTCGGGTATCGAACTGATATCCCATCCGCCGATAAGCCATCCTGATTTATAGGCGCACAAAACCAGCAATGCAGCGTTCACACCCCCCAAAACGACAAGCCATACCGTTTTGAGTCGACTCAACACAAAAGCATATACGACATTGGCAATGTACTCAAAAAAAAGCGACCACGAAGGGGTGTTGTACGGGAAAAGACCACCTCCGCGGTATTTCAAAAACGGAAAAGGCACCAACAGCATCGACAAAAAAGCCGCCAACACGACGTTTCCGATACCCGAAGCCAGCGTGTTGTCTATAAAAGGATTAAAAACATATCCCAACACTCCCAGGACCGTACCGAAAACGACTAGGGGATGCAGCCGGATGAGACGGTTGACAAAGAAATGTGTTACCCCTATTTTTTTCATCCGGTCATCGTATGCATACCCGATGACGAACCCCGACAGGCAAAAAAAGAAGTCCACAGCCAGATAACCATGTCCCAGCCAGTTATCTTCGTAATTCTGGTATATCATCTCCAGATAGTGAAACACGAGAATAACGAATGCGGCTATTCCTCTCAATCCATCCAACAAAACGTAGTGAGGCTTATTCAAGCTTGCGGAGTTCAATGTGTTCTTTGTGCTATTCGCTTCAGCATCGACCGACACTGTTTTTTTCATACCGATAGTGTTGAGGTGTGCGCAAATATAGTGAAAACCAAATAATTTTACCTGATTTATTTTTCAATCGTAAATTTGTGTAAGAATAGAAAGTCGTGGAACACAAAAAAATTCGCACAGTAGCGGAGAAAAACACAACATATAAACCTTATACTTTGATCTCCTTTCCGATAAAAATCTACAGCCGCATATCATGTCGTTTGGAAGATAAAAAATATATTCCAAAACAAATCTCACAGAAGTATAACGCTCTATAACCGGTTTACAGCTAGTCTACGGAGCATATTAAGCCCATGTTCGGAGCATGTTAGAAAGAATGCACATAGACTACATAGACTAAAAAACAGGTCAAAAACAGCGAAACCAAGCGAAAAAATTTTCAGAGCATTTGACTCGGGATGGCCTCGCTGCGCTCGGCGATCCCGAAGGGGGGATCCTTGCAAGACAAAAAATACAGCGGCTGACAGCCGCCAGTCATAGAAACAGAAAAACCACCTTCAAGCAAGCTTGGGTGGTTTTTCTGTTTCTATGACTGCCCCTTTCGGGGGCGTATTTTTATCTTGCGGAGAGAGGGGGATTCGAACCCCCGGTACAGTAATCCCGTACGACAGTTTAGCAAACTGTTGGTTTCAGCCACTCACCCATCTCTCCTGGTGTGCTGAATATATCAATGCGGACACAAAAGTAGCGGTTTAATTCAAAGATGCAAACTTTTATTCTACTTTAGTGGCAGTTTTGTTACTTTTTCGGAGCAGACGAAGGCTGTTGCCGCATCTTATTCAACAGTTGCTGATGAAACCGGCGTTCCGCCCAATCCAATTTACATACTTTGTGGGAAGGGATGGCTCCGGCTAATTTGTTATAATACTCTTTCTTAATGTTCAGCACCTGCTGTTCATAATCCAACAATTTAGCTATCAAATCTTTCGACTGTTTTTCAGTCGTCTCTTTACTCTCCCGGAAACGCTTAATCCCTTTCCGTTTTTCCTCCTCCTGCACCCGGATCTTCTTGTGCATCTCATTATACAACGGCCAGAACACCGCAGCTTCCTCCGGAGAAAGTTCCAGCGATTGGGTAAAGAACGCGATCTTTTGCGCCTCGAATTCGCTGCGTTTCTCTTCGCTCAACTTTGCCTGCGCAAAAAGCGCAAAACTCTGCAACAAAACAACAATTGTTACTACAAATTTCATACGTCGTATTTTTATCAGTAAAGGTCTGCGTACAGCAATTCGTAATCATGCACATCATCGGCAAGATACTCCAGAATCTCGTCGCTGGTAGGATTAAAATCAACATCCAGCTCTGCCTCTCCGTTTTCGGACAAAACCTCCTCCGGTTGCTGTTGCAGCATACGGTCGTAGTCGACGAACCGGGGAGCGATCAACTGCACCATCACCCAGGCAAAAACAAACATGGCGGCAAGCCCGAGATATGGTTTTATCGCATTCAGCAAGGTAACCTTCCGGGGTTTCCGCTCTGCTTCTACCCGCCCCATCACCTCTTCCGGCAACCGGTCGAAATAACCTTCGGGTACCGTGAACGGATTCTTTTTTTCGTATTTGTTCTCAAAATTTTCCATCTGCTGCTCCTTTTATTGCACTACAAAGCCAAACTGTCCGTAATGCGCATATCCTCCTCAATTTTTTTCACAGCATTGTGATAAGTTGCTTTCAACGTCCCTACCGCCACATCCAACACGTCCGCAATATCCTCGTAAGTCATGTCGTCAAAATACTTCATGTTAAAGATCAAGCGCTGCCGCTCCGTCAAACGCAAAACCGCCTTTTGCAACTCCAATTGGATTCGGTCTCCGCTAAAATAGACATCGCTTTCCAGCGTATTCTCCAGCATTTCGGTGATCTCCGTAGAATATCCATGCACTTTTCGCTTTTTTTCGTTCAAAAAGTTCAGGGATTCATTCGTAGCGATCCGGTACATCCATGTATAGAGTTTCGCCTCGTACCGGAACTCCGCCAATCCCTGCCAAACCTTTACAAACATATTTTGCAGGATATCGTTGCTGTCTTCGTGATCCAGGACAATCTTACGAATGTGCCAATACAATTTTTCGCTGTACCGGTTCACCAACAAACGGAAGGCATCCTCTTTTCTTCCCTGAACATGAAATAACTCTATGATCTCTTTATCACCGTTGTCCATCCGATATGGTTGACCTGTTCCACTTTCCGTATGACAAATTCATTTCGCGAAGGTTTAGAGCTTATTTGAAAATTTCCCCCCCTCGCTCCCACATACTGGAAGTCAGTTGCGAGAAACGATCTATTTTCCGCAAATAGAAGGCCCAAAGGATACTGGAGCGCAACATACAGGGACCCTGATAAGCTACAGCGGGCCCCCGGTAGTACTTTTTAAGTTGCCTGAACTCCCGGTAAGCTCGGGCTATCGCCCGGGCATTGGCAAACTCCCCTTTTAGAAGAAAAAGCATCCGGGCCGACAGATCCATCAACCAGCGGACCGGAAAGATCCTGCACCACCGGGCGGGAGTCGTATTTTTATACAGCGTCAGTAAACTGTTCCGGTAATTCAAAAACAACTTGCCGGGATGGTTCATCGGCAGGGTTCCCCCTCCTAAGTGATAAACGACACCGGCAGGCGCCACCTTCACGCTATATCCGCTGTTCCGGAGCCGCCAACAGAGATCAATCTCCTCCATGTGGGCAAAAAAACGCTCGTCCAATCCTCCGGCCTCCAGATACAGGGCGCGACGAATACAAAAAGCGGCGCCGGTACTCCAGAACACCTCCGCCTCCTCATCGTACTGACCCGCATCGGTTTCCGTAACACCAAGAATCCTTCCCCGACAAAAAGGGAAACCGTACCGGTCTATATACCCCCCGCAAGCGCCGGCATACTCAAAACGGCCCTTATCCCTGTACGACCGGATCTTCGGTTGAACCGCCGCCACGTGCAGATCCCTGTCCAACAGGCAAATCAACGGTTCCAGCCACCCTTCCCCCGTCTCCACATCACTGTTCAGCAACACCACGTATTCGCTGTTTACCTGCGCCACCGCCCGATTATATCCTCCGGCATAACCGTAGTTCTCCTCCAGAGAGAGGAGCCGAACTCCTGGAAATTCCGTCGCCAGCAATGCCAGGGAAGCATCGGACGAATGGTTGTCGGCAACCACAATCTCCGCCAGCAACGGATCGGTGTGACGAATAACGGAAGGCAGGAACTCCTGCAACAACTTCTCCCCGTTCCAGTTCAGGATAAGTACGGATACCCTGGGATTACTCCCGGGCCCCTTCGTTTTACTTGCCGGATCGTTCATATTTTTTCCCGCTTGTGTTTCCAGCGTTTGTGCGACCACAACCAATATTCCGGGTGCTCCCGGATCTGTTGTTCCAAAAATTGCATGTACATCCGGGTCAATTCACCCGGCGCCAACTTCTCCGGTTCCTCGCACAGTTCCACAAATTCCACTTTGTAATACCCTCTTCGGATCTTCCTCATATAGAGCGAAATCACCGGAAGCTTCAATTGGGTAGCTATTCGCTCCGGCCCCAACAGAACAGCCGTATCCCGGTGCAGGAACTCCATCCAAAAACTCAGGTTCCCGGCACTGGGAGTCTGGTCTGCAATAAAAGCCGCCAAAAACAGGCGCCCGGCTCTCCGGTTCGACACCAAGCGGCGGAACGCATCATTTTTAGGCATCGGAACTGCCCCGAAACGCGAACGGATCTGGAGCATCATCCTATCGAATACGCGGTTGTGTATCGGTTTGTACAGGGTCAGGTAGTCGATATCCGTTTCGGTCCAAAGAGCATAGGAAGACATCCACTCCCAATTCCCCAAGTGGCCGGTCACCCCGATCACACTTTTTCCCCGGTCGTAATACCGCTGCAGAATATCCGTCCGTTTAAAGACGCAACGGCGCCGGATAGTCTGTTCCGACAAGTGCATCAGGGCGTAAATCTCAACAAAAACGTCGCACAGGTGGCGGTAAAACTTCTTTTCGATCTTCCGGATCTCCCCGATCCCTTTTTCCGGAAAAGAACCGCTCAAATTGTTCCGGACCACCTTCCGCCGATAACGCACCACATAATACAGCAACAGGTACAACAAATCCGAAAAGAGATAGAGAACCCGGAGCGGAAGAAGGCTTAGCAACCAAATCCCTCCGTATGCCAGGTATGACAGTAGCGTACTCATAACGGGCAAAGATACGCGCTTTGATACGGAAAAACAATCGGCTCGAAATATTTTCTCTTTTCATAGCCATCTAAACCAAAAATAAGATACTTTCGTACAAGAAAGCGAAACAGACAGCAGTTTTATTTCAAACAATATTTATGATTGATTTTAAACCCATTACGGTTAACGATAAGCAAATCATCACTTCTTACACCTTTTCTTACGCTCCCCGGGACTGCGATTTCTCGTTCAACAACCTGTGTTCCTGGCACTTTCTGAACGAAAGCAGCTACGCAGTAATCGACGGTTTTCTCTGTATCCGTTTCCGGATGCCGAACGGCCGGCCGCTCTTTTTACTGCCGTTGGGAAAAGGAGACATGCTCTCCGTATTGCACCGGCTGGAAGAAGAAGCCCTGCAAGAGGGGTTTCCGTTTTACCTACAGGGCACCACACAGGAACTCAGGGAGATCTTGGACAAAAGCTTCCCGGCCCTGTTTCGGTACACCGTATACCGGGATTACGCCAACTACATTTACCGGCGGCAGGATCTGGTAGAATTGAAAGGGAAGAATTACCAGCCCAAAAGGAACCACATCAATAAATTCAAAAAAGAGTACCGGTACGAATACACGTCGTTAACGCCGGAGCTGATACCGCTCTGTTTGGAGTTCGAAGCCAACTGGAAAAAAAGCCATCTGCAATTGGAACAGGAGAGTTTGGCAGCGGAAGAAGAGGCCATTCGCTTCTCCCTGCAACACTACGAGGCGCTGGACCTGGCCGGAGGCGTCCTGTGGGTGGAGGGAAAGATCGCCGCTTTTACATTCGGTTCCCGGTTGACAGCCGATACTTTCAACGTCAACATCGAAAAAGCCGACATTTACATCGAAGGGGCCTATACGATGATCAACCGGGAATTTGCCGCCGGTCTTCCCGATGACTATCTCTATCTGAACAGGGAAGAAGATTTGGGAATTCCGGGGCTCCGACAAGCCAAACTCTCGTACCATCCTGCCATCCTGCTGGAAAAGTGCATCGCTCAAAAACAGCTTCTTACAAAAAGAGAAAGGTATGAAGGAAGAGGTCTGCCGGCTGTGGAAAACGTGCTTTGACGATCCGGAGGAATTCGTTTCCTTCTACTTTGACAAAGTATACCGGCCCGAAAATACCCGGGTGGCCCGGGAAGGGGGAAAAATCGTTTCGGCCTTACAGATGCTTCCCTATCCGATGACCTGGTTCGGAACGGAAACGCTCGTTTATTACATCTCCGGAGCCTCTACCCTTCCGGAACACCGGGGAAAAGGGACCATGAAAAAACTGCTGACGGAATCATTCGGAGAAATGCATACCAGAAACGGTATGTTCAGCATCCTGATCCCCCAGGAGGAGTGGCTGTACCATTACTACGCCCGGTCGGGCTATGCACCTGTCTTTGCGTGTACGCCCGAATGCTGCGAATTTCCCTCCGTCGTTCCCTCCCCTGTTGTGGAGAAACCCGGCTTTCCGGCGTGCCTCCGGGAGGCTTCCGCACTGTACGCCTTTTTCAACCGCGAAATGCGGAAGCGGCCGAATTGTGTCCAGCACATGGAAACGGATTTCACATGGATACTGGAGGATCTTTACCTGTCGGAAGGCCGGCTGTTTGTATTCCGGGAGCCGGACGAAACGATCGGCGGAATGGCATTCGCCCGTCCCGGCCGGGAAGCGACGGAAGTGCCGGAGATCCTGTACCGGACCAAAGAGATCAAAGACGAACTGTTAAAGAGCATCGGCAGCCATTGGCCCGGCCGGCGCATCGACTGCTGCCTCCCTCCCGGAAACGAACCGCTCCTTACAAGAGGCATGGTCCGAATCCTGAACGCTCCCCAAGCATTGAGAATATATGCGGAAAAACACCCGGAAACAAATTTCCTGCTGGAACTCCGGGATCCGCTGCTGCCCGCAAACAACGGTTGGTTCCGGCTCCGAAACGGGTTCTGTCACCAGTTGGTTGAAAACGCCGAAAAACCCGATTCCCGAATGGAGATCGGAGAGTTAGCCGGTTTTCTGTTTCCCCGGCCCGCTTGTATCAGCCTGATGCTGGAGTGAAATACCCGATCATACCCATTTAAACAAAACGACAATGTTCCTGAAACTGTTTTTTCTTGTACTTATCCTGACAACCATAGCGTTGGCCGGCTTAGGCATCGGCATGCTGATCCGCAAAAAAGGAAAATTTCCGGAGACCCACATCGGCCGCAACCAACAGATGAAAGAACGGGGCATTCACTGCGCCAATACCACCGACGCCCTCGAACGCCGCAACTACCGTCCTGTGAAACCACAGAAACAGGAAAGAAAAGAGGAGGAAGAGTCTGTTTAAACGCAATCAGACCGGATAACGCCTGTTTTTCTCTTCCATGTTCTCCAAAACTTCCACGTACTTAGCGGCTTCGTATTTTGCCATGGGCAGGTCGTGCAACAGGCAGGTCCCGCAATCTTTCGGCGTGGTGCCGGGCACCTCTCCCTCAAAATTCCGGACAAACCGGAATGCATCCAGCAACACCCCTTCAACATCTTCCGGCTGGAGATCCCCTTTTACCAACAGGTAATTTCCGGTAGCGCATCCCATCGGCCCCCAATAGATAATCCGCTCTTTCCACGTATCATTGTTGCGTAGCCAGGTGGCTACCAAATGTTCCAGGGTGTGCAATGCGCCGGCCCCCAACACCGGCTCCCGGTTCGCTAATTTCATCCGGACGTCAAAAGTAGTAACCGTTTCCGACCCGATCCGGTCCTTGCGGGAAACGTAGATTCCCCGCTCCAAGCGCAGGTGGTCGATGGTAAAACTCGGTATTTTTTCCATATCAGTTGAGTGAAAGGTGGGTTAATAAAGTTCGAACGATCTCAAAAGTAGTACCCGGCGCCTGTTGCCAGAAGTTATTGTATTGCGCTGAGTGGCCCTCCACACCGGGGGTGTCACTGATGACGCGGAAACTCAGAAAAGGCACGGAGTAGAGGTAGCATACCTGGGCGATGGCGCCTGATTCCATGTCAACGGCCAAACCATCCGGAAAGGTCGCTTTGATCTGTTCCAATTCGGAACGGTCGGTGATAAAACGGTCTCCGCTGCATATCAGGCCGCCTTTCAGTCGGCCCGGCAACTCCATCGCCTGCCGGTAGAGCCGCAGATCACCGGCATATACGGGCGGAAATCCCTGCACCTGTCCCGGTTGGTTCCCTTCCCCGCACCAAACGTCGTGGTACGCCACTTTCCGGCCCACCACCACATCCATTACCTGCAACGACCGGTCTATTCCACCGGCTACCCCTGTACTGATCAGGCAATCCGGGGCAAAGTTCCGGATCAGTTCCACCGCCCCCACGGCGGCACATACTTTGCCGATACCGCTACGGGCCACTACGACTGTTTTTCCGCCCACAGTACCTTCCCCAAAGACCATTCCGGCTATTTTTTTCTCCTCGCCGTGCTCCAGCAACCGGCGGACCAGTCCGTACTCAGACTCCATGGCTACCATAACTCCTATCTTCATCTGTCTGGTTCTCAAAAAATGATACATCCCTTACGGTCTTACAAAAGGATTGCTGCTCTTTTCACGGCCGATCGTCGTAGTCGGGCCGTGTCCGGGGATTACCCGCGTCTTTTCGTCCAATACGAAGAGTTTGGCGCGAATAGAATCCAACAACTGCGCAGTGTCCCCGCCGGGCAGATCAGTACGCCCGATGCTGCCGGCAAAAAGGGTATCGCCACTAAGCAGCAGGTGCTCCGCTTCGTGATAAAAACACAACCCGCCGGGCGTATGGCCGGGCGTAGCGATCACCCGCAACTCCGTATGCCCGAAAGCGACCATATCCCCCTCCTTCAAATAGGAACCCAAGGCAGGCGGTGCACTCACCCCTTTCATACCGAAGCGGACAGCGTGTTCCGGCACACAGGCAAGGAGATATTCGTCCTCCTTCGCCGCCCGGGAAAGCAACCCAAAACGCTCCTTCACAAAGCGATTCCCCAGAATATGGTCAATGTGCAGGTGGGTGTTCAGCAACACAACCGGGGTCAGTCCCTGCTCCCGAAGAAACGCCGATAACACCTCCTCTTCGGCCAGTGTATAACAACCGCAATCCACAATAGCCGCTTCGCCGGTTTCATCATACAAAAGGATCGTACTCTCCCGGAACGGATTGTTTACAAACAATTCTATCTTCATGTTCTTCCTGTTTACTGGGTCAATGTATAGCGGACGCTTAGACCGAAATTGGTATTGGTGGTCGGAAACGACAGGGAGACATACGGCGTATTCACCACCCGGTCGTAAAAGAGACGCAGGTTCAAGCGGTTATTAAACGTATAGTCCGCCGACAACTTGATGGTTTGCACCTCCTGCCCGGCCGTCAACTGGTCCACCGCTTCGGAGATCCGGCGGATAATGGTATTGTTCCGGCGAAGCGAGTAATCGCACTGGACATTGATGCTGTTATCCAACTTCTTACTATTCAAAAACATCGGCAGATTCGCAAATCGGTAGCCAACCCCCACCACCAGCTCATTGCTGGACGTTTCAGAGACCTGCGCATTGACCAGATTCAGGTTTACATTCCGCTGTCGGTTGATATCAAAACGGGTAGTCAAGTCATTTATCCAAACCATGTCCATGCTGATCAAGGGATTAAACTGTTCGTTCAGGGAAACCGTATTTACATCGAATTTCGCCATCCAATTCCCCTGCATATCCCGGATAGAGGCCAAACCGTCCTGCTCTTCGTATTTCAGATTGGAGGAATAGGAACCAATCGTATATTTACAGGTGTATGCGTGGTTCAGAGAGAACGACTTAAACACCTTTTTCATAAACGGAATATCCATCATACCGGTATATGCAAGCCGCCAATTCGGACGCATCATCAGGATCTTGGGGATCAGCCCGGAGTACTCCCCGACCCCATACGCCCGGTTAAAAGCGGAAATGAGCACCTCCTGGGAGGTCGGCCCGTACCCTTCGTAAAAACCGGTCTGTTTGCCCTCCTCCTCCAAAGCATGCTCCTGATATGTTTCGCCGTACCGCTCCTGCGCCATCTGTTCCGAAACGGCTTTCCGGTGCTCCAGAAACTCTTCGTATACCTTCGCCGACGAACCAACGTTGTTCCCCACTTTGAAAAAGGCCGATTTCAACGCCATCGTCGTCATGCTCAAACTTCCGGTCTGTACAGCATTCATCGAGCTGAAATGCTCCCCATCGTATACCAAATATTCGCTGCTGTTCCGGGAACGCATTCGATTAGCAGTCAGGTTGATCTGTAATTTTTTCACCGGTTCGAACCGGGCCCGGAGGTAGATGTTTTGCGTATAGTCCATCAGATAGGGACTGTTCAGGGTAGTATCCGTCGTAACCCATCCCTTCTCTGCCGCCCGGAGACCGAAATTCTTGCTTTGCCCCCCAAACAGAAAAGAGAAGCCGGGAGCCGAGCTGCCATTGTAACGTTGCTGCCCCAACCAACGGGCTTCCGGAAGGAACCCGGGCAAGGTAGTACCGCGGTCTTCCGCATACGAGATGTTGATGTCTTTCAAACCGGTCACAATGCCCAACAGAAAGCGGCCGACTGCTCTCACACCGGAACCGGCCGGATTTTCCGTACCGGTGATGAGTACTTTGGCAACCTCCATGTCCTGCGACGGTGTAACGCGCACTTTATTTTTACCGATGGTCTCAAAACCCGCGTTCAACTGCTCACCGGTAGACGACTGCAGGCGTACCCGGATGTCGCTCGTTTTCAGTTTGTGGTTGATCGTAAAACTTCTCCCTTTTCGCACCCGTTCCACCTCCGTATCAAAATTGACGGTCTTCCCGTTCCGTCGCGGCCGGTTACTCAGCAGGTCCCGGATCAGTTTCGACTTATTGTACAGCGAGGAGAGTGAAAAATTCCCGCTCAGTTGGAGGGTGTTCCGGTTCCGGATCACGTTCCCGTGCCGGGTAGAATCGTCTGTGAGCGCCCCGGCCTGCCAATCGTAATTGGTGCCGTACATCGTCTCTACCCCGATCCAGTTCAGCCCCGGCAGTTTGTCTACCGGCACCCGGTAGCGGATGTTCAGGTCTTGGTGGTAATTTACCGGCCGTCCGCCGTCCAGAATGTTGTGCCAAACGGTATCCTTCCACTCCTGGTAGCGGTCGGGATCGCGGTTCCGGTCGACAATGCCTTCCGGCTCATCGATACGCGATTGCGCCGACGCCAGAAAATCAAGCGACAGGTTTTTGGTCAGGTTGAATTTGAGGGCGTAATCTCGGTTCCACATAAAATTCTTATCCACTGTTGGCTCAATCAGCATGTCCGGATTGTCTAAATTCCGCAATTTGATCTCCCGGTAAGTACGGGTAATGTCCGACGTGAAGGAGACCATCGACGGCAGATAATAGAAATTAAAATCTTTCAGGATCCGGAGATAGGGAGAACGGAGCGACTGGGAATTTTTAAACGGCTCCACCAAATTCGGCATCCCATTGTAGACATAACTGAGCAATCCGCGGTAATTCTTATCCAGGTCCCGTTCGGTGTTCACATTCCGGGAGAACACCTTGTTGTAGGAAAAGGTCAGGTTCAGGTTGGAAATATCCAACAACCTCGACTTACCGTCTTTGCTGGCAATACCGATGTTCGTAAAGTTCAGGCTCCGCCGTTCGGTGTAATCTTCCGCACTCCGCCGGATGGAATCGCGTACATGGGCGCTCTCCGCATTGTCCAACGCCAGATCAAGCGGTACATCCGTGTCCAACGGATCGTACTCCGGCAAGGTGGTCTGGCGGGAATAGGCGTAGTACATCGGCAAGCGAACCCGCCACTTTTCCGGAAAAAACTTACCGAACTCCACGCTGGTCGAAAAGTCAAGGGAACGGAAATCCTCCCGGGCGATCTGCGAGGCGCGCTGTTCGATGCTTCCAAAGCCGGGCGTCATCCGGCTACCAGCAAAGGTTACCGTCGCTATGTCGGCCAGTTTGGCTGTCATCCGCACATTGGCAGCCCACCCGCCCTTGGTGTCGAAATCCGACAAACGCAACTCATTCACCCAAACCTCAGCCGACCGTTCGCCTTTTCCGCCCGAAGCGGATTCCGGATTCCGGACGCCGATCAGCACGCTCCGAATTTCCGCCAGGCTCGGTTTTCCTTTGATTTTGACGATGTGCTTCATCATGTCGGAATTGGAAACCTCTCCCAGTTCGGCCACCGTCCGCTCAAACACCTCTGTCAGGTTCACCTCCGTTCCCTCCTGGCGGGCGCCAGCCGAGCGCTGCTGTTTGATCTTCTGCAACAACTGCAACGGCAAGGCCACTTTATTGACAGCCGGCCATACCCCCAACCGCCCCTGTTCGTCGTCCATATAAAAACCGGGAGGGGTCAGGGCTAACGGGATCTCGTATTCGTAGTAGTTGTTGAGGTGATCGTTCCCCAACCGCAGGAAAAGCGTCAACTCTTCATTCGCTACCGGATACCCTTCAATCGCTTCCGCATGGACATCCATCAAGAGAGTTTTGTAGCGGAGCATATCGTAGAACATATTGCGGTACACCGCCTTGGCATCTCCCTCTTCCAGGTTGATCACCTTCAACAACATCGCCTGTTCGTTTAATACCCGGAGTTGCGGGTTGGTCGCATCAACCACCCGCTGGATGCCCGGAGGCATGACGTAATTGACCGGCTCTTTGCTGGCGTTCTCTTCTAAGTTAACTACCGAAACGTCAAACACCGCCTGATCGCTCCCCGCCAGTTGCCCATCCACCTTTCCTTCAAACTTCCGCCAATTATCGCGCACCAGGTCCAGGCTGGCCAGACGCAAAATGATACTGTCCTGAAAACCCTTCATCACCATCCGCATAAAACGGATGGACTTAAAGTCGTTGATCTCTCCGTACGATCTCCTGTCCGCAGCATTCAACGGGATGCGTACCTGGTACCATTTTACCTCTTCCGTCGTCCCGTTAGGCAACTCCACGGCTGCCGTCTGGATATCCGTAATAAAATTGTGCCCGATCCGCATATCTTCGGGACGCAAGCTCAGTTTGTACCGGAAAAAGGATTCCGTTTCGTTCAGAGTATTGTCATTGTTGATGTCCTCCACGTCGGGCAGATTGGTGGCCGCCGTTGCGTAGGACTCCGGGGACATATCCGTAGTCGGGGAGTTCCCTTCCGTACCGTTGTACCGTTTGTACCGCTCCAGGATCGGTGTCTCCTGCGCATCGAAATCGGATCCGCGGAAATAGTGGTAGTTATCTCCGGCCGGATCGTTCCAAGCCCGCCGGTACACCTCCGAATTTTCTCCGAACCGGTTCCGCAACTCCGCCAAATAGGCGGCAAAATAGGTCCGTTCCTCTTCGTCGTTCAAGCCGTCTAATCCGACATCCTGAAAGCGGCGGGATTGGCTGTTGTTGTCAAAACCGTTTACCACGGCCTGTACCGTCGGGATACGCCCCCATTCAGTCGAATCCACATTCACGACAGTTGCCGAAACCGGTAAACCGTTTTCAAAAGATTTCCGGCCGTCCCGGAGAATATCTTCAGATATATTTCCCAGATCCAAATACAAATCTCCTCCCTTATGATCGGGTTCATACACAAACGGATCAAGCATCCACATCTCAATATACTGCACATTGGCCGCTTCGAAATCATTGGTCTGTACGGAGCGGATCATCCCACCCCAGCGGGAGGCCGGATCATTCAGGGTTCCGTCCGCATTGAGCCCGCCGGAATAGCTTCCGGGAAGCGCATCAAAGTTGTAAGCCCCTTTCTCTTTGGGATAGTAAGCGAGGGAGAGGGCCGGAACGATGTTCACATCCCCAACGGCCAGGTCTTTGTTCGGAAAGAGTTCTGTCTGCCGGATCTCCCGCACAAAATGGTTGGAGCGCTGCTCCCGGTCTGTCCGGATGTGTCCCGGCGTAGCCGACGACATCCGGTAAAAAAGCGGATCCACTACATACCAAGTCATCCGGGCCCGGTTAAAACCGCTGGCGTGGTCGTCCGTCAGCTTTCCTTCCGGAAATTCGTCATCCTGCGGCGTAGAGGCTAATTTCCACTGGGTCACCGACTTCATATCGTAGGACATTTTGCTCCCTTCGAAATCATCAATGTAAGCGTTTCCGCCCGCCCCCTTGTTTACACCGGGCTTGAATTGGGCAAATTCGGCATCAATATTCAGACGCGACTTCACTTTGGTATTTACAAAGGGTAATTTATCCACCAAGGTGGTCAGGAAACCGGACTCCGTATTGTAGGAGGCATTCAGTCCCCAAATGGTATTGGAGATCGGCTCTTCTCCAATATTGACTTTGTGGGTGAACGGCTTTTCGTTCATGTGCATGATCGTAGCCCCCAGGCTGAATTTTTCGTTGAATTGGTAGTTGAAGTGTGCACCTACCAACGAACGGGTCTGCATTCCGAGTATATCCCGGTTTTCACTCTTCACGGTAATAGGAGTGCCGGATTCCAGCAACGCCTGGTTGATAATCCTGACCACCCCCATTGTATACTCCACAATATAATCGATGTTCTCCGTCAACTCCACACCCCCGGCCAGCACCTTCACAGAGCCCTGGGGCACATCCCCGCCGCCCAGCGAGATCTCCGAAGAGGAGGAGGACTGGTAATTTCCTTTCAGGTAAAACTTATTCTTTTCGGCGTTCTTTTCAGCATCGCTCTGGGTCATCGTATAGAGCTCCTCAAACACATACTCTCCGGCAGAGGGATCGTCTATTTTCGTCCGCAAATAAGATCCGAAAGGTTCCAGCACCGGAAAGGCGATCCGTCCCCTCGACGGAAATACCGTGATCCCTTCTACATAGTCAAATCGTCCGTCCGGCGTGGCATCCTGCTGCGAATTCAGGCGGTCCAGGTTCAGGACTGAGAGCAGAATTTTGTCTTTGATCTTACCGGCCGGAACGTAATTCACCTTGGTGCCCGCCTTGTCGTTCTGATATAAAATATCCAGCACAAAATCGTCCGGTTTCAGGTTGTAGCTCCCGATGTTGTAAATATTTTTCATCATCAGGTTCCAGGTCGGCATTGCAGGGCTTTGGGTAGTGCTGCGCAGCATTTTCACGTACAATGCAGAAGGTGCTGCGTGGGCATTGGAGGTCAGTTCCCCCACCGTAAACAGCTCTCCGCGAACCGTATATTCATAAGCCACAGCCAGCACTTCATCCGTATTCAGCGCCTGATTCAGGGAGATATACCCCAATTGCGCATTCAGCACGTATTCGGAAGGGTCCAGCAAACGGGCATTCTCTATCTTCTCGTAATCCCAGGCGGAAAGAAAACCCGGCAAATAGGTCGAAAAAGTAGTGGTCACCTGATTGATGTCCCGGATCGCATTCAGCGGCGCCGCATCCAACTGTCCGTACAGTGTATTGCGCCGGTTGTCGGGATAGCTCCCTCCCAATCCCTGTACTACGGCAGTATTGGAGATATCTCCGGCTATTTCCCCCAGATCGGTAAACGCCACAATGTTCCGGGCCTGTTCGAAATTGGAAACCTTATTGGTTACCCATACCTCAATCTTGGTAATGGTTACCCCGCTGTTGATAATGGGCAGTTTGGCCAGCGCTTCGTCGTAATGTTTTCGAAAATAATTGGATAAAAAGAAGTGCCGGTTCGCTTCGTAATTGTGGGCAGACAATTCAAACTCCTGCTTCTGCGCTCCCTTGTCCAGGTGGATCACCGAAGATTCGCTCTTCTGCTGGGTGAAGATAGAGGAGACCGAAAGCTTCCCGAATTGCAGGTCTGTCCGGAACCCCCAGAGGTTCTGTCCGCCCGTGATCAGCGTTCCGGGCAGGGGCAGGGAGACATTTCCCGCCTCCACTTTTTTGATAATATTGTCCTCTTTGCCTTCGTAGTGCAGTTTCAACATGTTTTCAAAATCGAAGGTTGCATCCGTGTTGTAGCTCCACTCCAAATTGATTAGGTCACCGATATTTCCGTTGATGTTGAACTGGATCTTTTCATCAAAGTCCAAGGTTGTCGTCTTCCTCAGGTCCACCGGCAAAGTCGGATTGTCCACCTTGCTGGTCTTGGCCCCCAGGGTCAACTCCACCGATCCCTGCACATTGATCCGTACCTGGTTCACCCCGAAAATAGGGCTCAGTATCTTGTCCAGAAACTGCAATTGGGAAACCAGCTCTTTGAAATCGTATTGGTCACCTTCCTGGCGCTGCCGTCTGTTGTATTCATACAAGGAGAGCCGGTTCTGCGACCGGACATATTCATCCAAGGTGATGGAATAGGGCCGGGAATAGTTGTACTTTCCCCCTACCAACTTCATGAATATGTAGCGCTTTGTAACAGGATCGTACACAACAGAATCCGTCACGTTGGAAGGCGGACTCATAAACAGCGGGGAGGGCGGGATATCGGTCCGGATGTCGCGATCTGTCCCTTCACGGATCGGAAATCTCAGGCTGTCTGCCGCCGGACGGATGGCTCCGGACGCTGAAAAGCCTCCCAACACTATGAATAGCAGAATGAAAAAAAATCGCATCATCACCTGTATTTCCCGGTTCTATCAGCGACGGTTTACCGTCAAAGCTGCTTCAAAGCCAACTTGATCAACTCCTCTACCGTGCTCACTTTCCCTCCGGCTGTGATTTTATCCAACACTTTAGAAGCCTGAGCTTTGGCAAATCCCAACATAACCAAAGCAGACAATGCCTCCTCTTTGAACGTGCCGGCAGAAAAAACAAACTCTTCGGCCGATCCGGATACTCCCACTTTGTCCTTCAGCTCGATGATCACCCGCTGAGCGGTTTTTAACCCAATCCCTTTTACGCTTTTTATAGCGTTCACGTTACCGGTCAAAATGGCGGTTGTGATTTCATCTACCGTCATAGAGCTCAACATAACGTTGGCCGTGTTGGCGCCGATCCCGGAAACCGATATCAACAACTTGAAAAGCGCCCGCTCCTCCTTTGTGGCGAAGCCATACAGCAGATGGGCGTCTTCCCGCACGATCTGATGCACCCAGAGCCGTATCTCCGCCTGTTGCGCTATCCCGGAATAGGTATTTACGGAGATGTGGAGATGAAATCCGACCCCTCCGCAATCCACTACGGCATAGGCAGGTGTCGCTTCCACCAATTTTCCCTGTATGTATTCGTACATGGTATTTGCAATTAAACCGGTAACCGGGTCATCCCCTGAAACCGATGATTTCTCTTACTTCCCGGATGGTCCGGGCGGCACTTTCGCGGGCCCTCTCCGCCCCCGTCGCCGCCACCCGGTCCATGTAAACCGTATCGGAAACAACCCCCAGGATTTTCTCCCGGATAGGAGACGTAAAGGCAACGATATCCTCGGCCAACTGCTTTTTCAGATCACCGTAGCGGATGGCACAGGTATTGTACCGATCGTTGAAATAGTTGTACGTATCTGCAGAAGAGACGATCTTCAACAAGGTAAAGAGGTTTTCAATCGCTTCCGGTTTGGGACTATCCGGCACGGTGGGGCCGCTGTCAGTCACCGCCTTCATCACCTTTTTCCGAATAGTGTCCGGATCATCTGCCAAATAGATCGCATTCCCTTCCGATTTTCCCATTTTCCCCGAACCGTCCAACCCCGGCACCTTCGTCGCCTCGCCAGCAAAAGAGTAAGAAGCAGGCTCCGGAAAATAGTCCACCCCATAAATCGTATTAAAACGGCGGGCGAATTTCCGGAGCATCTCCATGTTCTGCTCCTGGTCCTTGCCGACAGGCACCTTCACCGCTTTGTGTACGATCACATCAGCCGCCATCAGGGTCGGATAGGTCAACAGGCCGGCGTTTACATTATCCGGCTGCGTACGGGCCTTCTCCTTGAAAGAGGTCACCCGCTCCAATTCGCCAAGATAAGCATTCATATTGAGGTAGAGGTATAATTCCAGCACCTCTTTCACATCGCTCTGTACATAGATGGCCGCTTTTTCCGGGTCTATCCCGCACGCCAGATATTCGGCCAGGATCTTCCGGACATTGGCGGTAATATCTCCCGGTTTGGGATGTGTTGTCAACGAATGCCAATCGGCTATAAAGAAAAAACAGTTGTACTCTTCCTGCAGTCTTAAAAAATTCCGGATCGCACCGAAGTAATTTCCCAGATGCAAATTTCCCGTCGGCCGGATCCCGCTGACAACAATCTCCATTTTATTGATTTTTATATGCAAAGATACGTTTTTATTAGACTTCTATTTCCGCTTTTTTCACTTTTTTCGATTTTCCGGAGCGGGAAAAGCCGGTGCTTTTTAACAGTTCCGACCTTTGGTAAAAAATAATTAATAATACGTGCGTTTTTTTGGCTTTCTTTTCGCTATATTTGAAGCGCTAAAATCTAAATTAAACTCAAGGAAAAGATGGAAGGATACGAAAAAAAAGAAGGTATGGAACTGAATGATAGGGAAGAAATCTATTCCAAAGCTGTGCGTGCAGGAAAAAGAACTTATTTTTTCGATGTAAAGGCAACCCGGAACAATGATTACTATTTGACTATTACAGAGAGTAAAAAGAAATTTGATGAAAGTGGGGCTCAGAATTTTGAAAAGCACAAAATTTTCCTGTATAAGGAAGATTTCGAAAAATTCAGCGAAGGGTTGGAAGAAGCGGTAGATTATATCAAAGCGACCATTGGAGATATCGTAGAGGCTACACCGTCCACATCTGTAGTAAAGAGCGAATTTGACGTCGACTTCGATCAAATTTGATCTCTATCTAAAAAGAAACAAGGGGCTGTCTTTACGCAGCCTCTTTTTTTATGATGTCTCTCCGATTACCTGCAAATAAAACAGAAAAGGCTTGCAATTGCTTGCAAGCCTCTGATCTTCATGTAGCGAGAGGCGGGCTTGAACCGCCGACCTCATGATTATGAATCATGCGCTCTAACCAGCTGAGCTACCTCGCCATAAAATTCGGCATCTACCTACTCTCCCACCATTGCGGCAGTACCATCGGCGTGAAAGGGCTTAACTTCTCTGTTCGATATGGGAAGAGGTGGATCACCTTTGCTATAGACACCTTTTAATCTCTTTATTTCTTTGTAGTTCTTTCTTATTAATCATTAACCATTTATCATTAACCATTAATCATTATTTTTTGTCACATCGGAAGTAAAATACAATCAACTAATCTTTCAAGCTTTCGGGTGATTAGTATTGCTCAGCTGTGCCGTCACCGACTATACACCTGCAACCTATCAACGTCTTATTCTCAAACGACCCTATAAGTATATCTCATCTTGAAGATGGCTTCGCGCTTAGATGCTTTCAGCGCTTATCCTAACCATACGTAGATACCCGGCAATGCAACTGGCGTCACAACCGGCTTACCAGAGGTATGTCCAACACGGTCCTCTCGTACTAGTGTCAGGACTCCGCAAATATACTACGCCCTCAACAGATAGGGACCGAACTGTCTCACGACGTTCTGAACCCAGCTCGCGTGCCACTTTAATCGGCGAACAGCCGAACCCTTGGGACCTTCTCCAGCCC